>Ga0208264_1000005_pt1 | contig 365855 bp, 335 predicted proteins | sample LakWasMet31_HOW6_2_FD_183873 | JGI IMG/M metagenome (GOLD analysis project Ga0208264, IMG submission 183873) | Freshwater sediment methanotrophic microbial communities from Lake Washington under simulated oxygen tension - Sediment Metagenome... | ecosystem: Environmental > Aquatic > Freshwater... | reverse complement strand
AACGGCAAACTCATTGTCTGCGCCGCCATGCGTAAGCTCATTCATCTGGCTTTCGCTATCTTGAAATCCGGTAAACCTTTTGATCCTAATTTTTCCCTTGCATAAGCAAGTTTAAGACGGTATCTACGAGACTACCTTTTGTTTGGAAGTTGTAACTCTTTGTGGGCAATTAGACTTATAGATGACTTGCCAATCACATATTCCGTTTGATATCGAAAACTGCCACTCTCTTCCCTAGCGAGCCAGGTACCATGTGCGTCCACAATGATATGACCGCCAGATTGTCTGATACGGATAATGTCCCAAACACGCTGTATCGATGCCCCTGCCGGACTGTTATAACAAATACCTTCCAATCCCCCTGGTTGCTGGGTGTTCTTGTAGTATTTTGTTGCATAGCCGCTCATGTTTGGGATTCCACCCTTAAACCAAGAACGCACTAGATGTATATGCTGCTCCGAACACTGAGTGCCAAGACCCAGGGTCGCCGTTAGCGCGCATTCAAGCCCTTCTTCATTACGGCCATCGCAACCAGCACCATTTTGTAACGCATACATCGCCAAAATGGCTTTCATTCCATCAGATTGTATTGGAAGCCGCTCAAGTTTAACTACTGGCCGATAGGTTTTGTCGAGGTAGAAAATCACCTCATTTGGCCCGGCAAGGGCAGGCGAGGTTAAGCCCGATAGCGCAATAACGGCATTCGCAATGATTGAAGAAAAGTAACGTATGGACATATGGCAATAAGACGCAAAAGGGAGTAGTTCATCATGTATCAACTCTAATGGGATCACAACCCTGAACAGCCGGTTATGGCCGGACAACCGACTATCAGCAATGCTAATGATTAAGATAAAGTGCTCTATTATAAGCCTGTTTTGATATTTCAATAATTGTTGTATAGTTGCTCAATGGACAAGCAACTCGCAACGACAATCTTCGAATCTCTAGCCTCCGGCGTGCGGCTGGATGTTTACCGGCTGCTGGTCAAGAACGCTCCCGACGGTTTGGTCGCCGGCGAAATCGCCGCGCAGTTGGCGCTGCCGTCCACCAATCTGTCCTTTCACCTGAAGGCTATGACCTACTCAGGCTTGATCAATGTCACCTCAGAGGGCCGCTACCAGCGCTATCGCGCCAATTTGACGCTGATGCAGGATTTGATCGCCTATCTAACCGCCGAATGTTGCACCGGCCATCCCGAGCAGTGTTTCGAAGCCGATGCGGCGGCCGGTTGCTGCGAGACCAAACCGACTCTTTCATCCACACCAACGGACTCGATATCATGAACGTACTGTTTCTTTGCACCGGCAATTCCTGCCGCTCCATCCTCGGCGAAGCGACTTTCAACCATCTGGCGCCGGCAGGCTGGCGGGCGATGAGCGCCGGCAGCAAGCCCACTGGCCAGGTGCATCCGCGCTCGCTGGCGCTGCTGAACCGGGAAGGCATCTCGACCGAAGGCTACTACAGTAAGTCCTGGAACGACCTGCCGGTAACGCCGGACATCGTGCTCAGCGTCTGCGGCAACGCCGCCAACGAAACCTGCCCGGCTTATCTCGGCCCGGTACTGCGCAGCCATTGGGGCGTCGAAGATCCGGCTCACGCCACCGGGACCGACGAAGAAATCGACGCCTCGTTCATGACCGCCTATCGCATCCTCCGGCATCGCATCGAAACCTTTCTGGCACTGCCGCTGGATGAATTGCGTAATAATCCAGAACGCCTGAAGGTGGAACTGGATCGCATCGGCACCTTGTTACCCTAACAATCGTGGCGCTTGGAATCACCCCATAAGATGAAAGTACCAAGCGCCAAATTGTTCCCTCGCCACAGCCCTCTCCCGGTGCGGGAGAGGAAGAACAATGCGTCGCTTTGCGACTCACCGTTATTGTTATGTTTAGGAGAACCGCGATGAGCAGTATTCAAGTATTCGATCCAGCCCTGTGTTGCAGCACCGGCGTCTGCGGCGTGGATGTCGATCAGCAATTGGTGGCTTTTTCCGCCGATGTCGATTGGGCCAAGCAAAACGGCGCGCAAATCGAGCGCTTCAATCTGGCCCAGCAACCGATGGCGTTTGCGGAAAGCCCGGTCGTCAAGGCGTTTCTGGAGCGCTCGGGTGCCGAAGCCTTGCCGTTGATTCTGGCTGACGGCGCGCTGATGTTGGCCGGCCGCTATCCCAGCCGCAACGAATTGGCGCAGTGGGCCGGTCTCAACGCTTCGGCGCCAAACCAACTAAGCGAACAAGCGGCGGAATTGATTGCGCTGGGCGCGGCGATAGGTGCCGGCTGCGAGCCTTGCTTCAAGTTCCATTACGACAAGGCCCGCAAGCTAGGTGTCGGCAACCAAGCCATGCAACAGGCGGTCGAGATCGGCAACATGGTCAAACAAGCCTCTGCTAAAAACATGCTGGAACTGGCCGGACGCATCTTGGGCAATCCCTCGGCCGATGGCACAACCTCGGCTTGCTGCGGCGGCTCTTCCGCCGAGAAACCGGCCGATAGCGGCGGTTGCTGCCGTTAACGCTTGATAAAACCGGAGACTTAGCCATGAAATTCCTGGTCAGCCCGCCCAAGTTTCTGTTTTTCACCGGCAAGGGCGGCGTCGGCAAGACTTCGATCGCCTGCGCCACGGCCATACAACTGGCGGATGGCGGCCGGCAGGTGCTGCTGGTCAGCACCGATCCGGCTTCCAACGTCGGGCAAGTGTTCGGCATGGCCATCGGCAACAGGATTACCACGATACCGGCTGTGCCGGGCCTGGCGGCGCTGGAGATCGATCCGCAAGCGGCGGCTCAAGCTTACCGGGACCGCATCGTCGGCCCGGTGCGTGGCCTGCTGCCGGAAACAGTCGTGAAAGGCATTGAGGAACAACTGTCCGGCGCCTGCACCACAGAAATCGCCGCGTTCGACGAATTCACCGCGCTGCTGACCGATTCGGCGCTAACCGCAACTTACGATCACATCGTCTTCGATACCGCACCGACCGGCCACACCATTAGGCTGCTGCAACTGCCAGGCGCCTGGAGCGGCTTTCTGGAAGAAGGCAAAGGCGATGCCTCCTGTCTCGGCCCTTTGGCCGGCCTGGAAAAACAGCGCGAGCAATACAAGGCCGCCGTGGATGCGCTGGCCGATGAGGCGCGCACCCGGCTGATTCTGGTGGCGCGCGCCCAGCAAGCCACCTTGCGCGAAGTCGCCCGCACCCATCGGGAATTGACCGGGATTGGCCTGCGCAATCAATATCTGGTCATCAACGGTATTTTGCCTCACATCGAGATAGGCAACGATCCGTTGGCCGCGGCGATACACGAACGCGAACAGACAGCCTTGCTAGCCATCCCCGAAATATTGAGAAGCTTGCCAAGCGACGAACTCATGTTAAAGCCCTTCAACCTGGTGGGACTGGATGCCTTGCGCCAGCTGCTGGTCGACACGCCAGCGCAAGAGCCGGTCACGGTGGAGTCGCCGATAGAGTTGGAGCAACCTGGACTTGCCGAATTGGTCGACGATATTGCAGCCGACGGCCACGGCTTGGTGATGCTGATGGGCAAGGGCGGCGTAGGCAAGACCACGCTGGCCGCCGCGATTGCCGTCGAATTGGCGCATCGGGGGCTGCCTGTGCATCTGACCACTTCCGATCCCGCCGCGCATCTGAGCGAAACGCTGGACGGCGTGCTGGACAATCTGACTGTCAGCCGCATCGATCCGCACGCCGAAACCGAACTCTATCGCCGGCACGTGCTGGAGACCAAAGGCGCACAACTCGACGATCAGGGTAGGGCCTTGCTGGAAGAAGATCTGCGTTCGCCCTGCACCGAGGAAATCGCCGTGTTTCAGGCTTTCTCGCGGATTATTCGCGAGGCCGGTAAAAAATTCGTGGTGATGGACACCGCACCGACCGGCCATACCTTGCTGCTGCTGGACGCGACCGGCGCTTATCATCGCGAAATATCGCGGCAGATGGTCAGTGGCATTCATTACCTGACGCCGATGATGCAGTTGCAAGACCCAAAGCAAACCAAGGTGTTGCTGGTGACGCTGGCGGAAACCACGCCGGTACTGGAAGCCGTCCATCTGCAGGACGACCTGCGCCGGGCCGGCATAGCGCCATGGGCCTGGGTGATCAACCAAAGCGTTGCCGCCACGAAGGTAAATTCGCCTTTGCTACGTCAACGCGCAGCCAATGAAGTGCGTGAAATCGAAGCAATCGCCAACCGGCATGCCAGCCGTTATGCCGTGGTGCCCTTATTGCAGCAGGAACCGGTCGGTGTGGAACGGTTATTGGCAATCGCAGCAAATAAATAATCATCGCACTTCAAATTTCGGTTTTTTGATCACTCGCCCCAGCTCTCTCCCTGAGGGCGAGGGAGCGGATGTGCCGAAATTTGAAGTGCGAAAGGTATATTAACGGGAGAAGATGATGAATCAAGAAGTTTGCTCGAGAACAGGCCTGTCCTTCCTGGACCGCTTCCTGACGCTGTGGATTTTCACGGCGATGGCGGTGGGCGTCGGCCTCGGCTTTGCGTTTCCGGCCGAGGTCAATGCCATCAACCAGGCGGTTTCGATCGGCACCACCAACATCCCTATCGCCATCGGTTTGATTTTGATGATGTACCCGCCGCTGGCCAAGGTGCGCTACGAGGAACTGGGCGATGTGTTCCGCAACTGGCGAATATTAGGCATCTCGCTGCTGCAAAACTGGATCATCGGCCCGCTGTTGATGTTCGTGCTGGCGATTGTGTTTCTGCGCGATTATCCCGAATACATGACCGGCCTGATCCTGATCGGCCTGGCCCGTTGCATCGCGATGGTGATCGTCTGGAACGAGCTGGCGCGCGGTGACAACGAATATGCCGCCGGATTGGTGGCGTTCAACAGCGTGTTTCAGGTGCTGTTTTACAGCGTCTACGCCTGGCTGTTTATCACCGTGCTGCCGCCATTGTTCGGCATGCAGGGCAGTCTGGTCGACATCACCATAGCCGAGATCGCCAAAAGCGTGTTCATTTATCTGGGCATCCCGTTCATCGCCGGCTTCACCAGCCGTTTGGTGCTGGTGCGCGCCAAGGGCAAGGATTGGTATCAACAACATTTCGTGCCGAAAATCAGCCCGCTGACGCTGATCGCGCTGCTGTTCACTATCGTGGTGATGTTCTCGCTGAAGGGCGATTTGATCGTGCAACTACCGCTGGACGTGGTGCGCATCGCCGTGCCGTTGCTGATTTATTTCGTGGCGATGTTTTTGCTGAGCTTTATGATGGGAAAGGCCATAAACGCCGGCTACGAAAAAACCACCACGCTGGCCTTCACCGCCGCCAGCAACAATTTCGAGCTGGCGATTGCGGTGGCCGTGGCGGTATTTGGCATCAACAGCGGCGCGGCATTCGCGGCGGTCATCGGGCCCTTGATAGAGGTGCCGGTGATGATTGCATTGGTGAATGTGTCTTTTTGGTTTCGTAAACGCGGTTATGCCGGAAGCTGAGGCTATCCTCCGATTGCGCATGGATCGGCTTGCGTTTTTTCGGCTAACTCAGATTTGTCGCAGGTTTTGGAGGCTTTCTTGGCGGCATACATTTTTTCATCGGCTTGCTGAACCAAGGCATCCGGTTCTCCGAATTTTTCCGGCCCTGTCTGCACGATACCGATACTGAGCGCTACATTTTTCGAACTTTTCTTGAGCTCCGCATTGAGGCGGGTCATATAGATTTCTCGTGCCTGTTCTTCCCGACAGTTGGGCAATACCAAACAAAATTCGTCGCCCCCATACCGAAAGCAACTGTCTTCGGCTCGCGAAATTTGTTTTATTGCCGCCCCCACGGCTCTGAGGATATTGTCGCCGCACAGATGGCCCTGCGTGTCGTTGATGATCTTGAAGTCGTTAATGTCCAGATAGGCAATCGACACCGGCTCGGCTCGGCGCTCGGCAATTCGGAGCGTTCGCGTCAGGGTTTCATTCAAGTAGCGTACGTTGAGCAAGCCTGTCAGCGAATCCACGCGAGTCAACTCTTCAAGCTGCTGGGTACGCTCCCTGACCTTTTCCTCCAGGGCGCAGGCGTATTGTTCTGATTTTTTTTTGGATATTTCGATTTCGGAAACCAAACTGCGAATATAGGTTTCAAACACCAGGGTTATGTCGAACAACAGTAATTTGTCGAGCGCCATAATCGTTGCCCGGCGTTCCGACTTTTCCGACAGCGTTTCGAAAATGATGTCCAACAACAGATTTTTGAGGGTGTTTATGGCCGAAAGATAAAGCTTGGGTTCAACGCCGATGCGTTTATGGACCAATCCGATTCGCAAGCGGTTGTTCACATATTCCAGATCGTATAATCCGCTGAATAGATCCAGCACGTATCGGCTCTGGGCATTTTTAAGGCGCTCCAGAGTATCGGCATCGCCAATCAGTAATGCGATTTCCGCGACACTGGTTTGCTGTTGGTAGAAATCCTCCACCAATGCATCGACTCTGGCTTCAATAACAGGCTTATAGTTTTTAAGGAGCGTGAAATCATCGTCGGTAAGCGCAAGCAAGGTCTTACGATTTTCGATATCGAATTCGGTAATCCGCATCTGCTCGAGCAATGTTTGATCGGTTTGTTTCATTGGCACTCCTTGATAATCGAGCACTTAAGCCTCGTTCGAAGCCATAGCTCATATGCCTATATTATTGTTATCTTTCAAACAACGACGTCAATGCGGTATAGCGAAACTGTGAACTCACAGGCTTAAATCATTCTCATGAGGATTGGGGCCCTACTGACACCGGCAATTACCGCATAGTGTGCATCACTCGGCTAGTCTTTTACACAACAGACTTTATTGCGGCCGGTTTCCTTGGCTTGATACAGGGCTTTGTCGGCCAAATTAAGCAATGTATCGATGTTTACGTGGTCGCCCTTGAGCGTGGCAACGCCAATGGAAATGCTGAATGTTAACGGCAGCCCTGTTTCCAGCGGAATGCATGTCTTGGCAATCAGCACCCTAAGCCGCTCGGCCACTTCCATGGCCTCTTCGTTATTGGTTTCCGGTAATAAAACCGCGAATTCCTCGCCACCCAAACGGCCAGGTATGTCGATTTCCCTTAAAGTTTCCGCAAATACGCTACCTATTTTTTGCAGGACTTTGTCGCCAACGGCATGCCCATAGGTGTCGTTAACTTTTTTAAAGTAATCGATATCCACCATGAATACCGAAAGCTGGTTGCCGTACCGCTGCACCCGCGCCAATTCCATTTCACCTAGCTCCATGAAATAGCGGCGATTGGCGATGCCGGTCAGATAATCGGTGTGCGCCTGGCGCTCCAGCTCGGCTTGCAAGGCCTTGCGTTCGCTGATGTCGCGCACGAATGCGCAGTGATACTCCCATCCATCGAACACGATATAATTGGCGGCGATTTCCACCGGTATTTCCCGGCCGTCCTTAGTCCGGTGCACCGATTCAAATTGTAAAGAGCCTTTGCGTTTAACCTCCTGCCAATGCTTCGACCAAATTTCGGCCGAAAAGCAGGGATCGATATCCAACACCGAAAGTGTCAGCAATTCCTCGCGGCTATAGCCTAAAAACTGACAGGAGGTGTTGTTGACAAATTGGAAGCGGGCATCGGCAGTAATCCAATACAAACATTCGATGGCGCAATCCATTGAGAACTGGGTTAATTGCAGTTTTTTTTCCACCAATTTGCGTTCGGTAACATCCTCGTAAATAGCCACCACTTCGCCGCCGGGAAGTTTGTAAATGTAATTGTCGCGCCAGCCCTGAATCCGTCCGTCTTGATAATACGACACCGGAAAGGCTTCCGCCTGGCCGGTTTCCGCAACTCGCCGTAGCGCCTCCGGCAACCCAAACTCAGCAATTGCGGGAAATATTTCAGAAAGCTTTTTGCCGATCACAGCCTGACGACTGATTTTTTCGATGCTCTCGGCGGCCTTATTAAATCCGGTAAAAATAAAATCCCGGCCGTCTTCGCTGAGTTTATATACCGCCACCCCGCTACTCATGTTCTCGAACAGCGCGGTTAGCCGCGCTTCGCTGTCCGCCAACGCCTGTTTTTCTTGTTGCAACAACAGATTCTTATCCGACAGTTCCTGGGTGCGCTCCTCAACTCTCCGAGTAAGCTCGTCGTTGAGTTTTGCCAGTTCGGCTGTGGCCTGCTGCTGGCGTAAACGGTCCAGGCCATTAGAGGCAAAGGTTTGCGCCAATTCGGCGTACATCTTGGTAATGGCTTCAATGTGTTTTCTGGAAATGACGGGCACTTTGGCAACCGCTTCCAGATAACTGATTTCCTCGAAATCGTATTGCTTGGCTTGCCGGCGGAAAAAATCAAGATCCGGCTCGTCGGTGAAACATTGGCCGGTAAAAACATTCGCTACATGCTGACCATCGACAATAATCGGCATCGCCGTATCCACCAGACCGTTCAGGCAGTTGTAGATGGCGAAACCCTCGCCTTTAAACATACTCTTGGCGAGAGAGGTATCGCTTTCAACACAATTGAAACAGGTGATGGGGCCGACGCGATGAAATTTGACACAAATATCCTGCCAACCGGAACTGGTGATAACGACACCATCGGTATCGATAATCGCATTGGCAATGCCGATCACCTGATTCAAGCTATCCATTAGCGCCTGCAGGCTGGCGACATCGACAAGTTCGGCATACTTAATGGCTTGATCGGACATAAGATTGCTAGGGGGATTCCTTCAGATTAACAACCATTCGTAGCCATCGATAATAGCATCATTTTCATCGTCGAAACGGCCAAACAAAGCGAATATTCGACGCTTCGAAAATAGCCAAACCACGTTCCCAAGCCTTCCCGACATGACGACAATGTGCCTTATCTTTGCCTCAACACGAAGCCGATCCCACAAAAATTAATGTCAAAAAATCCCTTAAAAAATATGTTGACTTTTTCTACAAAATTGTTAAGTTGATCACGTTATTTCATCAAATAACAGGCCTGAGTTTAGGCCTTTACATGGCATAAGGATTGCCGCCCAGCACTTCAATACAGAAGGGGGTTGCCATGAATAAAATAACTCCTCATTTAATGCGCGATTTGAACGCAACACTGCCTGCAGGCACAGAATGCTATCTCTGTTCAGCCGTCAGGAGAGCGTTGGCAAAACACCGCAAAAATCATGAGCCTTCGATATTTTTGGATAAAGAACAGGCGTTGCCTATCTTGGCCCAACGGCTAGGTCGCGGCCTGAAACGTTTCTTCGTAGACGATATAAAAGCGGCACTCGCTTCGTATCAGGGAACTAATCCCAACAAAATGGCTTAATGCCTACTGACAATTTTTTCCTCCCTTGCGGGAGCAAAATTATCGCGATCTCTCCTAAATCCCCCGTTAACAGGGGGATTTTTTTGCCTTTCCGATCCTAGCCATTGCTCCTACAAACCCGGCACAACTGACGTTATCGCATCCTCGACTTTAATTCTATAATTTCGCCATCGACCACAAACCGGCCGTATCCTTGGTGATGAATGGTTTTGGGAGCGGGTTGCTTCGGATCGGCCCAGGCCTGCACCACCTCCAGCACGAACAAATTGTATTTGTTCGCCAGCCGGCTATCGACCACCCTGCATTCCAGATTGGCAAAACATTCGGCAATCAACGGCGCGGCCACCTGCCGAGCCGGTTGCGACGTCAAGCCGAATGTTTCGAATTTATCGACATCCCGGCCGGAGACATTGCCAACCTGCACTACCTTGGCCGCCAATTCCACCGCCGGCACGGCGATCACGCACTCACGGCTCGCCCGCAACGCCGCGAAACTGAAATCGTCGCTGCTAACCACGCAGGCAAGCAGCGGCGGCTCGAACTCCACCATCATATGCCAGGACATAGTCATCACATTGGCCCGTCCCTTGCCGAAGGTCGTCAGCAAAACTACCGGGCCCGGCTCCAGTAATCGATAGACTTGCGATAGTGGCAACTCTTGCATCTTGGTCTCGATATTCGGCGAATCGTAGCCACAGACCGGGCTTGTCACATCCGAGGCTACTATTTAACGGCAATAAGCGCTACTCGGATATGCGCTTGGCAATACGGTGATAAGACTCTTTAAGCTCTTCGCCGACTATTTTGGCCTTGGCGATAAACTCTTCGGAGGTTTCTACCGAATCGTCCGCGATTTCCGCCGCCTTGTTTTTGATCAGCTGCCACTGTTTTTCGGCTTCTTCGAATTCATCCTTGGCATCCATGGAGGCGAGGCTCAGCTTTAACTGCAGTTCCTCGCGAACCGAGTCCAGATTATTCAATAAACTTTCAAACTCGTTCTGTATTGACATGATTTACCTCTTTGGTTGGTTGATAGTTCTAACGGCAAAAAAGACTATAACTCGCACTTAAAGTTTAATCTGTTCACATATAACACGCGCATTCGGTTTCCCTGTAACGACTCAAGCCACGACGCCAAGTCAAACAAAGCCTGAGCAGTTGAGCCAGCCACTCTAACGAATCCCAACGGTTACTCCTTGCGAATCCATATACTTCCACCCGTATTTTTTAAGCAAAGCGGCATCTTCTCTTGGAACAGAGACTCATGAAAATGCTCCGTAAACGTATTCATAAACACAACGGAAAAGGCGCTGTTGTATTGGAGAAACGCCCTAAGTAAATAGGCCTCGCTCCAAGCCCGCCCTTCATATACCCAACTTTTAGGATACTCAAACGGATAAAATATGTCGTGGAAGTGGATGTAAACACCCGAAGAAAGCCTGGGCAAAATTTCAAAGAAAATACGATTGACATCGCTATTGATTTTGCTGACATGTGTGGAATCGATAAATAGAATATCGTTCGCTTGAAGCGCATCGAATTCACGCAAGTCAACATCTTGCAAACGTGTCGGAATTGTCTTTATTGTGCTTTTGTCCGCCTCCTTGAGCAGAGACAAGAGAAGCTCTGGATAAGGCTCAATAAAAGTAGTTGCAATCGATCCTCCGTAAAATAATTCATTTGTATCCAACGTCATACACGATGAAAACCCGGAACCTACTTCGATGATTCTGTTTGGCTTCAAGTGCCTAATCATACAGTGCAAGAAAATTGCATCCGAGTATGAATAGGCTGGGTTCTCAAAGTAATAGCGCAATCCCTCACATTTTTGTGCCTGGAATGGCATCTCGTCATAGTAAGCAACAAATTGATTCAGGAGCCTAAGTTGCTCTGCCTCATGGAGATCGAGTCCGTCAATGTTTCTCGGAATATCCCCAAAAATCTTTGAATCATCTCTTATGATTTCATCCATTGAAGGGATTGGGGAATAAAAATGTCCCGGCGGTACAAAACGCAAATCTTTTTTTAGCACCGCCAATTCCGAATAAAGTTTGTCCCGCTCGGAGACAATTCTATTGAATATCGGTAATTTTTTAATAGCTGCTTTAAATGAAGTGAGCATGGACAAGTTCCTATTTTCCCGATGAAAAGAAAAATCTTACCGATTATGCAAAGACGAGATTCCAAGCCAAATAAATTCAGTGTGCAACTATTCCTAGAGCTTGAGCGCACAGCCTATCAAACGTCCATCTAGGTGACAATCGATTTAGGCTTGCCGCTAATGTCGATACAGTTAAAACTGCGAAACTCTGCCATCCCGCGATAAAATCCCCCATCGCCCGGCCTTTTGCCGCGGCAAAAAATTAGTAATCGTCCTAACCACCATGCTCAACTTCAAAAATATCGCCATTCGCCGCGGCAGCCGCCTGTTATTTAGCGAGGCATCGTTCACTATTCATAAAGGCCAGAAGATCGGCCTAACCGGGGCGAATGGCACCGGAAAATCCAGCCTGTTTGCGATGCTGCGCGGCGAATTGCATGCCGACGAGGGTGAATTTTCTATGCCGCCCAATCTGGAAGTGGCGCATGTCGCCCAGGAAACTCCGGCTCTGGAATGTTCCGCCATCGACTATGTGCTGGACGGCGACCGCGAGTTGCGGGATCTGCAACGCCGCTTGCAAGCAGCCGAACAGGCGCACGACGGCCTGAAACTGGCCGAGCTTCATGGTGCGCTGGAGCATGTCGGCGGCTATACCGCTCAGGCTCGGGCTTCTCGATTGCTAAACGGACTGGGTTTCAGCACCGCCCAGGAAAGCCATCCGGTCAGTTCGTTTTCCGGCGGCTGGCGCATGCGTTTGAATCTGGCACAGGCCCTGATGTGCCGCTCCGACGTGCTGCTGCTCGACGAACCGACCAACCACTTGGATTTGGATGCGGTGATTTATTTGCAGGACTGGTTGTGCAAATATCCCGGCACTTTGCTATTGATCTCCCACGACCGGGATTTTCTGGATACCATCACCGACCACATCGTCCACATCGAGCAGAACAAGGCCGAGATTTACACCGGCAATTATTCCGACTTCGAGCGCATGCGCGCCGAAAAGCTGGCCCAGCAGCAAACGGCTTTCGAGAAGCAACAACGCGAGATCGCCCATATCCAGAGCTTTGTCGACCGCTTCAAGGCCCAGGCCACCAAGGCCAGACAGGCACAGAGCCGGATTAAGGCGCTGGAACGGATGGAGCTGATCGCCCAGGCCCACGTCGATTCGCCGTTCAACTTCAGCTTTCCACCGCCGAAGAAGATGCCCAATCCCTTGCTGAAAATCGAGGAGGCCGACATCGGTTACCCGAATAAGGTGGTAATCAACAACGCCACGCTGTCGATTTCGCCGGGCGACCGCATCGGCTTGCTGGGACCGAACGGCGCCGGCAAATCCAGTCTGATCAAAGTGCTGGCCGGACAGATGCCGGCCTTGAGCGGCAAGCTACAACCCGCGCAGGATTTGAATATCGGCTATTTTGCTCAGCATCAGCTGGAGCTGCTACGGCTGGAGGAAAGCCCGCTTTGGCATCTGCAAAAACTGGACAAGCAGGCCACCGAAAAGGACTTGCGCAATTTCCTGGGCGGCTTCGACTTTCGCGGCGATAAGGTCAACGATCCGGTCGGCCCATTTTCCGGCGGCGAGAAAGCCCGCTTGGTGCTGGCGCTTCTGGTCTATCAAAACCCCAATCTGCTGCTGCTCGACGAGCCCACCAACCATCTGGACTTGGAAATGCGCCATGCACTCAGCGTGGCCTTACAGGAATATCAAGGCGCCATCGTGGTGGTTTCGCATGACCGGCATTTGCTGCGCTCGGTAACCGATCAACTATTATTGGTGGCCGGCGGCAAGATTCAGCCTTTCGACGGCGATCTGGACGATTACAAGCAATGGCTGGCCGAACAAAAGAAAACCGGCGAAGAACCATCGGCCTCGGATAATCAAAGCAATGTATCGCGCAAGGATCAGCGTAAACTGGAAGCGGATAGACGCCAGCGCCTGAAACCTCTGCTGGATGCGGTGAAAAAGGCCGAGGCGGCAGTGGAAAAATATCACCAGCAACAGCGCGAACTGGAAGAGCAACTGGCCGACCCGGCAATTTACGCCGAGGAGCACAAGGAACAATTAAAACAACTTCTGAATCGGAAAAGCCAAGTCGATAGCGCGCTGGAACAGGCGGAGACCGACTGGATGACGGCCGAGGAAAATCTGTCACAAGCGGAGTAAACCATGTACCAACTGATCGTGCTGTTTTTTGAAATTGCCATTCTCCGGAAGGGGCCGCAGGACGTGCCGCCTTCTCCGTGGCTGTTGAAGCTGCTGTTGCCGGCGTATGTCACGGTCAATGTGCTGGTCCTGCTGTTGAATGGCGACCTGTCGACGGCGTTGCTGCAAATAACCGTGGATTTTTTACTGACCGTCGGCTTTAGCTGGCCCTTACTGCACTTTGCCGGCAAGCCTGCCCGGTTTAGACAAACCCTGTGCGCGTTAATCGGCACCGATACCCTGATCAGTTTTTTCGCGATTCCGGCGGTTGCCAGCCTTAGCAGCCAAGCTACCGATCTGGCTTATATCGCCATGTTGGTGTTGATGGTTTGGCATTGGCTGGTCAGCGGCCACATCTTCAGACATGCGCTCGATAAGCCGCTGTTTTTCGGCTTGGGGCTGGCGCTTTTATATATACTGATTTCCTCTCAGGTAATGGCCTTGCTGTTCCCTGTCCTATCCACCCAAAACTAGCGGGGTTTTATGGCTAACTACAAGCATGTTTTATTGGCGGTCGATTTTTCCGAACACGGCAACGAAGTTGCCAAAAAAGCCAGAGAAGTCGCCGAACGGAATCAGGCGTCACTCAGCGTAATACACGTCGTTGATAATCTGCCGATTACCGATGCTGCTTATGGCCCGATTCCGTTCGACGTCGACTTTACCCAGGAACTGCTGGATGCCGCCAAAAAACGTCTGATCCAATTCGCCGCCGAACTGGAGGTGCCGGAAGAACGGCAATGGCTGGAAATGGGTAGTCCCAAGCTGGAAATAGTCCGCGTCGCCGAAGAAAATAACGTCGATTTGATCGTGGTCGGCTCGCATGGCCGACATGGTTTAGCCTTGTTGTTGGGTTCCACCGCCAACGGCGTGCTGCATCATGCCAAATGCGACGTACTGGCGGTGCGATTGAAGAATGATTGAGTTGGTGCTGGGCGGAGCGCGCTCCGGTAAAAGCCGCTATGCCGAACAACAAGCCATCGCTTCCGGCCTGCAGGTGATCTATATCGCCACCGCCGAAGCCGGCGACGAGGAAATGCGCAGCCGCATCGCCCATCATCGCAACCAGCGCCCGCAACACTGGCAGACAGTGGAACAACCTATCCATTTGGCCCAAGCCATTCAAGATTACGCCAGCCCGCAACATTGCATTTTGGTCGATTGCCTGACCTTATGGCTGTGCAACGTGCTGTTCGATAAACGCGGCGAGTTGCAAACCGATCGCTACCAACAACATAGCGATGCCTTATTGGCGACGTTGGCCGGCTGCAAGCAACGCCTGATTCTGGTCAGCAACGAAATCGGCTCCGGCGTGGTCGCCGCCGACGCCATGACCCGCCGCTTCGTCGATGAAGCCGGATTCCTGCATCAAAAAATCGCCCAACTCAGCAACCAGGTGGTTTTAGTCACCGCCGGTTTGCCACAAATACTTAAATAAAGCGCCGCAAACTCCCAAATAAAACAATGAATTGGTTATTCCTCGACATCAGCGCCCCAGATGCGCGATTTTTCCGGCAAGCACTGGATAAACAAGCGCAATTGACCAAGCCGCCGGGTTCTCTGGGTTTGCTGGAAGACATCGCCGTGCGCTTGGCCGCCATGCAGCGTAGCGACCTGCCGCAATTGGAAAAAATCCATATCAGCGTATTCGCCGCCGATCACGGCATTGCCGAGGAAGGCGTTTCGGCGTTTCCGCAGGCGGTGACGGTGGAGATGGTGAAAAACTTTGCGGCGGGCGGCGCGGCGGTTAATGTGCTGGCGCGCCATGTCCGCGCCGATTTTGAAGTGATCGATGTCGGCTTGCTGCAGGCGGTTGAATTACCCAATGTGATCAGCGATCGCGCCGGCAACGGCACAGCCAATTTCAAGCAGGCTCCGGCAATGACTGCCGAACAGTTGGTATTGGCCTTGAATGCCGGGAAGTCCGCGGTCGCCAGAGCTCTCGCCAATCGTGCCGACATTTTCATCGGCGGCGAAATGGGCATCGCCAACACCGCCAGCGCCAGCGCGGTTGCCGCGGCTCTGTTAAATATTCCGGCTACGGCAATCACCGGCGCCGGAACCGGTTTGAACGCCAAGCAAATCGAATACAAAGCCGCCGTCATCGCGGCAGCATTGCTAAAACACCAAGCGGCTTTGACCGAACCGTTGGCGATACTGCAGCATCTGGGCGGCTTCGAAATTGCCGCGCTCGCCGCCGCTTATCTCCACTCGGCTCAGCGGGGTTTACCGGTGCTGATCGACGGTTTTATCTGCAGCGTTGCCGCCTTATTGGCGGTAAAAATCAATCCGGCCTGCGGCGACTGGTTTTTTTATGGGCATCATTCCGAGGAAAAAGGTCATAAAATAGTGCTGGAAGCGCTCAATGCCCGACCCTTGCTGAATTTGAACATGCGCCTCGGCGAAGCCAGCGGTGCTGTTACGGCGGTACCGATCTTGCAAATGGCCTGCCGCCTGCATAATGAAATGGCCACCTTTGCACAAGCAAATATAACAACAGGATAAAAAAACCATGCTTGGACACATAGAAAGTTACGATGAAAAATGCCAAACCGGCATCATTAAACACGAAGGCGAATTTTACGAATTCCATATAGACCAATGGACATCGGAGGCCCCGCCTAAAGCCGGCGACGATGTCGATTTCGACCATGAAGACGACAAGGTCATCGATGTCAGCCTGGTAGGCGCTTATCTGATGGAAGCCAAACCCGTGAAAAGCCGGATGCTGGCGGCGTTACTGGGCATTGTTTTTGGCGCCATCGGCCTGCATCGCATTTATCTGGGATTCTACGGTATTGCCCTGGCGCAGATCATCGTCACTCTGATAACCGGCGGTTTCGGCGTGGTTTGGGGCTTTGTGGAAGGCGCGCTGATCTTTACCGGCCACATATACAAAGACGCCAAGGGGCGTCATTTAAAATAATCGTGGAATCCTTCCTGATCGCGCTGCAATTTTTAACCCGCATTCCGGTTGCATACAGCTTTGTTGCCGACGACAGCCGGCTGGGTCAATCGGTTTTATATTATCCGCTGATAGGCTTGCTGATCGGCGGCTTGCTGTCGGTCTTGGCCATATTATTGGCAAACAGCCCGGCCATGGTCGTGGCGGCTGTGTTGTTGACGCTCTGGGTGCTGGTGACCGGCGGCCTGCATCTTGACGGTTTGGCCGATTGCGCCGATGCCTGGGTTGGCGGCTTCGGCGACCGGCAACGCAGTTTGCGGATCATGAAGGACCCGGCTTCCGGGCCTATTGCGGTGACGCTGCTGGTGCTGGTATTGCTGCTGAAATGGACGGCTTTGACTGCCCTGATCGGACAAAACCGTCTAACACCTTTATTAATTACGCCGCTGCTGGGCCGTAGTGCGATCTTACTGCTGATGCTGTCGACTCCTTATGTCAGCCCACGAGGCTTGGCGGAAAAACTGTTGCAACATTTGCCGGAAACGGCGGCGCGCCGGGTAGCCGGCTTGTCGATTGTAGTCGCGGCTATCGCACTGGGCTGGTTGCCCTTGCTATTTGCTGGTTTGCTGCTGGTCTGGATACGCCACGCCGCCATTTCGCGCCTGGGCGGTGTGACCGGCGATGTCTACGGCGCGGCGGTGGAACTGGTGGAAACCGCTGTGTTATTGGCTGCCGTGTTGTATGAGTGACGATCAAAACCCTGTAGGGTCAAATTCATTTGACCCTCCGCACCGTTTCACGGATCAGCAAATCGCCGGCGTCTACCGTGCCATCGCCGAACGCCGCGACATGCGGCATTTCCTGCCCGATCCGGTCGATACCGAAACCTTGGGCCGCTTGCTGCAAGCCGCCCATCAGGCCGGCAGCGTCGGCCTGATGCAACCCTGGCGTTTCATCCGCATCACCGACCGCAATCTGCGCGACCGTATTCACGAACTGGTCGAGCAGGAACGCCGGCAAACCGCCGAGGCCCTGGCCGAGCGCCACGACGAATTCATGAAGCTGAAAGTGGAAGCCATCCTCGACTGCGGCGAACTGCTGATCGTGGCTCTACCCGACAAACGCGAACGCCACATTTTCGGCCGCCGCACCCTGCCGGAAATGGACTTGGCTTCGGCGGCCTGTGCAATCCAGAATCTGTGGCTGGCGGCGCGCGCCGAAGGCTTGGGACTGGGCTGGGTATCGCTGTTCGATCCGGACGCTTTAGCCGAATTGCTGAAAATGCCTGAAGGCAGCCGGCCAATTGCCATCCTCTGTCTCGGCCATGTCGCGGAGTTTTACCCGAAACCGATGCTGGAACTGGAAAACTGGGCGACGCCGCAACCCTTGTCGGCATTCGTCTCCGAGAACGGCTGGCGAGATGATTCCTAAGGCCCTGATGGTGCAGGGCACCACTTCCGACGCCGGCAAAAGCACCCTGGTGACGGCCTTGTGCCGCTATTACTTGCGCCAGGGCATCAGCGTCGCGCCGTTCAAGCCGCAGAACATGGCGCTGAACAGCGCGGTGACCGTCGACGGCGGCGAAATCGGCCGCGCCCAGGCGGTGCAGGCCGCCGCTTGCGGTCTGCCGCCGCACACCGACATGAATCCGGTGCTGCTGAAACCCAACACTGACAAGACCGCGCAAGTGATCATTCACGGCAGGGTGCTGGAAAACCAGTCGGCCGCGCAATACCACGACTACAAAAGGACCGCTAAACAGGCGGTGCTGGCTTCCTGGCAACGGCTGACAGAGCAATACCGGACCGTGATCGTCGAAGGCGCCGGCAGCCCGGCGGAGATCAATCTGCGTGAAGGCGACATCGCCAACATGGGCTTCGCCGAAGCGGTGGATTGTCCGGTGATTCTGATCGCCGACATCGACCGCGGCGGGGTATTTGCCCACATCGTCGGCACGCTGGAGTTGCTGTCGGAGAGCGAACGGCAACGGGTGGTGGGTTTCGTGATCAACCGCTTTCGCGGCGACATCGCCCTGCTGCAACCCGGTCTGGACTGGCTGGAAGCCAAAACCGGCAAGCCGGTGCTGGCGGTGCTACCGTATTTGCACGACCTGTATCTAGAAGCGGAAGATGCCTTGTCCACCCGCCATGCGCAACAACATCAATCCGAGCTATTCCATATCGTGGTGCCGCATCTGCCCAGTTTCAGCAACCACACCGATTTCGATCCCTTGCAGCTGCATCCTGGCGTCAAGGTCAGCTTTGCCAAAACGCCCGAGCAAGCCGATGGCGCCGATCTGATCGTGCTGCCCGGCAGCAAGGCCGTGCGCAGCGACCTGGCCCGCTTGCGGGCAATGGGCTGGGAGAGTTACATCCAGCGCCATCTGCGCTATGGCGGCAAGCTGTTGGGAATTTGCGGCGGTTTTCAGATGCTGGGCCAAACGATACACGATCCACACGGACTGGAAGGCCCGGCCGGCAGTGCCGAAGGCTTGGGTTTATTGGACATGGAAACCACGCTGGAACCGGAAAAATGCTTACGGCAAACGATGGGGCAATTTTACCGGCATCCCACCCCGGTAGCCGGCTACGAAATCCACATGGGCGTCAGCAACGGCCCGGCGCTGCTGCAACCCTTGTTCAAGCTGGACCATGGCGACGACGGGGCGATTTCCGCCGACGACAAGATAGCCGGCAGCTATCTGCACGGTTTGTTCGATCTACCCGACGCCTGCAATGCCCTGCTAAACTGGGCCGGCTACCGGCCGCGGCAAGCCGTTGACTTTAACGCCCTGCGCGAAGCCGGCATCGACTGCCTGGCCGATACCTTGGCAAAGCATTTCGATTTTGCTTTGCTGGAAGCGCGGTTGGAAAAATTTAAGGCTGTTATCGGCAATGATTGAATCGGCAAGTTGCCTAATGTTTTGGAACGGCCAATACCTGCCACAGAGCATGGATTAACCAACGACTGCGAACAGGTCCATTGCAACCAAAAACAGAATTCGACTCAGAAATCCAAAGAGCTTTTCGCTTCTTTGATGGTCCGACATTGGTAAGGTACACACAATGTCAGGCAACGACTCTCTTTTAGCGAGGTCGTGGGCTGCTTTTAATTTGAGGCAATTCGAGCAACAACTAACCACGATAAAGATTTTTGCTGATTTGCGGTTAAACTCTGATCATCAGTAGACGTGTCAGCCAAGACCAAAGGGTTGTCACGGTGTTGTTGACTCCTGATGGTATCGAATTAATAAAGCAAGTGCCATAGCCGCCACAGGGCATAGTTATTTGGATTAGTAAAACATCTGAACCATTCAACGCCGAGTAAATGTCTCAGCGCGATTTTTGGTCGATCCGACCGGAAGGTTAAGCATCTTTCGCAGTTGTAAGTCCGTCGCAAAATATATCCCATTTTTCATTTTGTTTGGCTTGTAGCCTGGTGCGGAAGGGTCTAAGCGCTCGCGTCCACCGCCGGCGCTACGATTCACCTCCTGCCATACGGGGAAGAGTCTCACGTAGCTTACCTCGTAGCAGGAAAGTTTCGACCAACTTTTCGGGAACACATGATCGATGTCAACGGTACCCACACCAGTGTCGATAACCGAGGCTTCTTCTACAAGCCCCATACCCGCCGCTGCTCGCCAGACTGCCCTATAACCGCGTAACGTAGGACGAGCCCAGATAATGACTTCGTCATATGGCGCTTTAGTCTCCGATGCGAGCGCATCGGGGAGATCGTAGCCGACAATGTAGGCGATATTGCTACACTTCTCGATGGCTTCCAAACTTTCAGCCGCTACAGGAATATTGCCAGGAAGGATCAGTGATGCCATAGAATATCTCCTATTCGTTTCATAACAAAGCTGGCGGGCAAATTGGCTCTGAATTTTGACAGCTTCAAAACATTCGTTTGGATTGAATCTGACACGGACTACCTTGGTTCGGCTGATTCTGTTGAAAAAATCGTTTTTTCTTGAATTTTGGCAAGATTGACCGGTTTCTCTGTTTTTAAGGCATTATTTATATAAACAATTCATTTCCTAGTCTAACTCGATTTTGCGAGATAGGGACTTTTTCAACACAATCGGGCAATAGCAACCAATCAATAATGTGGCAGCAAAAATTTTGTCAGAGCTATAACTAAATCTGATGTACGGTCCGACTTTAAGAAAGGCGGCGTTCTCTGCTGAAATAAGATTAACGAGATCGAATAACAGCAATAATGAGAGACACCATGAACAAAGACATAGCATTAGAAAAAAAATTTTAGCAAACAACATTAACGTCGAATTTTAAGTTACTGAAGATGCGTAACATTGAAAAATCGCGCGACAGCTGTGGTTTAAAAACCACTTGAAATCCTTGATTAACGTAGGAAAATCCAGCCCCACTCGGCATTTCTATGCCGTTCACACGTGATTCGACAGGAAAGGGGGTACTATGAAAATCGCACTTGTCACAATGGCCGGAGTCACTATCGGCGCACTGATAGCCATTTCAGCCTTCCAGCTATTGAAAGTCATTTTTCAAGAAATGTTCGATATGGCAGCTGAGGCTTGGTTTAGCCCGGAGCAACATTAAAACTGATCTTGCATCGTGACTTGCCTGATAAAGACAGGCAAAAACCGGTTGCCGCCAGTTGCAACTTTGAAATGCTTTCTTTTGGAAATTAAACGCCGGCGTGTAACGACAGCATGCGCTGGGTGGTTTACGCCAGTGCCAGCCGCAAACCACGCCAGGAAGAGCTATCCAACTTGATAGGATTGGTTGCCGGCCCTTACTGCATGAATCGTGGTGAGCACGAACAGCGTGCGCCAAGTTTCGAGATTAGCTTGACGGTACTTCTTGCAAGCACTGGGCGACGCTGTTGATCACTAGAAAATTGGTGGTACCGCTGAGGCCGGGGGTTCCGCCGACTACAACTACGACATCTTCGGCTGCAATGACACCTTGGTTTAGTAGCGAACGAACCGACTGCGAGATTAATTGATCGGTGTTTGGCTGACGCGGCTGAAGTTGTGCAAAAACGCCGTAGGTCAGTGAGAGTTCACGGACCGTGCGTATGTTTGGGCTTTTCACATAAATGGGAACCGAGGGGCGGTACGAGGAAACCAGTCGAGCGATGCGGCCACTTTCCGAATCGGCTACGATGGCCTTAACCGGAACGTCTTGGTAGGCCTGAGCGGCGGCGCGGGCAAAGTAAGCACGTGTTGGGTTGGAAGTATCTTCCGTGTCGAGTTTCCATCCTTTGGGGCGTTGCGTTTCCGCTTCGCAGGCGATTTTGGCCATGGCGTTGACTGCCTCCAGCGGATATTTACCATTGGCCGTTTCTCCCGACAGCATCAAAACGTCCGTGCCGTCGAACACCGCATTTGCCACGTCCGACACCTCTGCTCGGGTTGGCCGCGGATTTTCAATCATGGTGTGGAGCATTTGGGTGGCGGTAATCACAACTTTCGCCTTGCGAGCGCAAGTTTGGATAATCCGCTTCTGTATGATCGGTAACCGCTCGAATGGCACTTCGACGCCGAGATCGCCCCGTGCGATCATCACGCCGGCACACACTTCCAAGATCTCATCAATGTGGTCGACGCCTTCGGTGTTTTCAATCTTGGCGATGATCTTTACCGAACTCCCCTCTGCGTTGAGTATCTCCTGTACTGCCCGAATATCCTCACGGTTGCGCACAAAGGAGTGGGCGATGAAATCCACTTCGTGACGGGCGGCAAAACGAATGAATTCTTCGTCTCGACCGGACAGTGAAGGCAGATTTAGGCGCACGGAGGGCACGTTGACGTTCTTTTTTACGGCGATGCGTCCCGCATTTTTCGCCATGCAGACCAGATCATCCGAATTTTTTTGCACGACTTCCAGTTCTATCGTTCCATCTTCAATGAGTATGCAGGCGCCTTCCGGCACTTCGTCGATGAATTGCGGATAGGAAACGCAAAATTCGTTGCCTGTGGGCATTGCGCGAACGATGCGAATTGTCTCTCCGGTTTCAATTGGAATCGGCTTCTCGATTTCCCGAGTACGAACTTCCGGGCCTTTGGTATCGATAACGATGCCTATGCGATCGGACGTGGCGCGAATGTTCCGCACAACCGATGCGGCTTCTTCGGTTGTGATATGTGCGGTATTAAGCCGAACGGCATCCATGCCGGCGTCATGCAACGCACGCAGAAATTCCTCCGAACAATTGCTACTGGAGATGGTAGCGAGAATTTTGGTGAGTTTTCTTTGCATGGTGCAATCAGGGTAAGTGTGATGATACGAAGGATAGACGAAATTGCGTTCCCAGCATCCGCAAAAATACACTCCACCCATCATCGTTCGATTAATCTTGCTCTGGTATGGATGTTGCTGCTTGGTTAAGCGAGCACGAAACTAATGTGAATTCGGCGTTATTTCTGTCATTTTCAAAACATTTTTCAACATAAATGTTTGATAGCTAACAGGAATTGCAACGTGCTCGTGAGTCGATGTTTTCGAACCCATATTCTTACAACATAAAATCAAGAGGTATTCATTATGGCGGAGTTTTACGTAGAGATAAGCGCCCAGAGCAATGGCGACCACGTGGTTCATAAATCGAACTGTTCCTTGCTTCCTGCCAAGGACGCAATTCATTATTTGGGGGCAATCAGCAATGCGGCCAGCGCCTTGAAAAAAGCAAATCAATCGTTTAAACAGGTCTGCGGTTGCAGTCACTGTGCGACTGCAGGCTAAATTTCCCAGCAAACTAAACCCAGCATCGTCGATGCTGGGTTCTTGATCCTTCAGCTCATCAAGCCCCAGCCGAAATCAGGACCATGGGGCTGCGCAGTTAATCGCGATCGCCTAATGCCGGGTCAGACAATACGGCTCTTTTATCGGTTAAATAGACCCAACCCTTTTCTTCGCGAACTTTAAACCCCGTCAGCTTTTTGCCCGCGCAAATTTCGCTCAACGATTCGCCGCTAACCGGGTCGTAGCAGATGCTGTGCATGGAACACTGCAAATATCGCCCCGACTCGTCAAAAATATCGCTTTGCTCGCAATCCAATGTTCTGGGCATATGTACGCATTGATTCAAATAACCGTACACCTCGCCCTTGAAGCGAATCAGGATTGCTTGGCGATTTTCGCCCCGATAACGGAGGACAAAGGAATATTTTCCCAGTTCGGGAATTTGCATAGCCTGGCAGATAGCAGCCGGAACGGGTTTTGATACAAGCATCATGGTTTACCTCTAATCGATAGCAAGCAATCCGCAGGCCAGCGCAGTCGCATCAGTATTGGACGTTATAAAACCGAACCTGATTCCGCCCGGCCTCTTTGGCTTGATACATCGCCGAATCCGCCCACTTGAGGATATCGCTTTCGGCAACATTATGATTATTAAAAATAATGACCCCGATACTTGCCGAGCAAACATGTTGAACGATAGTTTCGACGTTCGCATTGTTTTTGACCACTAATCGATAGGGCTCGGACAATGCGACCCGGATTTTTTCCGCGACGATGCCCGCTTGTGAAGTTGCGTGTGTCACCTCAATACCCAACTCATTCAATAACACCACAAATTCATCGCCACCGAATCGCGATACGGTGTCCATTTCACGCACACACATCTTTAAACGATTTGCCGCCTCGACCAGAAGCATGTCGCCCACCACATGGCCGTGCGCATCGTTCAACGGCTTGAAGTTATCGAGATCGAGCACCATCAGTGCCACATAGTGACCGCTACGTCTGCTGCCAACCATGGTCTGACCCAATCGGTCATTGAGCAGACGGCGGTTCGGCAGTTTTGTGAGCGGATCGTAGAAAGCCAATTGCCGCACTTGGTCTTCCATCTGTTTACGCTCCGTTATGTCGCGAATAATACCCAATGCATGCCAACTGTCATGGAATCTGAAGGCGGAAATGGCTAGCTCGATGGGAAACTCCTCGCCGCTCTTGTGCAGCGCGGAAATTTCGAATGTCTTGCCGATGAAGTCGCCAACGCCATAACGCAGGAAGCGCTGAAAACCGCCATGCGCCTCGTTCCGATAGCGTTCCGGAGCGAGTAAGTTATGCAAATTTTTACCGATAACTTCGTTGCCCGCATAACCGAAGATTTTTTCAGCGGCCGGGTTCCAGTAAATCACCTGTTCTTCCGCATCGATGATCGCTATCGCATCTTGGGCCGCAGTACTGATGAGGCGAAATTTTTCCTCGCTTTCCGTCAGCGCTTCGCTCCTGTTTTCCAATTCGGCCGTGCGTTGCTTGATGGTTTCTTCGAGTTGATCCTGATGAAACTGCAAGGCCTCCGTAACGGTTTGCAACTTGGCAATGATGCTTCTAACGTGCTTGGCGAAGGGATGGAAGATCAGTAACGCTTCTAAAACCAATAACAACAGGGTGATTGCCCAGAATATCGTTTCGGCTTTTTGCAAACGGCTGACGGATGCTTCGCCTTCCACCTGGTACTGGCGTACCATCTGATCGAGAGCGGAAACCAGGCTATTCGGTGCATTTTGGGTAATGTATTGCAGCTGAGGGTTAGCTGCCGTTAATGCCTCATCGTCCAGCAGAAGCAACTCGTGGACAGTCTTGATATAGGTTTCGACTTGTTGATCCAGCGCATTGGGGCCATCAAAATACATGGCATGCACAGTGGGCGACATGTCTCTTGGCAACCCCATCTCGCTATCGCCATGGGTCAAACCATGATGCGAATGTTCCATCAGTTGGATGGCCTCTTTTAGCTTGCTGCGAACGGCCGGCCGTTCAGCCTTGGAGGCATTCGCCAACAGGTTTGAGAACAAGGCCGTGCGTTGGCTGAGCATGCGCTGGCGTCCGCTGACATTGACCACCGCCGCCGTGCTTTTCTGTTCCGATATCACCAGATGCAAGCTTAGCCATGCCGCAGTGGAAAGCGAAGCCACCAACGATAAGGCGAGCATATAACGCCAAGTCAGAGCCCGCGCCACGTTCAGGTCAATCGTCCAATCTGTGTTGTTTGCCTCGCTCATACCGCACCCGCTTCCATTGTATTCAACCGAAGCAAAGATTCGCGCTCCGATATTTTTGGGAAGTTACAGCATTCGCCGGCAAACTGAAAGCAATCCGCAACAATTCAATGTTGATAGGGCATTCATACTTAAATCAGCACCAATTACAGCTTGGGTTAATCGAGGGAGTTTTCGTAGCGAAATTTAAGGCTAGTTCGGCCAAGGACATTCAATCGATCTTGTCCGCATAAATATTCTCCACCAGCTTTTTAAACCAAGTGGGGCGATAAATGACCACATATAAGCCGATTGCACTGGTGATCGGAATAGGCCCGACACTAAAAATCATAAAGACAATAAAGACTATTGCGCACTTGATTCTGGACAGGCTGGAAGTGTTCATTGTGTTTACCCGTGGGTTTCTCCATGCGTCAAACTATCATCTTTCCGGCAAGAGATCGGCAGCGCGGAACTGCCGTTCAGTGCGATGAAGGCACATTCTTTCGGCAGCATAGCGCCTCAACTCCGCTAAACCCGGCCAGCTAAACAAAAGCGGTTTAACCCGAACAGGTTTTATAAGAATAACGGCGCCATCACTAGCGTCACGGTCGCCAGCAACTTGATCAATACATGCAGACTGGGACCGGCGGTGTCCTTGAACGGATCGCCGACAGTGTCGCCCACCACGGCCGCGCCGTGAGTCGGATTCTTGATCTTGTTGCCGTCCCTGTCGGTAATATATTTGCCGCCGTGAGCGCCGCTTTCCACGTATTTCTTGGCGTTATCCCAGGCGCCGCCGGCGTTGTTCAGATACAGCGCCATCAGGATGCCGGTGATGGTGGCGACCATCAACATGGAGGCCACGCTTTCGGCGGCGATCAACTTGCCTTCGACGCCGATGAAAGATTTGAACAACAGTCCCACCGCGATAGGCGCCAACACCACCAGCAAGCCGGGCACCACCATGTTGCGCAACGCGGCGCGGGTGACGATGTCGACGCAGGCGCCGTAATCGGGCTTGAAGTCGCTCGGAAACTGGATCATGTCGTTGACGCGCGGCAGCTTGGCGTACTGGCGGCGGACTTCCTCGATAATGCTCTTCGCCGCCGTGCCCACCGCGCGGATGGTCATCGAGCAGAACAGGAACACCAGCATCGCCCCCAACAGAGCGCCGACGAAGACCACGGGTTTGCCCATGTCGACGCCGAATTCCACGGCTTCGTCCAGGCCCGCATAGTTTTTCACTTCATCGATATAGGCCTGAAACAGCAGGAAGGCCGCCAAACCGGCGCTGCCGATCGCGTAGCCCTTGGTGAGAGCCTTGGTGGTGTTGCCTACCGCGTCCAGTTTGTCGGTGCGGCGGCGGATTTGCTCGGGTTGTTCGCTCATTTCGATAATGCCGCCGGCGTTATCGGTGATAGGCCCGAAGGTATCCATCGCCAAGATGTAAGCGGCGGTGGCCAGCATGCCCATCGTAGCGACGGCGGTGCCGAACAAACCGGCATGAGGCAGGCCGCTGCTAGCGCCCAGATAGTAGGAAGCCAGCAAGGCGATGGCCATGGCGATAGTCGGCATCCAGGTGCATTCGAAGCCGACCGCGGTGCCTTCGATGATGTTGGTGGCGGGGCCGGTGGTGCTGGCTTCGGCGATGGCTTGCACCGGGCGGTAGCGGTATTCGGTGTAATACTGGGTGATGTAGACGAAGGCCACCGAAGTCAAAACGCCGATGATGCCGCACAGAAAGAAATGCCACCAGGCATCGGGGGCGGCCGGATTGTCCAGCAGCCATTTCGCGGCCAGGCCGAACAAGGGCATGGCCAGCATCACGCTGATGAAATAGCCCTTGTTCAAGGCCTGCATCGGTTCCTGCTCCTCGCTGGTCAGATGGACGCTGAGGATGCCGACCATGCTGGCGATGATACCGAAGGCACGAGCGACCAGCGGGAACATCATCACCCCTATCAAGCCTGCACTAAATCCCATGTTGGCCTTCTCGGCGGCTATGGCCAGGCTGCCGCCCAGTATCATCGCGCCTATGTTTTCGGCGGCGGTGGATTCGAACAGATCGGCGCCCCGACCGGCGCAATCGCCGACGTTGTCACCCACCAAATCGGCAATCACCGCCGGGTTGCGCGGGTCGTCCTCGGGGATGCCGGCTTCGACCTTACCCACCAGATCGGCACCGACGTCGGCGGCCTTGGTGTAGATGCCGCCGCCGACTTGGGCGAATAGCGCCACGAAAGACGCACCGAAGCCGTAGCCGACGATCAGCAAGGGAATCTTGGCGATATTGATATCCGGCGTCAGCAGCTTAACCAACGCGAACAGCCCAACCACGCCGAACAAACTCATCGCCACCACCACCATGCCGGACACGGCACCGGCCCTCAACGCGGTCTGCAAGGCGTCGTTGAGGCTGGAGCATGCGGCCGTGGCAGTGCGGATATTGGCGCGAATGCTTACCCACATGCCCACATATCCGGCAAGCACCGAGCACAATGCACCCAATATGAAAGAGACGGTAATCCAGACGGCCAATTGGCTGGAGGTGGATACCGGATCGAACTCGCGATGCTCGCGAATCAGACCGTAACCGGCAAACAGGACGACGGCGAAAACGGCACTCAGCAGTAAAATCGTGCGGTTCTGACGGCGCAGGAAGGCTTCGGCGCCTTCCTTGATCGCGTCGGATATGTTTCGCATCGGTTCGCTGCCGGTGTCCTTGGCTAGCACCCATTTTGCCAACCAGCCGGCAAAGCCCAAGCCTAGAATCGTGATGCCGAGAACCAGCGTTATCAATGTCGTAAAATTTGCAGCGGGCATTTCGTATCTCCATCCCCCTGAGAAAGGGTGTTTATAATTTTTGTTATATTAGGTTTTAGCAAAAACCGGACGAGCCATTGGCTTCAATATCGCCACAAGACAGCATCTAGCATGCAATCCTTTGATACCAAGAAAAAACCGAGACGCTGCTCGACGCCTCATTCCCATTACGCTACCTGAAAAAACTAACTGCGCGATTTAGCTTCCGGAAATCGCTGGGCGGATTCGCCTAAAGGAAAAATCCGCCAACATCGGCCTTTATTTTTGTGGCTGAGGGCGTGTTGCCATTACCTTGGCATCCGGTCCCATTCCGACCGAATAGTCGGTGGATGAAATCACATTTTGACTGGCAACTTCTACGACCCGCAATGAGACGTAAACGTTGTTGCGACCGGCGGCGTAAGAGCCGATGACCACGGCTTTAGCTCCCGCGGCGTTTAAGGCTTCTTTGGTTTTGTCCGGAATCTGCAGGATACCCGCATCGTTTTTAGCAAATAATTCTGTCGGTAATTCCATGCCCATTACCCGATAGCCGGATTGATGAAAAGCGGATGAAATCTGGTCGGAAACGATGCGTCCAAACGGCAGGGTTTGGCCAAGATCGTCAACGTTGACCAGTGAGTTAATCACCACCAGACTGCCTTTGGGTAACGGCTGTTTCAGCGTTAGGATTAGCTGTTGAACCTCGTCGTAACTCACTTCGACCAGATCGTCATCCTTTGTCTCGCTGGGTCGAAAAAGGCGATTGCAACCACTCAGCATGCTCAGGGCTAAAATCATAAGAATTATTGTCTGCTTTTTGAACATAAGGCTCTCCTCATTTAAATTAGCCGCTATTAAGAGCTGAAAATAGTCGCGTAGTCAAGGCACTCGATAGAAAACTACCACCGGATGGATTTTGGCGTATAGAAAAAATCTTGGGTAGTCCGGCGCTCGGATTTTTTTAGCCGATGTTTCGGGCTGCGGCATGGAAACCGCCGTAGAGACCGTCCGATTCGAGGATAATACTTGGCTACAGTATCGTCTCGGACATGGATTACCAATATCGCTAGCTTGTAAGCCGTATGAATTACGCTTCTACCTGTGTTCCTAAGACCATAGGAAACTCGAGAGAAACGAAAAAAATGGGGGGTTATCGAAGGAATCGTCCTTGTCCGGATAAAAGCGTTTTCCTACGCCTTTATCCGGATATTCCCTGGCATCATTGTTTTCCATGTTCGCGGGGGAGAGAACTCAACATCCTTGATACCTCCCTTATTAAAGCAATAGGCATGCCAATATAGAAGATGCACGATATTTCTAAGCTTGCGGATATTAACCGGACCCGCTGTTTTTCATATCTATGTTATTTGCCCTATTTCGCCGGTTTTATTAGGTACTTTCCCATAAAAATCGGAATTCGGGTGACGCGGGCAAATGCCCAAAGCCAAACATTTCCTTGCACTTAGCCCATCGCAATAATGGATAATTGCAGGCATCTTTCTAATTCCCGTTTTTAGCTTGAATCATTTCCGCCATCCCGCTCGTTACAGACAATCCCAACCCAGAGGCAAAACTTCGTTTCCGCTTTCACGGCTTATTAAACGCAGCCTGATCTATGCACTATTGTTTTTTCTGATCAGTTCCGTAACGCTAGTCGGCGCATTACGGTTTCTGCCGGCACCCACTTCGGCATTCATGCTGCATCAACATATTGACGATTTTGTGGCGGGCCAAGGCTATCGAAGTATCGATCAACGCTGGGTCGGTAGCGCTCAAATTTCGAAACAAGCTTTTGCGGCGGTAATCGCCGCCGAAGACCAGTTGTTTTACCAACACAACGGCTTCGATGTCGATGCGATTGCCAAAGCTTTCGACCGCTATTTGCGCGGCGGAAAATTGCGCGGAGCCAGCACCATCAGCCAGCAGGTGGCAAAAAATCTGTTTTTGAGTCCGGCCAGAAACTTCGGCCGCAAGGCCCTGGAAATTTGGTTTACGCTGCTGATTGAAACCCTGTGGAGTAAACCGCGGATTCTGGAGATGTATTTGAATGTTGCCGAATTCGGCGACCATCTATTCGGTATCGAAGCCGCCAGCCGCCGTTATTTCGGCATCCCGGCCAAACAGTTGACGGCCGGACAGGCTGCATTGTTGGCCGCAACCTTGCCGAATCCATTGCGGTTCAAAGCCGACCAGCCCAGCGCTTATGTCTATAAGCGGCAAAACTGGATATTGGGGCAGATGAGGAATTTTTGATTGGCTAAAAAACCGCACCGCTAAGCCAATAGCGGAAAGAGAGCTGGTTGCCGGCATGCGGCAACCCTAAATCGCTCCGAGACAGGTTAAGAAAAGTTTCTGCCGTAAAAAATCTCGGCCATTTCCTCCTGCAATTGCTCCTGAATCTCTGCCTGCTCGTCGTCGCTGAAATTGCTTTCCTTTTCGAACAAATAATTTTCCAGCTCGGTTTCCTTCAACATCATCTTGGTATGGAAGATGTTTTCCTGATACACATTCACATCGATCATTTGGTAAAGCTCTTTGGTGCTTTCCGCGATGTAGTTCTGGATCGAGTTGATCTTGTGATCGATATAAATCTTCTGACCGGTGACGTCGCGGGTAAAGCCGCGCACCCGGTAATCCATGATGACGATATCGGACTCGAAGCTGTGAATCAGATAGTTCAAGGCTTTCAGCGGCGAAATCTGCCCGCAGGTGGAAACGTCGATGTCGGCGCGGAAAGTACAAATATCGGTATCCGGATGGCTTTCCGGATAGGTATGCACGGTGATATGGCTCTTGTCCAGATGCGCCAGGATGGTGTCGGGCAAGGGGCCGGGCGACTCCGAGTTCATGCCGGCCGGAATCACCGCGCCTTCGGAAATCAGCATTGTGACGCTGGCTCCCTGCGGGTCGTAATCCTGATGGGCGATGTTCAAAATCTGCGCGCCGATGATATTGGCGACATCTTTTAGGATCTGGGTAAGCCGTTTGGCGTTATAGGCTTCGTCGATATATTCGATGTAGGCTTTTTCCTGTTCTTTCGGCGCATAGCAAACATCGTAGATATTGAAACTCAGCGATTTGGTCAGGTTGTTAAACCCGTGTAACTGTAATTTGCTCAACCGATCAGCCCTCTATAACTTCGAAATCATGACTTATTTCCACACCAGCCTTGCCCAACATGATGGAGGCCGAACAATATTTTTCGGCGGATAATTTAACCGCCCGCTCCACGGCTGCCGCAGGTAAATTTCTGCCGGTTACCTTGAAATGCAAATGGATTTTGCTGAATACGCTAGGGATCGCATCGACACGTTCCGCAGCCAGCTCCGCAGTGCAATGGCTGATTTCATGGCGGCCTTTTTGCAGAATATCCACCACATCGAATGCCGAGCATCCGCCTACGCCTAACAACAGCATTTCCATGGGTCTCACGCCCATATTGCGGCCTCCGTGATCAGGCGGTCCATCCATGATAACGCTGTGGCCGCTGCCGGATTCGCCGACAAACATCCTGCCATCAACCCATTTAATTGTTGCTTGCATGTTGAAATCCACGATAACCAAAATTGGCGCGAATTTTACAACGATACCATCAAATATATTGATTTTTTTGCAAAACTCCGCCACTTTGGTTAGGGTATCCGGCTTGGTGAACAGAATTATTACCGTTATGAGCTTTGCTAGACACAACAAAATTTCCCAACCGGCCTTGGATGCCTTTCTACATCATTGCCATGTCCGCAGCTATCCGGCCAAAATGACCATTGTCCGCCCCGGCGACATCGGCGACAAATTGCTGTTTGTGGTCGACGGTTCGGTTAGCGTCAGCGTCGAAGACGAAGAAGGCCGGGAACTGATACTGGCCTATTTGAACAAACACGATTTCGTCGGCGAAATCGGCGTCTTCAAAACCACGGAAACCAGAAGCGCGCTGGTAAAAACCCGCAGCCGTTGCCAGATGGCCGAAATTAGTTACGATCGTTTTAAAATGCTGATAAACGGCGAATTGCGCGATCACGCGGTTGAAATTTTGACGGTGTTGGGCGAACAACTTTCCACGCGGCTGTTAATCACCAATCGCAAATACCGCGACCTGGCCTTTATGGACGTCGAGGGCCGTATAGCCCGCACTCTGCTGGATTTAACCAAGGAACCGGATGCCATCACTCACCCGGACGGCATGCAGTTGCATATTACCCGCCAGGAAATCGGCCGTATCGTCGGCTGTTCCAGGGAAATGGCGGGACGGGTGTTGAAGGAATTGGAAGACAAGGGCTTGATTACCGCTCACGGCAAGACCATCGTGGTGTTCGGTACTCGCTGAGCATTGCCGGCTTCTAAGCGGCCTGCCGGAAGAATCCGGCGAGGAAGGGAGCGCTCTTACTCGACTACTGGCCGCTCTCGGTAACGATCACGCCAATACCGTTCTTCTGCAGCAATTCCTTGATGGTGGAAACGCTGGAAGGATTATCGTAAGGGCCGATTTTGACACGATGCCAGATGACGTTACCGACTTTGGCTTTCTCGACTCTCGATTCGATACCCAGCAAAGCCAGCTTGGCCTTGTGGCGGTCGGCTTCGGCAGCCTCGCGGAAAGAACCGGCCTGCATGATGTATTTGGCGGCCTTGGTTTTGCCGACCAACTCCTCACGAACCCGGGTTTTGATTTCGTAATCCGGCACCACCACTTCCGCTTGCGGCAGAATGGTATAGAAGTCGTAGCGTGGCTCTTCCGGTTCGGCCGGAGCCGGTTCAGCGGATTGTTGTTCCGCTTTCTTTTCCGGCTCTTTCTTTTCCGCTTCGACAGCAGGCATTTGCGGCTTGATAGCGACTTCCTGTTTCACCTTCTCTTCCACCAGCGGCTTTTCAGTTTCCGGTTTGTCGGCAATCAGTTCCGGCACCATCTTGCGTATCATGTTGAGAAACACCACAAACGCGACGATCAGTACAGCCACCAGCAGCCACCGCCAAAGCATATTCGGCGATTTCTTCGGACGCCTCCGACTGTTGGCGTAACTGGCGCTCTGTACGCGGTGTTTGTAATCTCTGGCCATTACATGGTTTCAGGTGTATTGATTTTTAACAGCGTCAAGCCATTGACCAGCACCTGTTTCACCGCGCTGATCAGATTGAGGCGAGCATTGCAGAACTTGTCGTCATCCACCAGAAACTGATGGGCGTTGTAATAACTGTGGAATTGGTTGGCCAGTTCGCGCAGGTAAATAATTAATTGATGCGGCTCGTGTTGCACTGCGGCGCGTTCCAACACTTCGGGATATTTCGATAGCGTGTTCAACAGCGCGCTTTCATGCTCTTCGGTAAGCAGGTTGAGATTATCCATGCCCAGCGGCAGATTGCGTTCGCGACCTTTCTCGTCGAGTTGCCGGAACACGCTGCAGACCCTGGCATGCGCATATTGCACGTAATACACCGGATTCTCGTTGCTTCTGGAGGTGGCCAGCTTCAGGTCGAAATCCATGTGCTGCTCGGATTTGCGCATCACGTAGAAGAAGCGGCAAGCATCCTTGCCAACTTCGTTACGCAGCTGTCTTAAGGTGACAAACTCGCCGGAACGAGTCGACATTTGCACTCTTTCCTCGCCGCGATAAAGTACCGCAAATTGCACCAGCAACACTTTCAGCTTGGATTCGTCGGCTCCCAAGGCCTGCATCGCCGCTTTTACGCGTGGAATGTAGCCGTGATGATCCGCGCCCCAGATGTTGACGATCTGGTCGAAACCGCGATCCAACTTGTTCATGTGATAAGCAATATCCGAGGCGAAATAGGTGGTCTGGCCATTGTCGCGGACCACTACCCGATCTTTTTCATCGCCCAGACGACTGGAGGCGAACCAGGTAGCGCCTTCCTGTTTGTATAGGAAGCCGGCGGCATCGAGGCGTTGCAAGGCTTGTTCGACCGAGTGATCGTCCATCAGAGATCGTTCGGAAAACCATTGCTGGTAAGTCACGCCGAATTCTTCGAGGTCATCCTTGATGTCCGCCAATATCTCATCGAGACCGGCCTGAAATACCACATTGTATTGTTCGGAGCCAAGCAGGGTTTTTGCCCGTTCGATCAAGGCATCGATATGCTTTTCCTTGTCGCCACCCTGATGTTCGTCGGCAGGAAGATCTTCCAGCACCAATTCAGCGGGTCTGCGGAAATCGTTACCGGCCTTTTTATGCAGATTGAAGGCGGTTTCCCGCACATATTCCCCGCGGTAACCGTTACTGGGAAACGGCAAAACTTCTCCGCATTCTTCCAGATAGCGCAGCCAGACACTGGTAGCCAATATGTCCATCTGCCGCCCGGCATCGTTGACATAATATTCGCGTTCGACCTCAAAACCCGCCGCTTCCAACAAATCTGCCACCGCCGAACCGTAAGCGGCACCTCGGCCATGACCAACATGCAAGGGGCCGGTAGGATTGGCGGAAACGAATTCGACCTGCACTCGTTTGCCGGCGCCGATAGCGCTCAAGCCAAACGCGGGACCGGCATCGTGTATTTGCCGGACTATCTGAAATTGACTATCGGGATTGATGAAAAAGTTAATGAATCCGGGACCGGCAATTTCAATGTTAGTCACCAGATCGTCTCGGGGAATCCCGGCAACGATTTTTTCAGCCAGTTGCCTTGGATTAAGCTTGGCAGGTTTGGCCAGCAACATCGCCAGATTAGTGGCGAAGTCGCCATGCTGGGCGTCGCGAGCCCTCTCCAGGCTGATTTGTACGTTCAATTCGCGATCAAGAACACCTTGCGCTTTAAGGGCTTCAACAGCATGTTGCAAAAGGCATTCGAGCTTGTGTTTCATTGTCGCGAAAAAGGAAAAGTGGGTGAAAATTAATCGTCATTATCCATCAAAAAGCCCCCAATAGCTATAAGGCTCCCAGCCGGTTTAGACGTAATGACGCTCGCCGAATAGCGCTGTGCCGATTCTGACCATCGTCGCCCCTTCCATGATCGCGGCTTTCAAATCGCCGCTCATGCCGAACGAAAAACTGTCCAGCGTAGGATCGTTTAGCTGCCGCACCGCTTGATATAGAAGGCGATAGGGCTGGCGCTGCTGATGATAATTGTCTTCGGGCTCGGGTATCGCCATCACGCCGCGCAAACGCAATCGTGGCAACGACCGTACCGCTTCGACCAGCTCCGGTAATTCGGCAATGCTAACGCCGGACTTGCTGCTTTCCTGACTGATATTGACTTGCAGACAGATATTCAGCGGCGGCAAATATTCGGGGCGCTGTTCGCTGAGGCGCTGGGCAATTTTCAACCGCTCGACACTATGCACCCAGTCGAAATGACTAGCAATGGCCTTGGTTTTATTGGATTGGATGGGGCCGATAAAATGCCAGGTGATATTGAACGCGGCGAGTTGTCGTTGCTTGGCCAGCGCCTCCTGCAGGTAGTTTTCGGCAAAATGACGCTGCCCAAGCCGATACAAAGCGGCAATATCCGCCGCCGGCTTGGTCTTGCTGACTGCCAGCAATTGCACGCAGCCTCGCGGCCGTCCGGCAATGCCGGTGGCGTGGCGAATTTGCGAACGGACGTGCAGGAATCGCTCGGCGATATCTTCCATTGCTTAATCCTGCCGCTGTTTTCCGACAAAAAACCGCGAAAATAACAGGCCGGACTCGAACAACATCCACATAGGCACCGCCAGCAAGGTTTGCGACAAGGCATCGGGCGGCGTTAGAAACATGGCAATGACGAACACGCCGACAATCACGTACGGCCGTTTTTCAGACAGGCTTTCCGGGGTAACAATGCCAGTCCAGACCAGCACGATAGTAAAAATCGGTATCTCGAACGAAACGCCAAAGGCAAAGAACATTGCCAATACAAAATCGAGATAAGTCGCTATATCTGTCATCACGGTAACGCCCGACGGCGCGGCGGAAGTCAGATAACCGAATACCAGCGGAAACACCAAAAAATAGGCAAATGCGGCACCGGCATAAAACAGCAGGGTACTGGCCAATAACAGCGGCAGGGCCATCAGTTTTTCATGTCGATAAAGACCGGGGGCCACGAAGCCCCAGAATTGATACAGTATGAAAGGAATGGAGATAAATACCGCCACCACAAACGCCAACTTGAAGGGCGTAAAAAACGGCGAGGCAACATCAATCGCAATCATGCTGCTGTTTTTCGGCATATGCTGCAGCAACGGCTCGGCAAGGTAGGCGTAAATTTCATTGGCGTATGCAGCCGTGCCAAGAAACACCAGCAATACACATAATACCACCCGCAACAGCCGGTCGCGGAGCTCTACTAAGTGGCTAAAAAAAGGTTGTTCAGTTCCGGGTTCAGGTTGGTTTGTTGTCATCTTGACTATCGATTTTCGTTTCCGCCAACGCTTCCACGGCAGCATTAATATCCGTAATTGCCGCTTCGCTATCGTTTACAGCCTGCTGCAATTCATCGCTAATAAGCTGCTGCTGCATCAGTTGCCGCATCTCTTCGGCATGAAGTTCCTGTTTGATTTCGGCCTTCACCGAGGCAATCGTGCTGCGGGTTTTGCCCAGCCAGAAACCGGCGATCCGTGCCGCCTTGGGTAGTTTTTCCGGACCGATGACCAATAAAGCCACCAAGCCCACCATGATTAATTCCGAGAATCCAACATCAAACATGCCGCAAACTCAGACCTTGTCTTTTTCTTTGCTGGCGACTTCGCCTTCCAGCACTTCGTCATCCTTGTCTTTATTGGCAAGTGCTTTCGCTTCCTCACCATCCTTGACGGCATTGCGGAAACTTTTTATGGCATCGCCAAGATCCGAGCCGACATTTTTCAGACGCTTGGTTCCAAATACCAATACGACTATCACCAAAACCACTAACAGATGCGGAATACTTAAGCCCATTTCTCACTCCATATTAAATAAATCACGATGGATTACGTTGCGCCTTTTCCTCTAGGCCAGACAAGCCGAAACGGCGCTGTAATTCGTTAATGACATGCTGAGGCCCCAAGCCCTGATCGGCCAGCATCACCATGCAATGAAACCAAAGATCGGCGGTTTCATAGATAATCTTGTCCTTGTCGCCGTCTTTGGCGGCAATCACCGTTTCCGTGGCTTCCTCGCCAATTTTCTTTAATATGTGGTCCAGCCCCTTGGCATACAAGCTGGCGACATAGGATTGATCGGCGGATTGCTGTTTGCGTTGTTCTAAGACCTCGGCTAGCTGCTGCAAAACATCACTCATCAACGATTACTCTTGAATATATAGTACTTGGGAATCATAACACGTTGCCAAGGCTGCCAAAAACGGCAGACAAAAAAAACCTCCCTATGCTTGCGCAGAGGGAGGCAAAAAACCAAGCGGAGTGTTATGAGGAGGTTCCGCTCGTTATTACAACACCAGGAGGTAGTTACAAATTCTTGGCTCAGCCTTCAATTTTGGCTTTGCCGGCAATGTTGCTAAACATTGAAGCCGTGGCGAATATCACCGCGGAAAATACAAAAAGTCCTGAAATAAAGCTTGAGATACCGGCGATAAACAGTGTGCCGATCAGAATGTCTTTGTTTAAGTCGTTCATTCGCTTTATATCCTACGCATTTAAATCTTGAGCTTGACAAATTGTTGCGTCATTGCTACTCAGTTGTTGCGTACTATACACGATAAAAAAAAGTTTACAATTAGGCATACGATAAACAAATTGTATACAATTAAGAAACAATAAAAATGTCAATTGTTTTTTACTCATCATACGACTCTTAAGGGAGGCTTAATGGATAAACTAACCAGCATGAACGTGTTTGTTCGCGTCGCCAAAGCCGGCAGTTTTGCAGGCGCCGCCAAGGATCTCGATATATCCAGAGCCATGGCCACCAAACACATCATGCAGCTTGAGAGTGAGCTGAATACCCGCTTGTTTAATCGCACCACTCGCAGTTTAAGCCTGACGGAAGCCGGCGAAGAGTACCTTGATCGCTGTCAACAGGTGCTTTTGGACGTGGCGGAAATGGAATCGGCCGTCACCAAGCTGCAAACCGAGCCGCGTGGCGTCCTGAAAATCTGTGCTCCACCGGTGATAGGCGCGACGCATATTTCGCCGGCCTTGACCGAATATCTTAAAAGCTACCCCGATTTGTCGGTGGAGATGGTCTTAAAAGGCGGTCAAGTGGATCTGATCGACGAAGGCGTCGACATAGCCATTTATCTGGGCCAGCTTACCGACACCAGCCTAGTGGCGCGCAAACTGGCCAATTCGTCGCTGGTAGTGTGCGCATCTCCCGATTACCTTAAAATCCATGGCATTCCTCAGGACCCTGAAGACTTGGACGACCACAGCTGTCTGATCAACTGGGCTATTCCTCCACGCAACAAATGGCGTTTCAAAGGCATACTCGGCGAACGTACCGTCACCGTTACCGGCCGGATGCAGGCCAATATGGCCGATCCTATCCGCAATGCCGCCGTCAATGGCCTGGGTCTGATTATGCTGCCCCGTTATATTGTCGGCCGCGATATTGAGCAGGGACGCCTGCAGGTGGTCATGGAGCAATACGGCATCACACCGCTGGAAATTTATGCGGTTTATCCGCATCGCAAATATTTGTCGGCCAAGGTCCGTTCGTTTTTGGAGTTTATTCAGGGCTGGCTGCCGCATCGGATCGGCATGAATCCACCGACATAATTGGCTAGAACTGCATTGACCATTGACACGGGAAAAAATCCTTTTTTGACTAATTAAGTTGCGATGCATTATCAAATTCATCAATCTCACGGCTGCTGATCAAACTTCGGCAGCCTTATCGCTACATCCAATTTAATTTTTTCAACCTTGATGCAACCCGCAGTTTATGGTGTGGACATCGGTTAAGTTGCAATTTCACATTTTCAGGCTAGTTTTGTCCCATCTGTATTCCCTTTTCAATCTTATGGAAACGATCAATATCATGGCGATCCGAGAACAAGCGTTATGTCGCGGCTTCACACTCATCGAGCTAATGGTAACCATCGCCGTAGCGGCAATCGTGATGGGAGTAGCGATTCCCGGTTTTAACGAAACGATTCGCAGCAACCGTTTAACCAGCTACGCAAACGACTGGGTAGCCACTCTCAACTTTGCCCGAAGCGAAGCGGTTAAACGCAACGTACAGGTATCGATCAGACGCAAAGGTTCGACGAGCCAAGTCTGGGAAGGCGGCTGGGACGTATTCGTCGACCTAGACGGCGACGGCGCATTTGACACTGACGGCAACAGCACCTTATGCCAGGCCACCGAAGATTGCCTATTAAAAACCCACGATGCCCTGCCGGCGGGCTACACACTCAGAACCGGCAACAGCAGTTATGGGAATTTTGCGGCTTATTTGGCCGGCGGCTTAAGCACGAACCAAGTCACCGAGGTATTTAGACTTTGCGACAACACGCAAAACACCAATGCCTCGCGCACCATCGCCGTCAATGCGGTCGGCCGGCCCAGTTCCGCGGCGGGAAATGCCGCATCATGCCCCTAGCCTCTCATGACTAAAAACAACGGATTTACTCTGATAGAAGTGTTGGTATCGACCGTGGTGCTATCCATCGGTCTGCTGGGTTTGGCCGGACTTCAAGCCGGCAATCTTAAAAACAACCAAAGCGCCTACTATCGCAGCCAAGCCACTCAGCTGGCCTATGACATCGCCGACCGGATGCGGGCCAACGCCTCGGCAAGCGGCAATTATCTCAGCGCCAACATGGCCGTGGCGGCCGCAACCCAGCAAGCGGATTGCACGACGGTCGGCACGGCCTGTACCCCCGCAAAAATGGCGGAAAACGATCTTTACGAATTAAAAAGCGCGTTAGCCAGCGCCTTGCCGAGAGGGAGCGCCAGCATCGCGGCCGCAAGCGGTGTTTTTACCGTTACCGTCAATTGGGACGACAATCACGATGGCTCGACCAATAGTAGCGATCCTAATTTTCTGATGAGTTTTCAGTTATGAGCATTCTTCCTATTGTGGGCCGGCAACAGCCATTGCATCGGCAAACCGGCATGACATTGGTGGAAATCATGATCGCCCTGTTGATTGGCGCATTTCTGCTTGGCGGCGTTTTACAGATTTTTATCAACACCCGGCAATCCTATCGAATGCAGGAAAATCTTTCCAGGCTCCAGGAAAACGGCCGGTTTGCGATGGAATTCATCAGCCGGGATCTGCGCATGGCGGGCTATATGGGATGCGCATCGCTGGGCTCGCTGACGCCCAACTTTATCGCTACTCCGCAAAATCCCCCCAACTCCAACCCGGCGGTGAATCCCTTGACAGCCTTGACGGCAATCGTCGGCAGCAACAATATCGCCAATAACTGGAGTACTGCCGCCTGTTCCGCCAGTAATCAATGCGTCGCCAATACCGACGCCGTCACTATCCAATACGGCGGCAGTTGCGACGGATATTTGACCGGCAACATGGGAACCAACAACGCCAACATCCAAATATCCGCCGCCAACACTTGCAATATCAAACAATACGACACGGTGCTGATCTCCGATTGCAGCGCGGCGGATGTTTTTATCGACACCAGCAACGACGTTCCAAACGCCGTAAAGCAGACCATTGCCCACGCGCAAAATCAAAATAGCGACAACAAGCTCAGCAAAGTATATGGACCCGACGCGGAAGTCTTCGTATTTCGCACTTACAGCTACTTCATCCGTACCGGCGCATCGGGACAGCCGGCGCTATGGCGGCTGAACAATAGCAAGGCGGCGGACGCCACCAATCCGGTCGAGCTGCTGGAAGGCATCGAAAACATTCAGATACTGTACGGGGAAGACACCGATGCCGATGGCGCGGCCAATTATTATGTGCCGGCCAACAGCGTGGTGAATTTAGCGAATGTGATCAGCATGCGCATCAACGTGCTGGTTGTCACGCCCGACGATAACATCGCTTCGCAGCCGCGCGCCTATACATTCAACGGCACGACGACCACCCCTACCGACCGGCGCCTAAGAAGAGTTTTCACCTCGACGCTTGCCGTTCGCAACCGTTTGAATTAATGGGAATAACCGATATGTTTAACAGCCCTGCCGGTTTTCAATGCAAATCGCCAAACCATAAACGCCAAGCCGGAGTGGTGCTGGCCATCAGTCTGATCATGCTGCTGTTGCTGACATTGATCGGCGCGACCGGCGCACGGGTTACCGGCCTGGACGAGAAAATGGCCGGCAATATGAGAGACCGCAACCTGGCTTTTCAGGCGGCGGAGTCGGCATTAAGCGTCGGCGAAACGGCAGCCGCCGCCGCAACCATTGCGCCATGTCCCGCCAATCCCGCCAATGCCGTCGGCTTTTATCAGCTGCGAGACGCCGATTGCGACGGGACTCAAGAAACCACGCCGATTTGGAACAGTATCAATTGGAGCACCCAGTCGGTGCTCTATACCGGCACTTTGGCCGACATCGGCGCCAACCCCCGTTATATTGTCGAGGACATGGGGATTACCTGTGTCTCTCTCGCATCGCCATGCCCAGCCGCCGACCAGCGCCGCAACTTTCGCATTACCGCCAGGGCAAGCGGCGGCACCGCCGATTCGGTAGTGATGTTGCAATCGATTTACCAGGTAGATGTGCCTTGATGCTTGCCAAAGTGTTTTAATCCCGTTTCTCCCCCATGGAGGCCACCATGATACTCAACCCTTGCTTTAGCCGAATAAGTGCTACGCCGCTCTTGCTGGCCTTATTTGCCGCGACGGCTCACGCCGATATTTCCCAGTCGCCGTTATTTCTGACGACCTCGGTCAAGCCCAACGTGATGCTGATGCTGGATAATTCAATGTCCATGGCAGACACCCTCACAATCAGCTCCTCGGGTACGGATTACAATCCTGCGGCAACTTATCCTACCGGCGCTAACTGCGATGTTAATACCCTGCCTAGCACGACCTCCGGCACACAAACCGATTCATCCCTTAATACCAAGACCAAATGCCAGAATGCCGGCGGATCTTGGAATAACAATAAATGTAAGGTTACGGTGACGACGCCTGTGACTTACGGCACCAGCATTCCCAGCAATTTTTTTGGCTATAAATCAGGCAACAATATCGGAACGAAATGTTTTGCTTCAAATATTTTTTATACCACCAGCCTTACTCTGCCCTCGGATGTAACCAACAATACTGAGCGCGCGAATTATTTGAATTGGTATTACGGCAACGAAATCGCCAAAACCGGGACATCATCGACCCGCTTACAAGTCGCCAAGAATGCGGCAACCTCCCTGGTCGGCATTTTAACCAGCGATACGCGTCTGGGTTTTTCCACTTTCAACACCGACAATGGTGGAACATTATGGGAGGTGATCGACGATTTGGGCGCCACGAAAAAGTCCAATATCACGACTCGTATTGGCAATACCAGCGCAAACGCACACACCCCTTTATCGGAAACCATGGCGGACATCGGTAATTATTTCGCCACCGGCAGCAGTAATGTCGTTTTGAAGGCTGGCACCAGCAATGCGTCCACGCAAAGCACAAGCAGCGTACTGCCTAGCGCACTCAACAACAGCACCAGTTGGACCGGACGTACTTCAATTTCCGGCGAACCTGGATTTTCCAGCAGTCCGATACAATACAGCTGTCAAAAAAATTTCGCGGTATTGATCACCGACGGTTTGCCTTCTTCCGATCGCGATATTTCAACTAACACCTATCTCAACGACTATGACGGCGATTGCTCGGGCAGTTTTACCGATAACTGCACGACCTTCGATATGAAAAAGGCCTATGCCTATCCGGGCGGCAACGGCGGAACGCCGAATAAAAGCGTGTCGAATGCGGGCAGCAATTCCAGCGATTACCTCGATGATGTCACCCAGGCCCTGTATGAAATGGACTTGCGGCCGGATTTGCGAAACTCGAACGAATCGAAAAAAGCTAAAAATAATTTGACCACTTTCGTGGTGGGCTTCGCCGACGACGCGATCAATCCTAATATTGCCGGCGTCAATCCGCTGCCAAAAGATGCGGCGCTGCAAGGCGGAGGCAAATTTTACTTTGCCGGTAACGAAGCCGAATTAACCGCCAGCCTGGCCAGCGCCTTCAGTTTTATTGCCGAACAAAACAGCGCATCGTCGTCGGTTGCCACCAATTCCACGCAGTTTCAAACCGATGCCCTCATTTATCAAGCGGTGTTCGACAGCCGCGACTGGAGCGGCGACTTGCAAGCCTTCAGACTGACCACCGAAGACCTGAACGGCAATGGCGTACTCGATTCCGGTGAAGATGCCAACGGCAACGGCAAAATCGACGCAGGCGAGGTTGGCGCGCAATTGTGGAGTACGTCCGCGCTAATGCCCGCCCCCGCCGACCGGCTTATTTACTCTTACAACCCCTTGGCGACGGACGGCAAGGGCATTACTTTCGAGTGGAACAGTTTGAACACCAACCAACAAAATATCCTGGGCGCCGAAGCGGTGGTCGATTATTTGCGGGGGGTGCGGACCCAGGAGCAGAGCAACTCCGGCAGCTTTAGAAACCGAGGCGGCATTTTGGGAGATATCGTCAATTCCGATCCTCTTTTCGTGGGCCGGGAGAACTTTGGATATACCGCCTTCCCCGGCAGCGAAGGTTCCAGCTATGCATCCTTCGTCAGCACGACACGCCGCCAAATGATCTATGTCGGCGCCAACGACGGCATGTTGCACGGTTTCGATGCCGGCACCGGAGCCGATGGCGGCAAGGAAATTTTCGCCTATCTGCCCAATGCCGCGATAACAAGCAATTTGCTAATGCTGACCGACCCCAGCTATAACCATCATTATTTTGTCGATGGCTCCGCACAAAGTGGCGACGTTTATTTCGACGGCGCTTGGCATACCGTTCTGGTAGGCGGACTGGGAGCCGGCGGCAAGGGATTGTTTGGATTGGATATCACCGATCCGGACAGTTTCGATGCGACTAAAGTGCTGTGGGAATATTCCAGCGCCAACGATGCCGATCTGGGTTACACCTTGCCGCAAGCCAGCGTGGTACGCATGGCTAACGGTCAATGGGCGGCGATTGTTGCTAACGGCTATGACAGTCTCGCCGGGAAAGCAGCCCTGTTTATCATCAACATTCAAACCGGCGCCTTGATCAAGAAAATCGAAGCCGAAACCGTAACCGGCACTAACGGGCTATCCAGTCCGGTCGCAATCGATGTCGATGACGACAAAATAATCGATTACATATATGCAGGCGATTTGAACGGCAATCTATGGAAATTCGACGTCAGCAGTAGCGATGCCACCCAATGGGGAGTGGCATATAGCGGTTCGCCGGTTTTCGTCGCCAAGGACAGTCTTACCGCAACCCAGCCGATTACCGCCAAACCGGCTATCAGCAAAGCGACGGCAAGCGAGCAAACCAAAGGAGTAATGGTTTATTTCGGTACCGGCCAGTATTTCGAAACCGGTGATAACGCGGTTCCGGCTATACCGCAAATACAAAGCTTTTATGCCATATGGGATCAATGCGATAAAACCAGCGCTTCCGATTGCAGCGGCGTGGTTTCAGGCCGAACTTCGCTGCAGCAACAAACGATCATTGCCGAAACCAATACCGGCAGCCCTACATTGGCCGACGGTACCAACGCGGACGGCGATATTCGCATCTCGTCGCACTGTGAAGTAACCTACGGCAGCACCGTGCCGACGACTACCGCTTCTCCCTGCACCAACAATGTGAATAGACGCGGCTGGTTTATGGATTTCGTATCGCCGGGTAACATCCGTCAAGGCGAAAGAATCGTCAGCATGCCTTTACTGCGGCACGGCGTCGTGATCTTTCCAACCTTAATTCCTAACACAAGCGCCTGTGCGGCGGGCGGAACCAGTTGGCTGATGGAATTGGATCAGTTCTCCGGTGCCCGCCTGCCGAGCCCCCCCGTGGACTTGAACAACGACGGTAAAGTCGATGAAAAGGATATGGTCATTATCGATGGCGTTGCTTATGCCGCTTCCGGTTTTAAATCCAACGTAGGTATCATCGATACGCCGGCCATTATTAATTGTGAAAATGGTTTGGACTGTAAATATGCCGTCGGCAGCAGCAGCAATCGCTTTATGAAAAAAGAAAAAGCGCCCGGAACTTCGACCTTGCTATTGCCCAAACGGCAATCCTGGCGTCAACTTTTATAACGCGACTCTTCTCACGGACCAACGATTCATGAATCAACAAAATGCTTTTACTTTAGTCGAACTAATGGTCACCGTGGCGATTGTCGGCATTCTTGCCGGCATCGCCATTCCAGGCTATCAAGACAGCGTACGCAAATCACGGCGGGCGGATGTAGAAGGTGTATTGTTGAACTTGGCAAATTCCATGGAACGCTACTTTACGGAAACCAATAGTTATTGCGATGCCGCTAATGGTGGAACCGCGGAAACTAATTGTGGGGCGGGAACCGGAGATACCGGCACGCCTTCGATTTTTACCATACCCAACGAAATTATCACCTTTTATACGATAACCATTAGTGCGGCGTCCGCAAATACCTATACCCTGTCGGCCGCGCCTACCGGCTCTCAGTCCAATGACAAATGCGGAACCTTGACGCTCACCAACACCGGGGTAAAAGGCGTATCCTTGGCGTCGGTTTCCGAATGTTGGTAGCGCCGATAAAAACCGAATAACCGGTTGCGGCGCGATTGTCATCAGTCGTTTTCTTGACCGCGCCCTGTGTAATGCGATAATGGCAGCCTTAACAACCGGCGGCCTATTGTTTTACCAGACATTTACCCGCGACAAACTTGACAGACAAGGCCCCGGCAACCCCGATTTTTTATTGGCAAGCAACGAATTATTACGGCTGTTTGCGCCTTTAACGCTGATTTTTTACCAAGAATACGCACGAATCGGCGACTTGCAGCGCGGCGACAGAAACGAAGCGCGCTTCATCGGACAGAAACCATTATCGGAGCTATGAACATGATAGAGAATCTCGACCCCAAACAATCCTGGGCTGTATTGCAAAATAATCCCGCCGCGGTGCTGATTGATGTCAGAACCTCTATCGAACACGGTTTCGTAGGCCATCCGCCCAAAGCCGTCAGCGTTCCCTGGAAGGAATTCCCCGGTATGCAATTAAACGCCGGCTTTGTCGATCAGGTTCAACAACACGCACCGGATAAATCCGCGCCGGTCCTGTTGCTGTGCCGCACCGGTGTCAGATCGGTGGAAGCCGCCAAGGCGCTTGACGCGGCCGGCTACCAGCATCTGATCAACATTGTCGAGGGCTTTGAAGGCGCATTGGATGCCGACAAACATCGCGGCAATATCGACGGCTGGCGTTTCCACGGCTTGCCTTGGGAACAAAGTTAATAATTTATTCATCGGCTGGGTTAACGACAAACCCACCCGCCATCACAAGTGTCGGTTTGCCCTAAACGGCCAAACCAACCTACCCCGCTTTCTTTAAAAACCTAGTAAATCCAGTGATAGAAAAACTCAGAAACATTGCAATCATCGCCCACGTCGACCACGGTAAAACCACACTGGTCGATCAGTTACTTCAGCAATCCGGCACCTTCGACGCTCACACCAAAGTCGACGAACGGGTCATGGACTCCAACGCGCTGGAAAAAGAGCGCGGCATTACCATTCTCGCCAAAAATACTGCAATCGACTGGAACGGCTATCACATCAACATCGTCGACACCCCTGGACACGCCGACTTCGGTGGCGAAGTGGAGCGGGTGTTATCGATGGTGGATTCGGTTTTGCTGCTGGTCGACGCCGTCGACGGCCCTATGCCGCAAACTCGCTTCGTCACTAAAAAAGCCTTTGCCTTGGGTTTAAAACCGATTGTCGTCATCAATAAAGTGGATCGTCCCGGCGCTCGCCCTGATTGGGTTGTCGATCAAACTTTCGACTTGTTCGATAACTTGGGCGCAACCGATGAGCAATTGGATTTCCCGATTGTTTATGCCTCTGCATTGAATGGATTTGCCGGACTGGAAGCCGACGTATCGGGTGGCGATATGACGCCGCTGTTTCAAACCATTGTCGATAAAGTAGCGCCACCGCCGGTCGAAATCGATGCCCCCTTCCAAATGCAGGTCATCAGTCTGGATTACAACTCTTACGTGGGTGTTATCGGCATCGGCCGTATTCAACATGGCAAAGTCACACGCAATATGCCGTTGACCATCGTGGATAATGAAGGGAATACCCGCAACGGCCGGATGCTGAAATTGTATGGTTTTCATGGTTTAGAGCGCGTTGAAGTTGAAACTGCGCAAGCGGGCGACATTATTGCTTTCTGCGGTATTGAGAATCTAAAAATCTCGGAAACTTTATGCGATCCCAATAATGTTGTTGCATTACCCGCTCTTTCGGTCGATGAGCCGACTGTGAGCATGACTTTCCAAGTCAATAATTCACCGTTCGCCGGTCGGGAAGGTAAGTTCATTACCACCCGCCAAATTTACGATCGTTTGCAAAAAGAATTACAACACAATGTTGCCTTACGTGTTGAAACGACGGACGATCCGGATAAATTTAAAGTATCGGGCCGTGGCGAATTACATTTATCGGTCTTGATCGAGAATATGCGTCGCGAAGGTTTCGAACTGGGCGTATCGCGTCCCCAAGTGATTATCAAGGAAATTGATGGGGTTAAATCGGAACCGTTTGAAAATGTAACGATTGAAGTGGAAGAGCAGCATCAAGGCACTATCATGGAAAAATTAGGCGACCGCAAGGGCGATCTAAAAGACATGGTGCCGGATGGTAAAGGCCGCATTCGTCTGGAATATGTTGTTCCTTCCCGTGGCTTGCTGGGATTCCAAACGGAATTCCTAACGGCCACTTCAGGGTCGGGTCTGTTCTATCACGTATTCGATCATTATGGCCCGGTGAAAGAAGGTGCCGTGGGCAGCCGAATTCGTGGCGTTTTGATCTCCATGTCCAAAGGCAAAGCGGTAGACTATTCTTTATACCCACTACAGGCTCGAGGCGAGTTACTAGTGGTGAATGGCGATGAAATCTACGAAGGTCAATTAGTCGGTATCCATTCGCGTAGTAATGACTTGGTGGTTAACCCCACTAAACCTAAGCCATTAACTAACATTCGTGCTGCGGGCACTGATGACAGTTTGACCTGTGCCAAAATTCAAAAAATGACTTTAGAGCAAGCTCTGGAGTTTATCAGCGATGATGAGTTGGTCGAAGTAACCCCTAAATCGATTCGTCTGCGTAAAATCTTATTGACTGAAAACGAACGCAAACGCGCGTCGAGATAAGCGGAATAAGTTAAACCTCTACCCGCTCCCATCAACTCAATGCATGGGAACGGGTATTCCTAATAAAATCCAAGATCAGTTCCGCTTCCATCGGCCGGGCAAACAAATAGCCTTGACCCAGCTTGCAGCCATTTTGCAGCACAAAATCGGCTTGCTCCTCGGTCTCGACACCCTCGGCCAAAACCTTGAGATTAAGATTGTGCCCAAGCGCGATAATCGCGTGCAGCATATCCGCATTTCGAGATATTGCGGATTGCATGGGACGAACAAACGACTGGTCGATCTTCAACAAATCAATCGGATATCTTTGCAGATAGGCCAGCGAGGAATAACCGGTACCGAAATCGTCAATCGATAAGGAAACGCCCATCGCCTTAAGCCGCGACATGATTTTTAATGTGGCATCCGCATGGCATAGGGCTATGTTCTCGGTAATCTCAAGTTCCAGATACCGGGGCGGCAATCCGCTCTCCGTCAAAGCCTGTTCAACCGAAGCAATCAACCCGTTTTTGTAAAATTGCGTCACGGAAAGATTAACCGCCACCTTTATGGGCCGGTTAAGCCGTTCAAACCAGGCCTTGCCTTGCCGGCAAGACTCCCTAATCACCCAATCGCCGACCGGAATGATCAGCCCGGTTCGCTCCAATAAAGGAATGAATTTAAGCGGCGAGACCACGCCCAATTCGGGATGCCGCCAGCGCAACAGGGATTCGACGCCGACGATTTCCCGGGTCTCGATATCCACCTGCGGCTGGAACAGAATAAAAAATTCTTTCCGGGCCAGCGCACGGTGAATGCCGGTCTCCAGCAAATGGCGCTCATTCAAGCCGGCCTTCATTTCCTGCGAGTAGAAACACAAAGGAATAACGCCATGCGCATCGGTGTGTTCGAGCGCCATTTCGGAACTCAGCAAAATTTCCTCGGCACTGGTGCCGCCATCCGGATAGCCGCTCACCCCTACAGAACAATCTGCAAAGACGATTTGTCCGTCCAATTCGAAGGTATGAGAGAAAATTTCGATGATCTCTTTCAGTACGCTTTCCAAGGCCCTAGGCTCTACGCCGGCAATGATTGTCGCCAAGCAGTTGTTGTTAATCACATAGACATCGTCCGCCAGCAAGTCTTTTACGCGTCCGGCCACGCTCCTAAGCAATTCTGCATACAATCCGCCGGCAACCGAAAACCGGCTCTGCGGCAAATGGTTCAGGCGTAACAGTACCAGCGAGAATTGGCTGCCGACAGATGCGTCAACAATCATCATGCGCATGTTTTCAAGCAGATGCTCGCGGTTGGGCAAGCCGGTGTGCGCATCGTAATTAACCAGCCGGTTGATATTTTCCTTGGCTTTACGCAATCCCTCGCGAATCGACGCTTCGCGAAGCTCCCGCTCGATAACCGGAAATAAGCGCGTAAAATCGCCCTTACGGATAAAATCCTGGGCGCCGGCCTGCATCGCATCCACCATCACATGGTCGGGGATAGAGCCGGAAACGATAATCAGGGGAATATCCAGACCTGACTGCTTGAGAATATCCAGCGCCGACATCAGATCGAAATCGGGCATGCTGTGATCGCACAGTACCGCATGCCATTCTCTCGACTCTAACGCCCGGCGAAATCCCTCGGCCGTATCGACCCGCTCATCATAAAGTTGGTAGCCGGCCTTATGAAATTCGTAAGTCAACAGTTCGCTATCGTCGGCACTGTCTTCAACGAACAGAATATTTAATTGCTTGCCTTCGATGCTCATCACGCCTCCCTTTAAGGGCTTGGTTTAAGGTCGCCGAAACAGAATTCGCCGGATTCCGGAAAAACATCGATGAAGCAGTCCGGTTTGCGCGGCTGGTTATTCATCGCCGGCTTTACGGTAAATGGACGGCGAGACTATCTGCAAATCGGTATTCATGCCGTTGAGCGACTCGGAATGGCTGATGATGAAATAGCCGCCGGAACGCAGATAGGGCTGGATACGCTCAACCAGGCGCTGCTTGGTCGGCATGTCGAAATAAATCATCACATTGCGTAAAAATATCACGTCGAAGTTGCCCAATTCCGGCAGTTTGTCGATCAGATTGGCATGCATGAATTTAACCCGGCTGCGTAATGCCGAATCGATCAGGAAAAACCCGTCGTATTCGCCGCTGCCTTTCAGGCAGTATTTTTTCAGCAACGGCCCCGGTATTTTTTCGGCGGCATTCAGCGGATACAGGCCGCGCCGGGCTTTTTCCAGCACCCGGGTGGAAATGTCGGTGCCGATGATTTCCCACTGTCCGGTTTTGGCATGTTCCGCCGCCAGCATCGCCAATGTGTAGGCTTCTTCGCCGCTGGAGCTGGCGGCGCTCCAGAACCGCAGCGGCCGGCCGGCGGGGTGCTTGGGAAAGAAATGGCTCTTCAGAAAATCGAAATGCTTGTCCTCCCTGAAAAAATAAGTCTCGTTGGTGGTCAGCAAATCGATGGCCATCGTGGTTTCCTGTTCGAAGCCCGGTTTGCCCAATAAACGGAAATATTCGCTGTAGGTGTTAAAGCCGTGATGCCGCAAGCGCTTTTCCAAGCGCCCGCAGACCAGAGCATGCTTGCTGTCGTTCAAGGCAATGCCGGCCTGTTTATACAGATATTCCTTTATCCAGATAAACTCGTGCTTTTCCAGTACCGGCGAGCCTTCAGACCGCACCTTGTGTTCCCGTTTGGACTCAGTCATATTTCAAATCACCCGCCACCGTTTTGCTTAATTTCGCGATTTTATCCTTCAATGGCAAATGATAACCCAGCCGTAACGTTTGCCCATCAGGAATAAAATTCCCGCCACCGCACATCCGATTCCAGCCTTAATTTATCAGCTATGCCTCACTCACAATACCGATTCCATTTTCAATTTGGTGATTGCCATACTCACTTCTCGGGATAACGAGGCAAAATCGCTGTCATGCCCCAATAAAGTTTCGGCGGCGGCGTAATGTTTGTTGTTAATGGCTTCGGCAACCTTACCCGCCTCGACATGAAACGCGGCATGTTTATTGACACAATCCCGATAATTCGCCAAATTCGGATAATTACGTCTGGCCTTGCCGTGCAGCCATTTGCCTAATTTGCAACAATCGTCGCGGCCAATAGTGGCACTGTCCAGCAGTTCCTGATGATGAATTGCCCGGCGCAGCTTGGTTTTCCATTCGCTATACACCTGAATCGCGCTGTCCAAATCTATATCCCGGTCAGAGCCATCGAAACGCGCCGCGCCGCCATTGTTTTTAATCGTGAAGAAGTCCATCAGGTTTTGCAGTTGTTCAACCTGGCCGGTCATTTCCTCGGCGGTAGCCGCCAGTTCTTCGCTGGCCGAAGCGTTTTGCTGGGTGATCTGGCTCATTTGGTTCATCGCGGTGTTGACCTGGGCGACGCCAGCCGATTGCTCCATGGACGCGGCGGCAATCTCCTGTACCAGATCCGAGGTCTTGGCGATGCTGGGGACGATTTCGTCCAGCAGCTTGCCGGCGCTTTCCGCGGTTTTGACGCTGGTTTCCGCCAGTTGGCCGATTTCCTGCGCCGCCACCTGGCTGCGTTCCGCCAGTTTGCGCACTTCCGCCGCCACGACCGCGAAGCCTTTGCCGTGGTCGCCGGCCCGGGCCGCTTCGATGGCGGCGTTGAGCGCCAACATGTTGGTTTGGTAGGCGATGTCGTCGATGATGCCGATTTTGCCGGCGATGTCTTTCATCGCTTCGACGGTTTGCTTGACGGCGATGCCGCCTTCGGTGGCTTCCTGGCTGGCTTTGCCGGCCATGCCGTCGGTGATTTTGGCGTTTTCGGCGTTTTGGTTGATGCTGGCCGCCATTTGTTCGATGCTGGCGCTGGTTTCTTCGACACCGGCCGCTTGTTCGCTGGAGGCTTGCGAGAGGGTTTGCGAGGTGGCGCTGACTTGTTCGGAGGCGTTGCCCAGTTGGTCGGCGGCACTGATGACTTCGGCGATGGTTTGCGAGAGTTTGGCGATGGTGTTGTTGACGGTGTCTTTGAAGTCGCCGAGTTGACCTTGATAGTGGCCGTTGACGCTGCGGGTCAGGTCGCCTTGTTCGACTAAGGTCAGCACTTCGACCGCTTCGTTGAGCGGCAGGATGACGCCGTCCAGGGTGTCGTTGACGCCTTGGACGATTTTACGGAAGTCGCCTTGATGCTTGCCGGCGTCGGCACGGGTTTGCAAGCGGCCTTCGACCGCGGCGACCGCCAGCATGTTGGCGTCGGCGACCAGGGCATTGACGGCGTCGATACAGGTGTTGAGGTTGTTTTTTAGGATATTGAAGTCGCCGTTGTAGTGGTCGGTGATTTTGGCGGGGATGGCGCCTTTGGCGATGTTGTCGACGTAGTCGGCGGCGACGTTTAAGGGGCCGATGACGGCGTCCAGGGTGTGATTGACGCCTTCGACGATTTTGCGGAAGTCGCCTTGATGTTTGCCGGCATCGGCACGGGTGGCCAGACGGCCTTCGACGGCGGCTACCGAGAGCATGTTGGCGTCGACGACCAGGGCGTTGACCGCGTCGATACAGGTGTTAAGGTTGTTTTTTAGGATATTGAAATCGCCGTTGTAGTGGTCGGTGATTTTGGCGGGGATGGCGCCTTTGGCGATGTTGTCCACGTAGTCGGCGGCGACATTGAGCGGGCCGATGACGGCGTCCAGGGTGTTGTTGACGCCTTGGACGATCTTACGGTAATCGCCTTGATACTGGCTGGCATCGGCACGGGTGGCCAGGCGGCCTTCGATCGCGGCTTTTTCCAGGTTGGCGGCTTCGGCCACCATGTTGCCGATCGCGTCTATACAGTTATTCAGGTTGTTTTTAATGGCGTTGAAGTCGCCGTGGTAGCTGTCGGTGATTTTGGCGGGAATCGCGCCTTTGGCGATGTCGTCGACGTATTGGGCCGCGACGTTCAAGGGGCCGATCACCGCATCCAGCGTGGCGTTGACGCCTTCGACGATCTTACGGTAATCCCCTTGGTGTTTCGTCGCGTCCGCTCGCGTGGCTAGCCGGCCTTCGATGGCGGCCTGGGAAAGTATCGTGGAATCGGCAATCAATGCCTGAACGCCTAATACCGCCGCATTCAAACCTTCCTTGAGCCGATTGAATTCCAGACCGTAATCGGTCTCGTCGCGAACCGGCATTTCGCCACGTCCAAGCTTGCTAACCGCATCGACCATCGCCGCGGTAGGACGCAAAATGCCACGCACGATAAACCAGCTCACGGCCAGAAACAGCGCGAACAAGCTCAATACCTCGGCCAGGATTTTGTATTTGCTGGTGTTCAGGCGCTGGATGCGGGCATCTAGCGCGGCGTTTAGCGCATTGCCGAAACGTCCGGCGGCTATATAACGCTGGTCGATGGATTCGGTTACCGCATCAAAGAATGCCTTGCTGGAAAAATCCAGGGTCGCCGGCTTAATGATTTTGTCTTCAATCAACTTAACAATTTGATCGGTATCCTCGGCCATTTTCCGGCTATCGGCGCGCAACGCATCATCGACAACCGCCACTTTCGCCACATTTTCTTCAATCATGTCCTGGCTTTTATGAAACGCTGCGCTGATTTGTTGCAGAATCGCCGTTTCCTCGGGGGTAATGGATTTTTTTACCAGCACGCCGGCACCTTTCGCTCTCAGCTGTCCCAATAATTCCGTCATATCCGGAAGCTGATTTATCGCGATCGACATCAGGTAATAGGTATCGACCTCGGGATCCAGCGCCAGACCGGATACATCGCTGATTTTACGGTTGAAATTAAAGACTTTTTCAATCAATGCGGTATGAGCCGAGACGCTGGTCTTGGCATCCAGGCCGCTGGCCGAAACCGCAAGCCGCTCCCACTCGCCGCGCACGGATTGCCAGGCTTCGAATAGACCCAGCCCCGACAATCGGCTATTAACCGCATCGACCGCTTTAATCTGTTCATTGACCTCGCTGCGCTTTGCTTCCCATTTCCCCACGCTACCGGTGTCGCCGGATAACACCACGTTGGCAAGTCCGCGGTGCTGTTGAATGAGCTGCACCAGTTTTATGGTTTCGCGCACATATTCAACGCCTTGTTTTTCCTTGGCTGCGACAGCCACCTCTTCATTGGCGCGAGAGATCAGCAACCAGCTCGGTACGGCAAACATCATTACCGCCAGCAACACCAAAATCATGAATTTTTGCCATAGTTTGACCCGGCCGATCAGGGCGCTGATTTTGCCTGTTTGGAATGGATTATCAATACGCCCGGCATTCAGGTCGGCATACAGCTTGCTCGCCTCATCAACCTGGATTCGTGACGGTTTGAAGCGTAACGAGCGGTAACCGACGATACGCCCGTTATCGAAAATAGGCGCTACGTGCGCATCCACCCAGTAATAATCGCCATTCTTGCAGCGGTTTTTAACCCTACCGTTCCAAGTACGGCCGGCCTTGACGGTTTCCCATAGAGACCTGAAGGCTTGCGTCGGCATATCCGGGTGACGAACGATGTTATGGCTCTGACCCAGCAATTCCTGTTCGCTGAAACCGCTCAATTTGATGAAGGCCGGACTGACGCTGGTGATCACGCCTTTTAAGTCGGTGGTAGAGACTAGTTTGTCGTCTTCGGAAAAGTGGATTTCGTTTTGGGTGATCGGTTGATTGTTTTTCATCAGAGCTTATCCTCTCCGCAACTATGGGCTGCGTTTCATGGATAAGGTCCCATCCGCTGGATCCTTATCGCTTAACCAGGCAACGCAAGGGATTAACCGCTAAAAACGCATCGTTAATCCCCGCTGAGTTTATGATCGATTGTTTTCCCTGCTAATCGGAAGCCAACGGCCGATAATCGCCGGCTTTACTTAAAGCCGCCATTTCATCCACCGACAGCACACTATTCACATTCAACAAAATAACGAAACGACCGTTTCGCTTGGCCATGCCGTTGATGAAATCAGGGCGTATGCCGGTACCGAAACTCGGTGGCGGCTCGATCTCCTGTTGGCCGATGTCGACGACTTCATTGACCGCATCGACAATGATGCCAATGTCCTGCTGCTTGTCGTCGCTATCGGCGCCGGTTTCGACGATGACGATGCCGGTGCGTTTGGCAATCCGGGTGCTGCCCTTGCCGAAACGCGCCATAAGATCGATCACCGGCACCACGCTGCCGCGCAGATTGATGACGCCGCGCACGAAAGACGGCATCATCGGTACTTCGGTCAACTCGCCGTAAGCGATGATTTCCTTGATGTTCAATATCCCCAGCGCATACATTTCACCGCCCAGCACGAAGGTGAGGTATTGGCCGGCAGTGGCGGCCTCCTGCGCCGCCATGGCCGCCGGTACTTGTCCGGATGTTGTTGCGATTGCTGACATGCCCGCGCTCCTAGAAACGTTCGAATTTGTTTAAATCGAATTCGCTATCGCCGCCGTTACGGCTGATATGCAATGTCGGTCTGATTTTCTCCACCTTTCTAGGCACATTCTCTGCATACCCGCCGAATTGTTTTACTGTGTGGGTGATTTTGAAGAAACTCATCAGCGTTTGCAGTTGTTCGGCCTGGCCGGTCATTTCCTCGGCGGTAGCCGCCAGTTCTTCGCTGGCCGAGGCGTTTTGCTGGGTGATCTGGCTCATTTGGTTCATGGCGGTGTTGACCTGGGCGACGCCAGCCGATTGTTCCATGGACGCGGCGGCAATCTCCTGTACCAGATCCGAGGTCTTGGCGATGCTGGGGACGATTTCGTCCAGCAGCTTGCCGGCGCTTTCCGCGGTTTTGACGCTGGTTTCCGCCAGTTGGCCGATTTCCTGCGCCGCCACCTGGCTGCGTTCCGCCAGTTTGCGCACTTCCGCCGCCACGACCGCGAAGCCTTTGCCGTGGTCGCCGGCCCGGGCCGCTTCGATGGCGGCGTTGAGCGCCAACATGTTGGTTTGGTAGGCGATGTCGTCGATGATGCCGATTTTGCCGGCGATGTCTTTCATCGCTTCGACGGTTTGCTTGACGGCGATGCCGCCTTCGGTGGCTTCCTGGCTGGCTTTGCCGGCCATGCCGTCGGTGATTTTGGCGTTTTCGGCGTTTTGGTTGATGCTGGCCGCCATTTGTTCGATGCTGGCGCTGGTTTCTTCGACACCGGCCGCTTGTTCGCTGGAGGCTTGCGAGAGGGTTTGCGAGGTGGCGCTGACTTGTTCGGAGGCGTTGCCCAGTTGGTCGGCGGCACTGATGACTTCGGCGATGGTTTGCGAGAGTTTGGCGATGGTGTTGTTGACGGTGTCTTTGAAGTCGCCGAGTTGACCTTGATAGTGGCCGTTGACGCTGCGGGTCAGGTCGCCTTGTTCGACTAAGGTCAGCACTTCGACCGCTTCGTTGAGCGGCAGGATGACGCCGTCCAGGGTGTCGTTGACGCCTTGGACGATTTTACGGAAGTCGCCTTGATGCTTGCCGGCGTCGGCACGGGTTTGCAAGCGGCCTTCGACCGCGGCGACCGCCAGCATGTTGGCGTCGGCGACCAGGGCATTGACGGCGTCGATACAGGTGTTGAGGTTGTTTTTTAGGATATTGAAGTCGCCGTTGTAGTGGTCGGTGATTTTGGCGGGGATGGCGCCTTTGGCGATGTTGTCGACGTAGTCGGCGGCGACGTTTAAGGGGCCGATGACGGCGTCCAGGGTGTGATTGACGCCTTCGACGATTTTGCGGAAGTCGCCTTGATGTTTGCCGGCATCGGCACGGGTGGCCAGACGGCCTTCGACGGCGGCTACCGAGAGCATGTTGGCGTCGACGACCAGGGCGTTGACCGCGTCGATACAGGTGTTAAGGTTGTTTTTTAGGATATTGAAATCGCCGTTGTAGTGGTCGGTGATTTTGGCGGGGATGGCGCCTTTGGCGATGTTGTCCACGTAGTCGGCGGCGACATTGAGCGGGCCGATGACGGCGTCCAGGGTGTTGTTGACGCCTTGGACGATCTTACGGTAATCGCCTTGATACTGGCTGGCATCGGCACGGGTGGCCAGGCGGCCTTCGATCGCGGCTTTTTCCAGGTTGGCGGCTTCGGCCACCATGTTGCCGATCGCGTCTATACAGTTATTCAGGTTGTTTTTAATGGCGTTGAAGTCGCCGTGGTAGCTGTCGGTGATTTTGGCGGGAATCGCGCCTTTGGCGATGTCGTCGACGTATTGGGCCGCGACGTTCAAGGGGCCGATCACCGCATCCAGCGTGGCGTTGACGCCTTCGACGATCTTACGGTAATCCCCTTGGTGTTTCGTCGCGTCCGCTCGCGTGGCTAGCCGGCCTTCGATGGCGGCTTTTGCCAGCATATCGGCATCATTGACCATGGTCTGAATGGCAAGCGCCATGTTTTTCATCGCGGCCATGATGCTGGTCGTGTCGCCATCGTTGAGCTCAATTTGAGCACTCAGATTGCCGGCGGCTATTTGATTGGCAAGTTCGGCAGCAAAATCGGGTTCGCCACCCAGTTGCTTGAGCAAATTACGCGTGACAAAAAAGCCGAGCAATCCCGTCATGACCAGAACAATGCCGGCAATCACGGTCAAAACCCATGCCGCATCGGCTTTAGTGGCCGCGGCTTGCTCAGCGACCTTCTTGGCGAGCGCCACGTTATAATCCATATGGTCGTTAAAGGCTTTGTTCACCCGCTCGGCTTGTTCCGTATATTGCGCTAAAACCTCCTTGGCCTGTTCTATCTTGTTTTGATTGGAAAAATTCAGCGCCATTTCCATGCCTTTCAGATAGTCGTTCAATGAACTAACATCGTCCGCCAGTAACTGTTTATCCTTGTCGTCGGCGACGGTGCCTTCGTAATCCTTCAAGGCTTTAGTCACCATCTCGCGCGATTGCCTGACCGTAGCTTCAACTTTTGCTTTTTCGGCAACATCGTCCTGCAATACATGGCGATAGACGCGTATCCGCATCCTTCCCAGCGATTCGGTTGCCTCGCCGAGCATGACGATGGAAGGCACACTATTCACATTGGCGAAGTTGGTTTTTTCATACACCTCCACCATCCTGCTCTGTCCAAGCCAGGCCAATGCCACCAAGCCCACAATGGCGGTAGCCACCAGTAAAATCATTTTTTTAGCAACGGTCATTTTCATGGTTCAGGTTCCCCCGATAATTTAAAAGCAAAAATTGTTTGGTATTGCGGTCACGCGACAATTTGTAGGCCACGGCATCTAAAAATCATTAATCTCAACAGGGCTCCAGACCTTGCTCTTGATGCCGCAGCAAGGCCGGCACATCGATAATCAACGCCACTTCGCCACTGCCGAGAATGGTCGAACCGCCCACGCCCTGGACATGGCCGAACAGTTTTCCCAACGGTTTGATGACGGTTTGCAGCTCGCCCAGCAGCCGGTCGACCACCAGGCCGGCCTTCAGCCCCAAATGCTCGACGACGATGACGTTCTGCCGGCGCAACTCCGGGCCGTTTTTACGGAACAAATGCCGCAAGCGGATAAACGGCAACACTTCGCCGCGCAGTTCCATGTAATCGCGGTCGTCTTCGACCGGCAGCTCCACGCATTCCACCACCCGGTCCAGCGGGATCACGTACGAGGCATCGCCAACGCCGGCCAGGAAGCCGTCGATAATCGCCAGGGTCAACGGCAGATGGATGCGTAGCGTAGTGCCCTGGCCGGGCTGGCTGTCGATATGAATCGCGCCGCGCAATTCGGCGATGTTGCGTTTGACAACGTCCATGCCGACGCCGCGGCCGGACAGGTTGGAAATTTGATCGGCGGTGGAGAAGCCGGGCTCGAAAATCAAGGCGTAGATTTCCTGGTCGCTGAGCAGCGCATTGGCTGGAATCAGTTCCCGTTCGACGGCTTTGGCGAAAATTTTGTCGCGGTTCAGGCCGCCGCCGTCGTCGCTGACTTCGATGACGATACTGCCGGAGCTGTGGTAGGCATTGAGCCGCAAGGTGCCTTGCACGGGTTTGCCGCGCTCGGCGCGGACTTCGGCGCGTTCGATGCCGTGATCCATGGCGTTGCGCACCAGATGCATCAAGGGATCGCCGATTTTTTCGACCACGGACTTGTCGACTTCGGTATCGGCGCCGCTGATCTCCAGCTTGATGTCCTTGCCCAGTTCCTTGCTGACGTCGCGTACCACCCGCTGGAAACGGCTAAAGGTGGTGCCTATCGGCACCATGCGCAGTTGCAAGGCGCTATCGCGGACTTCCTCGACCAGACCGATGACGTTGGCGTTGGTCTCCAACAAGCTCAGATCACCAGTTTGCTGGGCGCGCAGGCTGACGGCGGCGGTGGAGATCACCAGTTCGCCGATCAGGTCTATCAATTTATCCAGACGGTCGGCATCGACCCGGATGCTTTGATTTTCGCGGGCTTTGTTGTCCTTGATCTGTTTCTGTTTTTCCAGCGCAGCATTAACGATGGGTTGTTGCACCACTTGTTGTTCGACCAGGATTTCGCCGATAGGTTGTAGCGCTTCGCCAGCCTGGACTTCGCTGTTCTGTTGCTTGTCGGCTTCCTGCCGATTCAACGCCTCTTCCAATTCGCGGCGGGTTAAAGCCCCGCTTTTGATCAGCAGTTCGCCGAGATAGCTGTCGTCTTCCGGCAAGTCTTTGATCAGCGCTATGAAATCGTCGATGCCGCTTTCCAGCGGCAAAATCCGTATCGTGCTGCTGTCTCTGACAAAATCGAAAACATTTTCGATATCTTCCTTGCTGGCTTCGCTTTTCAGTTCGATTTCAAAGCCGATATAGCAGGTTTCCGGGTCCATTTGATCGGCGGCCGGAATGCCGTTACATATCGTGGTGAGTTGAACGATGTCGCCCAGCGTGGACAAATAGCGAATAAACGACAAGGGGTCCATGCCATCGCGTAGCGAATCGGCGCCAAAACGTAGGGAAAGATGCCAGTTGCCGCTGTCGACGTTACCGCCGCCCATGCTGTGGACCCGGCCCTGATTGCAGGCAAACGCGCTAACGGCCTTGTCGGACTCCGCGCTTGTTTCGCCCGGTTTGGCGACCATAAAGCACTGTAATTCGGCGAGTAATTGCCGGCCGGTAATCGATAGCGCCGGATTTTCATCGAGTTGGCCGTCGGCTACGGCTCGAACCAGCAGCGCTATATGGTCGCAACAGGGCAATAAGGCGGCAACCAGTTCGGAGGAGACGCTCAATTTGCCGTCGCGTAAATTATCCAGCACGCTTTCCACGACATGGGTAAAGGCGACAATGTGATCCAGCCCGAACAGGCCAGCCGAGCCTTTGATGGTATGGGCCGCCCTGAAGATGGCATTGATGCGTTCCGCAGGATCTTCTCCGTCTTCGAGACCGAGCAGGTAATCTTCCATGTATTGCAATAATTCCAGACTTTCGATGGTGAAGGTCTGCAGCGCGTTGCGCATTTCCTCATCAAAACTCATTTTACCGACTCCTCGTTAGGGGCCAACACCACCTGATCGCCGAAAACGCCGGTGAGATTGGCCAGTTCCAGTATCTCCAACACCGCATCGCTGTGCATGGCGAAACTCAGGGCTTTACCGGATTGCGCTGCTTCCCGTTTGATCAGGATCAGCAGCTGCAGGCCGGCGGTATCGATTTCCGTGACGTTGGCAAGATTGATCTCCAACTCATCGCCAGTCATCAGAAAACCGGTTAAGTTGGCTTTCTGCTCGGCGGCGGTGAAGATGGTTAACTCGCCTTCAATCGTTAAGGTTTGCATGGGCGCACTCTGGTTTTAGGTTAACGAGGGAGGCGGACATCAGCCCTGCGCCTTTACGGCAAAATCAGTTTTGAAACAGCCGACAACATTTGTTGCGGCTGGAACGGCTTGACCACCCAGGCTTTGGCTCCCGCGGCTTGACCTTCCTGCTTTTTGCTCTCCTGACTTTCGGTGGTAAGCATGATCACCGGCGTGAATTTGTAGCTGGGCAGTTTTTTCAATTCCTTGACGAAGGTGATGCCGTCCATGTTGGGCATGTTGACGTCGCTGATGACCAGACTGATCTTGTCTCCATTCAGCTTGGACAAGCCATCCTGGCCGTCGCAGGCCTCGATGACCTGATATCCGGCGCCTTTCAGGGTAATGCTGACGACCTGACGCACTGATGCGGAATCGTCGACGACCATAATTGTTTTACTCATGTTGATCTCCTAAAAAAATGTGATTTCGGATGAAGCGTTTTGCCGGGTTTCCCCGTTCAGATGAATCTGTCTCTCCTCCACCATGGCGTAGGAGTTTTCCAGTTCCGCCAACATGGCTTCGACATTAATCCGTTCCAGCTTGCCGCTGGTTTTGAATTCCCGCAGCATCTCGTCGATATAAACCGGCAGACTGGCAATGTTGTCGCGAACATGGCTAAGCACTTGACTGACGCGATCCTGAAATTGCAGGCTAACCAGTGAGTTTTGGATTTCCTCCTGGATACCGGCACTTTCCGCGCGCAGAGTTTCGGTCGATTCGGCCAGGGTTTGCGTAGCGCCCTGGAAGCCGTTCAGCACCCGGTGAATTGTCGCTTCCGCCTGCATCACCGCCTCGGCATCATGCTCCACGGTGCTGGTTGCCTCGTGAAAAGCTGCATTTATAGCGGCATTGATGGCCTCGATTTTTTGGCTGATACCCTTACCGGTTTCTCCGGACTTGGTGGACAACTTACGCACCTCGTCCGCCACCACCGCAAAGCCTCGGCCGGCTTCCCCGGCCCGCGCCGCCTCGATAGAAGCATTCAGAGCCAGCAGATTGGTTTGATCGGCGATACCGGCAACATCCGCAGCCATCTGCTTCAACTCGGCGATAAAGCTCTGCAACCGTTGCATCTCCTTAAGCAAGGCTTCCTTGTTTTGCTTGGCATTGCGCAAGGAATCCACCACCGCTTCCAGCTCTATCCTGCTGAAATCGAACATTGCCACCATACCGGAATCGCTTGAATTCATTGCCGATGCCCGAACCGACTGCTCGATGCGTTCGGTGATCGTTGTGAATTGAGCAATCAGCTGATTAGTGGCGGTTTCCATTTGAGTCCGGGAACTTTCGATCTGCTTGACCCATACCGGCGTAGCGCCTTCGCCCAGCGCTTGCTGGCTCTCCAGCAGCGTTGCCAGCATCGCCTCATGCAAATTTTTGTGCGCGATCCGTTCTTCTTCCAGCCTTGTGGCCACCTGCCGCGACAAGTCGCCGCCAAACCACCAACCTGAACCGATAGCGGACAGCAACAGCGCCATGGCTGCCAGCATAGCCTGGCTATCGTTACCGGCCATGGCCAGGACGGCAATACCGGCTATCGTCCCGCTAACGGCTGAATGGGTCAGACAAACTTTCTTGATATTTTTCATAGCCTTCCTGATCGACTAAAGTTTCGAATCCGGATGGGATTGCGCGACTGCGTCCAAAACGGCACCGAAGACCTTTTCAACATCCTTCACCTTGTCAAAAAAATCGCTGGCTCCCCATTGCAGCGCACGCTTCCGGTATTGATCGCTGGGATCGTTGGTCATCACCAACACTTTGGTTGACGGCCGTACGGCCTTAACCGTCCTCAGAACATCCAAACCATGACCGTCCGGGAGCAGGAGATCGAGTACCACCACATCCGGTTCGTGTTCGGATAATCGCCCGATAGCTTCTTTGACCGTTTCGGCTTCCACGACATTGTCCTTGCCTACAACACCTTCCAGTATTGCCACGAATCGTTCGCGTATTGCCCGAGCATCTTCTACGACCATTACCTTCATGACTGTTCTTTGTGCCTGAAACCCTGTTGAGACACATGATGCGCCAACGGGTAAGCAAAGAATATCGGCGCTATTCTGATATTGCGATTCGGAATTCCGGCGAGGGGCAGTAGGAAAATTCCTATGCTCGGGGTTGCTGCTTGGCGATGGAAGACACTAACGGCCCAGGCTCATCCGGCTGTTAAAACATTGGACATCAAGGCGGCGTTATTCGCCGACATCGCAAAAAGCTAGCGTTTAGTGGAAAAATATCGCTCTGTCTTGTGCTGAATGCCGGATGGTTTAGGCAGGGAGAAATAGCCGCTAAATTTGAAATTAACGGCCGGATTTACTGAATATTGTCCGAGTCTGTCTGACGGGCTTTCAGCAAAAGGGACAAAGCCCGATTTTCTTGGTGCAATTCATAAATCAGAAAGGCATCCTTGATGCTTTCGCTGAGGGCATCGTCTTCCCATGGCTTGGTGAGGAATTTGTAAACCGCGCCCTTGTTAACCGAGTCGATCACCGAATTGAGGTCGGCATAGCCGGAAAGCACCATGCGCACGGTATCGGGATAAATATCCTTAACTCGGCGCAAAAATTCGGTGCCGGTCATTTCCGGCATGCGCTGATCGCAGAGTACGACGCCGGGCCTATGGGTAGCCAACAACTCGAAGCCTTCTCGGGTGCTGGTGGTGCTGAGGATGCGGAAACCTTTACGGCGCAAGGCGCGGTTCAGCGAAGAGAGGATGTTGGGTTCGTCATCCACCAGCAGCAGTACCCTCTCCGGTCTGTCGAGATGCCCCGGCGGGATACAACGCCCCTCACGCAACAGTTCGGCAAATTCGTTGCCGGGCAAGGGCCGGCTGAAGTAATAGCCCTGAATTTCTTCGCAGCCGACACCGCGCAAGAAGCCAAGCTGACCCTCGGTCTCCACGCCTTCGGCAATCACCGTCAGCCCCAGGCTGTGAGCCATGCCGACCACGGCACGGACGATGGCCGCATCGCTTGGGTTGGAGGTGATGTTGATAACGAAGGAACGGTCGATTTTGATACGTGCGACGGGTAAGCGTTGTAGGTAGCTAAGGGAGGAATAGCCGGTGCCGAAGTCGTCCAGCGCAAAACTGAGGCCGTCGGCATTGAGGTCGTGCATGGTACGAATCACATTCTCGGCATTGCAAAGCACAATACTCTCGGTTAACTCCAGCTCCAGCCACTGCGGATCAAGTTGGGTCGCCTCGAGTGTGCGTCGCACCATGGCCCGGATATCGTTGTCTAGGAACTGACGCGCCGACAGGTTGACGGCCATGCGAAACGGCGGCAAGCCTTGGTCCTGCCACTGCTTTGCGCAACGGCAAGCCTCTTGCAACACCCATTCGCCGACCGCACCGATCAGGCCGTTATCTTCCAACATAGGAATAAAGTCTTGCGGCGATACCAAACCGAAATCGCGGCTCAACCAGCGCAACAGCACCTCCGCGCCGATAATTTGGCCGCTGGCCAAATCGACCTGCGGCTGGTAGTGCAGCATAAACTCGTTGCGCTCCAAGGCCCGGCGCAAAGCCGCATCGAGATTGAGCTGCCGGCGCGAACATTCATCCATATCCGCAAAAAAGAAACGGCAGGGGCTGGTGCTATCCTGAGCCGCCGCTGCCTGCAAGGCATGCTTGAGCACATCCGCCGGTTCGCCGTCTTTCGGATATTGGGCAATACCGACGAAGGGATCGAGAAACAATTCCTGTCCGTCCGATTGAATAGCTTCCACCAGCAGGCGGTGCATTTGCCAGGCAAGCTCTTCCGCCACATCGAGCCCTTCCGGATCGCGCAGTATCGCGGCAAATTTCGATTCCGTAACACGAGCAAAAGCCAGTGTCGGCAGCGCCGACTCCAGTCTGGCGGCCATGGCACGAATGATTTCCTGACCCGCATCCGGACCCAGCAGTTGCACGATGCTATGGTAACGGCGCAGATTGGGTACCAATACCACCACCGATTTGGTAGCTTCATCCCTGCATACCTCGGCCAACCGTTCCTCAAACAGCGTCCGGCTGGGCATACCGGTCTGGGAATCGTAATAGGCCAGATAGCGCATCTTGGATTCCGCCGCAATCCGCTTTTCGTCCTGGCGAATGACTTCAAGGGCGAACGAAATATCGTCCGCCACTTCGACCAACAGACTGATTTCGGCGTCGCGAAAAAAATCCGCTTCCTCCGCAACCACGTTGAAGGCGCCGATAATGCTTCCTTCTTGCCGGATCGGAAAGGAGCCGCCGGCATGAAGGCCCAACGCCTCGATCATGCTGCGCCACGATGTTGCGTACGGATCGTCGATGGCATCGTTGACGATGAAAGGCGAGTCGGCACGTGTTGCGCGCACCGTCGGTTCGGGATTGCTCATCACATCGTCGATACGCTTGAGTTCGGCAACCGTCGCCGCACCGGCCGAAGCCACCGGTATCACCGCCGCAGTTCCGGGTTCCAGCAGTCCAATCCAGGCCAGGACGAAACCGCCATATTCGATGGCAATGCGGCAAGCCGCCGTATAGAGTTCCTGTGGCGCTTCGGTGCGGACGATGGTTCTATTGATATGGCTTAGCATGGCATAAAGCCGGTTCAGCCGTTCCAGCTCGATCTGCGCCTTGTGCGGTTCGATATGCGATTCAAATGTTTCCATGGGTGTCTCTGTCTCCCAACAGTTTGTCTATGCTAGCCTGCAAGGCCCATCGATCCAGGGGTTTGTTGATGACCTCCGACACACCGGCCGCAGCCAATCGCCTGCGAGAACCATCGTCGTCAAGTGCCGTCACCATGATGATTGGAATCCGGGATGTAGCAGGAGAGGCTTTCAGGCGTCTGACGACCTCGAAACCGTCCATACCCGGCATCATCAGATCGAGCAGAATTAAATCGGGCAGTTCGGCGGCAACCGCGTCCAGTGTGGCCTGTCCGGACTCGACACTGCGCACTTCGTAGCCGTTGGCCTGCAGCAGCGTTTCCTCAAGCTTACGGTTGCGCGGATCGTCATCGGTAATGAGAATTTTCTTCTTGCCTGTCATGATGCTGATTCCTATCGAGTGAGAGGCGAAACGATCATTCTTTCCACCTCCGCCAGAAAGCTTTTGTATTGGATCGGTTTGGCGATGTAACCATCGCAACCGGCCGCCATGATCTTTTCCTCATCGCCCTTCATGGCAAAAGCCGTCAGCGCGACTATTACGATGCCGCGCGTGGCTTCCGCCGCCTTCAACAGACGCGTCGCCGCCAAGCCATCCATGCCCGGCAATTGAATGTCCATCAGAATCAGATCGGGAATATGTTCATGCGCCAATGCAATACCGTCCGCGGCGTTATCGGCCTGAAGCACCCGGTATCCGGCCTTGTCCAGCAGCATGCAGACCAGCTTCATGTTGGCCGGCGTGTCTTCAATCACTAAAATTTGCGATGTCATGCTTGCTGACTCCTGTTTGTCATCAGAGCGCGCCTGACCTCGCTGGCGAAGTAGCCATGGTTGAAGCTGGCCTTTTCCAGAACGGCGGCGACATTCGAGTTGAGAATGGCATGATCTTCCGGCGTCAGCGCCTTGGCGGTTACCACCACGATGGGGATGGCTGCCGTTTCGGGGCTATGCTTGAGTGCCTCGACAACGTCGAAACCATTCACTTCCGGCATCATCAGATCCAACACCAGCAGATCCGGACGTTCGCGCTGGGTGACGGCTATGCCTTCCTTGCCGCCGTAAGCGCGCAAAACCGTATAACCCGGCTCGGCAAGGTAAGCCGACAACAATTCCACCGCTTTAGGATCGTCGTCAACCACCAAAACTTTGAGCGATTGGTTAGTTCGCGCCAATCCCAGGTTTTTCAGGGCATTGATCAGATCGGCACGGCTGACCGGCTTTTGCAACACGGCACTGGCACCCAAGGCAAAGCCCTTTTGACTATCGGCGACAATGGAGACGATGACCACCGGAATATGCGCGGTAGACGCGCCGGACTGCTTGATTAATGCCAAAAGATCCCAGCCGTCCATATCCGGCAGCAAAATATCGAGTATGATCACCGTCGGCGCCTGGCTCGCCAGCATCTCAAGCCCTTCCCTGGCATTGGAGGCGAGCACGATGTCGAAGCCTTCCGGTTCCAGTTGCAGGCGTATCAATTCAGCGGCGTTGGCGATGTCCTCGATCACCAAGGCCACGGGACGCTTAAAATTTGGAGCTGACAGATGTTGCGCCGGCATTACGTCGATGGTGTCTGGATTTGCTTCGCGCCAGGGTAGCCAGGCGATGAAACGGCTGCCTTGCCCCGGTGTACTGGCCAAAGCCATGGTACCGCCATGGAGTTGGGCCAATTTAAGCACCAGCACCAAACCCAGCCCGGTGCCTTCGGATTCACGCGATAGCGAGGAATCCAGCTGCGAAAAGGCGTGGAATAGACGCGGCGCGTCTTCCGCCGAAATGCCGATGCCGGTATCCTCTATCTCGATCTCCAGAAAATCCGTAAATTCATTGGTCGGTAGCGGCATTCTCAGACTGGTTACCATCGGCTCGGTCCAGTTTTCGATATCGGCTCGGTTTACCTTACGGGTGCGCAATGTCACTTTCCCGGCTTCGGGCGTAAACTTGACCGCATTGGAAAGCAGGTTGTAGACGATCTGTTTGGTCTTCCGCGCATCTAGCAGCACGTTGCCCAGCGGCGGCGCATCCAACTGCAGCTGAATGCGGTGAGCCGCTGCTTTTTCCTTGATAATGGAGAGACTATTATCGAGCAAGGCACTGATATCCAAAGGCTCCAGATCGAGAACCATCTTACCGGCTTCGATCTTCGACAGGTCGAGAATATCATTGATCAAGGACAGCAGGTGCTGGCCGCTGCCGAAAATGTCGGTGACGTATTCGTTCTGTTCAGGCGTCAAATCGCCTATCAACCCATCCTTAAGCACCTCCGAGAAACCGATGATGGCGTTGAGCGGCGTGCGCAGCTCATGCGACATATTGGCCAGGAATTCGCTCTTGATACGGGTTGCCAGCTCCGCGGATTCCTTGGCTTGGCGTAGCGCTTCCTCCGCGCACTTGCGGTCGGTAATGTCGTATACGGTAGAGCGGCTCATCTGGTAGCGGCCCTCTTCGTCTCGGACTGCAATGGAATTCAATAAAATGGGCAGCGTCGTACCGTCCCGGCGGGCTAATTCGAATTCAAGGTTATGCACCCAGCCGCGCGCCTTGAAAAGCTGGAATTGTTCTTCAACCAGTTTCTGACTGACGGGAGGCATCAGATCGAAATATCGCATCTTGCCTACCACCTCTTCACGGGCATAGCCCAGCCAGTTCAGCTCGGTGTCGTTCATACGAACGACGAGGCCATTCTCATCCAGCGAGTGGTAGCCGCATGGGGCCTTATTATAAAGGTCTTCGATTTCATCGGCTTGCCGGCTGCGGGTTTGGTCGCGCAAACGGCAGATACCATAGGCAAGATCGGCCGCAGCCTCATTGAGTAATTCGATTTCGCCGTCGTCAAAGGTATCGGCTTCCGTAGCATAGATACTGACCATTCCGATAGTACCGGCCGTGCCGATCAGCGGTAGGGCAATACACGACGCAAAACCGCATTGCAATGCCGCTTCCCGCCATAATGCATATTCAGGCGCCGATGCTATGTCGCGCACCACCACCGGCCGGCCTTCCGCAATGGCGGTGCCGCAAGCGCCGTGCCGGCTCGTGTCGTCTCCCCAGCTAAGCTTAAGATGGTCGACATAGTCCGGGTTCGACCCGGCATGTGCTACCGGCACGATGCTCTTGTCGGCATCATGCTGCGTAAAGCCCACCCAAGTCATGCGATAACCGCCTTTTTCCACTATCGTCCTGCTGATGGCATCGAGCAGGCTTTGTTCGTCCGTAGCGCGCAGCATGGCCCGGTTGGATGCGCTCAAGACAATCAACGCCCGGTTAGCATGAGATAAGGCACTATCCGTTTCCAACAGTTTGGCCTCCCTATCCTGCAAACGCGCCGCCGTTTCATCGAAAGTCCGGGCCAGTTGGCCGATTTCATCGCCGGAATCCGCCAATCCGGCACGTACCGTTAAGTCTCCATCGCCCAAGCGCCGCGAGGCATCGGCCAATGCGTACATACGCCGCAGCACCAGCCAGTGGCTGCCAAACCAGGCAATGATCAATAGTAATGCGGTCATGCCTAGTAAGGCCGCGATGTCTCGCTGAAACCGTGCATTGACCGGTGCATAAACCTCATCCTTCGGCACCCCAACCCGCGCATAAATACATTTGCCGTCTATCCATTGCATAGGCTCGATGGAATTTAGGCGTATCACCCCATCCTGACCGGGAAACTCCACAAACCCCCGGCATTCGCCGGCCAGTATGCTATTCAATGCTTCTCGCTCCGGGGCCGGCTTTCCGGTCCATTCGTGCCCGGGGTCGGGATGTCGCGCCAGCAGAATGCCGTTGGTATCCACTACGGCGACCACGGCTCCCGCCGGTAAAGACAATTTTTTCACCGCCTCCTGGAGCCAGCTGAGTTCGAGAGTGGCGTAAAACACTTTCAGCAAACGACCGTCCTCAGCGTAGACAGGATATCCCATGCCGAGACTTAGCACTTTCGACAACCGGCCGACCAGCAACTCGCCCACTGCAAACTCCCGGCTGGCAACGGCACGCTGGAACCAGGCCCGGTCGGCAAAATTGACCGGCGCATCGAACGGCAAAGCGCTGCACAACAAATTACCGTCCGCATCGACCATGCCGATATTGGCATAAAACGGATTTTGCCGGCGTAAATTAAGAAGAAATCCGCTGCATCTGGGCAATAGCTCCGGAACGGTCATGGAAGGGACATTGGAGAGAATAGCCAGCATTTGCCGCGCCTCGTTGATCAGGCGATTTTCCTTTTCGGCAACCAGGATAGCCAGTGCCTGGGTCTTTTGCCGGGCTTCCGCTTCGGCGGCGACTCGCTGCTCCATGGCGGAAAAAACGATCAGTCCGAAAGCGGGAATCGACGAAATCAGCACAAGCAGCAGCAAGCGCCCACGCAGGCTGATCGAGAATTTTATGCCGGAACGTGCCGCTCCTGCCGTCGTAAGCTCTGTCCCAAACATGCGCTGCTCTCCTTATAGTTCGACAAGACGATCAACTAATCGCAGTCGGAATTCTTTCGCCACGCAAAACGCTATCAGCATAATCAAAGCAGCCGTATCTTGCGATTACCATGGCGTTTGCGGTGGATAGGTAAAAAGTGTTGGATATGTGCTATAGAGAACCTAACACCGATTCTCTTGATTTTTCTCAAGAAATGCAACCCTTTCCCTATTGGGCTTAATACTGTTTGAAAACATGCCGTAAATGGGGCGATAGGGCCGGTCGCAGGCACTATGGAATTCACCCAAAAACCAAGCCACAATCCGGTTGTGACACCTAAAACCTATTTTTTCCTCGGCCTGCCCTTCACATACCGGGGTAGATGGCGCCGTTTAAGGAAAAATCCTTACGAGCTTAGGCTTGCTCCGATAATTGATGCTTAATCGCATAGCGGATCAAGTCCGAGGTCGTGACAAGATGCATTTTTTCCAGAATGTGCGTCTTGTGGGTACTGACCGTTTTCACACTTAAAGACAACTGATTTGCAATTTCGGTCAAACCCTTGCCCTCCGCTATCAACTTAAAAATCTGAAACTCGCGATCGGACAGCAAAGTGTGGGGCAGGGTATCGTCGTGTCTGGCGCCGCTAAACTCCATGGCCATCCGCTCCACGGAGTTAGGACTAATAAATATGCCGCCGTTCGCCGCCTTGCGGATGGCCGTCACCAACAATGTAGATGCGCTGTCCTTGGTAAGATAGCCCGATGCGCCAGCCCGGTATGCGCGCACTGCATACTGGTCTTCGCTATGCATACTCAGAATAAGCACCGGCAACTTAGGCTTTTCAGTCTTGACTTGTTTCAGCAATTCCAGGCCGCTACGCCCCGGCATCGACATATCCATGATCATCACATCGACTTCCAGCGCGTACATTTGTTTTAACGCTTCGTGGCCGTCGGCTGCTTCGCCGATCACCTGGATATCATCGGTATCGGCCAGTATTTGTTTTAAGCCCTCTCGTAAAATAGTGTGGTCGTCGACCAACAGTACCCGAATCATGTTTCCCAACTTGTATGTTGACTATATGTTTTCGGTAGACTGACCTTCAGCTCTGTCCCCCTGCCCGGCTGACTGACAATTTCGAATCTGCCACCCAACGAGCTAACCCTTTCGCGAATGCCGAGTAAACCGAACGACTTACGCTTACCGGCCACACCTTGCGGATCGAACCCTACGCCATCGTCCTTGACCGACAATACCAGGCTGTCGCCAAGATCTTCCAGTTCGACAAATAGCTGGGTGGCCTGTGCGTAACGTGCAACATTGGTAATGGCTTCCTGCAGTATGCGAAACACCGTGGTGTTGAGAACCGATTCAAAATCGACTTCATCATGACTCATCTGCAAGGTGTAGCTTACCTGGGTGCGCTGTTGAAACTCGTCCAGCAACCATTCGACGGCGGCGGCCAGTCCCAAGTCGTCGAGCAATCCCGGCCGCAGGTTGGCGGCAATCCGCCGCACGGAATCCACGGTCGAGTCGATCAGCGTCATCATGCTATCGGCCTTGGTTAACAAATCGTCCTGTCCATCGGCAAAGCGCGACAGCATCCAGGCTATGTCCATTTTCAGCGCGGTCAGGGCTTGTCCTAATTCATCGTGTAATTCACGGGCAATGCGGGTTCTTTCTTCTTCCCTGACGGTTTGCAGAAAATTCGACAATCCCCGTAAGGTCCGGCGCGACTCGGTCAACTCGCGCTCCGCTTGTTTGCGTCTGCTGATATTTTGAAATGCCGTCACTACCGCAACCACCTTACCGTCTTCGACAATCGGCGTGGCAACGTAGGAGACATGGAAGGTCGTACCATCCTTGCGCACGAACACCTCGTCCTCGGAACGGTAAGGTTCTCCCTTCCGGGTGTAATTAGCGATCGGGCATTGTTCTTCGGGATAGGGCGTGCCGTCCTCTTTAAGGTAATGAGCGACCTGGTGCAGATTTTTGCCTGCAATTTCATACCGGCTCCAACCCAGCAAACGCTCGGCCTCGGGATTGATGAACACGATACCGCCCAGCTCATCGGTCACCGCCAGACCCTCGCCCAGCGCCTCGGCAATGCCAACAATCAGCTTCTCCTTGCGGTGCAGGGTTTGTTCGACATAGCGTTTTTCCCGGCGATTGCGGGCTTCGGCCACTTCGCGGCGGATGGCCGGCAACAAGCGGGAAAGGTTGCCTTTGGGAACGAAATCGCAAGCTCCAGCCTTCATCAGCGAGACGGCGGCTTCTTCGCCGATGTAACCTGAAATCACGATGCAAGGAATATCCAGACCTCTTTCCCTGAGTATCTCCAATACTTCTTCCCCGCTGAATATCGGCAGGTTGTAGTCGGAAAGAATCAAATCCCAATCGTCCTGGTCAAGCAAAGCCTGGAAATTTTCGGCATTGACCACCCGGCTATGGGTAAACAACAGGCCTTCCCGGGCCAGCGTGGAAACGACCAGCGCCTCGTCATGCGCATCGTCCTCCACCATCAGAATGGAAAGTTTATCTTGTTCTATAAGGCTCATACCGGAGCGATTTCATTCCAGTTTAACCAATAGACTGCAATTTCGCGGACTGCCTCGGTAAACCGCGAGAAATCCAGCGGTTTCTGGATATAGCTGTTGGCGCCGAGACGGTAGCTGGCTTTTAGGTCGCAGGCTTCTTTCGACGAGGTGAGAACCACCACCGGCGTATAGCGGGTCAGTTCGGCAGCGCGTATCTGTTTCAGAACTTCCAGGCCATCCAGTTTAGGCAGTTTCAGGTCGAGTAGAATAATCTGCGGCAGATCGTTTATGTCGCGGCCCGCATAGTTTCCCTGTGCGGCCAGATAATCCAGCGCCTCTTCGCCATCCTTGACTATATTGACTCTATTGGTGATGTTGTTTTTATGCAGGGCCCTCAGCATCAGCTCGACATCGTCCCAGCTGTTTTCCACCAACAATATGGCTTTATTATTATTGTTCATGCCGTTATCCCGAGCGCTAAACTAAATCTTGAAAAAAAACACGGCGCCTTCGCCGGGCCTACCTTCGGCCCACACGTTGCCACCATGCCGGGAAATAATACGCTGCACGGTAGCCAAACCAATGCCGGTTCCCTCAAACTCATCCTCGCCGTGCAGCCGCTGGAACGCACCGAACAGCTTGTGTACATATTTCTGATTGAAGCCTACACCATTATCGCGCACAAAATAAACCGTTTCTTTGCCATCCTGCAGCGCGCCGAATTCGATTTCCGTCACCGCCCGCGGCCGGGTAAATTTCCAGGCATTGGTCAGCAGATTCTCCAATACGATTTTCAGCAGGTGGGCATCGCCTTCGGCCTGTTGATCCGGCGCTATCGTGAACCGTGTTTGCCGTTTGGGATCCCTGTCCTTAAGATCGGCCAGTATTTCTTCCGCCATGCGGCTCAGGTTAACGGTTGCTAGGCGCAAGTCGCCGCGGCTGACGCGGGAAAGTTGCAACAAATCATCGATCAGTTCGCCCATGCGTTTGGTTGAATACAATATTCTATCCAAGTGCCGGCGAGCATCCTCCGCCATGGAGGCCGCGTAATCCGCCGCCAGTATCTGCGCAAAACCGTCAATGACCCGCAACGGTGCCCGCAGATCATGGGAGACGGAATAGCTGAAAGCCTCCAGCTCCTTGTTGGCTGCCTCAAGCTGGCTGGTCCGTTCCGCTACGCGTTGTTCCAGTGCCTGATTCAGCACCTCGATTTGATTTTTATGCTGCCAGCTTTCGCTGATGTCGAGATGCATCACCACGGCGCCGAGACGCTCTCTAACAGACAACGGCACTGCCACCATCCTGTACCAGCGTTGCTGACTAGGCGAGTGGCATGGGTATTCCTTAACGTACTGGGTCAATGTGCCGTTCAATACCCGTTGCAGTCCATCGCCAGTTGCTACGCTACCTTCCCTATCGGGCCCGGAACCATTAATGCACACTTCCAGATAATTGGTGCCTATCCCTGCTTGCCGTTCCGATAAACCATTTTGTTCGGCAAAATCCTTCCAGCTCCGGTTAACGGCGATGATGATGCCGTTGCCGTCGATCAAGGCCAAATTAGCCGGCAGGGCATCGAGAATCGCGGTCTGGATTTCCGCTTGCCGTCTTTGTTCGGCTTCCCGCTGCCTGAGTGCGGATTCGGCCTGTTTGCGTTCCGTGATATCCAGATTGGTGCCTATCATATGCTTCGGCTTGCCGGTCTGATCGAACACCACCTCGCTCTGTCCGAGAATATGGCGTATCTCGCCGTTTGGCCGCTTGATCCGAAATTCGCAACGGTATGGCATAAGACCATTAAGCGCCGCCTGCACATTGTCGACAATAAGCTCCCGATCTTCCGGCACCACGCAATTCATAAAACTGTCATAGCCTGCCTCGATTTCGCCAGGTAAATAGCCGAAAATACGAAAGCTCTCGTCCGACCACGACTGCCTGCCGCTTTCTATATTCCATTCCCAACTGCCAAGATGAGCGATTGCCTGGGCTTCGCTCAAGCCCCGTTCCTTGCGCATGAGTTCGTCTTGCGCATATCTGCGTTCGCCAACATCTCTGAATACCATCACCACGCCGATGATATCGCCGGCGCTATTAATAATCGGCGACGCCAGTTGTTCAATCGCATGGGAGATACCGAAAGCGGATACGATCATCGCGTGGTTGGATAGCAAAATCGCGCGTCTTTCCTGCAGGCACTTTTCCACCGGGTTTTCGATAGGGCTATGATCGGTTTCGTCGAATACCTTGAACACACTGGAGAGCGGTTGGCCTTTTGCGGCTTCAAGCGACCATCCCGTCAACTGCCAGGCAACCGGATTCATCGACAAAATATTGCCGGAAGCATCGGTGGTGATGACCCCATCCATAATGGATTGCAAGGTCACTTCGGCGCGTTCTTTTTCCAGCCACATCTCATGTCTGGAGCGTGCCAGCTTGCTGTAAGGATCGCGTACCAATTGCATAAACAAAGCCCGATAAAGGGCTAGGTAAGCCACCACTTTATAGACATGGCCGAGCAGGTTGAAGGCGTCGACGACCGTTGAATAACTGGTGAAACATAATTCGCTGATCGCCATGATACTGGAGGCTAAAAACAGGCCACGGCAATCGAAGTCATTGTCGGGCCGGCCGGTTCTCCGGTAAAACAATAGAGCGGAGCCGACGTACATCACAATGGATAGATATTCCAGCATCAATTTGGCCGAAGTCAGGCCGCGGCCTTCTTCCCAGAATAATGGAATCCACTCCGGATGCCATAAGCCGGCCCAGTAAACCAATGCCGTCAATCCCAAAAAAATCGCCAGCAAACCATATCGGTGAATCGCCGAGGATAAAGGTCGCCATGACACGGCGGCGGCGGTAAACATCGCCAACCCGGCAATCATGCGGGCTGCCAGCCAGAATACGATACCTTTCTGCGGACTGCTGGGAGTCACGAAATCCGGCATGCCCTTGTAAGACATCAAATGCGCAAAATCAAGCAGGCCGACCGCCAGGAATGCCACCCCCAACAACACGATGTTACGGGAACGGCTGACATCGCAAGTATTCCAAATGATGCCAAAGATCATGCAGGACACCACCACGGCAAAGGTTTCCATGATGGTATGCAGAGATAGGAAGTAATCGATTTCCCGCAGTGCCTCTATCGGCGGCAGAAAAAGAAACACTACATAAATCAGCGCAAAGACGCTAACCAGAGCCGCTGTCTGTATGACTAGTTTGCTGGGCATAATTTGTTGGTAAGGAAATAATATCCGTAGGCATCTTAGCTACGGTGTAGATGTGCTTTTTTACATTACTTTTACGACAACCGGAAATACTTTGCACTTAAATTCAAGCCAACTAATCCGCTTATATCCGCATTATCGCCTAGCAGCGCCATGCCAAGAAACCATCAGCCTTTCCAGAAAAAATTCCGGGATGAGCGAAGGGCAAAGCAAACGGCACAAACAAAAAGAGCAGATCCGATAGCTCGGGTCTGCTCTTGGTCTAAGGCTTTAGCTGAAAATAGCTTTCCGAAATTTACAATCGATAGTCTCAAAAAGTAGAAAGTCGAAAACCACTCCCTACTGACTACTCCCCAAAGCCTTTTATTGCATCACGAATTTCAAACCTATCACCAGCAGCAGCGTCGCCAGCACCGGACGCAAAAAATACTCCGGAATCTTGGCACTCAGATGGCTACCTACCCAAATGCCCGGCACCGAACCCAGCAACAGGCTGCCCAGCAATTCCAGATCGAAATTGCCCAGACTTAAATGCCCCAGGCCGGCCACCGCTGTCAACGGTATGGCATGAGCCAGATCGGTCCCGACGATTTTCAGCGTCGTCATTTTCGGATAGAGAAACAATAATGCCACGGTGCCTAAGGCTCCGGCGCCAACCGAAGACAGTGTGACCAATACGCCCAGCACCGCGCCGGTCGCCACGGTAGCGATTTTTTCCCAGCGCGGCGAAAAACGGCCGCTGTTATCCAGGTTGCTGTGCTCGTCGTCGATTTCCCCGTTTTTCGCCGCTCGATGCAGAAGCACGCTACGTACCAACAGCGCCAAGGCCGTCAACAGCAACGCGACGCCCAGCGTGAAGGTTATGACCCCGGTCACTTCCTTGCCGACCGCCATCAGGTTTTTCAAGACGTAAAGTGTCAGGCCGGCGAACGGCAAACTGCCCAGCGCCAACAGCTTAACGATTCTCCAGTCGACGGAGCCATGCTTGCCATGGTGTACAAACACCCCGGCAGTTTTAGTAATGGCCGCATAGAGCAAATCGGTGCCAACCGCCACCGCGGGTTTAAAGCCAAACAGAAACACCAGCAGCGGTGTCATCAGCGAGCCGCCGCCGACACCTGTAATGCCAACCAGCAGCCCCACGCCAAAACCGGAAGCCGTATAGAGCAAGTTCATCTCTTATTACCTTTTGTGTAGTTATATCTTTAAAAGGAATATACCAGCGAAACAGCCGGGTTTTTAATGACAAATAAACATATCAATATTCAATTTTGAGATAACCTGCCAAAGCGCCGTATTGCACCCCGGCCGGTTTAAGAAAGATTCAGGCGGTTACGGCCACTCTGAACCAAGCCGCGTATAAAGCCGGCAAAAACAGCAAGGTCAACAAGGTCGCCACGGTCAGGCCGCCCATGATGGCTACCGCCATGGGTCCGAAGAAGGCGCTTTGCGTGAGTGGGATCATGGCCAGAATCGCTGCCGCCGCCGTCAGCACGATAGGCCGGAAACGCCTAACGGTGGAGTCGACGATGGCATCGAAGTCGGAACGTCCGGCCTGTTTATCCTGATCGATTTGATCGACCAGTATCACCGAATTGCGCATGATCATCCCAGACAGGGCTATGGTGCCCAACATGGCGACAAAGCCGAACGGCTGATGAAATACCAACAGAAACAAGGTGACGCCTATCATGCCCAGTGGCGCGGTCAGCAGCACCAAGGCCACCCGCGAAAAACTTTGCAACTGGATCATCAACACCGTCAGCACGCTGAACAGAAACAGCGGCATGCCAGCCGCCACTGAATCGCTGCCCTTAGCCGATTCTTCCACGGCACCGCCGGTTTCCAGACGATAACCGACCGGCAACTGCCGCTGAATCTCGGTCAATTTCTCTTCAATCTGTGCCGATACCGTCGGCGCCTGAATATCGCTGCCGTATAAATGCGCACGCACGGTTACGGTAGGGATACGATTGCGCCGCCAGATCACCCCTTCTTCAAAGTCATATTCCAGGTTGGCGATTTGCGACAGCGGTACGCTGCGGCCGGTAGCATTGGGTATCATCAGATTTTCCAGACGCGACAAATGCTTGCGTTCGGTTTCCGGGCCGCGCACCAACAAATCGATGCGTTCGATACCATCGCGAAACTCGGTGACATACAGCCCCTGCAATGCGCCGTTGATCAGATTGGCAATTTCGTTGGAGCCGACACCCAGCAAGCGGGCTTTGGATTGATCGACATTCACTCTTATCACCTTGACCGGTTCTTCCCAATCCAACTGCACATTGGAAAGATGCGGATTGCCGCGCATCACATCGGCCACCTGCCGAGCGATGTTGCGCAAGGTACCAAGCTCGGGTCCGGAAACCCGGAACTGGACCGGAAAACCGACCGGCGGCCCGTTTTCCATGCGCAATACGCTGGCGCGCAAGCTGGGGAAATCTTGCTCGAATAAGGCAATCAATTTACCGCGCAGCTGCTCGCGTTCGATGGGACCGTTGGTGAGTATCACCAACTGCGCAAAGCTGCGTTGCGGCAATTGTTGATCCAGCGGCAAATAAAAACGCGGGCTACCGTTACCGACATAGGCAACGTAATTGTCTATGCCGGTTTGTTTATCCAACCAGGCCTCGAGTTTTTTGACCTCGCTTTCGGTGGCGGCATAGGACACGCCTTCCGCTAGACGCAGATCGACGATCAGCTCCGGGCGGGTGGAGTCCGGAAAAAACTGCTGCTGGACGAATTTGAAACCGAAGATGGACAGCGCAAAAATCGCGGCGGTTAATAAAATCACCAGCCAGCGATGCCTGACGCATGCGGCGACCAGCGCACGGAACCGACAATAGAATGGGGTTTGATATAAATCGTGACCGATTGCGGTCGCCTGCTCCCGACGTTTCAGCACCCGTGCTAAAACACGTTTCAAGCCGGAAGTTTGGCCATGGCTGTCTTTAAAATCCGGCAACAAACGGTAGCCCAGATAGGGCACAAAGATTACCGCCGCCAGCCAGGATACCAGCAGCGCAATCACCACCACCTGAAACATGGAACGGGTATATTCGCCGGTCGAGGATGCGGCGGTGGCGATCGGTAAAAAACCGGCGGCAGTCACCAGCGTGCCGCTCAGCATAGGCATCGCGGTAGAGGTGTAGGCAAACGCTGCGGCTTTGGTACGGTCCCAGCCCTGTTCCATTTTCGATGCCATCATCTCTACGGAGATAATGGCATCGTCCACCAATAAGCCGAGGGCAAGAATCAAGGCCCCCAATGAAATCTTGTGCAGGCCGACGCCAAATAAATACATTAGCCAGAATGTGATCGCCAACACCACCGGGATAGTAATCGCCACCACAATGCCGGTGCGCAATCCCAAGGACAGCAGACTTACTCCCAGTACAATCACCACCGCTTCCGCCAACGATTCGACAAATTCGTTAATCGAATGCTGGACAGCCTTAGGCTGCGACGAGACGGAATTTAATTCCAGACCAACGGGCAATTGACCCTGAATTGCCGACACTGCGAACTCCAGATCGCGGCCCAGCTTGATGATGTCGCCGCCTTCCCGCATTGCCACACCGATCAATAGCGCTTCCCGGCCTTTATAACGAACCCGGTCCGTCGGCGGATCCTCGAAACCGCGGCTGATCTTGGCAACGTCGCCGAGACGAAATTCATTGTTGTTGGCTCGAAGCCGCACGTCGCGAAGCTGTTCCAGCCTGTCGTAACGACCCGTGACGGCAATGCGGACGCGTTCTTCGGCGGAATCGAAGTTGCCGCTGCCGGTCACCAGGTTTTGAGCCTGCAGGGTATGCAACAGGGTGGCGGTATCGACTCCCAGCGTCGCCAGTTTGGCATTGGAAAGATCGATATAGATGCGCTGTTTCTGTTCGCCGAAAAAATCCACCTTGGAGACATTCGTTACCCGCAATAGCTCGGCCCGCACCGTATCGGCCTGACGTTTCAGCTCGGCGTAGTCGTAACCGTCGCCGGTCAACGCATAAAGATTGCCGTATACATCGCCAAACTCATCGTTAAAACTGGGTTCTTCTATACCGTTGGGTAATGTATGGCGAATATCGCCGATTTTTTTACGGGTCTGATACCAGATATTGGCGATTTCCTCTGGCGGCGCGGAATCCTTGGCCAGCAGAAAAATCAGCGATTCGCCTGGACGCGAATAGCTGCGCAGATTATCCAGCCACGGCACTTCCTGCAGTTTTTTTTCCAGCTTGTCGGTAACCTGCTGCTCAACCTCCGCCGCGCTGGCACCCGGCCAACCGGTGCGGATTACCATCACTTTAAAGGTAAACGGCGGATCTTCCGATTGACCCAGCTTGGTATAGGACGCCATGCCCACCAGCGTCAATGCCAACATCGCATATAACACCAATGACGGATGCCGCAACGACCAATCGGAAAGATTGAATCGTCTCATGGCCGGCTCTCCACCGGCGTGGGCCGCACAACCTGTCCGGGTATCAGGGTTTGAACGCCTGCCACCACCACCTGCTCGCCCTTTTGCAAACCTTGTCTGACGATCACGCCATCTTCGCGGAAAGCCCCGGTTTGTACCGGTCTAGGATGCACTTGTCCGCTTTGCGGATCGACTACCCAAACGACATGCTGGCCGTCTCTCTCGGTCACTGCGGGTGTCGGCAACAGCAAATCGTTGCTGTCCTGATGATAAAAACGGACCCCGGCCGTCATCCCCAGTCGCACCGAACTATCGGCTTCCGGCAATGCCACTCTAACTTGAAAAGTCCTGGTTATGCTATCCGCGGCCGGTGCCAGCTCGCGCACCTTGCCTTGATAAACTTTAGAGGGATCGGCCCACAGCCGTACTTCCGCCGGCGTATCGACCTCAATACCAGTCATCCTCGACTCCGGTACTCCAATAGCCACTTCCATGTTGACCGGAACGGCGATGCGGGCGATGACTTCGCCTGCCTCGACTACCTGACCGGGCTCGGCGCGGATCTCGGTAACCACGCCATCACGCTCGGCCAATAAATCGGTGTAGCGCGATTGATTGCCGGTTACCGCCGCTTGGGCGCGCGCTTGTTTGACTCTGGCCGCTGCCGATTTGAATTGAGCTTCCTGTATATCCAGCGCTTGCGAAGAAACGAATTTACGTTCGTAGAGTTGTCTCTGCCTGTCCAACTCGGCTTGAGCCAGCGCCAGATCGGCTTCGGCAGCTTTGACTTGAGCATAGGCCGCCTGACTGGATAGACCGGTGTCGACATTATCCAGTCTGGCTAACAATTGACCTTGCTTTACGATATTGCCGACATCGACACGCCGTTCGATGATTTTCCCGGCTATGCGAAATCCCTGGGCACTTTCAAAACGGGAACGTACTTCGCCTACTAAAATGGTGGGTGCCGCGGCAGTTTCGTTACCGACAGTAACAACGAGTGCCGGACGTGGGGTTTGTTGTGCCGGTTGAGGTTTATCGCAAGCCGATAATATCAATGTCGACATAAAAATAAACAAATACTTCATTCAATCTCCTTTATAAAACCGTTGAACACCTTCCTGGCCGGCGTCATCGCAGCAGCTTGGATTACCCCAATGATTTGACGATCGATTCCAGAGGCACTAACGAAATGATCGCTCTAAACAATACGGTATTGTTGAAGCCGAATACGCCGTAACATTCATAATCCAAAGGCGTGGCGGTTAAATCGCCAAAATCGTGTTCAGCGCAGTTCTCCGCCGGTTTAATCAAAATATGCAACGCATCGTTGCTTCTCAGCTCCACCAAGTTTTGTTTGTCGATGCTGATTTTGTGAGAGGTGTAAACCATAGGATTACGCTCGAAATCGTGTTCCCACTTCAACGCTTTTTCCAGCAATGCACTGGACAACAATGCGCACGGAAACATTTCAGGGAAAATCACTTTGTCTTGCAGTTCATCGAAAAACAGGGTTTGATCGCGCAACGACCCGCACAAAAAGTTTTTGGCATTGCTGGTGGTCATGAATTTACGCTTTAAGAAATAGCCATTATGCAAAAAGCAGCGATCGGGTTGAATCTTGAGTTCCCCGGTTCTCGAAAAATCGGGATTGGCCAAATAAAGCGGTGCTGTCGTTTCCTTTTTGTATCCCATCAATGCCAAGTTGCCGTCGGTCTTAACGATAATTCGGTTGCTCAAGGTTGGCGTGGGCTCTGTTTTGAATTGCGATTCCTTAATCTCGACTTCTACAGTCTGACCCGGTTTGACGGCATTGGCGAATGAAAACTGGTAATTGCTGAAATTAAGTCCATGCTCGGCAATTAACCGATCTTCATTGCGTTGCAAACGAAATTCGGCAATCTTTCCTTCTATCAAGGATTCCAGCTGAAAACCCAAGGTGATTGGCCCATTAAATGGATTGCCATTGATTTTCGGCCACTTTTTGCTGTCGTGAAACAGATTGAAATCGTCCGTCGAGTTGCGAGCCACATCAATGTGGAGCTTGCTGAAGATGTCTGGATTGATCTGATTCATGCTGGCGGCCTCCGCTCTAGTTTCGCTTTAACGTACTAACTGTCCGCATGCTATCACCGATCATCCTTATCACAAACCAGGCTATGGTTAGATTTCGTAGGCTGACATGAAACAAAATTATTAACGTACCGAGTACACCCTGTCTTCATAAAAAACCGGGATTTAAAAACACAAAAAATTATAAGCAATTGATTTATATATTTTTTATGTAAAATACCGCTCGCTATGACAGTAATTTTTCCTAAATTAGGAGAATGGCAATCTTTACCCATTATCCACCATAATATGCATGGACGGCTGTTGAGAAAGCTGTCGGTACCTGGCTGCAAAAATTGTGGAAAACTTGTGGGCTGAAATATCAGCTTAAGTTTTCCACAACCTGTTAACAAGTATGGTCAATGGTAAATGACAACATAGCAATCGCTAAAAATGATTGAATTTTAAGAATAAAAAAGGCTTATCCACAGATTGTTGTTCACATAGTAGTAATAATAGATAAAGATATTTATATGTCTTTTTATTATTACGGACAATTAAAATGCATCTGACTTGAGCGGATTCTAAAATTCAGCACGAAATACATTTCCTCTAACGGCCAATTTCAGGATAAAGATGGAAGCCATTTGCCGTGTTGATTAAATAGAGATTGTTGAGAAATCTGTTGGAATTAGCAGGTAATTCATGTGGATAAGTTGTGGCCAAACATAGCGGCATGGCTTTTCCACAATCTGCCAACAAGCGGATCGCTAGGCTGTCTACAAATTTAAAAGTGACTAATGAATTGATTTTAAATAGTAAAATACAGTTTTCCACAGATTTTCGATCACTTAGTAGTAACAATAAATAAAAAAATAGTTATATGAAATTTATTATTAGCAGAGACCAGATTCTAGCGCCGCTACAGCAAATCGTCAGTGTCATTGAGAAGCGGCAGACAATGCCCATCTTATCCAACGTATTGCTTCAGGTTAATGAAACACAATTGGTGATGACTGGCACCGATACCGAAATCCAGATTGTTGCTAAATTAAATATTGAATCGATACAAGAAGCCGGAGATATCACTGTTCCGGCAAGAAAGTTTTTGGATATTTGCCGATTGTTGCCTAGCAATGCGGAAATCAGTTTTGAACTGCATGACGATAAAGTTAAATTAGTATCGGGCCGCAGTCGTTTTTCGTTAAGCACCTTGCCAGCCGAACACTATCCTGAATTCAACGAATCGCAATTCGAGTATCAATTTTTGCTGAATGCCGGAAAGTTCAAGAAGGCATTGGATAAAACCCTGTTTTGCATGGCCAACCAGGATGTACGCTATTACTTGAACGGCTTATTGCTGCATATCAGCAATTCCAGATTGAAGTTGGTTGCTTCCGACGGACACCGTTTATCGATTTATGAAGACGACATCGGTCAAGCTACTGGTTACGAAGCTCGCATCATCATGCCGAGAAAGGCCGTACAGGAATTAAGCCGTTTGCTGGACGATGCGGATGCCGAGCTCAACATCCAATTTTCCGGCAACAACATCAAAATATATTACAAGGATGTGGTGTTTTCATCGAAATTGATCGATGCAAAATTCCCGGATTTCAGCAAGGTGTTCAATCAAGCGTTCATGAGTCCACTGCTGATTCAAAAACAGTTGTTACGTGACGCCTTGACTCGTGTCGCCATTCTCTCCAATGAAAAATACAAAGGTATTAGTTTTGACATCGCCGGGGATTTGCTGAAACTCAGCACTCATAACCCTGAACATGATGAGGCCGAGGAAGAACTGATTATTCAGTATCAAGGCGGGCCTTTGAGCATTTCCTTTAATTCCCAATATTTGCTGGATGCGGTTTCCAACCTGGATTCCGAATTGGCGGTTTTGACTATCGCCAGCAATGCCAGCAGTTGTTTTATCGAGGAACCCGAGCAGCCTTTGTTTAAATTTATCGTAATGCCGATGCGCATGTAATCGTCGGTCATGACCTTGTTAAAGCTGGATGTTTTTTCTGTCAGAAACATCCATTCAGCCAGCCTTTTGCCCTCACCCGCCATCAATTTGATTACCGGAGCAAACGCCAGCGGTAAAAGTTCGTTGTTGGAGGCGATTTTTATATTGGGAAGAGCCCGGTCGTTTCGCACTACGCATATCAAGCAAGCAATAGCTTTCGATCAACCGAATCTAATCGTTTCCGCACAAAACCGCTTGTCCAACGGCTCGGTCAGCAATATCGGTATTCAGATCGACAACAAGCAATGCGAGATTCGTATTGATCAGGAAAACAAGCAGAAAGCCGACCTGGCTTATGCATTGCCTGTACAATTGATACATCCCAAAAGTTACCGGCTGCTGGATGCCGGTCCTCAAATCCGCCGGGAGTTTTTAGACTGGGGGATTTTCAACCACAACAGAAATTTTTTGCCTAATTGGCGCAAATTCAGCAAAGCTTTGCAACAGCGTAATGTCCTGCTGAAAAGCCGGCAAATCAAACAAATTTCCGCCTGGGACAAGGAGTTGGTCGAATATGGCTGTTTGGTCAACGATTTTCGTAAGCAGTACACACAAGCGTTGGAACCGGTGTTTCTGGAAATGGCCGGGCAATTTCTGAAAACGGAACAAATCGATTTAGGCTTTATCTGTGGCTGGGATGAAAAGCAAACGCTGGAACAAGTCTTGAAAGCCGATCTGGAAAAAGACATTCGCTACGGCTATACCCACAGTGGGCCTCATCGTGCGGATTTTTTAACCTTCTTGAATAAAAGACTGGCGAAGGATTATTTATCGCGAGGACAACAAAAATTGTTGGTACTGGCACTGATGCTTTCCCAGGTTAGATTATTGAATCGGGAAGCGCAAAACAGCTGCTGCATTTTGATCGACGACTTGACCGCCGAATTGGATACAGAAAACAGGGTAAAATTGTTAGAATACCTATCCCTGTTAGGTTGCCAAGTATTCATGACGGCAACCGAATTAGCAGAATTCGGCGATTTAAGCGCACTAGAAAATTATAAAGTGTTTCACGTGGAACATGGTTGCGTCAGACAACTCTGAATGTTTCACGTGGAACATCAATAACACACATCAAGCACGTTCTTAAGCTTGTTTGCTTACCAAGCAAAAGCTGACGCGGCATTGTTGTACAACACCAGAAAATGGAAAAAACACCATGAGTGAACAATACGATAGTTCGAATATCACTGTGCTAAAAGGTCTGGATGCCGTCAGAAAACGGCCCGGCATGTATATCGGAGATACCGACGACGGCTCCGGTTTGCATCACATGGTGTTCGAAGTGGTCGATAATTCCATTGACGAAGCCTTGGCCGGTTATTGCAAGGGTGTCGATGTGGTGATTCACGAAAATGGTTCGATCTCTGTTTACGATGATGGCCGCGGTATTCCTGTGGATATTCACAAGGAAGAAGGCCGTTCCGCTGCGGAAGTGATCATGACCGTGCTGCATGCCGGCGGTAAGTTCGACGACAATGCCTATAAAGTCTCCGGCGGTTTGCACGGTGTCGGCGTATCGGTTGTGAATGCCCTATCCGAAGAACTGACGCTGAAAATCCGCAAGGGCGGCAAGCTGCACATGCAAAAATACGTTTTAGGCGAACCGGTAGCGCCGTTGGCGGTAGTTGGCGATGCGGAAGGTTCGGGAACATACATCAACTTCAAACCCAGCCCGACGATTTTTACCAATATCGAGTTCCACTACGACATTCTGGCGAAGCGCTTGCGCGAATTGTCGTTTCTGAACTCGGGTGTGCGGATTTCCTTGCGCGACGAAAGAACCGGCAAGGAAGATGTGTTCGAATTTGAAGGCGGTATCAGCGCCTTTGTCCAACATCTCAACAAAAACAAAACACCATTATTTGAAAAAGTCTTTCATTTCCAGGCCGAAAAAGAAGGCGTTGTCGTGGAAGTGGCCATGCAGTGGAACGATTCCTATCAGGAAAATGTTTTCTGCTACACCAACAATATTCCGCAACGCGACGGTGGTACGCATCTAGCCGGTTTCAGAGGTGCTTTGACCCGCACCATCAATCAATATATTGAAACCAATGGATTGGCTAAGAAAGAAAAGGTTGCCACCACCGGCGACGATGCCCGGGAAGGTTTGACGGCGGTATTGTCGGTGAAGGTCCCCGATCCTAAGTTTTCCTCGCAAACCAAGGACAAACTGGTGTCGTCGGAAGTGAAGCCGTTGGTGGAATCAACCATGAACGAAAAACTTCAGGAATTTCTGCTGGAACAACCGCAAGTCGCCAAGGCCATCGTCAACAAGATTATCGACGCGGCCAGAGCCAGGGAAGCAGCCCGCAAAGCCAGGGAAATGACCCGCCGCAAAACCACGCTGGATATAGCCGGCCTGCCCGGCAAACTCGCCGATTGCCAGGAAAAAGACCCGGCCTTGTCCGAATTGTTCATCGTGGAAGGGGACTCGGCGGGCGGTTCCGCCAAACAGGGCCGCGATCGCCGCACTCAGGCGATACTGCCATTGAAAGGTAAAATTCTCAATGTCGAACGGGCCCGTTTCGACAGAATGATTTCCTCGGAAGAAGTCGGCACCTTGATTACCGCGCTCGGCTGCGGCATCGGCAAGGACGAGTACAACATCGAGAAGCTGCGTTACCATCGCATCATCATCATGACCGACGCCGACGTCGACGGCTCGCACATCCGTACCCTGCTGCTGACCTTCTTTTATCGGCAACTACCGGAATTGGTCGAACGCGGTTATATCTACATCGCTCAGCCGCCGCTGTACAAAGTCAAAAAAGGCAAACAGGAACATTACGTCAAAGACGATAACGCCTTGAACCAATATTTGATTCAACTGGCTCTGGACAAGGCGCAACTGCAAACCGACGCCGATACGCCGGTGATTCAAGGGCAAGGTTTGGAAAAACTGGCTACCGAATTCGCCGATGTGATGAGCGTGATCAACCGCCTGTCCAGACGCTACGACGATTTGTATTTGGAACAAATGACCTATATCCAGGTATTAAGCGAAGAGATCAAAGCCGACCAGGAAAAACTGGCTGCCTGGTTCGCGCAACTGGAAAAAAATCTGAATGCCGGCGGCCACAAGGCAGTGTTCAGCACCGAATTAAGGTATCGCGGCAACGACGATTTCGACGTCACGATCAACAAACGCCTGCATGGCATTACCAAAACTTTCGTATTGCACGCGCCATTCTTCGCCGGCAATGATTACCAAAAAATCGCCCGCTATGTCGAAAAAACCATCAGCATGTTCAGCGAAGCATCGGTCATGCGGATGGGCGAACGCGAACAGCAGGTCGACAACTTCAAACAGGCTTTCGAATGGATGATGAAGGAAGTCAAAAAAGGCCAGCACATCCAGCGCTACAAAGGTCTGGGTGAAATGAACCCCGAGCAGTTATGGGAAACTACGCTGGATTCCAACAGCCGCCGCATGCTACAAGTCACCATCAACGATGTCGTCGCAGCCGATGAGATATTTACCACGCTGATGGGCGACGTGGTTGAGCCTAGACGGGATTTTATTGTGAAGAACGCTTTGGATGTGACGAATTTGGATGTTTAACCAAATTTGTCGGGTGCCACAATTAGTGAAAAGTGTGCCATAAATAATGAAAAAATCCGACAGCTTTTATTTTGCCCATCTGAAAATTTAGCGTCACATTAAAACGCAGAGAAAATTTTGAGTCTTGCAGGCGTTCGATCTAATCGTGGTGATCATTATCAGACATTAGTCGCGCTTGAATGGGCGTTAAGCATCTATGCGAGCGATGAATATCAATGGTTGGAGATTGATTCAACTTCTCTGGATGCGGGTGGAAAAACTGTATCTGTCGACGATATTGTGATTGGTTGCGCTGACGGCAGTTTGATTTGTTGTCAGTGTAAAAAGAACCAGAAAGATTTTAAGCCTTGGTCAATTTCTGATCTGGGCTATGAATTGGAAAAGGCAGCGCAATTCCTAGCGGATAATCAAAACTCTCGAGTCATATTCTACTCGCGGAATGATTTTGCGGCTCTTGCTAAGTTGCGAGAGCATGTAACGACTCAACCCAACTATAAGGCATATCGACAAAGCCTAACCGCTGAGCATCAGAAAACTGATGCCGACTTGGCGAAATACTTGTGCAATACGAGGGGCCTGACGACTTACGACTGGTTACAACGTACCACATTTGAACTTTCGCACGAATTTCAACGGGCAGAAGAACTTTTAAAAGAGCGTCTAAATAACCACGTTTCTAATGCCAATATCGCATTTGATGTTTTGTGGGCAAAATTGGATAGGCTAGGTGCTCGTACCTTTCAATCAGCTTCCTCCGCTCAACCGTCACATAGGCTGACAAAAGTCGATATATCAGAGATATTGGAACAATCAGGAGCAACTAGAGTTTCGCCAATATCGCAACATGAGTTGGAAAAGTCATTTGTAAACGTGTCTGCTATTGGTAGGCAATGGCGTCGTGATATCTCAGGCAAGCGCTTACACATCGATACTGTTGATGAATTAATTTCCGCTATTGAATCATCAGATCGTTCGATATTGGTCAGCGGAATTCCTGGTTCTGGAAAGACTTGTGTACTGCTTGAACTGCAGGAAGCGCTGGAAAATCGCGCTAATCTGGCCTCTATGTTTATCCAGAGTCGAGAATATGCAAATTGCCTGACGCCAGAAGCTAGATCGACACACGGTTTGCCAGAGGATTTGGTCGGTTTAGTTGGCAGGATGGCAGATCAAAAACCTACCGTCGTTATTATCGATTCACTCGATGTTTTGTCTCTATCACGGGAACATGTTGTTTTATCATTTTTCCTTGCTCAGATAGATCGCCTGCTATTGATTCCCAATGTAACAGTTATAGCAGCATGTCGAGACTTTGACCGCAAATATGACCGTCACCTTGCCGAGCGTAGTTGGGATCGTACTGTCAGTAATAAACCACTGAACTGGGATTTGGTGGTAGTGCCGCTAATCAGTGATTGTGGAATCGATCCTGAGTCGCTGGACTTAACAACGCGCAGGTTACTGCAAAATCCTCGGGAATTGGCGATGTTCGCTGATATTGCCAAACGCACTGGAGGCTTTAATGTAACAACTAGCCAGGCCCTTAGTCGGAAGTACTTGGAGACTATTGTTCGCAACGACCCCATGCTGGGTGACGAGGCAATGGTTGCGATAGAAAAAATAGCCAGCAAGATGTTGAAATTCCGAAAGCTGGACATTTCCCGTATGCAAATCCATATGTCAGGCGACATAGTCCAGCGCTTGTTAAGTGCCGGAGTCTTGCATGAAAATCAGTCTGGTAATATTGAATTTGGCCATCAAACCCTATTGGATGTTCTGGTTGTCAGCGGTGCAGAACGAAACGAACAGTCCTTAAAGGTTTTCATAGAACAGCTTCCGGCGGTTCCCTTTGTGCGCCCGACAATTCGTGCTTATGTCGCCTATCTGGCGGCGGGAGATCGACAAAGCTTTCGTAAACAGCTACGTGCTGTTTTTGATAGCGGAGCAGCTTTTCATATCAAGCGGTTAGTGGCGGAATCCTTTGCTGAGCAAATTCCTCAGGACGATGATTGGTCATTGATCAAACATCTGCACAACAAGCATCGCGAGCTTTTCAATCCGCTGTATATGCAAGCGATATCGTTAGAATGGCATCATTTCTGGCTGAAATACCTTGTCCCTTATGTGTTTCAGGAACGTGACGGGCAAAGTTTGGTATTGCATGCAAAGCGCATTGCACAATGGAAAAATGCCGATCCAAGTAGCGTCCTTAATTTCTGGTTACTGGCAATGTATCAGGATTGGGCTGATCGAGATCAAATGGCCTATACGTTAGCGTTTGAACTACGCGATTTTGATTCAAGTGTAGAAATCAGTGCTGCATCGTTGATAGAAACCCTATTGCGCTTTCCTCGTAGAGACCATGACTTCTTCGGCCATGCCGTTGCACATTGCATTGAGACCGGCGGAGGTGACGATGAAATGCTTTGGCGGTACATAGCCGGTGATATTGACGAGGAGGATATAAAAAAATATCACTTTGGTGACAAGTTGAGATGTAACTATCGCGAGTTCGGAGAGGAAAGTTTTCTTGGTCAACGAATGCGGGAATCAGAGCGCTTATTGGGCTTAGCAATAAACGCTGTTGAGGATTGGAGTCAGATCCGTGGTGCAAAGTATCTGTCAGAAAAAGGTTGGCATGACTGTTTTTTATTGGATACATCCTATGAGAAATCTCATAGTCGTCGAGACATAGGACATGCGTCAGCCGAAACAGTTTTATTTAACGCTTTGGAAGGCGCAATTCTCCATCACGCAAAACACCATACAAGTTGGTGGCAGAGCAATAGACAGCTTCTTTGCTGCAGCAAAGAAGGTGCATTACGCTATTTTGCCATTCTGGCTCTGAGCGAATCGCCAGAACATAATATCGCCCAAATTAAAGCTGTGGTAACCGACAAGAGCATGTTGGAATCACGTTTAAGCTACGAGATTGGGACATTAATCGCTGCATCTTTTTTATTTCTCGATGAACAGACTCAAGATATTGTTCAGTCATCAATCCTGACTATACGAGATGATAAAGACATTAACGAACATCCCTGGATTTTGACCACACGTGCTGAATTGATAACGGTAATTCCGGTACATCTTCGCACACCAGAGGCACAATCAGCGTTGATTAGCTGGGAAGAATCATTCGGCCCTTGCATACGTCAACAGCGTATTTATTCACGGGGAGGTTGGGTTAGCCCCCCGTTCACATATGAGCGATTTTTTGAATGTACAGATGCCGCCGTATTGAGAGTACTGGCTCATTATATCGAAGAAGGTCGCAGCAACTGGGAGCGCGACTTTCTGGTTGGTGGCGCAGAACAGGTGGAAGGGCAACTGCGGGAGGCTGCGTCAAGAAACCCGGTCCGTTTTATGCGCCTGCTAAGCAAACATTGGCACAATATTCCTGATCGTTTCACCGATGACATCCTAGATGGCGCGGCGTCTTATCTTGCCTATCGCTTTGGAAATCATCATCCAAGTAATAACGAATGGAAGCCGATTGATGAACCTAATCCGCAAGTTTTGGCAAGCCTGATTCTTGATGAACTCGAACGGCATTCCGCACATTGGCATCATTGTCGGGCAGCGGCCAAAGCACTTGAAGCCTGCGCAAACGTAATTGATGACGATCAAGACGCGTCTCGATTGCTCTTCATAGCTATTGGCTTTTTGAATTTTTGGGAGGTGGAAAATGATTGGGATGATCTTATTGGTGTAGGAATCAATAGGGCCCGTGGCAATGTGGCTGAGGCCGTCATGATACTTGCGACCAACTGGTCAGAAAAATGTCGACAATTTCCTGAAATACTGGTGCCAACACTGAGACGTTTTGCTCGAGACCCCAGCCCGGCCATTCGCGCGTTAATTTTGCGTCGGTTACCTTATTTTCAAAGTTACTCACCTAAATTAGGTTGGGAAATTTTTCATTTGGCGTTGGAGGATGGTGATGAGCGCCTCTGGGTCATTGCTGAGCCCTGCCTTTATTACACTTTTCACAATCAATTTGCGCAAGTATCTCCCATTCTGGAGCGCATCGTTACTTCCAAAACCGGGAAATCACTGGAAGCTTGGGGACGAATTTCTGCCCTGGCGACATTTTTAGGTCATATTTCATTAAATGATTTTGTTACCAGATTACACTCGCTCGATAGTGCTGATGCTTGGAAAGGCGCGGCATCGGTGTGGACCTATCATGAAAATGTGGCTCAACATCGCGAGCAGTGCTTTTTTGGGTTATTGAAAGGTTTGCAACAATCAGGTGAGATCCCAATTTCAGTTGCTGCAGAGATGTCTTCGCTGTTTCGGAAGAACGATCCATTCGCTTGCGTTTCTTTGGAAATTATTAATTTATACTTTTCCGCAATCGAACAGAAAACAACCGATCAGCGTTTTGATATGTATGGGTTCGACGATTGGCTGAATGCTATTTCTTTGAATAGCCCTGATGAAGCATTGGCCACAGCTGAGAGATTTACTGTGTTTGTTCGGCGTAGCAATCATCGCTTGTATGATTTTCGGGTATTTTCACAACTTTTAACGAGGCTGTTTCGAGAAGCAGAGGAGCGAGAAGAATCTGATCAAGGCATTATGTTACAGCGTGTTATTGCCCTTCAAGATTCTTTCCTGGCAATTGGTGTTGATGGTTTACAAGACTGGTTGTGCGCTGCGGAAAGACCATAGGTCATTGTTTTGTAACTTAAATATAGGCTGTTATTGATCAGATGGAAGAAATTTAAACTTGAGCATCTCTTCCGGGCTTACGGATAAAGCGTCCGCCAATTTGCAGATGTTCAGCAGTGTGATATTTCTCTTTCCGCGTTCAACTCAGACCAATTAGGCATTTAAAGTTGCTTTGAAGGCACTTCTTTCCAGGGTGTTTAAGCTTACCGCCACCATGTTGGTCTTTAAAATGGTTGCGAAGGCACTGTCACTGGCCGCGAAGGCATGCTGCATGGAGCTGGCGGTGTATAAGAATATCCTGAAGCTGCCTTCCGATGTCCGGAAGGCGCCATGAGCCCTGTTGGCTGCGCCTTCGAGGTTATTGGACATATCTTCCAGGTTTGCTCAAATGCCTTCCCGGCCTGTTAGGGTGTCTTCGCGGCAAATGGAAACCCACTCGATCCCTTCCAAAAGTCAGTTAAGGTTAATGGCTACGTCTTCGCCCGGTTTTAAAATCCAAACGCGCGACATTTAGTCGCACTTGTAGAAGCAGGGAGCTATCCTATAATTCTTTGCGACATAGTTTTGATGTTAGAAATTCTGTCGACTCACAATAAATTTTCCCGCCAGCTATCGAGTGTGCTGTTCACTATGCAGCTTGATGATTATTGTTTTATAAGGAGACCCACCATGCCTAAGTCAGACTATTTTCCACGTCCGGATGGCGAGCTACTTTTATGGCATGATCGATTTATCCAAAATCTTGCCGCCTTGCAAACGCAACTGGGACTATCGGATGAAGAGATTGCCAATTGCAAAAGGGATAATCAAGAGATGCACAGTGTAGTATCCGCAGCCAATATTGCCGCCGCGGCCTCTCATCATGCCACAGCCGAAAAACAGGCCCGTCGCAGCCTTTTAGAAAACGGCACAAGAGCCTTGAATCGGCGAATCAAAGCCCATCCCGTTTATACGGAGGCGATGGGCAATTTGTTGGGTATTATCGGCGCGGAAATCAATACTGATTTATCCGATTCCAAACCGGCGCTTAAGGCTGCCGATCAGACTGGCGGTATTGTGATTTTGAGTTTTCTGAAAGCCAAGAGCGATGGCATCAATATTTATTCTCAGCGCGAAAATGAAAGCGAATTTGTTTTTTTAGCGCGCGACACGCAAACCCGTTACGTCGATAACCGTCCGCTATTGGCTGCCGGTAAGCCGGAGCTTCGCCGATATACGGCGGTTTATGTGGTAAAAGATATGGAAGTTGGCCAATTTAGCGACGAATTGGTCGTAAGTTGCGCGCCCTGAGAGGATATAAAAATAAACTGCGTTTTTGTTTTTGCGTTGTGGTGCTTAGGGTATCTCCGAACAAATCGAGAAGAGGCATTATAACGTTTTGCCCATGAAGCCTAACATGGCTCATCGCCGTGCATATGGCTCAGTTGGTGGGTATCGTCAGATAGTAGGCACAAAACTGTGCTTCGCGCTGCCAGCCAGCGGCTTGATAAAGCGCCTGCGCCTCGGTATTGGCGATTGCCGTCGACAGCGTCATGCGAATGGCGCCCAGTGAAGCGGCATATTCAGTTGCCGCTTCGATGAGCAGCTTGGCGATGCCTTGCCTGCGGTATCGAACGTCGACGAACAGGTCGTTGAGAATAAAGGTTCGCGCCAGCGACACCGACGAAAAACAAGGATAAAGCTGGGCGAAGCCCATGGCAACGGTGTCTTTTTCGGCGATGAACAGTGTCGATTCGCCGTGATTGAATCGGTCCGACAAAAATGAGCGAGCGGCTGCCGGATCGGAAGCTTTGCCGTAAAACTGGCGGTAGCGGTCGAACAGTGGAATCAGCGCGTTCAGATCGGACAGCACGGCTTGGCGGACGGAAAGTGTATTCATGTATAGAGATTGGTAATGGGATAGAAGTTTGGAGTCAGCGGCTTGGGCCGGAAACAACCAAGGCCGCCATTTCCGGCTTGCCGGATTCGTTCAATCCCTTGATCACGCCGTTTCGGTTTTCCGGCGGTTGATTCTGGCTGACCTTCCATTTGCCCTGCAATAGCGTCAGGTGAATTTCTATACCGACAATCTGGGCGATCAGCCGTTCGGTAAAGTCGGATGGCGCGTCGGACACGGCCCATGGCGCCGGAAAATTCGCTTCATGTTCCGTCGTCAACGCTTCAAGCTGCCGGCGTATCCACGCAGGGTCGTCGATAACCTTTAATGTGCCGTAGGCATGTACGGCGGCATAATTCCAGGTCGGCACCACTTTGCCGGTTTCTTGTTTAGTGGCGTACCAGGACGGCGAGACGTAAGCGTTCTCGGACTGAAATATCGCCAGCACCTCGGTCTGCTTATCGAAATCGGCCAAGATCGGATTAGAGCGGGCAACGTGACCGCGCAAATTGCCGTAAGGCGAGTCGTCGTCCGCTAAATGCAGCGGAATATGGTTGGCGTTGAGCCCCGCGGCGGACAAGGTGACCAGTGTCGCCAGCGGATAATCGCGTATCAATGCCTGCATGACATCGATGCGGGGTTCGTCGAAGTGCTTGGGGATATACATGGTTGGGTGCCAGGTTAATTATTCAAGGCTTTTGATTAGCCTGCATATCGTCGGGGCGGATTGATACAGGCATGAATAATGGGAAAGTCCGTCCAAAATCGTTATTTTCGAACAGTTAGGAAGCGCCGATTCCAGGTAAACGGCCATGGAAACCGGCGACCAGTTGTCCTCCGCGCCATGCCAGATACAGGTCGTGGCGGCTATGTCGGGCAGCGATTCTTTCCAAGGTTGCACATAGGCCTCGATGTCGCGTGCATAGGCTTGCGGATGGCGGCTGAAACAGGTTTTTAGCGCGCGAGTAATGGTAGTCCGAAACGCCGTGTCGGCTACCAGCGCTTGGTCTTCCCCGGCGGCACTGGAAAACAGCATGTTAAACAACAGGCCGGGGAAACCTCTGGCAATCAGTCCTTGCAGCCGGGCCAACCACAGAAATGCGGATGGATTGCTTTGAGCGAGCCGGAAAACGGCCTTTCCCGCCGCAGTGTCTATGAAGTTGCCGGCATCCAGCGGCGCGGCCGCGGAAACCAAGTGCAGGCTACGCACATTGCCGTTCATTGCTCGGCAGACTTGCAAGGCGATGAAGGCTCCGATGGAAAAGCCGATAAAGTCGACGGGTTTACCGGCCGCTTTCGCTGTAATCTCCTCGGCTATGAGTCGGTAATAAGCGTCGCCTTGCAATTGCGGGTCGATGGCCGAGCGGTCGTAACAAACGATGCTTAGATTGTGTTCTTTGCCGTAACGATCGAATACTTCGCATTCGTCAGGCCCACCCGGAGTGCCGTGGAAATAGATTACCGGCTGGCCATGGTCGGCGCCGAATTGGCGATATGCCAAGGCTTGATTTAATGAGCGCATAACGGTGGCATCCTGTGTTTCCAAGGCTTGGCTTGTTCGAATTGGGCGATCAGTTGCAACATTAGCCTGTCGTTATCCGATGTCAGATCTCACGTTTCCGCCTTCCCTACCCATTTTTGAATGGCAGGCGATTCATAACCGGCGAACCGGTCAAGCAGAACATCGGGTTCATGTTCAACCATCAATAGGGACCGATGCGTGTTATTGACGAATTGCTCCGCTGCGGCATGATCCAAAAACGTAATCAGCGAATCAAAATAACCCCCTGCGTTTAACAAGCCGCAGGGTTTGCCATGAATGCCAAGTTGAGCCCAGGTCCAGATCTCGAAAATCTCTTCCAATGTGCCTATCCCGCCAGGCAAGGCAATGAAGCCGTCGGAAAGTTCGGCCATCAGGGTTTTGCGCTCGTGCATGGATTGGGTGATATGTAGCTCGGTCAGATTCCGGTGGGCGATTTCTTTTCGCACCAGCGCCTCCGGAATGACCCCTACTGCTTGGCCGCCGAGCTTTAACACGGTGTCGGCCAGCAAACCCATGATGCCGATGCCGGCGCCGCCATAGACCAGCCTTAGGTTTCGGTCGACTAGCGATTTGGCAAGGCTGTGTGCGGCTTGGGAGTAGGTTTCCAGGCGGCCGGGGCTGGAGCCGCAATACACGCAAATACTTTTCATGGTGTTGGTCATTTCTGCGAGTTAACTCGGCAGGATTTATTATGTTGATGGGAATTCATCAGCCTATTTGCAATGCAGATATTTTTGCTGTTGGCGGCATAAATACCGGAAATTTCCCTGCTTGGATATAGCCCGGCCGATATTTGTGTCATGCAGGCGCTAAGACGCCGCCTGCCCATTGAGGCGGATTCGATCTCGGTATACTTTCAGATACCTTGGCAGCGAGGTTCCCGCTCAATCGAACCGGCCAAATTGATTGACGAAACCGCTGGAGGCGCCGACCGGCAATTGCTAATCTAAATTCACTATCGGTTATTGGAGAAAACGATGATTAGCAGTCCCGAGGCGATTGTGCCCGATCCCGTCCGCGAACGCTTGCTGAAAGCGGCGCTCGACAGCTTTCTGTCCGACGAATACCACAAAGTCACGACCCGGTTGATCGCCGAAAAGGCCGGCGCCAATGTCTCGATGATTCGATACTACTTCGGCAACAAGGAAGGTTTGTACGAGGAGATGATCCGGGAAACGCTGAACCCGTTGCTTAAAGTGCTGGACGGGAAGATGCTGGATACGGTCGATGGCTTAAAGGGGTATTTCTCGCTGTATTACCAGACGATGTCCAAACAACCGGAATTTCCGAAGCTGATCCTGAAAGTGTTGGCGCTTAACCAAGGGCCGGGCCGGCGCTTTATCCAACAGCTATTGGAGCGCGGCCGTACCCGCGGCGCCAAGAAGGTAAACGAGCTAAAGTCCGCCGGGCAAGTCATGCCGGAATTGGACCCCGACATCGTGCGGATGGCATTCGTCAGCCTGGCGATGATGCCGATATTGCTGAAAGATATTTTCGAGGAGCAGATGGGGCGAAGCATGGATGCCGAATTCCTCGAACAATTGGCGGCATTCAACGGCCACTTGTTTGCCGCCGGCTTTGTGCCCGGTAATGAAGCATAACGGGAGATTCAGTATGTCATTCCAAAAAAATGCCGGCGCGGTTCGCCTGTTTGCCAAGCTGATGACGTTTGCCGCTGGGCTGCAAAAGTTGCCCAATAAGCTGGTACCGCCGCCGTTTCGTTTGATCCAGATCGGTTCGGCATTTTGGCAGTCGCGCGCGCTTCACGCCGGCGTCGGTTTGGACATCGCCACGGTTTTGGGCGATGAACGGCTTGCGGTTGACGTTATCGCGCAACGAGTCTCTGCCCAGCCGGATGCCGTTTATCGTCTGTTGCGCATGCTGGCTGCGATGGATATTTTCGAGGAAGTATCGCCCAGGGTTTTTAGAAACAACGCGCTGTCCGCCTATTTGCGCGAAGACAATCCCAAAAACGTCAGAGCGATGATCTTGATGCATAACTCGGCCGAGATGAGCCGGCCTTGGTTTGAGCAACTGGAACAAGGAATACGCAGCGGAGAGGTGCCCTTCCAACTTTCTCACGGCTGCGAGCTGTATGACTATATGGACGGCCATGCCGAGTTCGATGCGCTGTTTGCCCGGGCGATGGACAGCGTCGAGGCATTGACCGGCGACTGTTTCGCCAGCGACTTCGATTGGGGACGCTTCGAGCGCATCATCGATGTCGGCGGATCCAAAGGCAGCAAATCATTGGCGATATTGAGACGGCATCCGCATTTGACGGCTTTGGTGTTTGACCGGGAGCAGGTGATTCGAACGGCGGCGAACTACTGGATCGGCAAGGAGTCGCCAAGCCTGTTGTCTCGCTTGAGCTTTCAGGCCGGCAACTTGTTCGAATCGGTTCCCTCGGCCAAAAGCGACAAGGACATTTACTGGTTGAGCGCCGTGCTGCATGGCATGGATGACCAGGCTTGCCTGAAAGTGCTGCGCAATCTGGCCATCGCCAGTGCCGGTAGCGGCGCCCGCATTGCGTTGATGGAATTGGTGGTGGCGAAAGCTAAGGCCGATTTTGCCAGCGCCGCTTTCGATATGCAGATGTTCATGGCTACCCGAGGCCGGGAAAGAACGCTTTCCGAATGGCGGACGCTTTTCGAGCAGTCCGGGTGGACGATTGAGGAGACGGTGGGTCTTCAGTCAATTGGGAAGATACTGGTGCTGAGGGCGAAAGCTTAACCATGGCGATTTATATCGGCAGTTGTTGATGGTTTAATATCAATATGAACGATTCAATACCACCCTGCGAAGACAATCAATATTACGAGGCGCATGTTGCCTTATTGCTGGAAAGCTATCGACGTTTGCTGAATCAACCGCTACTGGAAGCAGTAGCCGGCTTGCCGTTGGGACAACGGGCGTTCGAGGCGGGATTTGCGCTGTTGTCGCACAATGCCGATGACGATCCATTGTTCAATTACGGAAACCGTACCGCTTTGGATTTGTTTGAGTTGTCCTGGCAAGAATTGATCGGCATGCCTTCCCGGTTTTCCGCCGAGCCGGTTAATCGGCAGGAACGCGAACGGCTGTTAGCGGAAGTCGGCAGCAAAGGATTCATCGATAACTATTCCGGCGTACGCATTGCCAAAAGCGGTAAGCGCTTTTTGATTCGGCGAGCGGTGGTGTGGAATGTCCATGACAGCCAGCAGAATTATTATGGTCAAGCCGCCTGCTTTAGCGACTGGACCTTGCTGCCTTGAGCTCCATAAGTTTGTATTGCGGCGGGTTGCCCCGCCTGGAGGTCGTTTATTGGAGCGGCAATGAAAAAAACCTCTATACGTCGTATATCGTATAGGCTCTAGGAGTCTTCCTTCCTTGCTGCGTACTCAGACCAATAACAGCCAGCCATTCCTATTGAAAACCGCCACCAATTCCGATATGACTGCGCCAGTAGCGATGAGGGCTTTTGGAAGCCGCGAATTATCGCAATCGACCCTAAGCGGCCTGTCGCTCAAAGGGATTCAATGGCAGCAATTTGATGGTGGCCAGTCACATCCACTTGTCTCCGATGATATACAAACAGGAAAATCATATGCAGATCAAAAGACTATCGTTTTGAAGATCATTTATTTATAGATATAAGAAAACCATCTAATTCTTTGTTAGGTGTCGATGAGGCATAAATACCTCAGAATTAGTCACACTACTGATGTGGTTACACTTTGCTGGACACACTTTTACAATGCCTAAAACTGAGTGTGGTCCAAATGAGCCGAGAAAACCCCAATACCTATACTGCCGAATTCAGAGCCTCAGCCGTTAAGCTGGCGAATGAGTCAGACAAATCTGTTGCCCAGGTTGCCCTTGATCTAGGGATTAACGTGAATACCCTACATACCTGGATTGGCAAATATTCCAGACGCCAATCCCCTGATAATCCGGTCAGAACCGATGCTCATCTTTATGATGAACTCAAGCGCTCAAGAAAGAGGTGGTCCGACTGACCGAGGAGCGCGATTTGTTAAAAAAGGCCGCCGCGTACTTTGCCAAAGAGCAACGGTAAAGTACGCTTGGATTCAAAAGCACACGGCGGAATTCAGCGTCGCTGCGATGTGTCGGTTTTTGCAAGTGTCGCCAAGCGCCTACTATGCCTGGCGGTATCGCCGTCCCTCGCCACGGCAACGAGAGGATGAGCAACTAAGTAACCTAGTGCATCAAGCCTTCGAAAAAAGCCGACGCAGCTATGGCACTCGACGTCTCAAAATTGCCATCTCTCATCAAGGTCAATCCATAGGTAGACGGCGAATTGGTCGTTTAATGAAGGAATCAGGATTGGTGTGTAAAACCAAACGCCGATTTAAAGTCACTACGGATTCCAAACATGATCTACCAATTGCGCCCAATCATCTGGATCGTCAATTTGCCGTTGATCAAGCAAACCAGGTGTATGTGGGCGATATTACCTACATCCACACACAAGAAGGTTGGCTTTATCTAGCTGTGGTGATCGACTTGTTTTCGCGCTTGGTAGTTGGATGGTCAATGGCCGAGCAGATGAAAACCCAGATGGTCAACGATGCTCTCTTGATGGCTATTTGGAAACGTAAGCCCGACAAAGGCTTGTTATGGCATTCCGACCGGGGTAGCCAATATGCCTCAGAAAGCCATCGGACTTTGCTTAAACAACACGGCATTCAACAAAGCATGAGCCGAAAAGGCAATTGCTGGGATAACGCGGTTTCGGAGAGTTTTTTTCACACCCTAAAAACCGAACTGATTCACCAGCAGACTTTCCAGACCCGCGATCAGGCTAAACAATCGGTGTTCGAATATATCGAAGTGTTTTACAACCGAGAGCGGTTGCATTCCGCCAATGGCTATCTGTCACCGGTTAATTACGAATTGCGGCATCAAGCCGCTTAACTATGTGTCCGGTTTAGTGTTGACACATCACTACCCGGATTCTGCATGTATTCATATTGTTGACACACTTTAGATGTTAAATAGTTCAGAAGCATTTCAATGAGTCTTAAATATATAGGGAGTAAAAATGAATATTAAAAAGCTAGCATTGCTTCTGGCTGTGGCATTACCAACTGTGACACAGGCTTCAACAATTACGATAAATGACCCTGCCACATCTTCGGGTTACGCGGTAACCTCGTACACCAATCCCTCGCCAACATTGCCTGAGCTTTTGGTTATCGGCGTGTATGAGACAAGATCAGACCATTCATTTAGCTACTCTCCTCAGGGGAGCGCAACTGTAAATATCATGAACCAAGGTGCTGCCCCCCTAACTTTAGTGTTGTCGTCCTATGAGCCAACATTGTGGAATCTTAATATCGAATCTGGTGTAAATATTAATGAGATAATTCTTAATGGCTATCACGATCAAGACATATCAGGTGCTTCAGGAGTAAGGGTTACAGAGCGGAGTTTCTTGGGAACAGGCTCCTATTTCAGTGCATGCGCGTATGCATGGCCTTCAGACACTGGTGGCTGCGATACGGCCGGACTTATTTCAGGGGTCGAGGCATACACGGGTCTATCATTATCTAAATTTTCTGGTGTATATCAGGCAACCGATTTCACTGTAACAACTAGTCCAGTCCCGCTACCATCAGCAACATTTCTATTCATGAGTGGCCTTATAGGGATGCATGGGATCAGAAGAAAGAAAATATAACAAATCGCTTAACAGGATCGGCGCAATCAACGCGAATCCTCTTACCTAAGCTGTTAAACGAACAATTACCGACATTAACTGGCCATTCAGAAACCCATCTTGACAGACAGCTTTTGGCCGATCCATGACGTTCAAAATTTGGCAGGGTTTGAATCGGAACCGGCGGCGGCTTTGTGATCGGAATGTCTGGCGGTTTTATCGGAATACACACTTGCAAAGAAAATGAGCATTTTCTCTCCGTAGCAATTTAATTGAACGAATATTCGTAACCGTAAAAAATCCCGCTAAATATAGTTTCGTTAGGTTTTTCTCCGAAACCTTGGCTCTTAGCGCTTCATGCCGCTAAAGTTACGTTGTTATTGAGTTTTCGACTATAATCCCGCCCCGTTTGCATGGCTTTTAGACATGCCCGCCTACACACTTTTCCATTAACAACCATCCAATCGACATGCTTACTTTATCAAGAGCGCTGGTCCGGCAAGGAGCCTGACAATATGGACATCGAACTAATTCTTAAAGCATTAATTCTTGGCATTGTCGAAGGTCTGACCGAATTTTTGCCGGTCTCCAGCACCGGCCATTTGATTCTGGCCGGCGATTTACTTCACTTTAACGACGACAAAGCAAAGGTATTTACCATTGTGATACAGGTCGGCGCCATTCTGGCGATCTGCTGGGAGTATCGGGCCAAGATCGCTTCGGTTTTTTCGGGGTTTACCAGCCAGCCTCAGGCTCGGAAATTTGTGCTGAATCTAGCGATTGCGTTTATGCCACTGGCAGTTTTGGGATTACTGTTCGCCAAACCTATTGAGGCCGTGCTGTTCAAACCGATTCCGGTAGCCCTGGCTTTTATTATCGGCGCTTTGGTGATCATCTGGGCGGAAAAGCGCGAACATAAAATCCGCGTCCATGATGTCGACGATATGACGGCATTGGATGCATTGAAACTGGGTATCGCCCAGGCGTTTGCCTTGATTCCCGGCACCTCGCGTTCCGGCGCGACGATTATTGGCGGCTTGTTGTTCGGTTTGTCGCGCAAGGCGGCGACCGAGTTTTCGTTTTTTCTGGCGATTCCGACGCTGATAGCTGCCAGTGCTTATAAATTATACAAATATCGCGATTTGCTGAATTTTGAAAATGACGGCATGCTTTTTGGGGTTGGCCTGATCGCCGCATTCATCAGCGCCCTGCTGGCGGTTAAAGGTTTGCTGCGCTACATCAGTCACCACGATTTCATTGTGTTCGCCTGGTACCGGATTGCTTTCGGATTGGTGGTGATAGCCAGTGCCTACAGCGGTCTGGTGCAATGGACCGTGGATTAAGCGATTCGCAGTTTTGTTCGGACTTACTGGTTTTTAGGTTTTATTTTTTTGTTAGTTGAAGGGTAATTTATGGCTTTGCCAATGTTGATGATAGTTCTCGGGTTGATCGTATTGGTCTGGAGTGCCGATTTGTTTGTGGAAGGCGCGGCGTCTATCGCCCGCTTTTTAGGCATGTCGCCATTGTTGATCGGTATGGTGGTGATCGGATTCGGCACATCGGCACCGGAGTTGACTGTTTCGGCGTTGTCGGCTTGGCAGGGTAATCCGGGCATTGCCTTGGGCAACGCTTATGGCTCTAACATCACCAATATCGCCTTGATTCTGGGTACGGTGGCGCTGATCAGTCCGATTGTGGTGCATTCGCAAGTCATCAAAAAAGAGTTGCCGGTTTTGTTTATGGTGACCTTGTTTGTGATTGCGCAGATTTACGACGGCGAGTTGTCGCGTATGGATGCGATCCTGCAGTTGGGCGTATTTGCGGTGGTGATGGGCTGGATGATACGCGCCGGCATGAACCAAAAAACCGATGCCCTGGAAATTGAGATGGAAGATGAACTGGAAGAGCACGCCATGTCGTTCAGCCAGGCGGTGATTTGGTTGATCGCCGGTCTGGTGTTGCTGGTGGTTAGTTCGCGGGTTTTGGTGTGGGGTGCGGTGTCGATTGCCCAGGATCTGGGTGTCAGTGATTTGATTATCGGCTTGACGATAGTCGCTGTCGGCACCTCGTTGCCGGAGTTGGCCTCATCGATCGTTGCCGCGCGTAAAGGCGAAGACGATCTTGCGCTGGGCAATATCATCGGTTCCAACTTGTTCAACACCTTGGCGGTGGTTGGTCTGGCCGGGGTGATTCATCCCATGAGCATTCCAGTGGAAATTATTCAGCGCGATTGGCCGTTAATGGCGGTGCTGACGATTTCGCTGTTTGTGTTGGGCTATAACAGAAACGGCGAGAAAGGCCGCATCAATCGTTTGGAAGGCGGTGCCTTGCTGGCAGTGTATATCGGTTACACATTGTATTTGATCAATACCGTGATGAGTGCCTGATATGTCGCTGGAAAATCGTATTAGCAACCTAGCCTATCGCTGGGGCAACTGGCTGTTGTATTCGCCGGCTTTATTACTGGCAACCGCCGCGCTATTGGCTTATTTTGCAATTCAGTACACCGGCAATCATCTTAGTGTTAACACCGATACCGCCGAACTGATCGCCCCCGACGCGCCGTTTCAACAAAATCGCCGTAATTTCGAAAAAGCATTCGGCCAGGAGGTACACACCTTATTATTAGTGGTGGAGTCGTCCAGTCCGGAATTGACCAAGGCCGCCGCGCAACGTCTGGGACGCGAGTTGCGGGCCGACACCGAGCATTTCACCAAAGTCTATCGGCCCGACGAAAACGCTTTTTTCCATCGCAACGGCCTGTTGTATCTGGATGCCGACAAGTTGCAGGATTTTTCGGTGACCCTGGCCCAAGCCCAGCCTTTCATTGGCCGGATTTCCCAGGATCCCAGCCTCAACGGTTTTTTCTCGATTTTTGAAGACGCGCTGAACGCGGAAACCAAAACCGAGGAAGTGCCCATCGATCTGATTTCGCTGATCGATAAAGTCACCGATTCGCTGCACAAGACCCTCAACGGCGAAACCGATTTGTTGTCTTGGCAAAAGCTGATCGCCGAAAACAAGATCAGCGAGGAACAGTCGGACAAGGCATTCATTTTTGTGACGCCGAAATTCGACTATAGCGAAATTTTGCCGGTGGAGCCGGCGATCAATTCGATTCGCCAAGCGGTCAATAAAATTCAAGACCCCAATCTGCCGGCGGTTAAAGTCTGGATTACCGGCGAGGTTGGACTGGAACACGATGAAATGGCCGGCATGAGCCAGGGGACTTTTACCGCCAGCGTGTTTTCCATTGCGCTGGTGCTGGCTATTTTGCTGATTGCCTATCGTTCCTGGTTGTTGATGCTGGCAACCTTGGTGACGCTGGCGTTAGGCATGGTATTCTGCGGACTGTTCGCTTCGGTGGCGGTGAAGCAGCTGAATCTGATTTCGGTGGCTTTTGCGGTATCCAACATCGGTTTGGGCGTGGAATACGCGATTCACTTCTGTCTGCGCTATCGGGACAATCTGGATCTGCACGGCAGCGACAAAGCCAAGGCGATACGCGCGGCCTTGCTGACCACCAGTCCATCGCTGATATTGTGCGCCGGCACCACTTCCATCGGTTTGTACTCGTTTATCCCTACCGATTATCAAGGTATCTCGGAGCTTGGTTTGCTGGCCGGCACCAGCTTGTTTATCTGTTTATTCGTGACGCTGACCGTGCTGCCGGTGTTGCTGAAAGTCATGCCGGCACCGCCGATTCATCAACTTCACGGCAATGAACAACCGGGGGCTTCGAGTTTTTCATTGTTGCTGGCGCACTTTACCTTGCATTACGCCAAACCCATTTCTTTCGTCACGTTGCTGGGCGCGCTGACGGCGGTTTATTTCGTGTTCCAAGTTCAAACCGATTTCAATCCGCTGAATTTGCGCGATCCCAATACCGAATCGGTGATTGCGTTCAAGGATTTGATGAAGGCCAGGGAAACTTCGCCGATGACGCTGACGGTATTGGCGAAAAATGAAGCCGAAGCCCGCGCCATCGAGAAAAAGCTGGGCGAGCTGAAAACCGTGGATAAAACCGTCAGTCTGTTCGATTTTGTCCCCGAACAACAGGAAGACAAACTGGCGATTATCGATGAAATGGCGATGACGCTGGGGCCGCAAAGCCAGTTCTTTCCGCAGTTGAAAATCGGCGCCGATCCTATCCCCAGCATCAAGCGGATGATCGCGGCGATAGACGGCAATGTGCCGAAAAAAACCAATCCGGCCGAAATTAAATCGTTGTTGGCGTTCAAGCAGGAATTGCAGGATGTACTGATCGAACTGGATGCTCGATTGCAACCGGATCGCGGTGTATTTATCGAAAAAATTCAGACTTCCTTACTTGGCACGCTGCCGACGGTGATGAACGAACTGCTGATCAGTTTTAATGCCGAAGAAGTCAATCCTGCCAGCATACCCGCCGAAATCAAGGATCGTTGGCTAAGCAAGGACGGCGAGTATCGCATCCAGATTTTCCCCAAGGAAGACTTGAACGATCTCGATAACTTGCAGACCTTTATTACCGATGTTCAGGCTGTGGCGCCCAACGCCACCGATTTGCCGGTGATGTATTGGGAATCGATGAAAGCTGTGATCGACTCCTTCCAGGAAGCCATTATCATCGCTTTGGTGGCTATTGCCTTACTGCTGCTATTTATCCGCCGCAGCATCGTCGATACCTTATTGGTGATGACGCCGCTGGTATTGGCCGGTTTGTTTACCATGGCCACCACCGTGTTTACCGGTACGCCGATCAATTTTGCCAATATCATCGCCCTGCCTTTATTAATGGGCTTGGGTGTCGATAACGGTATCCATATGGTCGAAAAACTGCATCATTCGCTGTCCGAAGAACAGAACATTTATCAGTCGAGTACCGCCAGAGGCATGTTCTATGGGGCTTTGACCACCATTTCCAGCTTTGCCGGCTTGGCGTTTTCGCCGCATCAAGGCATTTCCAGCATGGGCTTGGTGATTACCATCGGTATTTTCTGGATCATGGCCTGCACCTTCGTGGTATTGCCGGCCTTGAGCAAACTGGTTTTGAAAAGCGAACAAGCGGATAAGGTTATGGCAACTTGAACAGTCATCGATAAGCCGTCACAATTCCGGCCAATGTTGTCGAAATTCTGCAATTTACTTAATTAGAGGAAACCATGTTTGTAATCATCGGTTATGTGATCATCTTAGGCTGCGTATTGGGCGGATTCCTGATGGCAGGCGGACACATTGGCGTACTCATACAGCCTGTCGAATTATTGATTATTGCCGGCGCGGCCTTCGGATCGTTTCTGGCCAGTAATTCGCTAAACACGGTCAAGGCGGCGGTTTCCGGCGGTACCGGCACCTTAAAAGGCAGTAAGTACACCAAAGACTATTATCTGGAATTGCTGATGAGTTTTAATGCCCTCAGCCAGAAAGCGCGTAAGGAAGGCTTACTGTCGCTGGAAAAAGTGGTCGACGATCCGGAAGGCAGCTCGATATTCGGCGAAAAAATCGTTCACGATCATCATCTGATGGAGTTCATCAGCGATAAACTGCGTTTGGTGCTGACGGGGGTCGATGTCAATCAGCTGGAAGACATCATGGATGCCGAAATCGAAGTTCATCACGAAGAAGGCCATGCGCCGATCAAAGCCGTGCAGCGGCTTGGAGACGGCATGCCGGCCTTCGGTATCGTCGCGGCGGTGATGGGGGTGGTACATACCATGGAGTCGGTGGGTATTCCGCCGGCCGAGCTGGGTAAGCTGATCGCGGCGGCCCTGGTCGGTACTTTCCTGGGTATTCTGATTTCTTACGGCTTTGTCGGTCCGGTCGCGGCCGTGATGGAAGACCGTCTTGAAGAGGAGTCCAACGCCTATAAATGCGCGCAAAAAGGCTTGTTGAATGTTGCCAAAGGTACTTCGCCGGCAATGACCGTTGAGTTCATGCGTACCGCGATTCCGCATAATACCCGTCCAGGCTTTATCGAGCTGGAAGAACAGTTGAAAGCCGCCAAAGGATAATCTGCAATGGCTTCCGATCAACCGATAATCATCAAAAAAGTTAAGAAAAAAGCCGGACACGGCCATCACGGCGGCGCCTGGAAAATTGCCTATGCCGACTTTGTGACGGCGATGATGGCGTTCTTCTTGTTGATGTGGTTGCTAGGTTCAACCGACGAAAATACCAAAAAAGGCATTTCCGAATATTTTCAAAATCCGTTCGGTGTAGCGCTCAGTACCGGTGGCGAAGGCGTTGGCGACAGAACCAGTATTATTCAGGGCGGCGGCTCGGATTTGAAATCTCAGGATGAGGGGCAGGTGCATATGGGCGAAGAAGTTCCCCCTCCTCCCGAAGATATTGAAAAACTGGCCGAACAGCAGGAACAGCAAAAGCTGGAGGAATTGCAGAAAAAAATCGAAGAGATGGTAAAAGCCAACCCCAGTCTCGCCGAATACAAGGATCAGATCAAGCTGGAGAGAACCCCGGAAGGTTTGAAGATTCAGATTATCGATGCCAAAAACCGGCCTATGTTCAAGCTGGCCAGTTCCGGTATTGAGGGGTACGCGCAAACCATTCTCAGAGAATTGGCGCCGGTGATCAATGAATTGCCCAATAAAGTCAGCCTCAACGGCCATACCGATGCCCTGCCGTTTCCGAGCAATAAAACCGGCTATTCGAATTGGGATCTTTCCACCGATCGGGCCAATGTCGCACGCCGCGAACTTACGCAAGGCGGGCTTAGCGAAGAAAAAGTTTTGAGAGTCGTGGGGTTGGCATCCAGTATCCCGTTTAACGCGCAAAATCCCTCCGATCCCATGAATAGGCGGATTTCGATTATTGTCATGAACAAAAAGACCGAGAATCAGGTGCTGCATGAAGGGGCTGTCGATAAAATGACGGCTGTACCGGTGTTGCCGGGGGTTTCGCCCAATATCCAACAAAACACTCAAATCAGCCCGTCGCCCGGATCTCAGTAGGCCGAGAACTTAATTTCGTTGCGGCACTGACGGTGCTATGCAGATAATCAAAGCGTTAGTTTGTCAGATACTGGCTTTTAGCTTGGTCGTTTTGCTAAATGTTTGGCTGTCGCGATGGGGCGTCGATATACGGCTGCTGATTCTATTACAAGCCGCGCTGGCAGCTGGGTTCTCGAGTGTGTTGCGTCAACCGGTCTGGTGGCGGTTTATTCATCTGTCGTTCTTGCCCGCGGTAGCGGCGATGTTGGCAATGAATTTGCCGTCCTGGTTATATTTGCTGGTTTTGTTGCTGTTGACCCTGGTGTTTTGGGGGACGGTTAAAGGCGATGTACCGCTGTTTTTATCCTCTTCGGCGGTCGGCGATGCGCTGATCGCCATCGTCGCCCGTGAAAATCCCGCCAGTTTTGCCGACATAGGCGCGGGCATCGGTACGGTCGTGGTGCCATTAGCCAGGCAATTTCCCTCCTTGCGCATCAAGGCCCTGGAACGGGCGCCTTTGCCCTGGCTGTTTGCCTACTGGCGTTGCCGTAAATTGTCGAATGTTGAAGTTAGCCTTGGCAGTCTATGGCATGGCAATTTGGCTGACCAAGCAGTGGTCTTTGCTTTTCTGTCGCCACTGGTAATGCAGGCAGTGGCTGAAAAAATAAGGCGCGAAATGCGAAAAGGCAGCCTGTTTATATCCTCTTCATTTCCGGTTGCGGATTGGCCGCCCGAAGCCGTTGTCGAGGTAGATGACAGGCGCAAAACCCGTCTGTACTGTTATCGCCTCTAGTCCGGAAAAATGCCGGTAGGGCAAAGAGTTAACCGGATTGGCCCCTGCGATCAAGTTGCGGGATAAGGCGTCGATAAAGCTTCTTTGCTGTCGGCGGCTGTGGTTAAATGCCGTGGCTTCACCCGTTCTTGCCAATCGGCTGGAGGAACCGGTGTTTACCACGTTAAAGTCGTAAGCTCATGCAACCAGATTATTCTCAACAACAATAAATAAAAAGGGGCGCTTCATGAAAAAACTGCTTAACTACACGCTGATCGGAATTTTGGCATTTATCCCGGTGGTGGTGATTCTGCAAATCGTGCTGTTTGTAAAAGACAGGCTTAGCGATTTGTTTCAATTCGTTTACGGGTATTCCGATAATTACCTGGTTACTTTTTTGTTGTTTGCCGCCAGTTTCGCGATGATCACCTACGTCGGCCATCGTGTCGCCTCGGGGCGCTTTTCCATCATGGCTTTATTCGAGAGGGTGATCGAGCGCATACCGGTGTTGAGCACCATTTATCGAGTTACCAAAAAATTGGTGAACATGATTGCCGGCCACCAGCTCCGCGAGCCGCGTGAAGTGGTTTATGTGGAATATCCCAAGGAAGGCGTTTGGGTACCTGCCTATGTCACCAACAAGAGCGAGGATCGGTATGTATTGTTTGTACCGACCTCGCCGAATCCAACTTCCGGTTTTGCCGTCATCGTGCATGAGTCGAAAATCATTAAATCCGAGATGAGCATAGAGCAAGTGACCAGCTTTATCATCAGCATCGGTGCCGATTTCGAGAATGTCGGCGAAATCTCCAAATTGCCCAAGTAATACCCGGTAATCGTTTTAACTGTCGGATCGGACCTGGGTGGCTTGCAACAGCGGGGTCACCCAGCTATTGCAGCCTATCCGTTAGAGACTTGCCGGCGACGAGTCTAGGAGCGATTGGTTTTATTAAACCGATTGATTTCAAGAGCATGCGTTTATACGGCAAAAAACAATGGAGCCGTTTGCCCGCCCTCCCAAGTTAATCGCGGATAGATTGGGCGGCGTGTTTATAATGGCGGCCAATAGTTTCCCGACTCATCTGCCTCGCCCAGGCAAAGCTGGTTATAAGAAACTGAATTATTCTAAATTCGACTTTAACCGGAACAACAATAAATTCATTATCGAAGCGCCCGAACAGTTTCCGATGCCATGTTTTCAACTCAATATTGCCTTATAACCATTGCCATTTTTTGTTTTTGGATGGCACTCCTCCCTAGCAGTGTTTTTGCCGAAGAAGCCGCTACCGACGCCATCGAGTCGACCAGTGAACTATTGCCTTTAAGTTGGGAAGAACTGACGGAACTGGATGTTTCATCTCTGGCGCGTAAAGAGCAAACCGTCAAAAACACCCCAGCTGCCGCGTTTGTGATTACTTCGGAAGATATTCGCCGCTCCGGCGTGACCAGTTTGCCGGAAATTTTGAGAATGGTGCCGGGGATGAATGTCGGCAAGATCAACAGTTGGAATTGGGGTGTCAGTGCCCGTGGCTTTAACGATCTTTACGCCAATAAATTACAGGTGATGATAGATGGCCGCAGTATCTACGATCCTCTGGTCAGCGGCGTCTATTGGGGGCAACAAAACCCCTTTCTGCAAGACATCGAACGCATCGAGGTGTTGCGCGGGCCCAGCGGCAGTCTCTGGGGGGCCAATGCCGTGAATGGCACCATCAACATTGTCACCCGTTCGGCTCGCGATACTCAGGGAGGCATGGTGAATGCCGGCGGCGGCACAGAGGAACAAGGTTTCGGCGGGGTGCGCTATGGAACAAAGTTATCCGATTCGACCTATTTGCGTGCCTCGGCCAATACCGTGCACCGTGATGCCAGTATCGATATGGCGGGTTTGCAGAATACCCACGATTATGGCAATGCCCAGACCGGTAATTTTCGCTTGGATAGCCAACTGGGCGAACAGGATAACCTGATGCTGGAAGGCAATTTTTCCCGTCACGACCAGCACGGATATTTTATTGGCAAGACTTCGCCCGAAGCACCGCTATGGCGTCAGGACGATTTTGGCAGAGAAGGCGTTATCGGCAGCTTGCAGGGCAATTGGTCGCATCGTACCGACGGTGGTCACGATTGGCTTCTGAATATGGCGTATACGCAGACCGAGTGGCAACTGGCGGTCAACGATATGAGCCGTTCGCAATATGTCCTGGATTTCCATCATAGCCTTCCCGTCTATGCCGACCATCATCTGATGTGGGGCCTTAATTATCAACGCATCTCCGATCAGTTTAACAATAGCCTGACCCTGGGTTTTGAACCCGACCACTTCACACAGCATAACGTTGGCGTATTCTTGCAAGATCAGATCGATTTGCTGCCGGATTTAAATTTAACGCTTGGCAATCGGGTCGAACATTTTACTTATACGGGTTGGGAAACCGAACCCAACGCCCGCTTGATGTGGACGCCCAACAAACGGCACAGTCTGTGGGCGGCGGTATCGCGAGCGGTGGTGCTGCCGAACCGCGCCCAGCACAGCATCCGTTTGTTTAAAACCATACCCGGCACGAATACTTTTTTTCAAGCCGAGGCCAATCCGGCCATGTTGACCGAAAATCTGGTGGCTTATGAATTAGGCTGGCGCTGGCAAATTGCCAATAATCTGGATGTCGACACCGCGCTGTTTTACAACATTTACGATCGCATGCAGGGCACCAAGTTTACCGGTACGTCGGAAGTCAGCCCGGTATTCGGTAACATCCTGCATGCGACGGTCGGCAATTATCGGCAAGTAAAAAGCTACGGCCTGGAATTGTCGCTGAATTACCGGCTCAGCCACGACTGGCGCCTGCAAGCTTCCTACAGCGGTAACCAATTCGACATTAACTACGATCAGGCCGAACCCTGGTTCCGCGATCCCTTGACCGAACAACATCTCAATCCGCAACACAGCCTGTCGTTGCGGTCGCTGTTCAATCTCACCAGTGAAATCGAGCTGGATGCTTGGGGGCGTTATGTCGATCAACTCCATATCGACCAGCGCAAGATCCCGGCCTATATTTCGCTGGATTTACGCTTGGGCTGGCATCCGCTCAAGAATCTGGAATTATCGATGAGCGGTCTAAATCTCCTCGATAATCAACACCCTGAATTTAGCGATATTTTGTATATTCCGGTCGCGAGTCAGATTCAGCGCGGCTATCTGGCGCAAATAAACTGGCGATTCTAGTCGGATGTTGCAAAACAGCCCCTATAGCCTTCTACTGCGCGGCTTGCCGATGCTAGTTGCCGGTTGGGCCTTATTCAATAGCTTGCTGGTTTGCATGAGCGGATGTTTATCGAGACGGCTTTCGCTAGTCATCGCGCTTAGCGTCTTGGCGGGCTTCGCCGAAGGCGATACCGTCAATCGCGAGTTCCAGTTAAAAACCGCCTATCTGTTCCATTTTGCCGAATTGGCCGAATGGCCCATGCCATTGCCTGTTACCATTTGTCTGCAAGGTTCCAGTCCGTTACGCGAGTATCTGCCGGCGCTGGAAGGCCATTTGATTAACGGCAAAGCCGTTCATGTGCTGCTGGATCCGCAGACCACGCTGGCCGATTGCCGCATCCTGTTTTTAAGCGATATTGCCGCCTTGACCGACGCGCTGAGCGAACAGGCGAAAACCCAGCATGTGCTGTTAGTCAGCGACACGGAGGGTTTTGCCGAACGGGGAGGCATGGTGCAGATTGCTTTGCGGGATAACAAACTAAAATTGGTGATTAATTTACCGGCGGTGAAACGGGCTGGCTTAAGATTCAGTTCGAAACTGTTGCGTATGGCGGAGATTTTGGAGTGAACACATCGATCAAACCACGCATCTCAATCACGCAGAAGTTAAGCAGAATTTTGCGCTTAATGGCTGCGCTGACCTTGCTGGTTGCAGCAATTACCTTATCGTTGCACGAATATGCGGATTTGCAGGAAAAACTCGGTAAAAAGCTGGCGCTGACTGCGGATATGGTTGGGCAATACAGTAATGTCGCCTTATTGTTCGACGATAAACAAACCGCCCAGGAGGTCTTGAATGCGTTGGCCCACGATCCGGAGATTATCCATGGCTTGATCGAAACGGATACAGGGCAGACGCTTGCCGAATATTCCAGAACGATTTCCGATTGGCACCGTTTTTGGCCAAGCGGTTTAGCCAAAACTCGCCAAGTTACGCGGGCCATTTTCCATAGCGACAACAGCATCGTCGGCCGGATTACCCTGACCGCCGATCTGAAGCCGATGTATCACACCTTATTGCGCAATGCCGCGATTAATGTCGGCATTGTCTGGGTGGCTTTAAGCCTTGCCGGGTTATACGTTTTGCGCTTACAACGCTCATTCCTGCATCCCATCCTGCAACTGGCCGATACCGCCCGGCAAATTGAACAGAATCACGATTACAGCAAGCGTTCGCATTATGTCGGCAACGACGAGATCAGTGATCTGTCCGAGGCCTTTAACAGCATGTTGAGCCAGATCCAGCTCAACGAAGCGTATCTGGAAACCCAGGTTCAGTTGCGTACCCATGAGTTGGAACTTGCCAAACGCGACGCCGAGACCGCCAATCAGGCCAAGAGCCAGTTTCTGGCAAACATGAGCCACGAAATCCGCACGCCGATGAATGCGATTGTCGGTCTGGTCGAGCTGTGCCTCAACAATCCGCTTGAACCTAAGCAACGCGATTATCTGGAGCGGGTGGAAACCGCATCGGCTTCGTTAATGGCCATCATTGACGACATTTTGGATTTTTCCAAAATGGAAGCCGGCAAAATGCAGCTGGAAGCCATTCCTTTTCTGTTGGAAGACATGCTGGAACAGGTTTATTCGACTATGTCGGAACTCTGCAGCAGCAAAGGGATTCGATTGATTCGTTCCGCCGACGACCGGCGCTGTCATGCGGTCATCGGCGATCCGCAGCGCCTGCGGCAGGTACTGATTAATTTGATCGGTAACGCCATTAAATTTACCAACCAGGGCGAAGTCAAGATTGCTTTCAAAGAAATCAGCCGCAGCGCTGGTCACAGCTGTTTGCAGTTCAGTATCAGCGATACCGGCATTGGCATGAGCCGGGCGCAACAGGACAAACTGTTCCAGGCCTTTAGCCAGGGCGACAGCAGCGTTACCCGCAACTACGGCGGCACGGGCCTGGGCTTGATTATCTCTAAACAGCTGGTGGAACAAATGGGCGGAACCATACAAGTCATCAGCGAAGAAAATGTGGGTTCGACCTTTATTTTCACGGTAATGCTGGGTGTCACCGAGCCGGCCGCCATTCGGCAATCCCAGCGCCGTTGCCAGCAAGGTATCGATACCGACAGGCTTAAATCCATCCATGGCGCGCACATCCTGTTGGTGGAAGATAACGAGATTAACCGCATCGTGGCCATAGAGCTACTGGCGGAAGTGCATCTGCAGGTTGATGTTGCCGAAAACGGCGAAATTGCCTTGGAAAAGCTGGCACACAATCGCTACGATTGCATATTGATGGATGTGCAGATGCCGGTGATGGACGGATGCCGGGCCACCCAGCGCTTAAGAGAGATGGATGGTTATCAACACATACCGGTTATTGCCATGACCGCCAATGCGATGAACGACGATCGTAATAAATGTCTTGCGGTGGGTATGAACGATTTCATCAGCAAACCGATTCTACCGAAAACGCTTTACGAGACGTTGTTGAAATGGGTTAGGCCGGCTGGATAGGGTTTGGCGAATTCAAAGCAAGCTCTCCACGCCAGCGCACTCTTCGTCGCTCAGTTCGAAATCGAAAATCGCCAAATCTTCCCGCATGTGATTCGCCGAGGTGGTGCCGGTTAACGGTACGATACCGGTTTGGGTTAAATAGCGGAAAAACACTTGCGCCGCAGTGCGCCGGTATTTCATGGCCGGGTTTTGCACGGCGGCATCCGCCAGAATCCTTGGATTGGCGGACAGCGTCCAGAAGCTTTGATAGACGATGTGCCGTTGCCGGCAAAATCCCCGGATGGCTTTGTCATAGCCGGTGTCGGCGTAGAAACGGTTTTGAATCACCGCCGGTTTGACATCCGCACTTCCGTACAAAAACTCAAGCAGTTCCGGATCGTAGCAATTGCTGATGCCCAGTTGTTTGGCGCCGCCGTTTTGATAAATCAATTCCATCGCCCGCCAGACTTCCAGCAATTGCTGCCGGTTTGCCAGCGGCGAATGCAGCACCAGGCAATCCAGGTAATCGGTTTGCAGATTTTTCAACGAGGTTTGAAACGATTGCGCGACTTGCTCGGCGAGCCCGGCCTTGGGATCGTAAGGCACTTGCAGCGGATCCTGCCCGCTCAACGGCGTGAATTTAGTCTGCAGATAAAGCTCGGCGCGATCCAAACCCTGCTTTATAGCCGCGGTTACACCTTCGCCGACGCCGGCTTCGTGATAATGCTTGGGTTGGCAGGCGGTGTCGATACCGCGAAAACCCAGGGTTATCGCCTGTTCCACCAGCGCCGCCGTGCGTTCTTTTTTCCAGGCGGTACCGTAAATAATCCGGGGCATTCGTACGCCACTGGCTGAAATCAGAAAATCGTTGTCAGTCATTTCAACTCCTGGAAAAATTCGAGCTTAGATTATGTTGCTATCGCTTCGAGAGCAAGCTCAATCGAGTCTATCCGAACTCAGCGCCCGCCTTTGCCGGATCAGCAAATAGCCGCAGCAAAACAGCGCCGCGACCATTAACAGCGTTCCGGTCAGAAAAGAGAGTTTGGCCAGCAGATGGTCTTGCCTCAATAAGCCGGATTCGGTCAGCAGATATTCCCAATCGTGAAAGCCATAAGGCGCCGAATGGCCGAAGTTGCCGCCCAGTAAAGGCAGTTGCCCTGCCCTGGCATCGTTGATATAGGGGGCGATATCCAGAAAGTTTTCGCCCAGCCACCATAGGGCCAACGCAGCACCGAACGGATCGCGGGTTTTTAGCAGCAAGGTTGCCATGCAGATTGCCGGCATCAATAATTGTCCCAGCGTGCCGCCCAATGAGGTAATAAATTGGCCGAAAGGCCTGAAAACGATATGTCCGGCTTCGTGAAACGGCAGGTTGGCCAGGTGTAGAAACGATTCGCCGGCGGCATTGCTGGCGATGGATGGCGTTATCAGCAGCCAGCTCCAAACCAGGAAAATCGGTAGCAGCAGGCAGCGGCCCAGGAACGCAAGTTGATTTTGCCGGTAGACATCGCTGTCGAGCAGGGTTTGCAGGTAGCCGCTTGGCGGATCTGCGCTAAAGGTGACTAGCGGGGTTTCCGGTGCTTGCGAGGCTTCGCCATGGTATTTGTAGTATTTGGCAAACACGATGCCGCAGTGGGGGCAAATCGGCTGCGAGGTCTGAACATCCCGATTGCATTTAGGGCAGTTGCTCATGAAGTATCTCCGGGGCGATTCCTCCTGCGATAATACACGTCCGCACCGGCCTTCGACAAACCGTAGCCACAATACCGGGCCTTAGCCGTTAACATGCCAGGCGGATGACGATAGCGATTGGCCATCGGCATTATCCGCAACAGGCTGCAATATCACTTTTGTGTTTGATTATGATGCTAGAACTGATTTTTTCCAGAGCCGAGACAGCGGATACGGAACAACTTGTAACCTTAATCAACTCGGCATATCGCGGCGAATCCAGCCGGCAGGGTTGGACGACCGAAGCCGATCTGCTCGACGGCCGAAGAACAGACAGCGACGACATTCTGAGTTTGCTCGCCGATGACGACTCGATGATTGTGCTGTGCAAGACCGGCGAGGCGCTGGTGGGGTCGGTGCATCTGCAGCGGACTGGCGAGCAGGTGTGGATCGGCATGTTGGCCGTCAGTCCGCGGCTACAGGGAGGCGGCATAGGCAAACAGTTGCTGCAGGCGGCGGAACAGGCTGCCTGCCAAGCCTGGCCGGTCAGCCGCTTCGGCATGTCGGTTATCGCCTGCCGCGAGGAACTGATTGCATTTTATCAGCGGCGCGGTTACCGGCGCACCGGCGCCAGTAAGGCTTTTCCGGTGAATCCGGCCTTGTGGACGCCTAAAGTGGCGGATTTGCGTTTGGAGTTGCTGGAAAAAATCCTGTAGCCCAGCTTAGCGCTGCCAACTTTAGGTTTTAACCCGTTTCCTTGTCGTCATCCGAACCCTAATAAATTATTGTAATTAATAGGACGGATTCAAAAGGGAAGTGAAATGTGACATAGGGACATAAATGACAGTTTGGCATGACAAATTTGTCTTGGTCGGTTTTCTGTAAATCACTACATATACGACCTGAATATCCGCCAACTGCAGATGTGGCGTTTCCACCGCGTAATTTTTGCCGCTTGTTGGGGCTGGGAGCCCCCTATTCGCAAAATAGCAACTCCCCGGGCATAAAAAACATTATGTGGCACTGAATATGCTGCGTGATAAATATGAGGGGGTGATTTTTATGTTCGAAGTTGACCGAGTCTATGGACAGCACAACAACAGAAGCGGCTTAACCGAGTGGTTCTTTACTGCTCGCGAAGGTGTTTTCGGTCCCTTCGCCAGCAAGGAAAAAGCATCCCAAGCAGTTGAAAAGTTCAAGGAAGATTGTGTGGCGAATGGTAACGATGGTGGTAGAAACTTGAGTAATGGCTCCAAACTAAGCCTTCTATCCCTTGATAACTGCCTGCACCAAACGTGGCCAAGACATTGCCGGATTGATTAGACCGGCTCTGCCGAGCTGTTCAAACGTCATACAGGCAGAGTCGGTTTTATCTAAATTATTTTTAGGCTATTTTAATCAACAAACAATTAATCTTTGGATCTATAAATGACCACTTATTTCATATGGCTTGATGAATACAACATCGGCAGCGACACCATTGACCAACAGCATAAATACTTATTTGATCTAGCCAATCAGATAGTCGATCCCCACAACGACCAGCAAAAAACCTACCACAACGTATTGGCGCTTTATCACTATACAAAGCAACATTTTAAGGGCGAAGAAGCGCTAATGAAACAATACAACTACTCGGGTTATGAAGAGCATGTCAAAGAGCATGATCTCTTAACAAAAAGGCTGGACGAAATCAGCTCCGGCATAAATAGTGGCGAGACAAGCCCACGCGATGTTATGGAATTTATGCGCAGTTGGCTTTTGGACCATATTCTCGGGAAAGATATATTGCTAGGAGATTTTTTGCGCCAACACAATGAATTTGAAGGTCATAAAAAACAAACAACACCGGCTTAATCTGTCCTGAAACGATAGATTGTGGAGAGTGGAAGTTTCAAGTAAAAAAGCCGGCGATTAGACCGGCTGATGAGGGATTAACAGGCTTTTGGACTTCCTGCTACCCTGTTTCGGTTTCCTTGTCTTCGTCCGAGGTCATTTCGGAAATCTCCTTTAGGCGGGCGACGACCTTGAAGTTGACGCTGCCTTCCGGATATAGGCCTTCGGCATTCATCGCGCCGGCTTCCTGTCCGGTCAACAGGCTCAACGCTTCGTCGACATTCGAGACGGCATAAATCGCAAACAGGCCTTGCTCGACCGCGGCTATTACTTCCTGTTTCAGCATCAGGTTGCGTTTGTTGGAGGTGGGGATGATCACCGCCTGCCGGCCGGTGAGGCCGCGCGCCGCGCACAGGCTGAAAAAACCCTCGATTTTCTCGTTGACGCCGCCGATGGCCTGTACTTCGCCGTACTGGTTGATCGAGCCGGTCAAGGCGAATCCTTGTTGAATCGGCACCCGCGTCAATGCGGAAATCAAACAACACAACTCGGCCAGCGAAGCGCTGTCGCCGTCGATGTGGCCGTAGGATTGTTCCATGGCGATGCTGGCCGAAATGGCCAGCGGAAATTGCTGGGCGTAGCAATGGCCGATATAGCCGGTCAAAATCATCACGCCTTTAGAGTGGATGGGCTGGCCCAGTTCCACTTCCCGTTCGATGTCGACGATGCCGCGCGAGCCGGGATGCACCGTGGCGGTGATCCGCGCCGGGGCGCCGAAGCTGCTGCCGCCGATGTCCATCACCGTCAGGCCGTTGACCTTGCCGATGGCTTCGCCGTCGGTATCGATCAGAATAGTGCCTTCCAGCATTTCCTCCAGAATGGCTTCGGCGATACGGCCGTTACGCTGTTCGCGGGCGGACAGCGCCAGTTCGATTTCGGTTTTGTCGATTCGCTCGGCGCCGGTTTGGCTGCCCAGCAAATTGGCTTCGGCAATGATTTCCAGGCAGCTGTTGACGTGCGCCGATAGCCGATGTTGATTTTCCGCCAGCCGGCAACTATGCTCGATCAGCCGCAACAATGCGGACGGCGTTAGCGGTTTGGCGCCGGAATCGTGAGCTTGTTGGGACATCAATTGCACGAACACGGCGATGTTGTCCGGGGTTTGCTTGATATGGTCGTCGAAATCGGCCAGCACCCGGAACATCTCGTTGAATTCGCTATCCAGCTCTTCCAGCAAATAATAAATGTCGCGCGAACCGACCAGAATCACCTTGACGTTGAGCGGAATCACCTCGGGTTTGAGGGTGATGGTGTTGATGCCCAGTTCCGAGTAAGGCGATTCGATTTCGATGCGGCCCGCTTGTAGTGCCCGTTTCAGGCCTTCCCAGACGAAAGGATAAGTCAGCACCTTTTCCGCGTCCAGAATCAGATAGCCGCCATTGGCGCGATGCAACGAACCGGGGCAAATCTTCCGGTAATTGGTGACCAAAGTGCCTTGATCGCTGATGTATTCGATGCGGCCGAACAGATTTTGAAAAATGGGGTGCGGCTCGTAGATCACCGGTGCGCCGTTGTTGTCCTGCTTGCAGTCGACCAGGATGTTGGGCAGGTATTGTTCGGTGAGTATCAAGCGCTTGGCGGTGCTTTCCCGGCTTTCCTGGTTGCGGCTGGGCATCAGGAAATCGCTGATGGTATTGCCGAGATTTTTTTCGATTTCCGCCAGATAGGTAATCACGTCGTCGACATTCTGGTATTTGTCGTTCAATTCGGCAAACAACGGTTCCAGCGCCTGCTTGATGGTGTCGTTGTCGAGTTGGCGGGTTTCTTCGACCAGGGTACGCCGCCATTGCGGCAACTCCAGCAACACATCGCCGAGGTACTCTTCGAGCTCTTCGGTGTGCTGGTGAAAAGCGTCGCGCTCGGCTTGCGGCAGCAATGTGAATTGTTCTTCGTCCAGCGCTTTGTCGTTGCGAATCGGCAGAAAGGTGATGGCATCGCTGTCCCGGTACAGTGCCACGCTCATGGCCCTGGCTTTGCTGTCGACCAAATCGATCGCACCGTTGTAGCGCTGGTTGAAGCGGCGTTCGATCGCGGTTTTTTTCTGTTGGTAACTGGGGCTTTCGAAGGCGGCCGGAAAGGTCGCCAATACGTCGTCTATCAGTTTCTCGATGTCCTTGCTGAAATTGTGGCCTTCGCCGGACGGCAGAGCCACCGCCACCGGTTCGCGGGGATTCTCGAAGTTATCCACGTAGGCGTAAGACAGCGGCGATTCCTGTTGTTCGGCGTAACCGGACAGATAATGGCTGACCATGGACAGGCGGCCGGTGCCGGATTCACCCATCACGAAGATGTTGTAGCCGGGCGCCTTCATGGCGATGCCGAAGGCCAGTGCCGATTGGGCTCGGCTTTGGCCGAGAATGCCGTTGTTGGGTGCGGCTGCATCGGATGCGAGGTTAACCGGCAGTTCCACAGCCAATTTGAGGGCCGTGGCCGGCAATTTTAAGTGATCAAGCATGATGAGCGTTATTTGTTGTCCGGCATCGAAAGCAAATGACGCATACGTTCGACCTTGGTTTTTAGATAATCGAGATTATCGTGATGAATACGGGTTTCGATGGCGATGCGTTTGTTGACCTGGATGCCAAGCTTGTTCAGCTCGTCGATTTTCAGCGGATTATTGGTAATCAACGAGATGGAATGCACTTGCAGGCTGTTGAGGATTAAAGCGGCAATGTCGTACTGGCGTTCGTCGGCCAGGTGGCCCAGCTTGATATTGGCATCGACCGTATCCAGACCTTGATCCTGTAAATTGTAAGCCTGCAGTTTTTTCAACAAGCCGATGCCGCGGCCTTCCTGGCGCAGGTAAATCAAAACGCCGCAACCGGCCTTGTTGATCAAATCCAGCGCCATGTCCAACTGGGCGCCGCAATCGCAACGTCTGGAGCCCAGCACGTCGCCGGTGAAACATTCGGAATGGATGCGTACCGGCACGTCGTCCTTGCCGGCCACTTCGCCTTTAACGAAAGCGACATGTTCTTTATCGTCGAGGCTGTTGGTGTAGTAGTGGAGGATGAATTCGCCGTGTTTGGTGGGAATTCGGGTTTGAACTTTATCTTCTATGCTTGCTTTCACTGATATTGAAATCCTTAATGCGCGGCTTTAAGCGGCAAAAGCCGACGACTGCATGGATGCAGGAGATAGGGCAACGCCGGGAGTTGCCGAGAAGCCTTTCTCAATCGCCTCGATTGAGGCGATTGAGAAAGGCTCCAGGCCCGAATGTTTGTTTTTACGGCAGTACTTGCTCTTGTCGGCGTAGACTTGCGCCTTGTTGAACCGGCGGGCGAATTTCGCCACCGGATTTTTAACGGGTTTGACGTCCAAACCCTTGGCTTGGTTTTGTTTTCTCATGCTTTTTTCTCCGTAAGCTATTAAAATAACGTTTTATTTGAACATAGATTGCCTGTGAAATTCCAGAAAGACTTTGATGTGATCGTGGTGGGCGGCGGCCATGCCGGCACCGAGGCGGCGCTGGCTGCCGCGCGATGCGGCGTACAGACCCTGTTGTTGACGCAAAACATCGAGACCTTGGGGCAGATGAGCTGCAATCCGGCCATAGGCGGTATCGGCAAAGGGCATCTGGTCAAGGAAGTCGACGCGCTGGGCGGCATTATGGCGCAGGCCATCGACAAGGGCGGCATTCAGTTCCGCATCCTCAATGCCAGCAAAGGCCCGGCGGTAAGAGCCACCCGCGCCCAAGCCGACCGTCAGCTCTACAAACAGGCGGTGCGGACTGCATTGGAAAACCAGCCGAATCTGGCCTTGTTCCAGCAGACCGTTTCCGATCTGATCGTCGAAGGCGACCGGGTGGTGGGCGTAAAAACCCAGATGGGTTTGGAATTCAACGCCAAGGCGGTGGTACTGACCGCCGGCACCTTCCTGGCCGGCCGTATTCATATCGGTCTGGAAAACTATAGCGGCGGCCGTGCCGGCGATGCCGCGTCGATTGCCTTGGCCGAACGCTTGAGGGAAATGCCGTTCCGCATCGGCCGGCTGAAAACCGGCACGCCGGCGCGCATCGACGGCAGAACCATAGACTACGGCAAGTTGCAGGAGCAGCACGGCGACACGCCGCTGCCGGTGTTCTCGTTCATGGGCAATCGCGACCAGCATCCAAGGCAAATCTGCTGCCACATCACCCGCACCAACCAGGAAACCCACGACATCATCCGTTCCGGCCTGGATCGCTCGCCGATGTATTCCGGCATCATTGAAGGCGTCGGCCCGCGTTATTGCCCGTCGATCGAGGATAAGGTGGTGCGCTTTGCCGACCGAGATTCGCATCAGATTTTCGTCGAGCCGGAAGGCCTGAATACCACCGAGGTATATCCCAACGGTATCTCGACCAGTCTGCCGTTCGACATTCAATACCGTTTCATCCGTACCATGCTGGGTTTCGAGAATGCCGAAATCGTTCGTCCCGGCTATGCGATCGAATACGACTTCTTCGACCCGAGAGACTTAAAAAATTCGCTGGAAACCAAGCACATGAATGCCTTGTTCTTCGCCGGCCAGATCAACGGCACCACCGGCTACGAAGAAGCCGCCGCGCAAGGTTTGATCGCCGGTTTGAATGCCGCGCGTCTGGCTCAAGGTCTGGAAAGCTGGTGTCCCGGCCGCGAGGAAGCCTACATCGGCGTGATGATTGACGATCTGATTACCCGCGGCACCGCCGAACCGTACCGGATGTTCACCAGCCGCGCCGAGTACCGCTTGCAACTGCGCGAAGACAACGCCGATCTGCGTTTGACCGAGCAAGGCCGGGCGCTGGGTCTGGTCGATGACCAGCGTTGGCGGCGCTTTGAGGAAAAACGCGAAGCGATCGCCAATCTGCAAGGCAAATTCGCCAAGAAATGGATCAGGGCGGAAAGCGACGAAGCGGCGCTGGCCGAGCAATTGTGGGGCAAAAAACTGCTGAAGGAAGCCAGCCTGATGGAAATGTTGCGGCGTCCGGAAGTGGATGTCGACAATCTGCTGCGTTTCAGCGACGAAACCGAAGTGGATGAACAGGTTGCCGAACAGGTGGCGATACAGGCCAAATACGCCGGCTACATCGATCGCCAGCAAACCGAAATCAACCGCACCCAGCGTTACGAACACTTGAAGTTGCCGGAGAATGTCGATTACAGCCTGGTGTCAGGGCTGTCCAATGAAGTCAGCGAAAAACTGAAAAAGCAGCGGCCGGAAACGCTGGGCCAGGCTTCGCGGATTCCCGGCATCACCCCGGCGGCGATTTCCCTGCTGCTGGTGCATCTGAAAAAGAAAAGCGCCTGATGCGAAGCTATCATGCGAAAAATGTAGGTTGGGTTTGCGTAGCTAACCCAACAAAATCTAAATATTGGGTTGAATTGCATTCAACCCAAGCTACGTATTGCCATAAACCATGACGGATATTTGCCGCGAACGCTTGCAGCAAGGCTTGGCGGCTTTGGCTTTGCCGCTGACTGCGCCGCAAATCGATGCCCTGCTACGCTTCATCAGGCTGATCGCAAAATGGAACAAGGCCTATAATCTCACCGCAGTACGCGATCCGGAAGAAATGGTCAGCGTGCATATTCTCGATAGTCTGGCGATATTGCCGCATATTAAGCCGCCGCGGGTGGCGGATATCGGCACCGGTGCCGGTTTGCCGGGTATCCCGCTGGCGATTTGTCTGCCGGATTGCCGTTTCACCTTGGTCGATTCCAACTCCAAGAAAACCCGCTTCGTACAGCAGGCAGTGCTGGAATTGCAGTTGAAAAATGTCGAGGTGGTGCATAGCCGGGTCGAGCTGTTGCCGCCCGAGCAAGCGTTTTCGACCGTGATGACCCGTGCCTTTGCCAGCATGGCCGATATTCTGACGCTGACGGGGCATTTGCTGGCCGATGACGGATTGTTGCTGGCGATGAAAGGCCAGCAACCCGATCAGGAACTGGCGGAGTTAACGTCGGAGTACAGCGTGATTCCGATTAAGGTGCCCGGCGTCGACGCCGAGCGCTGCCTGATTCGACTGGAGAAACCCAAGCATGGCTAAGATTATCGCGATTACCAACCAGAAAGGCGGGGTGGGCAAGACCACCACTAGCGTCAATCTGGCGGCGGCCCTGGCGGCCACCAAACGCAAGGTGTTGTTGGTCGACCTTGATCCGCAAGGCAATGCGGCGATGGGCTGCGGGGTGGTCAAAGACGACATTCAGTATTCCAGTTGCGAATTGTTGCTGGAAGAAGTGCCTGTTTCGGAAATTGTCGTCAAAAACAAGGCGCTGGGTTTTGATTTGATACCAGGCAATGCCGATCTGACTGCCGCGGAAGTACAGCTGATGACGGCGGTGCACCGGGAACGCCGATTGGCCGATGCATTATTGCCCATCAGGGATCAATACGATTACATTCTGATCGATTGTCCGCCATCGCTGAATATGCTGACCTTGAATGCGATGGTGGCGGCCAATAGTGTGCTGATCCCCATGCAATGCGAATACTATGCGCTGGAAGGCTTATCCTCGCTGATGGCGACCCTCAGAAATATTCGCGAAAAAGTCAATCCGGATCTGTATCTGGAAGGTATCCTGCGCACCATGGTTGACAGTCGAAGTCGCCTAGGCAAGGATGTATCGGATCAGTTGGTCGAATATTTTGCGGATAAGGTTTTCAGAACCACCATTCCCCGGAACATACGATTGGCGGAAGCGCCCAGTCACGGCGTACCGGTGTTGGCTTACGACAAGTCCTCGCGCGGCGCCATGGCCTACATCGCTCTGGCCGGCGAAATGATTAGAAAAGAAAAAGCGGCAAAAAAATGATGCAAAAAAAACGCGGATTGGGGCGAGGTTTAAGCGAGTTGCTGGGCGATGTGACGCCGGTTCAGGAAAAACCGCAGGATGTGCAGACATTGCCCATCGAATTCTTGCAAAGAGGGAAATACCAGCCGCGCAGGGATATGGATCCCGAGAAGCTGAAAGAATTATCCGATTCCATTTCCGCTCAAGGCATCATCCAGCCGATCATCGTTCGTAAAATCAATGGCGATAAATACGAAATCATCGCCGGCGAACGCCGTTGGCGGGCGGCACAATTGGCGGAGTTGCGGGATGTGCCGGTGGTGGTCAAGGATATCGACGACCGATCGGTGATGGCGATCGCCTTAATCGAAAACATCCAGCGCGAAGACCTGAATGCGTTGGAAGAAGCTCAGGCTTTGCATCGTTTGCAGGACGAATTCGAGTTAACGCATCAGGAAATAGCCACCGCAGTGGGCAAATCCCGCACTACCGTGACCAATCTGTTGAGATTGCTGGAATTACCGGCCGAAGTAAAGAATATGCTGGGCAAAGGTTTGCTGGAAATGGGCCATGCCAGGGCCTTGCTGGGTTTGGATGAGGTGAGGCAACTGGAGATTGCCAACAAAGCCGTCAAACAGGGGCTTACCGTCAGGGCCGTTGAAAAGCTGGTCCGCGAACAGCACGAAGAGAAACCGGCAATAGCTAAAAAAATCGATCCCGACACCTTGCGCCTGCAACGGGAATTGAGCGAAAAAACCGGTGCCAAGGTCGAAATCAATCATCAGCCAAACGGTAAGGGTAAGCTGGTCATAAATTACAGCAGTCTGGAAGAGTTAGAGGGTATTATCGGTAAAATCGGTTGATGGATTGGCGCTAGGTGGTCGGGCGTATTTCGGCCTAATCGGGATGAGGTGACACTTATGCGAGTCGAAAAGCTAGGTACGATGTTTAATGTCGTGGTTACGGCGGCTCTATTGAGCGCTTGTGCAACCGCTCCGGTCAGCGATGATAGAGATCCGTGGGAAGGTTGGAACAGAAAGGTGCAAGGCTTCAATGATCGTGTCGACGATTATGTGATGAAGCCGGTCGCCCGCGGTTACCGATGGGTAACGCCTGATTTCGTCGACATGGGCGTGACTAACTTTTTCAGCAACATCGGCGACATTCGGGTATTCATCAACGATGCCTTGCAGGGCAAGCTGAACCAGGCCGGCATGGATAGCGCCCGTTTCCTGATGAACTCGGTTTCCGGCCTGGGCGGTTTGTTTGATGTCGCCACTGACATGGGTCTTCCCAAGCACAATGAGGATTTCGATCAAACCTTGGGGTATTGGGGCGTGCCGACCGGACCGTATCTGGTGTTGCCGCTGTTGGGGCCTAGTTCGTCCAGGGGAGTTTTGGGTTTGGCGGGCGACGTGGCGACGAATCCGATCAGCTACACAGGTCTTTATTTTACACCGGCCTATATATCAAAGGCCGTATCCAGCGGATTAGGTGCTCTGAATGCAGCGGACATGCGCGCCGATAATCTGGAAACCGAAAAAATTGCCAGCGAAGCCGCGATTGATCGTTATGGGTTTTTCCGCGGCGCCTATTTCTCGCAGCGCGATTATTTGGTCAACGACGGCAACGTGTCTTTCGATGATGTGCTGAAACTGGATGAGATGGATGAAAAACTGTCGCCAGTCAATCCTTATTAATTCTTAAAGTAAACACTGAAAAGTTCCGGATATCCGGCCGCCTGTGGCAGAAAAGCGGGCGGATGGGTTGGTAGTAAGTGCCGCCAGCATGCGTGGGCAATGTCTTGGCAGTCTAGCAACAAGCTTTCATTCGGTTTAGGCAAAACGCAGGCCCGCTTTGCGGACAATTGTCGCTTTCTATTCACTAAAAACCGCCGATTGTCGTGTTTACAACAAAACCATTTATTTTAAATGGTTAAAAATCATTGTCTTACGACTTGGCATGCCGGTTGCAGTATATGCGGGAGTGCCGAGTATGGCTTGATCGGATTCCGGTCTGCTGCCGAGCCCTTTTTTCTTATTAATCGATGACTTAATATCGGCGTTGATAAGGTAGGGATAAAGGTCTAAAGCATCCGGTATTGATGGTGAGCGAAGGGCTGTTGCCTTGCTTTAAGCCGGTGGGCTGGTATAATCGCCCCGCTTAATGGTCGAGGGGATAAAAATGGCAGTCGGAAATCAGTTTTCTACTGTCGTAAGAGTGTTGTATGCACAAGTCTTGATGACCACCTTGGTGACATTGGGCTTTTTATTGGTAGATGGCTGGAAATATGCAATTTCCCCGCTGATTGGCAGCGGAATCGCCTTGCTTCCCAATCTTTATTTTGCATACAAGATTTATCTGGCTAGAAATTTAGATGCGCAAGGTATCGTCAATGCATTTTATGCGGGCGAAACGATAAAGCTGATTTTAACGGTCGCGCTTTTTTCTATCGCTTTACAGATTCCTTCGGTTGATTTTTTAACACTGCTGATAGGCTATATCGCTGTGTTGTCGGTTTTTTGGTTCGCGCTCTTTTATTGGCGCGATTAAGTTTATGGTGAGGAAAAATGGCTAGCGAAGGTGGAGCAACAGGTTATATCGTCCATCACTTGACACCGTTGTCTGTTGGGCAGGGCTTTTGGACTTTGCATCTGGATACCTTGTTTTTTTCGGTTGTCTTGGGCGGCTTGTTTATCTTGTTTTTTAAGTCCGTTGCCGAAAGGGCTACTTCGGGCGTGCCTGGCTTGGCGCAGAATTTCGCGGAAATGCTGGTGGAATTTGTCGATACCCAGGTTAAGGATTCTTTCCATGGTCGTAGCGAATTGATTGCGCCCTTGGCGTTGACCATTTTTTGTTGGGTATTTCTATGGAATTCCATGGATATGCTGCCAGTCGACCTGTTGCCTATGATTGCCGGTTTGATGGGCATGGAATACATGCGGGTTGTGCCGAGTACCGATTTGAATGCCACTTTCGCCTTGTCGTTGAGCGTATTCTTTTTGATTTTCTTTTACAGCATCAAGGTAAAAGGCCTGTTAGGGTTTGCCAAAGAAATGACCTGTACGCCTTTCGGCCCTAAAATGATGCCGTTCAATCTGTTGCTGAAAACGGTAGAAGAGCTGGCAAAACCAATTTCGCTGGGTTTACGGTTATTCGGTAACTTGTATGCCGGCGAGCTGGTTTTTATTCTGATCGCATTATTGCCGCCGGTTGTACAGCCTTTATTGGGCTTTCCATGGGCAGCCTTTCATATTTTGGTGATTACATTGCAGGCTTTTATATTCATGGTACTGACCATCGTTTATTTAAGTTTGGCGCATGAAGATCACTAAAAGCATCGGAATTTTTTAACTTTATTTTTTTGATATACATTTAGGAGACATTATGGAACTCGCATCATTAATAGCCAACGTTCAAGGCTTCACCGTCATCGCAGTCGGTATCATTTTGGGTCTGGGTGCTATCGGTACCGCGATCGGTTTCGGCTTGCTGGGCGGTAAATTCTTGGAAGGTGCTGCGCGTCAACCTGAATTGGTTCCTATGTTGCAGGTCAAAATGTTCATCATCGCCGGTTTGCTTGACGCGGTAACCATGATCGGCGTTGGTTTGGCTTTAATGCTGACTTTTGCAAACCCATTCCTTTCAGCTGTTCAATCTGTTGCAGGTTGATTGCCAGTAGATCGATCTGTTCGGGGAAAGACAGTCGTCTCCTTAACGCTACTGCACTAGCATCCATTTGCAGGCAGTAGTGAGCAGACACCAATGACAACAGCATTACGAGGAAACCATCAATGAGTATCAATGCTACTCTGATCGGGCAGATGATCACCTTCACGCTTCTGGTGTGGTTGACCATGAAGTATATCTGGCCGCCCATCATTGCCGCTCTGGAAGAGCGTAAAGCTAAGATCGCAGAAGGTCTGGCCGCCGCAGAGAAAGGTCAGGAAGAAATCAAATTAGCCGAAAAGAAAGCCAAAAGCATTCTGAAGGAAGCTAAGGAACATTCGGCCGAAATTATCGGCTCCGCGCAAAAGCGTGCAAACGAATTGGTCGAAGAGTCCAAGTTGCAGGCTAAAACGGAAGGCGAACGTTTGCTGGAAGCGGCTAAGGCGCAGATCGAACAGGAAATGTTGCAAGCCAGAGAAAATCTGCGCAAGGAAGTTTCCGCATTGGCGTTACGTGCTGCCGAACAGATTTTGAAAGAAGAAATCGACAAGGCCAAGCATCAACACATTATCAATAAAGCCGCGGAACAATTAGGTTAAGCAATGGCTGAATTATCGACATTAGCAAGACCTTACGCCGAGGCTGCGTTTAAAAGAGCGAAACAGACAAAATCCGCCAAGGATTGGTCAGATGTATTGCAGTTTATGTCGGCGTTAATACAGGATCGGGAGTTGTCGGCAATCGTCAACAACCCCAGGGTCGCTAAGGAAAAATTAACCCAATTGCTGCTGGACATTTGTCAGGATCAAATTCACGACGAAGCCAAAAATCTTCTCAAGCTGTTGATAGAAAACGGCAAGCTGCAATTGTTGCCGACAATCTCGGCGTTGTACGAACAGCAAAAGGCGGAAGACGAAGGCTACATTAATGTCGATCTCTACAGTGCCTATTCGTTAACGAAAGCCGAGCAGAGCAAATATGTCGCCATGCTGGAAAAGCAGCTGAACAAAAAAGTCAATGCTGTCGTTTCGGTCGATAAATCGCTGATAGGCGGAATCCTTGCCAAAGCGGGCGACAAAGTGATTGACGGTTCTATCAGAGGCCAGCTTCATCAATTAGCCAAAAGGCTCTAAGAGCTAGATCGGGAAATATAAAATGCAATTAAATCCATCAGAAATAAGTGATCTAATCAAAAAGAAGATCGAGAATTTCGACGCCCATCTTGAAGCGCATACGGAAGGTACGGTAGTCAGCGTCACCGACGGTATCGTTCGGGTACATGGTTTGTCGGAAGCGATGCAGGGCGAAATGCTGGAATTTCCCGGCGGTTCTTACGGCATGGCCTTGAACCTGGAAAGAGATTCGGTCGGTGTGGTTATGCTCGGTGCATACCAGCATATTACCGAGGGCGATACCGTCAAATGTACCGGTCGTATTCTGGAAGTTCCAGTCGGTAGAGCTTTGCTGGGCCGCGTGGTTGACGCCTTGGGTAACCCCATCGACGGCAAGGGCGCTATCGATACCGACCTGAGTGCGCCAATCGAAAAAATCGCGCCGGGCGTTATCGCCAGACAATCGGTCGATCAACCGGTGCAAATCGGCTTGAAAGCCATCGATTCCATGATCCCCGTCGGCCGCGGCCAACGCGAGTTGATCATCGGCGACAGACAGACCGGTAAAACCGCGATTGCTGTCGATGCGATCATCAATCAAAAAGGCACCGGCATTAAATGTATTTATGTCGCTATCGGCCAAAAACGTTCTTCAATTGCCAACGTGGTTCGCAAATTGGAAGAGCACGGCGCGATGGAGCACACCATCATCGTCGTCGCTTCGGCGTCCGAATCGGCGGCACTGCAATTTATTGCACCGTACACCGGCTGCTCGATGGGCGAATATTTCCGCGACATCGGCGAAGATGCCCTGATCATTTATGACGATTTGACCAAGCAGGCTTGGGCGTATCGCCAAATTTCCCTGCTGTTGCGCCGTCCGCCAGGTCGTGAAGCGTACCCAGGCGACGTGTTCTATATTCACTCGCGCTTGCTGGAACGTGCGGCCCGCATCAATGCGGTTGAAGTCGAAAAACTCACCAACGGCAAGGTGAAAGGCAAAACCGGTTCCTTGACCGCGCTGCCGATCATCGAAACTCAAGGTGGCGACGTTTCCGCTTTCGTTCCAACCAACGTGATTTCGATTACCGACGGCCAGATCTTCCTGGAAACCGGTCTGTTCAACTCAGGTATCCGTCCCGCGGTTAATGCCGGTTTATCGGTGTCGCGAGTCGGCGGTGCGGCGCAAACCAAGATCATCAAGAAATTGGGCGGCGGTATTCGTCTCGACTTGGCGCAGTTCCGCGAGTTGGCGGCTTTCGCGCAGTTCGCTTCCGATTTGGATGAAAGCACCCGTAAGCAAATCGAACGCGGTCAACGCGTGACCGAGTTGATGAAACAGAATCAATACGCGCCGATGTCGGTCGCGGAAATGGGTGTTTCCTTGTATGCCGCCAACAACGGTTTTCTGGATGACTTGGAAGTTAAAAAAGTCCGTGATTTCGAAGCGGCATTGCTGTCGTTCATGAAAGCCGAAGAACCTGCGTTGATGGCAAAAATTAACGAGAAAGGCGATTACAACGATGAAATTCAAAGCGGCATTCACAGTGCCATAGAGCGTTTCGTTAAATCAAGTAGCTGGTAAGGGTCGGCAAATGGCTGTTGGCAAAGAAATACGTACCAAGATCGCGAGTATCAAGAATACTCAAAAGATCACGCGCGCCATGGAAATGGTGGCCGCGAGTAAAATGCGTAAAACCAAAGATCGTATGCAGGCGACGCGGCCCTACTCGAAAAAGATCTGCCAGATCATCAATCATCTGGCGCATGCCAATCCCGAGTATAAGCATCCGTTCATGATAGAGCGTGGCGTTAAACGCGTCGGCATCATCGTTATCAGTTCGGACAGGGGCTTGTGCGGCGGCTTGAATGCCAATTTGTTCAGAAAAGTGCTGAACGAAATGCAGCAATGGCATAAAACTGGAATAGAGGTCGATGTTTGTAGCGTGGGCGGCAAGGCGGCCGGTTTTTTCAACATGATCAATGCCAATGTGGTTGGTCATGTATCCAAACTGGGCGACACGCCACATCAAAACGATATTATCGGCGTGATCAAGATCATGCTGGATGCGTTTACCGAAGGCACGATCGATCGTTTATACGTGGTCAACAATGAGTTTGTTAATACCATGACCCAGAGGCCGACAATGCAACAATTATTGCCGGTTGTGGCTTGCGAAGACTCCGATGAAGTATTGCGAGGACACTGGGATTATTTGTACGAGCCTGGAGCCGAGGTAGTGCTTGATCATTTGCTGACACGCTATGTCGAGTCCATGGTTTATCAGGGCTTGGTAGAAAACAACGCCTGTGAACAGGCGGCGCGTATGGTGGCGATGAAAAGTGCATCGGATAATGCCGGTAACATCATTAAAGAATTGCAACTTGTGTACAACAAAGCCAGACAAGCGGCAATTACGCAGGAAATTTCGGAAATTGTTGCCGGAGCCGCGGCTGTTTAACGCATTCACAAGTTTAGATAGATTTTAAAAGAGGACGACACAATGAGTTTGGGTAAAATCGTTCAGATAATTGGAGCGGTCGTAGACGTGGAGTTTCCACGTGAGAACTTGCCGAAAGTATATGATGCTTTAAATGTTAAAGGCGGATTGGTCTTGGAAGTTCAGCAGCAATTGGGTGACGGCGTAGTCCGTACCATTGCGATGGGTTCCACCGATGGTTTGAGCCGAGGCGTTGAAGTCAGCAATACCGGCGAAGCGATCAAGGTGCCGGTTGGTCAGGCAACGCTGGGCCGTATCATGAACGTGCTGGGCGAAGCCATCGACGAAAAAGGTCCTATCGGCGAGAAAGAAAAATGGGTCATCCACCGTGATGCCCCTTCTTACGACGAACAAGCGCCCGCCAACGAACTGCTGGAAACCGGCATCAAGGTTATCGACCTGGTTTGCCCATTCGCGAAAGGCGGTAAAGTCGGTCTGTTCGGCGGCGCCGGCGTCGGTAAAACCGTCAACATGATGGAGCTGATCCGTAACATCGCCATCGAGCACAGCGGCTTCTCGGTATTCGCCGGTGTCGGCGAACGTACCCGCGAAGGTAACGACTTCTACCACGAAATGACCGATTCCAACGTTATCGACAAAGTATCGCTGGTTTACGGCCAAATGAACGAGCCACCTGGAAACCGTCTGCGAGTAGCGCTGACCGGTCTGACCATGGCGGAGTTTTTCCGCGACGAAGGCCGCGACGTATTGTTCTTCGTCGACAACATTTATCGTTATACGCTGGCCGGTACCGAAGTATCGGCGCTGTTGGGCCGTATGCCCTCCGCTGTAGGTTATCAGCCTACACTGGCCGAAGAAATGGGTGTGTTGCAGGAGCGTATTACTTCAACCAAAACCGGTTCAATCACCTCGATCCAAGCGGTATACGTACCTGCGGACGACTTGACCGACCCGTCGCCTGCTACCACTTTCGCTCACTTGGACGCGACCGTGGTATTGTCTCGGCAAATCGCCGAGCTGGGTATTTATCCGGCTATCGATCCACTGGACTCCAGCAGCCGTCAGCTCGATCCTTTGGTGATCGGTCAGGAACATTACGACGTGGCGCGTTCGGTACAGGGCATCCTGCAGCGTTATAAAGAATTGCGCGATATTATCGCTATCTTGGGTATGGACGAATTGTCGGAAGACGACAAACTCACCGTATCCAGAGCGCGTAAAATTCAAAGATTCCTGTCGCAACCGTTCTTCGTTGCGGAAGTATTTACCGGTTCGCCTGGTAAATATGTATCCTTGAAAGATACCATCGCCGGATTCAAAGGCATCATCAGCGGCGAGTACGACAGTTTGCCGGAGCAGGCGTTCTATATGGTAGGTACCATAGACGAAGCCATTGAAAAAGCCAAAGGCATGTAAGCCTACTCAAATGAGGAGAGTTGCGATATGGCTATGACAATTCGTGTTGACATCGTCAGCGCCGAGCAGGAAGTTTTTTCAGGCTTGGCGGAGATGCTGTTTGCGCCTGCCGAGCTTGGTGAAGTGGGTATAGCTCCACGTCACGCGCCGTTAATCACCAAGCTTAAGCCGGGTGAAGTACGGGTTAAAATTAGCGATAAGGAAAGCCAGGCATTTTATGTGTCAGGCGGCCTGCTGGAAGTACAACCGAAAGTCGTCACCGTGTTGGCCGATACCGCAATCAGGGCCAAAGACATTGACGAGGCCGCGGCCTTGCAGGCAAAATCCAGAGCTGAAGAAATGTTGAGCGACAAATCCGGCAAGTACGATTATGCTATTGCCCAAGCCGAGCTGGCTCAGGCAGTCATGAAGTTGAGAACGCTGGATAGATTAAGAAAACGCGGATCGTAAACAGTCACTTAAGTGTATGCACAAGCCCGATAACGCCAGCGTCATCGGGCTTTTTTTGTTTAAGGAATAGCAATGTCGATTAAAACCATCATATTGGCGGCGGGACAGGGAACGCGGATGCGCTCCTCGCGTCCGAAAGTATTGCACGAAATCGCTAACAAGGCCCTGCTGCAGCACGTCTACGAAACCAGTTTGTCGCTGGAAAATAATCAAATATTCATTATTTACGGCCATGGCGGCGAAACCGTCAAGCAAACGCTCAGCAGTCTCAATGCTACCTGGATAGAGCAAAAGCAGCAGTTGGGAACCGGTCACGCGGTGCAGCAAGCCATTCACCATGTCGACGATCCCGATACGGTATTGATTCTATACGGCGACGTACCTTTGCTTAAAGCGCAGACCATCCAGACGCTTTTGAAAAAAGTCAGCCTGACCTCGCTGGCCTTGCTGACCGTGACATTGGATGACCCCACCGGCTATGGGCGCATCGTTCGAGATAAAGATCATGCGGTGGTAAAAATTGTCGAGCAAAAAGACGCCAACGAGGCGGAGTTGCAGATCAGCGAAGGCAATACCGGCATCCTGGCTTGCAAAGGCAGTCAGTTGAAACAATGGTTGTCCAGGTTGAGCAATAACAACGCTCAAAACGAATATTATCTGACCGACATCATTGAGATGGCGGTGGAAGACGGTTTAAGCGTTGAAACCACTCAAGCCGGCAGCCAGGATGAAGTATTGGGCGTCAACAACCGCAGCCAGCTGGCGCATTTGGAACGGGTTTACCAGCAGGAGCAGGCGGAGATGCTGATGGCGCAAGGCGTCACGCTACGCGATCCAAACCGGGTCGATGTCAGAGGCGAATTTGCCGCTTTGGGTCAGGATATCGATGTTGACGTGAACGTGATTTTCGAGGGCATCAACCGCATCGGGTCCAATGTCAAAATCGGCCCCAATTGCCTGATCAAAAATGCCAGCATTGCCGACGGTGTCGAGATTTTCGCCAACAGCGTCATCGAGGACGCCAGCATCGGCGCCGGTAGCCGGATTGGGCCGTTTGCAAGGCTCAGGCCGCAGACCGAACTGGCCGATCATGTTCACATCGGTAATTTCGTGGAAATCAAAAAATCCACTGTGGCGACAGGCAGCAAGATTAATCATCTCAGCTATATCGGCGACAGCGAAGTAGGCAGCAAGGTCAACATCGGTGCCGGCACCATTACCTGCAATTACGATGGCGTCAATAAATTCAAAACCGTGATTGGCGATGGGGCTTTCATCGGCTCGGACAGTCAATTGGTGGCTCCGGTTACCATCGGCAAAAATGCCACCATCGGTGCCGGATCGACGATTACCAAGGATACGCCGGACGATCAATTGACTCTCAGCAGGGTCAAGCAGATCAGCGTCGCCGGCTGGCAACGTCCTGTCAAGGCGGAGAAATAATATGTGTGGCATAGTCGCAGGCATTGCACAGCGCAACGTGGTACCGATTTTGATCGAAGGCTTGAAGCGCCTGGAATACCGGGGTTACGATTCCGCCGGCTTGGCCGTGATCAAACAGGGCGAGATATTCAGAAAAAGAGAACTGGGCAAGGTCAAAGGCCTGGAAGCGCTGATAGCCAGCGATCCCATCGAAGGCAATCTCGGCATCGCCCATACTCGTTGGGCCACTCACGGCAAGCCCAGCACCCGCAACGCGCATCCGCACGTTAGCCGCGAAAAAGTGGCGGTGGTGCATAACGGCATCATCGAAAATCACGATTCTCTGCGAACGGCGCTGAAAAAAAACGGTTTCGAATTTACTTCGGAAACCGATACCGAAGTCATCGTCCACAAGATTGCCGAAGAATTGCAGAATGCCGGCAATCTGCTCGGCGCGGTAAAGCGAACCGTGGCAACGCTGCAAGGCGCTTATGCCTTGGGCGTGGTGTACAGCGAGCAACCGGACACCCTGATCGCTTGCCGCAAAGGCAGCCCCTTGGTTATCGGTGTCGGTATCGGCGAATATTTCATCGCCTCGGATATAGCCGCCCTGCTGCCGGTGACCCAGCGCTTCATTTTCCTGGAAGAAGGCGACATTGCCGAGCTCAGGATAGATAGTCTGGTCATCTACGATAAACACGACCGGGTCGTTGAGCGCCCCATCACCGAGAGCCAGTTAAAAGCCGATTCGGTCGACAAGGGCAAATACCGTCATTACATGCTCAAGGAAATCTACGAGCAGCCCTGGGCGGTGTCGGAAACCCTGGAAGGCCGGTTTATCGATAACCGTTTTCAGGAAATTGCGTTCGGCCATAACGCCTCGGAAGTCTTCGACCAGATTAAGTCGGTACAGATTCTGGCCTGCGGCACCAGTTACCATGCCGGATTGGTGGCTCGCTACTGGTTTGAGAAACTGGCAAGAGTCCCCTGCTCCATCGAAGTTGCCAGCGAATTCAGATACCGCAATCCGGTGATTTCCCCGGATACGCTGGTGGTCACCATCTCGCAATCCGGCGAAACCGCCGATACCCTCGCCGCCTTGTTGGAAGCGAAAAGACTGGGCGTCAAACATTCCCTGGTGGTCTGTAATGCGCCGGAAAGCTCGTTGGTCAGGGAATCCGACCTGGTGTTGATGACCCGCGCCGGCCCGGAAATCGGCGTCGCCTCAACCAAGGCATTCACCACGCAGCTGGTTGCGCTGCTGATGCTGGTCATCGCCGTGGGCCGGCGTTTTGCCTTGACCCGGGAAATGGAGGAAACCATTGTTTCCGAGTTGTTCAGCCTGCCCGGCAATATCGAAAAAGCCTTAAAACTGGATTCTGCCATCGAAACCTTGTCGCAGCGCTTTGCCGATAAACACAACGCGCTGTTTTTAGGCCGGGGCACCCATTATCCGATCGCGATGGAGGGGGCACTGAAGTTGAAGGAAATTTCCTATATTCATGCCGAAGCTTATCCGGCCGGCGAACTGAAACACGGTCCTTTGGCCTTGATCGACGCGGAAATGCCGGTGGTCACCGTTGCGCCCAATAACAACCTGCTGGAAAAGCTCAGGTCCAATATTCAGGAAGTGAGCGCCCGCGGCGGCCAGCTGATCGTATTCATGGATGAAGCCCTGGCCGATGCCGAGGACGAAAATGTACAGATCGTCAAAATGCCCAGCGTCAGCAATGTGATTTCGCCCATCGTCTACACCATCCCCTTGCAATTGCTGTCCTACCATGTCGCAGTATTGAAAGGCACCGATGTCGATCAGCCGCGCAATCTGGCCAAATCGGTGACGGTGGAATAACGCTTTTGCTGCCCCTTAGAAAAAGGGGGATAGAGGGGGCGTTATTCAACCAATCCCCCTTCCCCTCTTTTCCAAAGAGGGGAATAAGCCCAATGACTGACAGATTTTTGCAAAAAACCAAACAGCGACAAATAGCCGATGAACATCTCGTTTGAAATCGTGCCCAGAAGCCTGGAGGCTTTTGACGAGCAATACGCCTTCGTACAAAAACTGGATGACGGCATCCATATCATTAACGTGCCGGACATCCAGCGTTTCGAGACCCGCAGTTGGGAATTGGCGGCCCGTATCGATCGCAGCCAATACCGCTTCATCCCGCATTTTCGCGCCATCGATTTCAAGGTCGAAAGCGGCGAGCTTTACCGCATCATCGAGGAATACCAGCTCGACAGCGTGCTGCTGGTGACCGGCGATCCGCCGGAAGGCCTGAAACGGGCTTTCTATAATACCGATGTGGTCGACCTGATCCGCGCCGTGCATCAGCGCTTCCCCAATCTCAATATCTACGCCGGCTTCGACCCGCACCGCCAGGGTTTGCAGGACGAATGCGACTACACCCAGCGCAAGGCCGATGCCGGCGCGATGGGCTTCTTCTCGCAACCCTTCTACGATAGCCGCATGATCGAAATCTACGCCGAGCACATGCGGGGCCTGGAAACCTACATCGGCATCAGCCCGATCACCAGTCAGGCATCGATGAACTATTGGGAAGTGAAAAACCGGGTCAAGTTTCCGGTCGACTTCCGGCCCGACTACGACTGGAATGTCAAATTTGCCAATAGCGTGATCGCCTCGGCGGCGGCCAGCGGCTTGAATGTGTATTTCATGCCGATTCGGATTGATTTGGCGCGGTATTTTGGGGGGATAAGGCTGGGTAGTTTGTAGGGCGTTTTCGCGATAGCAAAACGCCGACACCCGCAAGGCTTGGCGGATTGCCTAGCGGCGAATCCGCCTTACAGCCCTGGACGCTTTGCATTGTTTTTAAAAACAATGATTCGCTATCGCGAAGCTCGATTGATGCCGGTTCCCGGATCGGCGAGAGGGGTAGTTTTATAGTGTTGCCTACCCTACTGGGCTAATTTATACAGCATATTCTTAAGAGGGCGTAAACCGGGAATGCCGAGAATTCTCAGGCGTAAACGCCACAAAGGCGATTGATAAAGGTCGGTAAGAATTTGTTCGGCGGTACGCGACACTTCATAAGCTTCGGCAAGTTCGTGGTCGCGGTCGAGGATTGCGGCTTCGAGGATTTCCAGCACCAGTGCCTGGCGCGCGTTGCTGTCCGTAAGTCTTGTCGCCCATATTTGCAACTCGGCAACGCGCTGCTCTTCGCTCCATTCCAGGCGAGGAGGACTTGGGAAGGTGATCGCGCTTGGATAGTTGCTACTGGTACAGCGGCAATCTTCACGGGCAAGAAACTGTTGGAACATGTGCCAATCGGTCGGTTTTCCCGGAGGGGTGGTTTCCCAGCCTCGTTCCAAACGCCGATAAAAGTTTAAGGTGTGTGCCGCGCAAGAAAAAGCGACCCGGTTGAATCGGGTTAGCATGCGCAATCGGTGTTCGGGCATCGTTAAATTTCCGGCGAAAAAGACATAGCCTTGTTCGGGCAAAATGTGCAGCGATAAGGAATGTGCAAAGTCTGCGTTTTCCAGCAAAGCCGCCATATGCTCGACATGATTCGGCAGCCATAGATCGCGGTCGCACAGATAGCAAACGATACGCCCGCGCGCCTCTTGCAATGCGGCGTGCCGGTACGGCTCTCCTCGACGGGCGTGTTTAGGGTGATCGAAAAAACGGATGTGCTGATTGGTGGCCGCTAAGCTTGCAATCATTGCTCTGCTGGATTCAGGAACGCCGTCGCCGATGATGAATATCTCCAGAGGCACTGTCTGGGACAGTGCAGTTGCGATTGCGTAACTCAGTGTTGTGCCGTGGTTGAAGGTTGGGATAATAACAGTAGCCACAGGATCAACCATTGCCATCATCCCGTTTAGAAAAATTTATAAGGGATTTCCGGCGTGTCGATAGGTAAGCGCCAGTGATCGGGATCCTCATACTGGTAGGCCCTGTCTACCATGTTAATCAAGGCCGCGGCTTCGCTGGTGTTGTTATGAACCGCGTGCCAAACACCGGGCGGTACGATGAGTAGGGCCGGCCGATCCATGCCGATATAAAATTCATTGACCAAGTTGAAGGACGGAGATTCTGCGCGGGCATCGTAAAGGCCGATACGCATATGTCCGCAGTTCACGAAAATGCGGTCAGTGGTAAACTGGTGCGCATGCCAGCCAGAATATTCGCCGGGTTGCAGTATATTCTGGAAAATCTGTTCGACAACACCACTGTCCAGCCCCCAGTCCTGACGGAACAGCTCGGTTAATACCCCACCCTGACGTTTGCAGACGTTTTTCACTTCGCGGATTTGCACGCCTTCTATGAACTTTTGCAACCCCATCCAGTCGGCGGTAATGCTTTGCTTGTCCTTCTTCGAGCCATTGATATATCCGGTTTTCGATGAAAAATCGTTATCTTGCAATGTAAGCTCGCTCATGATTTTTTGCTCCAGAACCAAGTGACCCCCAAATATCGAGTGGATAACTGAATTGATGTTAGAAAGGAAGTCCTCTGGCAGGATTGAGTTTCCTTGCGATTACATCGATACTCGGCCAATCATATGTAACGTACAAACATTAAGCAAGCTGCCTGGAGAATCGATTTCCATCGTTCTGTCAAACGGCTTTGAAAAGTTTCCAGTAAAAAGCGTCGAATAGTTTCCAGATGAAGCCTAGGGTTATTGGTTTTCTACCGCCTTTTTCCGTTGTTTAAATCGATAAGAATCGTTGCCGGTTTCCAGGATGTCGCAGTGATGAGTAATCCGGTCGAGGAGTGCTGTGGTCATCTTGGCATCGCCAAAGACTTGTACCCATTCGGCAAAGTTGAGATTAGTGGTGATGATCAGAGAGGTTTTTTCATAGAGATGGCTGATTCAGTGAAAGAGCAAAGCCCCGCCTGATGCAGGAAACGGCAGATAGCCCAGTTCATCTAGGATAACGGCATCCATCGCCGTCAGCTGTTTGGCCAGATTACCCGCTTTCCCTTGCTGTTTTTCCTTGTCCAGTTGGTTGACCAGGTCGACGGCATTGTAGAAGCGCACCCGTTTGCCTTGATGGATGGCAGTAATACTTATGGCGGTCGCCAAATGGGTTTTGCCTGTGCCTGTTCCGCCTACCAGGATCAGGTTATACGCCTGCTCCATGAATCCATTGGTCGCCAATTGTTCGATACGGGCCTGCTGCAACGGGGTTTCTGTTCAGTCGATCTTGAGTAAATCACGATGAATCGGGAAGCGAGCCGCCTTGAGCTGATAGTTAAGGCTTCGCGCTTGTCGATCTGCGTGTTCAGCGGCAATCAAACGATCCAATGATCAGGTTCGGCCTTTTCAGGCTCCTGTTTTAATGGAACCCGTTTATTTTCTACTCTTGCAAAATTGTAGGTTTTTGCTGCTCGAAAACCTTGGGAATAAGAGACGTTTTTTGGCAGATGGCTTCTTTCTCAGCTAAATGAGCCAGCAGGATCAGAAATACGAGACTGCAGAGGAAAAAAATCAATGTGGTACTTTTCCAGAAAAGCAAAGGATTGCGATCTATCAACGGGATTTTGTCTTCCGCTTTCAGGAATTGAGGATTTGGGGTCGAAAGATCGTGTAGAAACTCCGATAATTCGTCGTAGCGAAATCTTGGCAAGATATGCGTTGCTTTTTTTAACGCACCGTCAATCCAGATCGGTACCATTTCGTTACTACGGATGCTAGGAATGTAAACGAGGCGATCGAGATTGGCTCGGTTGGGCTTTTCCGGCAGGCTACCGAAAGGCAAGCCTCCATTGAGCATCTCGTAACAGATGACCCCTATTGAAAACAAATCGGACTTGATCGTGCCCCGCTGGCCGAGATGGTATTCCGGTGCCGTGTAGTTCAATGTGCCGAGGATATTCTCCGGCTCACCGTGATCCAAAGGGGTGATTTCAGCGATACCGGCAATCTTTACTGAGCCGAAGTCGATGATCTTGACGATACCTTCGTTGGTGATCATGATGTTTTCCGGCTTCAAATCCTGATGCAGCATTTCCATGCGATGAAAAGCGCGCAACCCTTTGGCGGTTTGTTCAATTAGCGAGCGGACCCGTTTAATCTCCGGTTTCGGGTTTTCGGACATCCAATCCCTTAAAGTCTGCCCTTCGATATATTCGGTCACATAATAAAGACAACTTCTTGCGCGGTCAGACTCGAGAATTTTTAATACGTTGTCATGATCGATGCGTTTTCCGGCCCACTCTTCATGCAGAAAATGCTCGATATAATGCGTATCGTCGTTGAATAACACCGAAGGCGTCTTCAAGATGACATAGCGGTTATGTAATGTGTCGAAGGCTTTGTAAATTTGCGTTCGCTTGCTGGCATGCAATTCGGCCTCGATGCGGTAGCCATCCAGCAGCATGCCGGGCTCCAACGGCGGAGGAAACGGCAAATGGCCGCGATGCCGTAATACCTCGTCTTCTTGCAGTAGAGGCAAGCAATCGACGTGGGCTATTTGGCAAGTTACGTTATCGTCACTACCGTTATCCAGCGCGGTTCGCACCAGGATCTTGGCGATGTCGTCGAGGTTGCGGTCCGCCTCTGTCGAAAGCAAGGTTTTCAGGGTTTTTTCATCGACGAAATCGTGCAGCCCATCGGTGGTCATCAAAAACCGGTCGTTTTTTTCCAGCGTCAGCGATTTGTAATCGACTTCCAGATGCGGCTCGATCCCCATCGCTCGATTCAGATAGCTTTTATCGTTGCTTACCCATAGCCGGTGATCGCGAGTCAGTTGTTCGAGATTATTCTGCCGCAGCAAATAAATCCGGGAATCGCCGACATGAAAAATATGCGCAGTATTGGATTTCACCACCAGCACGCTTAGCGTGCTGACCATGCCTTTGACCGAGGAATATCGCATTTGCCCCTGGCTGTGTAGCCAAGAATTAGTGGCGGACAGGATTTTTTGTCCGGCGGTGGATACAGACCAAGAATCCGGTGTACTGTAATAATCCTCCAAAAACGCGGTAATGCAGCAATGGCTGGCTTCCTTGCCGGCCTCGCTGCCGCTCATGCCGTCGGCAATGCCGACCACAATACCTTTCAACGTTAGTTGCGGTTCCGTCGGCACCACAGCGCCCCAAAAATCTTCATTTTCGCTTTTGACGCCTTTGTCGCTGTGAGAACCGATACGGATCGATAATGCCTTGGCCATGCGCGGTATTTGTTGAGTCCGGGGTTGGAAGAAGTTGTCCTGGCGCTTAGCAGGAGCGCAATCGGCCCAATCCGGCCAAGCGCTGCTCCAATTTTGTCATAAGCAAGGCTTGATGATGGCGCATTAAAACCGAGTCGCTGGGACGTGGAGACAGGCTGGCTTCGATTTCGCTATACACTTGCGTAATGAAATGCCGCCTAAGCACTGAATCTTCGGGCACATGCATATCGCTTGAAGGACAATGCTGCCCGTTTTGCAAGTTTGCATTCGGGTATTCGACGACCGACGACCGGCAAGCGGATCGCCAGCAAAGGATTAAACTCAGGGCGGCAAAGGCCAATAGTGCTTCGATCATGATGACTCCTAAAACAATGACATGTCAAAAAAGGCTTGATCGCATCCGACCCGTTGGCTGGACGCGCCTTGCCGGTTAATCTACTTCGATCATCGCCACACTACCGTCTTCCATGACTTCCGCCATGTGCCCCGAGGGTTCTTCGATGAACTGAACGGCTATCGCCACCAATACCGCCGTAGCGGCGATGGTGAGAAAAAAGATTTCCGGCGTCACGAACGACAGGACCGTCAAAAAAGTCACGCCGCCGACGTTGCCGTAAGCGCCTACCATGCCGGCAATCTGTCCGGTCATGCGGCGCTTGATCAGCGGCACCATCGCGTACACCGCGCCGCAACCGGCCTGCACGAAAAACGAGCACAGAAACGTCACGGCAAAAGCCAGGATGATCGGCCACTGTGAATCGATTTGCGACATGACGGCATAACCAACCGCGCAGCCTATGACGCAAAGGCTCAACGACAATTTGCGGCCATACTTATCGCTCAACCAACCGCCGCCGGGTCGGGCAACCAGGTTCATGAAGGCAAAGCTCGATGCCAGCAGACCGGCTTGTACCGTGGTGATGCCGGTGTGTTTGAACGTCTCGTGGAAAAACAGCGGTAGCATGGAAACCACCGCGAGCTCGGAGCCGAAGGTGACCAGATAGGCCAAGTCAAGAATGGCAACTTGTTTAAATTTGTATTTGTGAATCTCTTCGATGGGTTGGGTCAGATGCTCTTCATTGACATGAACGATCTTGTATAAGTTGTAGAGAAAAAGCAGCCAGATCCCAATATAAATACCGATCACTGAGCCATCCGATAACAGTTTCATACCGGCGGGCGACAGTTTCCAGGTCAGCAAGGTCAAGGCTGCATATAAAGGGATAGTCATCAGGATGTAGAAAAACAAATCCCAAATGCTGGTGACTTCCATTGCACCGGCTTTCTTGGGTTTGAAATAAGTAGAGCCTTTTGGAGTATCGCTGACGCTAAAGAAATAGACGACCGAATAGGCCAATGCCATAACGCCGGTACAGGCAATCGCATAACGCCAACCATTATCACCGCCGAACGCCAAGGCCAATGTCGGAAGAGCAATGGCTGCAGCAGCCGAGCCGAAGTTGCCCCAGCCGCCGTAAATGCCTTCGGCAATACCTAATTGTCTAGCCGGGAACCATTCGCCGACCATCCGGATGCCGATGACGAAACCGGCGCCGACGAAACCCATCAAAAATCTCGCCAGGGCCAGTTGCTGAAAATCGTCGGCCGCGGCAAACATGAAGCAGGGGATGCTGCCGACCGCCAATAAGGTTGAATAAGTGCGCTTAGGGCCAAACTTGTCCACCAAAATACCGATGGCGATGCGCGATGGGATAGTCAGTGCCACGTTGAGGATCAGGATGGTCTTGATTTCGGACTGACTGAGTTTGAGGCTTTCGGCAATCACCAGCATCAGCGGCGCGTGGTTGAACCACACCACAAAGCTGATGAAAAAAGCCAGCCAGCTCATGTGCAAAATTTTCATTTTGCCGGTAAAGCTAAATAGATTGAGTTTGGTTGAAGTCATAACAGTGAATGAATGATTAGATTGCCATGGGTGACAAAACGAAAACCCCGGTCAGAAGATCGAAGCCCAACAAATGCAGCATGCAAATTCCAACCGAAAACAAAATCGCGGCAAAGATCGGCGACCCGGCCTGAGTCGCAATAGTCACCGCAAACACCGCTGCCAGCGCCAGGATCGCACCGGTCATATAAGCCCTAATCAACGTATCTCGGGTGGAGATGAAGATTTTGGACTCACCCGCATCGAGCATCTTTGTGATGTATTCTGAAGGAATCGGATAGGACATAACTCACCATATAATTAAAGTTGGGTACACATGAATGCTGGTGTCGGATAAAACACCATAATTCGTTAGCTTGCGTCTGTGTTCGCAAGCCAATGATTCCCTGGAAACGAGCGTTTTTTACTCGTTCATTGTGAGTGGCCTGATTGAAGGTAAAGCCGAAACAATGACGGGTAAAGTATTGGCCGCCTGTATAAACAAACGACTTTCCGACGCCATTGTCGAAGAGAATAAATGGTGCTGCATTGCACCATAAAAAATCTAAAGCATAGAGCGTGCCACGCTTGATATTTTTGGGGCTTAGCGAGGTGATGCGCGACCTTGCCTAAATTTCGGCTCGCGTCATTTAGACTGAAATTTAAGAGTGTGCGCACCAAAGTGAAGCGAGCTGGAAAATAAAGTCCGAACGGTTCATAACAATAAATAACGCCAATATTTACCCGATAAAAGCGAAGAAAGCCCCGGATTCTTCAATATTCCTCAGAGAAAAATAGCACCGACCTATTTTCAACCTCGGCAGAATCCGTTGAAGACAGCGCTCACGCATGGGCAACCCATGTGAGGGAAACGAGCCTGTTTTTGGGGCGCAGATTCATTGTAAAACCGCGTACCGAAAGCCTGTGTGCCAACCGATGTTCCATTTAAATCATAAACCTACATATCCTAGGCCAGCCTATCCAAAGACACATGGATGGTTTTTCAAGGCTTTCTGTGTTTATTTTGGTGCGAATTGTCGCCAATATGAGCCAATTTAGTGCAACCAAGACACCCCGTATCGGTGCGCCACGTCAAAAAATGTAGCAATATCAATCGATCCTTGGTTTGCATATGCTGGCATTAATATTGCTTAGGTCTTAATCGGTTAAAGTCTCCCGTTGGGCTTACCTTTAAACTGTTTTTGGACAAAGGCGTCCTGTATTGAATGAATCCCTCATTTCAATCAGGACGCCTTTTTTTTGTCCTTTTAACACCGAGCCGATGGGAAATAGCCGTTATACGGCCACGTTTGCGTGTTGAGCGGCGGCCGAGTGAATAGCAATTGAGGTCGGACATGAACACAAAACAGACACTGGTTGTCATTGGCAACGGTATGGTGGGACAACATTTTTTGGCTGGTCTGGTGGAATACGGATTAGCCGAACACTACCGAATCGTTACTTTTTGCGAAGAACCGCGCGTTGCATACGACCGCGTGCATTTATCCGAGTATTTTCTCGGTAAAAGCGCCGAAGATTTGTCGCTGGTGCCGGATGATTTCTTCGTGAGCAACCGCATTGAAATTTATTTAAATGACAAAGCGGCAACTGTCGATCGCGAGCGCAAACAGGTTACGTCCGCCAACGGTATGGTCGTCGATTACGACAAATTGGTGTTGGCAACCGGTTCTTTTCCATTCGTCCCGCCGGTGCCGGGACATGATCGGCCCCAATGTTTGGTCTATCGCACCATAGAAGATCTGGAGCGGATTCAAGCCGCGGCCGGCAAATCCACGGTCGGCACGGTGGTCGGCGGCGGTTTGCTCGGTTTGGAGGCCGCCAAAGCCTTACGGGATTTGGGGCTGGAGACGCACGTGGTTGAATTCGCCCCGCGTCTGATGGCGGTGCAACTCGACGACGGCGGCGGCGCGATGCTGAAACGCAAGATCGAGGCGCTGGGAGTGAAACTTCACCTCAATAAAAACACCACGCTGATCGACGACGGCGAACGCTATCAGCACAAAATGAATTTTGCGGATGGCGAAGTGTTGGAAACCGACATTGTGTTGTTTTCCGCAGGCATCCGCCCGCGCGACGATATTGCCCGGAGCTGTGGGCTGATCGTGGGGCCTCGCGGCGGTATCGTCATCGACAACCATTGCCGCACCTCCGACCCGGACATCTACGCGATTGGCGAATGCGCGCTGTGGAACGGCCAGATTTTTGGCCTAGTCGCGCCCGGCTACAGCATGGCCCGTAGCGTGGTCGCACATTTGTCCGACAGGGAACAAGCCTTTACCGGTGCCGACATGAGCACCAAACTGAAGTTGATGGGCGTGGATGTGGCCAGCATCGGCGACGCCCATGCCAGAACTCCGGGTGCGTTGGTGTATACCTATCAGGATGGCCGCGCGGAAATCTACAAGCGACTGGTGGTCAGCGCCGACAACAAACACCTGCTCGGCGCGGTACTAGTTGGCGACGCCAACGGCTACAGCACCTTATTGCAATATTGCCTGAACGGCATCGAACTGCCGGAAAATCCCGATTCGCTGATCCTACCGCCGCGTTCGGATCAATCGGTCGGGCTGGGTCCCGACGCGCTGCCGGATGCGGCGCAAATCTGTTCGTGTTATGCAGTCTCCAAGGGCGAGGTCTGCTCCGCCATCGCCGGAGGCTGCACAACCGTTCCCGCGATCAAAGCCGAAACCAAGGCCGCCACCGGCTGCGGCGGCTGCGCGGCTTTGTTGAAATCGGTTCTGGACTGCGAATTGAAAAAAGCCGGGGTCGAAGTCAATACCGACATTTGCGACCACTTCCCCCACACCCGTCAGGATTTGTACAACCTGGTCCGGGTCGGCCAGGTCAAAACCTTCGACGAACTGCTGAGCCATCACGGTCGCGGTCTGGGCTGCGAAGTCTGCAAGCAGGCCGTCGGCTCGATTCTGGCGTCGTACTGGAACGAGTACATCCTGGAAAAACCGCACATCGGCTTGCAGGATACCAACGACACCTTCTTGGCCAATATGCAGAAAGACGGCACCTATTCGATCGTGCCGCGCGTCACCGGTGGCGAAATTACCCCGGACGGCCTGATCGCGTTGGGACAAGTGGCCAAAAAATATGGCCTGTACACCAAAATCACCGGCGGCCAGCGCGTCGACTTGTTCGGCGCTCGCGTCGAACAATTGCCGCTGATCTGGCAAGAGTTGATAGATGCCGGTTTCGAATCCGGCCACGCTTACGGTAAATCGTTGCGTACCGTCAAATCCTGCGTCGGCAGCAGCTGGTGCCGGTACGGCGTCGATGACAGTGTTGGTTTGGCGATCGAACTGGAAAACCGCTACAAGGGCTTGCGCGCGCCACACAAGATCAAGTTTGCGGTGTCCGGCTGCACCCGCGAATGCGCCGAGGCACAGGGCAAGGACATCGGTGTCATCGCCACCGAAGGCGGCTGGAATCTGTATGTGTGCGGTAACGGCGGGATGAAGCCTCGGCATGCCGACTTGTTCGCCACCAATCTGGACAAGCAAACCTTGATCAAGCTGATCGACCGGGTTTTGATTTTCTACGTGCGTACCGCCGACCGCATGCAGCGCACTTCGGTGTGGATGGAAAACATGGAGGGAGGACTGGATTATCTGAAAGCGGTGGTCATCGACGACAAACTGGGCTTGTGCGAGGAACTGGAGCAACAGATGCAATACGTCATCGACACCTATCAATGCGAATGGAAGACCACCTTGCAGGACGAGCACAAACTGAAACGTTTCCGCCACTTCATCAACAGCGATCAGCCCGACGACAACATCGTTTTTGTCGAAGAACGCGGCCAAGTTCGTCCAGCCAATCAGCAGGAACGGCAGCATTTTCAACTGGTCGAGGAGATGGCATGAGCGTCTGGATAGATGTCTGCGGGTTGGATGATCTGCAACCCGACTCCGGGGTTTGCGCACTGGTGGCCGGTAAACAGATTGCATTATTTAGTTTTTCCAAAACCGGCGAGATATTCGCCGTCGGCAACTACGACCCGATCGGCAAGGCCAACGTATTGTCGCGTGGCATGATCGGCGATTTGGGCGGCGAACCGATGGTGGCCTCACCGCTGTACAAACAGCATTACAGCCTGAGAACCGGCATCTGTTTCGAATACGGCGATATCAAAATCGACACCTACCCGGCGCGCATCGACAATAACCGCGTTGCGGTAAAAATGGAGGCGCTATAAGCCATGAAATATAGCTATTACATCGCCGACGTTTTTACGCAACGAATATTCAACGGCGCGCAAATTGCGGTATTTCCGCACGCTGACGGGTTGGAAGCCGAAACCATGGCAAAGATCGCCCGCGAATTGAATTTGTCGGAAACGGTCTTCATTTTTCATCATCCCGAGCAAGCCAACCGGCGCCGCATGCGGATTTTTTCGCCGCTAGCGGAACTGGATTTCGGCGGCCATCCCGTCATCGCCGCCGGGTACGTGTTGGGCGTTTGCGGCGACATCGAATTGTCGACATCCGTCACACCGGTGATTTTTGAACAAAACGCCGGGGCTATAGAGGTCAACATCTCAAGCGCTAATGGCCAACCCAGTTTTGTGCAATTTTCTCGGACGGTGAGGCCGCTAGTCGATCACTTCGCCCCCAGCGATGGGGAGTTGGCGCAATTTCTCGGCATCGCTCAATCCGAGCTGGATCATAAAAAATACTCGCCCCGGTTAGTGTCTTGCGGATTTCCGTATTTAGTCGTTCCAGTGTGGAATTACGACACGGTAAGAAGAGCACGTTTCAATTACGCCGCCTGGAGCCAGTCGATAGCGCCGCAAACCGCAGCTCAAGAGATTATGCTGTTTGCCCCGAAATCGCCGAATCCGGATGCCGATTTCAACGTGCGCCTGTTGGGACCGCGCATCGGCATTCACCAAGACCCGCCGGTCGGCAGCGCAATGCCCGCGCTTTGCGCCTATCTGTGTTCGTTCGACCATACCCAGAAAGGCACGCATGCCTTTAGCGTCGAACGGGGCGACGACAAAACCCGCCGTAGCGTGATCAGCCTGGAAATGGACAATAAACGCGAAGAGTCGTTGAACATCAGGATAGGCGGCTACGCGGTATTGGTGGCCGAAGGCTGTATTCAGTTACCCGAAAAACACGATTCTTGAGGTTTTGTCATGCTATTCGGCCGTAATCAAAAAAATCCTATTAGCATTGCCGACAAACAGGTCGTGAAGTGGACCTATTCCACCTGTGGCTATTGTTCGACCGGTTGTGCCATCGAAATCGGCAGCGATCATGCGGGCAAGCCGGTCGCCAGCCGCGGTGTCGGCAGTGCCGACGTCAACCGTGGCAAATTGTGCGTCAAAGGGATTTTCGAACATGAGATCTTCGAAGCCGCCGGGCGTGGCAATACGCCCTTATTCAGGGAAGCGCCCCAACAAACTTTTCAAGCCGTCGGCTGGGATTCTGCCCTCGACAAAATGGCGGTGGAGATCGAACGCATCCAAGCCCAATACGGCCGCGATGCCTTTGCCATCGTTTCCACCGGCCAGATTTTGACTGAAGAATTCTACACGTTGGGCAAACTGGCGCGCGGGGTCATCGGCACCAACAATTACGATGGCAACACCACGCTGTGCATGGCATCGGCGGTTTCCGGCTACAAGCGTTCTTTCGGTTCCGACGGCCCGCCGGGTTGCTATGAAGACTTCGAATATACCGATTGCCTGATGGCCTGGGGCTCCAATCTTCCCGAACAGCATCCAATCATTTATTGGCGGATGAAGGAGGCCCAGGAAAAACGCGGGTTTCCATTGATCGTGGTCGACCCCCGCGTCACCATGCTGGCGCAGAATGCCGACATCCATCTGCCGATTACCCCGGGCACCGATTTAGTGCTGCAAAACGCTCTGATGCATGTAATTCTGGCCGAAGGCCTGGAAGACAGTGCCTATATCGCGGCCAATACCTCCGGTATCGACGAATTGCGCGCCGAAGTCCAAAAATACGATCCGACCAGCGCGGCGAAAATTTGCGGCATCGACGAAGACACAATCCGCACGGTGGCCCGGCTTTATGCCAAAGCCGAGCGGGCGATGAGCATCTGGACCATGGGTATCAATCAAAGCACCCATGGCTCCGACGGTGTGGTCGGTATCAATAATTTGAACTTAATCACCGGCAACATCGGCAAGCCCGGCGGCACCAGCCTGTCGATCACCGGCCAATGCAATGCGATGGGCACCCGCGAATGGTCGTCGTGTTCCGGCCTGCCGGGTTACCGGCTGCTGGAAAAAGCCGAAGATCGCGAGGAAATCGGTCAATTCTGGGGTGTCGATCCCGAGTTTTTTCCGAAAAAGCGCGGCTTGACCGAAACCGATATTTTTCCGGCCATCGAGACCGGGCAGATCAAGGGATTATGGCTGGTTGCCACCAATCCGATGACTTCAATGCCCAATACCGCACGCATCCGCAAGGCCTTTGAAAAATTGGAATTTTTGGTGGTGCAGGATTCGTTCGCCGACGTCGAAACCATGGAATATGCCCATCTATTTCTGCCGGCGGCGATCTGGGCGGAAAAAGAAGGTACTTTCACTAATACCGAACGGCGGGTCAATATCACCCGTCCAGTCAAGCAAGCCCATGGCGAGTGTCAATCCGATCTTTGGATTTTCAACCAACTGGCCAAACGCTTCGAGCAAGGCCGCCGCATCAAATTCCCCGAGCAACCGGAACAAGTGTTCGAGGAAATGAAATTCCTCTCCAAAGGCCGGCTGATGGACATTTCCGGCATGAACTACGATCTGATCGAAGCCAATCGGGGCATCCAGTGGCCCTATACGGCACAACAGGCGGAAAATGGCGAAAAACCGGCCGCTGGTGGCGTCAGGCTGTATGGCGACGCGGCCAGCTTCCGCTATCCGGACGGCAAAGCCAAACTGGTGCCGTTGCCTTTCGTCGATAACAACGAGGTACCGGATGAACAGTTTCCTTTGTGGCTGAACACCGGTCGTCTGGTCGAGCAATTTCACACCCGCACCCGTACCGGCAAAATCGGCAATAACAACAAGTTCAGCCCGACGCCGTTCATGGAGATCAACCCGGATGCGGCCGCCGAACTAGGTATTCGCCACCAGTCTTATGTGCGGGTGGTGTCTCGCCGTGGCGATGCCATCGTCATGGCGATGTTGACGCAACGCGTGCCGAAAAACATGGTGTTTATTCCATTCCACTATTTCGATTGCGTCAACCGTCTGACACTGGGGCTGCTGGATCCTTATTCCCGGCAGCCGGCATTCAAACAAGCGGCGGTGCGTATCGAATTGACCGATCAAACGGAAGCCGCCCGTTTGAATAAAGAATCACGCGGGTTTTAAACAGTTTCAATTTCGCCGGCACGTCATGATGCTTGGCGACACAGAGGGAAGACTATGTTTGAAGTAAGAAGCGACGAACCCGATTATGCGTTTCTGCAAGATCCGGAAACGCAAACCAAGAACCGTTACGGCCAGGCTATCGAACTGGCTGAGGCAGGTGATGGGTTGCACGAGCAAAGCCTGAACATCAACGGCGACGCGGGCATCGGCGATAACCCTAACCGCCACAAGCAACACGGCTTCTTCTTTACTGCCGACAACTGCATTGGTTGCCACGCCTGCGAATCGGCCTGTTCGGAAAAAAACGACAATCCGGCGCATATCGCTTTTCGCTCGGTGGGCTTCGTCGAGGGTGGAACTTACCCGGATTACCAGCGCATCAATATCTCGATGGCCTGCAACCATTGCGACGACCCGGTGTGTCTGAAAGGTTGCCCAACCCGCGCCTACACCAAGTTCGCCGAATACGGCGCGGTATTGCAGGATCCGGAGATTTGTTTCGGTTGCGGCTATTGCACCTGGGTTTGTCCGTACAATGCACCACAGCTCGATCCCGTCAAAGGCCAGGTCAGCAAATGCAATATGTGTGTGGATAGGCTGGAAGTAGGGTTGAAACCGTCCTGTGTTAGCGCCTGTTTGGGCAAGGCCCTGGATTTCGGCGTGATCGAAAACATCCCGGCAGGCCGCGTCCAAGCCAAAACCGAGATTCCCGGTTTCCCGAGTGCCGAGATTACCCACCCGAACATCCGCTTCCAGCAAACCCGCTCGACCCACCGCGAAATGACGCGCACCGACAGCATGCCGGTCAAATACCACCGCGACGACCAGGCCGGTCTGTTCAAGCCGATGCTCGATAAAAAACACGGCGAGGTGAAACAGTGGAACCTGCGTCAACTGCTGACCAGCCATGAAAGCGCGCATGTGATCTTCACCCTGTGTACCCAGGCCACGGTCGGCGCATTCTTGTTGATGACGCTGGGGCCTCTGGCAGGGCTGCCGCCGTTGACACTGCTCAAACAAGCGCCGATTTTCCTGCCGCTGCTGGCGACTATAGTCGTCTTGTGTACTGTGGGTTTGCACAAACTGAACATGCATTTGGGCAAGCCGCATCGATTTTATCGAGGCTTCAATAACCTGCGGCTGTCGCCGGTCAGTCGCGAGATTGCCGGGGTATCGGCGTTTTACATGGGTCTTTTGGGTTACAGCCTGCTTGCCATCTTCGACACCGGCCCGACTGATTTCATTGCCGGAGTTTTCGGCTTGCTGGCGTTGCTTGGCGGGCCGGTTGGTTTGTTCTATATGTACCAGCTGTACCGGATACCGGCGCGGCCGTTTTGGGACCATAAACAAACCGGTACCGCATTTGTCGGTGCCGCGCTAAGTCTGGGGGCGCTGATTCTCGGCGCGGTCGCCGTCGTCGCGCTGCCCTTATCCGCCGAGGGAATGCAGCCCCTGCTGCAAACCCTGGCGAGCACGATGGCCGTGGGATTTTTGATCGAAGGCATCGGCCACATCCTCCACGCTCGCGATATGCAAATCCAGGGTGGCGAAGGCGCCGCTTCTTATTACCGGCAAACCACCCAATTCGGCAAAGCCTATTTGTTGCGCAATGGTTTGTTGGCGATTGCCCTAGTGCTAGCGGCAACGATTGCGCTAAATGGTTTGAGCGGAGTGGCCGGATTGATAGCTGCAACGTTATTGGCCTTATCGACGCTGATCGCCAGCGTCTTCGGTCGTTCGCTGTTTTTTGTATTGGTGATACCAACCACGATGCCGGGCGCGTTTTTCTGGAAAAACCCAGGTTTCGTCGAACATGCTCGCGAGACCGGCCTAGCCGATTCCCCGCAGCACGGCATCGTCTATGAAAGGCATCATACCTTTAAAGTCGATGAGTTAATCCGAACGATCCAAGAAACCTCGTTGCGTGACATGATTGCTCATGTGAAGTGGATTCTTGGGAAATAAAGCTTTTCGCCGTTCCAATGACTATAAACCATGCATTTAAACCACGGAACGCCACCAGTTGATCTTGTCCAGTTTTCACAGGGCAACTGACGACGCTTTTGTCGAAGGGCGGAGTAAAGAGCGCCAAGCGGCTTTTTAGCGCACTCCTAAAGGGCTAATTTCGCCAAAAACGTCGGCGTTCGGCACGGCATGACGGGAAGAAAACCAGCCAGACCAGTCCGGGGGTTGTAATATTGAATCGCTATCTATAGACTGCTTTCACATAATCTCGCAGACTGTTTGAATCCTGCCGAAATACACCAAACGGTTTTAGAAATGGTTTATTTCAGCCGGTCTTCGCCGGTTTCGAGCCGCATGTCTCCATAAATCAATTATTATCACCTTTGCTGTGACAAGGAGGCCGTGGCATTGCCGATTGACCGCCGGCTGAAATCAAACTTGGCTAGAAAATTGCTGTGCTGTTAAGTGCTGCAAGATTAATCTCCCGATTCCAGTTAAATCCATGCCAAAAAATCGTTTTAAATTGACAACAACTGGGTTGCTATTCGGTTTACTGAGCACCTTTGATGTTTACGCACAAAATGTGGCGCTTTCCGTCGATGAAGCGCTTGCGCTTTTTTACCAGCGCAACCTGGATCTGATTGCCGCTCAATACAATATCGATCAATCCCGAGCGGAAGCCGTGATTGCTTCGGCAATTCCCAATCCGACGCTTGGTGTACAGATTGCCGAAATCAGCAGCAAGCCCAACATGGGCTCCAACGCCACAGGCTGCAACCACGATCCCAATGTTTCCTGCGGCCCTGCCGAATACTTTTCCTTCAGTCAATTGATTGAAGTCGCCGGCAAGCGCGGGTTGCGCATCCAAAGCAGCGGTTTTGCCACCCAGGCGGCGGAAAGCGATTTTCGCGATGCGGTACGGATCTTTTCCAACATGGTCAGGGATGCTTACTACGATCTGCTTCAGGCCCAGAAAAACCGCTGGCTGGCTCAGGAAATCGTCGATCATTATCAGATCATTGCCAAAGCCAATAGCCTGCGATTGAAGAACGGCGATATATCCGAGTCGGATTTCCTGCGGGTCAAAATGGAAGCCATGCGGGCACAGTCCGATCTCGATAATGCCCAAACTGCCGTGGAACAGGCTCAAGCCGGCCTGGCGGTGATTTTGCGCTGGCCGGACAAGAGTTTGCAATTCGAAGCCAAGGAACAATGGCCGGAGGTTAAAGACATCGGCCAGAGCATAGCCAAAGAAGCGCTGATCAATAAGGCCTTAGAACTGCGCCCTGACTTACAGGCAGATAAACAGAGAGCCGCGCAAGCCGAAAAGGAACTGGAACTGGCGCGCCGTCTTAAATATCCCGACGTTACCCTCAATGCCGGTTATGCCCGAGATCCCAGTAACAATGCGCTCAATTCTTTCTTCGTCGGCGTTAATGTCCCGGTACCGTTGTTTAATCAATATCAGGGCGAATCCGACAAGGCGGCGGTCAATTTGAACCAGAGCCGGCTGGCGGTGGAACAAACCGAACTCGGTATCCGCAACGATGTTGTCAGCGCTTTGGCGGCCTGGAATAGCGCCGACAAAATCGTGCAACGCTTTAAGGATGGTCTGCTCGACGACGCTCATACCGTCAGGGACAGTTCCGAGCTGGCCTATGGCAAGGGGGCAACCAGCGTGCTGGACTTTATCGAAGCCCAGCGCAGCTATAAAAATGTGATGCGCGATTATTACGCGGCGATGATCAACCGTACCAATGCTTACTACGATTTGGCCAAATCCTTGGGAGTGGAATTGAACGCCGACTCTGGCAAACCGCCGGTCGCCGATCAATTCGGCAACCAAGAAAATACAAATTAGCATCCGGGCGTCAGACAAGCCTAAGAACCAGTCCGTGCGGGCAATGGATATGATTAAACAGAGACATCTTCAAAGAAAAAAAACGGTTTTATGCTGGTTATTGGCAACGGCAATGTTAACGGCTTGCAACGATCCGTCCGAGAAAAAGCAGCCTATAGCGCAACCGGCCAAAGTACCGGGAGAAGTCCGCCTTGCGCCTGACTCGCCGAAAAAAAACTACGTCAAAACCGCAAGACTAAGTTTGACTCAACATCCCTTGCTGGAGCCGTTGGCCGGCAAAATCGCCTATAACGAAAACCAGACTTCGCTCATCAGTTCTCCGGTCGCTGGCCGGGTTATTGCTGCCCCGGTTGCGCTTGGCACGCAGGTACAAGCCGGTTCTATATTGCTGGAGCTGAACAGCCCGGATGTCGCCGATGCCGAAGCGGATTTTGCCAAGGCGCAGGCCGATTTGACTCTGGCTAGCCACGCCTTTAATCGCCAACAAGAGCTTTATGCCGGCAAAGCCGTTTCCCGCAAGGAACTGGAGCAAGCACAAGACGATTTGAGCCGCGCTCGCAGCGATGCGCAACGCGCCCAGGAACGATTGAACAATCTACATATAAATCTGCGCCAGAACGATGGCCGTTTTGCCTTGCGTTCCACGGTTCCGGGCGTGGTTGTCGAACGGAACGTCAACCCCGGCATGGAAGTGCGGTCGGACCGGGATACGCCTTTATTCGTGGTTTCCGACCTTAAAAAACTGACCGTGTTAATGGAGGTTTTCGAGGTGAATCTCGGCAAAATCAAGCTGGGACAGAAGCTGTCGATTTCGGTGCCGGCCTATCCGGGAGAAACATTTCCGGCCACGGTGCAATACATCGGCCAGGTATTGGATGAAACCACCCGTACAGTAAAAATCCGCTGCGATTTGCCCAATCCCGACAGCCGCTTGTTACCCGGTATGTACGCGACGATCAATGTAGAAAGCGGCCCTGAGAATCCGGGGATCGTGGTTCCCCTGACTGCAGTTTTTACCGAAGGCGATGCCAACTACGTTTTTATTGATCTTGGCGATAATCGCTATCAGCAACGCCGGGTGGAATTGGGGTTGCGCCTAAAAGATAAAGCCGTGGTAAGCCAAGGGCTTAAAGCCGATGAGCTATTGGTGACCGAGGGGGCGCTGATGCTGCGTGCCGAAGAAGAAGTCGAAACCGAAAGTGTCAATCCGTAATTCACTGAGGGAGTTATCGACATGATTGAACGTATCATCGCATTTTGCCTGCAGCAACGGCTGATGGTGATTGGCGCGACGCTGGCGATTGCGGTTTCCGGCATTGTCGCCTTTGAAAATCTGCCTGTTCAGGCTTTTCCCGATGTACAAAACGTTTTCGTACAGGTCGTTACCCAATATCCGGGTCAGGCGCCGGAGGAAGTGGAAAAACTGATTTCCTTGCCGATCGAACGGGTGATGAACGGTTTGCCGCATCTGATGAATATGCGTTCGGTGTCGATCTTCGGCTTGTCGGTGGTCACGCTGACCTTCGACGACAAAGCCGAAGATTATTTTTCCAGGCAACAAGTCCTGGAACGCCTGCATGACGCGGACCTACCCTCGGACACTCGCCCGCAACTCGGGCCGTTGACTACCGGGGTTGGCGAAATATTGCGCTATGTCATCGATGCCAAACATTTACCGCTGGTGGAGCAACGGGCCTTGCAGGACTGGGTGATCGAGCCGCGGCTGCGTTCGGTACAAGGGGTTGCCGACGTGGTGTCCTATGGCGGCGGGGTTAAGGAATACAAGATAGCCGCCAAACCGGACCGTCTGAAAAATTATCGGCTTGATCTCAAACAGCTTTACGACGCCATCGCCGCCAATAATGTTAATACTGGTGGCGGTTATATCGAAGACGGCGACGAAGCTCTGGTAGTTAGAGGCGTCGGCCTGTTGAAATCCGCCGATGACATCGGCGAAATTGTCGTCACAACTTATGACGGCGTGCCGGTGCGTATCAAGGATGTTGCCGACATCAGCGTCGGCCCGCAACCGAGGACCGGTATCGTCGCCATGAATCAACGCGACGATATAGTGGAAGGCATCGTCTTGTTGATCAAAGGCCGGGATGCCGTGAATGTGTTGGGCGGCGTCAAACAGAAAATTAAGGATCTCAACGAATTCGGCCTGCCGCCCGGCGTCAAGATCACCCCGATTTACGACCGCACCGAACTGGTCGGCCATACCGTGCATACCGTCGAACACAACATGATAGAGGGCGCGGTGCTGATCCTGATTATCCTGCTGGTGTTCCTGCAACGCTTTCTGGCGGCGTTTCTGGTGACCTTGATTATTCCGCTGTCGCTGCTATTCGCGTTTATTCTGGTCGACCTCGGCGGCATTTCCGCTAATCTGATTTCGCTGGGCGCCATCGATTTCGGGATTATCGTCGATAGCGCCGTGGTACTGGTCGAGGCGGTGATGGTGCAAGTCACGCTGGATTTGCAGCACCAAGCCGACATTCGCCATCTGCGGCAGTCTCTGCTGAGCACGGCGACGGAAATGGGCCGGCCTATCCTGTTTTCCAAAGCCATTATCATCATCGCCTTCTTGCCAATTTTTACCTTTCAGCGCGTGGAAGCCAAAATTTTCTCGCCTATGGCCTATACCCTCAGTTTTGCGCTGGTGGCGTCGATGCTGTTTAGTCTAACCTTCGTGCCGGCGATGATGACTTATCTATTGGGCCCGAAACTGGCCGAACGCCATAACCCCTTGGTTCACGGTATGGAACGTCATTACCGGCGGATTCTGGAATGGGTGCTTGAGCACGCTCGTGGCGTGTTCATTTCGGCAGTTGCCGCGTTGGTGTTGAGTTTTATGTCGGTGCGCCTGATCGGTACCGAATTCATGCCCAAGCTCGACGAAGGCAATATCTGGCTGACCATCACCCTGCCGACGCCGGTATCGTTGACGACCGCCAAAGACATAGAGCGCAAGGTCCGCGAAAAACTGGAGACGTTTTCGGAAGCCAAGACGGTGTTGACCCAGCTAGGGCGGCCGGAAGACGGTACCGATCCTAAAGGTTTCAATAACCTCGAGGTGCTGATCGATCTCAATCCCAAAGACAGCTGGGGCTATAAGTCCAAGGATGCACTGGTGCAGGCGATGGACAAAGAGTTGGCGATCTTTCCCGGTATCCTCACCAACTTTTCGCAAGTCATCCAAGACAACGTTGAAGAAGCTATTTCCGGGGTCAAGGGTGAAATAGCCGTCAAAATTTTTGGCAGCGACTTACAAACCCTGCAGGAAAAGGCCGACCAGATCACCCATATCCTGGCCTCGATACGAGGCGCTACGGATGTTGCCGCCGAGCAGCAGGCTGGGTTAGCCCAGGTGATCGTCGATATCGATAGGGCCAAGGTATCCCGTTATGGCATCAATGTGGCCGACGTGGAGCGGGTGATGGAAATCGGCATGGCCGGCAAGGCGGCATCCCAGTTTCTGGAAGGCGAACAACGTTTCGATATTACCCTGCGCTATGAAGAAAGTGCCCGTAACTCCGTTTCCGGCCTGGAAAGTCTGACGGTGCAGTCGCCGAGCGGTCAGCGTATTCCGTTGTCGGAGCTGGCGACGATCAAGGTCAATCAGGGAGCGTCCAGGATCGGCCGCGAAGACAATATGCGTAGAATTGCCATCAAATGTAATTTGATCGACCGCGATCAGGGTAGTTTTGTGGTCGAAGCGCAGCAAAAAGTCGCTGCTCAGCTGGATTTGCCGCCCGGCTATCATATCGTTTGGAGCGGCCAGTTTGAAAACCAACAAAGGGCGATGAAGCGGCTGTCGGTGATTGTGCCGATCAGTCTGGGATTGATCTTTGTGTTGTTGTTCTGGGCGTTCATGTCGATAAAAAACGCACTGCTGATCGTGATGAACGTGCCCTTCGCGATGATAGGCGGATTGCTGATCTTGCTGGCTACCGGGATTAATCTTAGCGTTTCCGCCGCGGTCGGTTTTATAGCCCTGTTCGGTATCGCGGTGCAAAATGGCGTGATACTGGTCTCGCAATTGAATAAACTGCGTCGTGAAGGCCAAGCCTTGCACGATGCTATCGTCAATGGCTCCGTCAGTCGTCTCAGGCCGGTGGTGATGACCGCGCTGATGGCCATGCTGGGCCTGTTTCCGGCTGCGCTGTCGACCAGTGTCGGTTCTGAAACGGCAAAACCTTTCGCCGTGGTGATTATTGGCGGATTGCTGACCTCAACCCTGCTGACCTTGACGCTGTTACCGGCGTTGTATCGCTATTTTGCCGAAGCCGACGAACCTTAAGGGGGAAAATCATGAAAGAAATACGTGCCTATATTCAACCCCACAAGCTTAGTCATGTGACCATGGCATTGATGGAAATTCCCGGGTTTCCCGGCATGACGATTACCGATTGCGATGGTTTTGGACGCGAGCGTACCGAGCATATTCAGGACTACAAGCCATTCCTGCCTAAAAAGCGTCTTGAAATTTTCGCTCCCGACAGTTTGGTGGAGATAATTTTCGAAACCATCATGCATGTCGGCCATAGTGGGCAGCATGGCGACGGCAAAGTCTATGTGCTGGATGTGCTTGAAGGGGGGCGTATCAGTACCGGTGAAAGAGATCCTGATCTAGGGTAGCCGGCGCGACTACCATTTTAAAAGCCGAGGCATAAGCCTCGGCTACGGTTTTTTAACTATCGGCCTAACGAAAACAACTCCCGCATTTTTTGGCCTGGATGTTCGGCGCGCATGAAGGCTTCGCCGACCAGGAAGGCGTAGATGCCGTTGTCTTGCATTAATTGCACGTCGGCCGGGGTATGAATGCCGCTTTCGGTGACGATCAGTTTGTCGGCCGGGATATTGTTTTTCAGTTCCAGCGTGGTTTGTAGCGAGACTTCAAAAGTGCGCAGATTGCGGTTGTTGATGCCTATCATGTTGGTGCCCAATTTCAAGGCCCGTTCCAGTTCCGGCGCGTCGTGCACTTCCACCAAGACATCCATGCCCAGGCCGGTGGCGGTGTCGGCCAGTTCCTTCATCAGACCATCTTCCAGCGCGGCGGCGATCAACAATACGCAATCGGCGCCCAGCGCTCGCGACTCGTGGATTTGATAGGGGTCTATCATGAAATCCTTGCGGATCACCGGCAGCGGACAAACTTGCCTAACCATCTGCAGATTGGCTTCAGAACCCTGGAAAAACTCCTTGTCGGTCAGTACCGACAGGCAGGTGGCACCGCTCATCGCGTAATCCTGAGCGATTTCCACGGGCTTGAAATTTTCGCGAATCACGCCCTGGCTGGGTGAGGCTTTCTTGATTTCGGCAATAATCGCCGGCTTTTTCGCATCGGCCTTGCTGCGCAGGGCCTGGTAAAAGCCGCGTGGCCCTTGCACGGTGCCGGCCAGTTCCCGCAGGACATCTAGCGGCATGTTGGGCTTGCGGCGGGCCACTTCTTCGGCTTTTTTGGCGAGGATGGTTTTCAGAATATCGGGAGTATCGGTCATGGCTGGTTTGGCTGATGGGTTGATGCTGTGTAATTAGGCAATCATTATAGGGGATAGAGGTGCCGGTCGGAATGATTGAACGACAAAAGCCGATGTTGATTGTTAATCGGCCTGTGCTCGGAACCGGCAACTTTATGTCGGATTCTCGAAATAAACGGCTAATAATCCCGAGGCTGTCATCACATCCAGTTCCGCTTCAATTTCATTTTGGATCAGCTCCAGATGATTCAGCTTGATTTCCGTTCGGGTCCGCGAGGAGTCGAGTAACTCGATAAGGCTGGTTTGGCCTAATCGATAGGCATCTTCGGCCATTTGTTTCAGGGTGGATAATGGGGCGATTACCTCGGTTTCGGCTTTGGCCAGTGTCGCCCGGCGCCGGCCAAGCACGTCGACGGCGCGTTCAAGCTCCTGGCGGGTGGCGGCCAACAGCAATTCGCGTTTCAGCTGGGAGGCGCGGACTTCCGCAGAAGCTCGCGCCATGCCGCCCTGGCCGCGATCGAAAATCGGCAAATCAACCGATAGGCCTGCAAATGTAGTGTTGCCGTAGGGTTTGTCGGTGAAGGCAGTACCAAACATCAGCGAAGGCACTGGCCAACGTTCCCGCTCGGCACGTGCCAGTCCTGAGTCCGCAGCAATAATTTCTCGGCGAGCCGTTTCAAGATCGGGGTTATTGTGTTCAGCCTGTTGCCATAGCTTCTCGATGTCCGCCGACACGCCGATTGGCGTCAACATGCCGGTTGCGTGGGGCTTCCAGTTTGGAAAGCCCAGCAAACGGGCCAACTCGCCTATCGTACTGCTGAGGTTGGTTTGGGCATTTTCCAACCGGGTATTCAGACTCTGTACTTCCTGGACAATGCGCATCACATCGTATCGACTGGCAGTTCCGGCATTTTGCTTGCCCGATATGATGGTTTGCAGCCGTTCCAACTCCAACCGGGCTTCGTCCAGTACGGCTACGCGTTGCTGGTTTGCCAATAATTGTGCAAACAGCCGCCAGGATTCCCGGATAAGCTGGTTATAGTCAACCTCGACGCGGGCTTCTGCAACGTCGACCTGCCGCTCCGCGGCATCCTTGCGTACTCCGTGTTGCCCGGCCAGCAGCATGGGTACTTCCACCGTAATGTTTTGTTGGGAAGGGCCATCGAATTGGGTGTTTCTAAGCCCGCCGGCCTGATCATAGCGGCCGTAACTGATTTTGGGATTGGGGAGCACATCGGCAGCCACCACTTCCGCCTGCGCGGCATCGATTTGGGTACGAGCCAATGCATAGCGCGGGCTTTTTTCCCGAACGATTTGCAATAACTCCCGGATTGAAACCGATTCAGGCAATGGCTGCTCTTGAGCCTGCTGTTCCGAAAAGGCAGCAGGGCTGATCAGCAGCGCAACCAGCAGTATTGCCATGGATTTTGGGCTCATAGCTTTTATTGTCATCTGCGGCTTCATACTTGGGTATCCGGTAGTTCGTCAGCCTCTTCGGGCGTCAGGATTTGTTTGGTGGTCACAAACGAGTAGATAACCGGCAATATGAACATCGCTACCAGGAAAGTGGTCAGCATGCCGCCGACAATCACCACTGCGAAGGGTCGCTGGGTTTCACTGCCTATGCTGGTGGATAAGGCCATCGGTAATAATCCCAGCAACGCCAATAACGATGCCATCAAGACCGGGCGCAGACGTTGGGTTGCACCCTCTATGACCGCCGCCATTAATTGGGTGCCATTGCGGCGCATTTCCTCTGTCGCGCTAAGTACCAGCAAGCCCATCAGACAAACTTGACCCAGCAGCGCGATAAAGCCGATGGCGGCGCTGACTGAAAGAGGAATGTTGGTGAGCATCAGCGCAAAGACGCCGCCGGTCATTGCAAACGGCGTGGCAATCAATATGGCCGCCGCACTGCGTGCCGATTGCAGGGCGCTATACAACAAGCCAAGCACGATCAAAACTGCGATCGGCACTACCACGCCCAACCTGGCCATGGCCCGTTGCTGGTTTTCGAACTCGCCGCCCCAGTTCAGGAAATGATCTTCGGGCACTTTAATATTAGCCGCCACCAGTTCCATGGCTTCATGGACCACGGAACCTAAATCGCGGCCTTCGACATTAAATTTCAATGCCATATAGCGGCTGTTGGCTTCGCGCTCGATGGAGGTTCGCCCCTGGGCAACTTCGATGGTGGTCAAATCCCGCAACGGAATATAAGCCCCCGATGGATTGACGACATTGATATTGCCAATTTTTTCGATGTCGCCACGTTCGCTTTCCGGCAGGATCAAGCGAACCGGTACTGGCCGCTCGCCTTGCCAAAATTCGGAAACAATCCTGCCGGCCATGCCGATTTCAATGGTGTCTTGCACCCTATCCACATCGAAACTATTGCGGGCTAACGCCGCGCGGTCCAGTTTGATCTGCAATTGCGGCACCCTCGATTCGCGGTAAAGACCGAGATCGATGACGCCGCCGATTTTAGCCAGCAAGGTTTTGATTTCTTCCAATGTGGTGCGCATTTTTTCCAAATCGGGGCCATAAATTTTCAGCACCACCTTGCCGCGCACGCCACTGACGGCTTCCTCGACATTGTCTTTAATCGGTTGCGAGAAATTAAAGCGAATCCCTGGTATTTCTTCCAGCGAAGTACGCATGGCATCGACCAGTTTCTCTTTATGCCAACCCGGACGCCATTGTTCATGATGCTTGAGATGCACGAAGGTTTCGCTCATGTTCACGCCTTCGTTGTCGGTGCCATCCTCGGAGCGGCCTTGCTGACTCAATATGCCCAGGACTTCCGGAAACTTCAGCAAGCGTTTGCGCATATCCAGCAGGATTTCCTGGCCCTTATCCAGCGAAATACTCGGCGGCATTTCCACGAACACATGGATATCGCCTTCATCCAGTTCGGGCAGAAATTCGGTGCCCAGTGTTGTTCCGGAAAGAATGCCGGCTAAAAGCAAGACGCCGGCAAAGACTAAAGCGGCGGCGCGTTTCCGCAATGCTTGCGCCAATAGTCCGGAGTACCATGTCTTCAAGTGTTCCAAAAATTTCGGTTCTTCAATTAAGGCGTGCTTGGGCTGAATAAAGGTGGCGCATAGCGCCGGAACCAGCAGTAGCGCAAATAACAAACCGCCGGATAAGGCAAAACTGTAGGTCATCGCCAAAGGCCGGAATATCCGCCCTTCCACTCGTTCCAGGGTAAATACCGGAATCAGCGCGGCGATGATAATCAACATTGCAAAAAACGCCGGCTTAGCAACCACAACCGCCGCATCTGAAATCAGATGCAGCATTTCCCGGCGAGATTGGGGCTTGCGTTGTGCTGCTTGATGCATGACATTTTCGATCAATACCACCGCACCATCGAGGATGATGCCGAAATCGATGGCCCCCATCGAAATCAGGTTGGCCGGCATGCCAAGCTGATACAAGCCTAAAAAGGCAACCAACAGCGACAGAGGAATTACTGTCGCCACAATCAAGGAGCCGCGAATGCTGCGCAGGAACAACCAGACCACGCCCACTACCAGCGCGAAGCCATGCAGCAGGTTGTCGAAAACGGTATGCAGTGTGCTGCTAACCAGCTCAGAACGGTCCAGAAACGGTACGATATGCATGCCGACAGGCAGGATGCCGTCATTCAATTCGTCCACCTTGCTGTGCAAGGCATCCAATACCCGCGACGGATTTTGGCCGCGCCGTAACAGTACAATGCCTTCGACCACTTCCTTGCGTTCGTCCAAACCCACCGTGCCGCGCCGCGGGGTATAGGATTGCACCAATCGGCCGATGTCGCCCACGGTAACCGGGGTTCCTTCGTGGTTTTTCAATACCACTTTTTTGATGTCGTCAGGTGAGATCAGGTTGCCGACGCCGCGCACCACCATTTCCTGATCGCCGTAATTCAAAAAGCCGGCACCGACATTTTTATTGGATTTTTCAACGGCAAGGCCGATGTCTTCCAGCGTTAGTCCCAATGATTCGACGCGGGTGGGGTCGATTTGAATATGAAACTCTTTGTAATAACCACCAAAAGTCAGTACGTCGGCGACACCGGGAACCTGGCGTAATTTGCGCGACACATTCCATTCCATTTCGGAACGCAATTCATAGAGCGTATGTCGGTCGCTGACCAGCGTGAATTTATAAATTTCGCCTAATGGTGTGTAATCGGGCGCCAACACCGGGGTCACGCTGCTGGGTATTTCCGCGCCTGAGATGCGTTGCGATATTTCGGTGCGGGAATGGAAGCTGTCGATATGATCTTCAAAGGTGATGGTAACCAGCGACAGGCCGAACAGGCTTTGGCTACGCATTTGCAGCATGTTGGGCGTGCCGTTTAACACCCTTTCCAGCGGCACCGTCACCTGCCGTTCGACTTCTTCAGGGGCATAGCCGGGCATCAGACTGATGACGGTAACCTGAGTGTTCGTGACATCGGGATAAGCTTCAATTGGCGTTTCCATAAAGGCATGGATACCGAAAATAGCAATGATCACCGCTACGGTAATCACCGCAAGGCGGCGGTGAACGCAATGTTCAATCAAGGGGCGCAGCATAAATATCCCGGATTACAGCAGCATGGCTGCGGCGGAATCGAGAAGCAGCGCGCCCGAAACAACCACTCGTTCGCCATCTTTCAGACCATCGATCACCGGCACTTGGCCATCGCGCGCTTGGCCGATCAAAACCGGGCGCGCTTCAAAGCGACCGTCGCCGGTTTCCACATACACCACTGTTTGCTTCTTGTCTTTAATCAAGACTGCGGTATTGGGTAATACGATACGGTGCGGTCCGGCTGCCTCTATCAGTCCTTTTGCGAACATACCGGGTTTAAGGATTAAATTGGGGTTATCGAATTCGATATAAACCGCGCCTCTACGCAAGTCGGATTGCATGGCGGCGCTGACGGCCACTACTCGGCCGGTGACCGGCTCGGATAAGGCGCTAATTTGTAAGGTTGCCTTGGCACCTTTTTCAATTAGCGGCAAATCGTTGTCGAAGACATCCGCAACGATCCACAAAGAATGCGGTTCGCCAATTTCGATTATCGTTTCACCCGCTTCAACGGCCGAACCGATCGACGATTTAATCTGTAAAATCACGCCATCTTCGGAGGCATACAACACCACCGATTGATCGCCGCCGTTTCCTATCAACTTAAGGGTTTGCTGGCTGCGTTCGTAATCGGCGCGTACTTGCCGCAGTTGAACATTGGCTTCTGCACGCTCGACTTCCAGACCCACACCGCTTTTTTGCATCATTTCCTGGCGACGCACACGGTCTTCGGCGCGCTGCAACTCGGCCTTGGCTTGAGCGACGTCGGCACGCATTTTTGCGGCTTCGGCGCTTTCAAGAACGGCAATGGGCGTGCCTGTTTTAACCCGGTCACCCACTTGAACATTGATTTTTTTCAGGCGACCGGAAACCACCGCACTCACCGCCGATAAGGCTTTGGTTCTAAATTCGACATGAGACGGAGCTTGTACGACCGCCGAAAAATTTTGTGGCGTTACTGTCGCAACGGTGATGTAAGGCCGGGAGGCAGCGGGAATTGAAATCGCTTCAATTTGTTCGCCATTTGCTGTTAATTCAACCTGCTCGGCCGAAGTGGCCGAATTTTTTTGATTTGCTGAATCGTTGTCGGATGAAGGAGAACAGCCGGTGAGCGAACTCAATATCAATGTCAAAACAATTAAGTTGATGTGCATGAATTATTATTTTTATGGATGAAGCAGAAGGCGTGATTGATAAAGACTTGGTTTCATAGGTTGCTCAAAACAGCGGGGTCACTCCTCGAGAACAGTTCCTTGGGGAAGAGGCATTCATGATGATTTTAGTATCGGTTCGATACAATTATACATTGCGTTCTATCGGCTCAGAATAAAAATTGATTACCCTCTGTTGGGAGAGTCTTTGCTGTAAATTTTGTGGTGCTGGGCTTTTAAGGCTTCTAAATAGAGCAAAAGCCCAATCAACGCCAATCCAATTAGATAACCCAGCGAAATATATGCCACATCGACAACTGGCAAGTTTAAGCTGGAAAAATAAGCCAGTATGGCCCTGTCAGAACCATCAATAGCGAATCGAGTGGTTCAAATCCACCTGGGTTGGCTTATTTCAACCAGTACAGATTATTTAGCACCAACCCTGCTTGCTTCGCTAACCTGAGAATTAGGCAAATTTAACGGTTTATGCTCGGTTTGAAATTTGATGCGGTAAGTGCTTATTGGATAAATGTCCGCGCGATAATGGGTGATTTAACGAGGCCAATTGCTTCGCAAAATGGTTGCCACAAAATTCGGCTGCTAAAGTCTGATAAAATAAACCATTTTTTAGATATTCCAGGCTTAACGCCGCCGCAATCTTCGAATCGGCAACGAACCTCATATTTCAACCCTCGGACAAACTCTTGATTTCTACAGCTAATATCACCATGCAATTCGGGGCCAAGCCCCTGTTTGAAAACGTTTCCGTCAAATTCGGCAACGGCAACCGTTACGGCTTGATCGGCGCCAACGGCTGCGGCAAATCAACCTTCATGAAAATATTGAGCGGCGATTTGGAGCCGTCGGCGGGCAACGTCAGCATCGGTCCCAATGAACGTCTGGGTATCTTGCGCCAAAATCAATTCGCCTATGAAGACCAGCGCGTGCTGGATGTGGTGATGATGGGGCATGCCGAGATGTGGGCCGCCATGTCGGAACGCGACGCCATCTACGCCAACCTGGAAGCTAGCGAAGACGACTACATGCGCGCCGCCGAGCTTGAGTCGGTGTTTGCCGAATACAACGGCTACACCGCCGAAGCCAGGGCCGGCGAATTGTTGCTGGGCCTGGACATACCGCTGGAACAGCATGCCGGACCAATGAGCGCGGTGGCGCCGGGCTGGAAATTGCGGGTATTGCTGGCGCAGGCCTTGTTCGCCAACCCCGATATCATGTTGCTGGACGAGCCCACCAACAACCTGGACATCAACACCATCCGCTGGCTGGAAAACGTCCTCAACGAGCGCAACTCGACGATGATCATCATCTCGCATGACCGGCATTTTCTGAACAGCGTCTGCACCCACATGGCCGATCTGGATTACGGCGAATTGCGGGTATATCCCGGCAACTACGACGATTACATGACCGCCGTGACCCAGGTACGCGAGCAGTTATTGGCCGGCAACGCCAAGAAAAAAGCCCAGATCGCCGAATTGCAAACCTTCGTCAGCCGTTTCTCGGCCAATGCCTCGAAAGCCAAGCAAGCCACCTCCCGCGCCCGGCAGCTGGAAAAAATCAAGCTGGATGAGGTCAAGCCTTCCAGCCGGGTTAATCCCTTTATCCGTTTCGATCAAACCAAAAAGCTGCATAGGCTGGCTTTGGAAGTGCAGGATCTCAGTAAGGGTTACGGCGAACAACCCTTGTTCAAAAATCTGAATCTGATGATTCCGGTCGGCGAACGGGTGGCGGTAATCGGTCCCAACGGCATCGGCAAATCCACGCTGCTGAAAACCCTGGTCGGCGAATTGGCGCCCGATACCGGCGAAGTGAAGTGGTCTGAAAACGCCGAGGTCGGCTATTTTGCCCAGGATCATGCCGAGGACTTCGCCGAGGACATGTCGTTGATCAACTGGATGGGTCAGTGGCGCAAGGAAACCGACGACGATCAGGTGATTCGCGGCACACTGGGGCGCTTGTTGTTTTCCAATGACGAGATCAACAAATCCGTCAAAGTCATCTCCGGCGGTGAGCAGGGCCGGATGCTGTTCGGCAAGCTGATCCTGCAGAAGAGCAACATCATGGTGTTGGACGAGCCGACCAACCATTTGGACATGGAATCGATCGAATCATTGAACACTGCGCTGGAAAATTATCCAGGCACCTTGATTTTCGTCAGTCACGACCGTGAGTTCGTATCCTCGCTGGCCACCCGTATCATCGAACTGACGCCGAACGGCATCGTCGATTTCAACGGCAATTACGAGGATTATCTGAACAGTCAGAATATCGAATAGTCGCGCATTGCATTGTTAGTGCCGCCGATATTGGCGGCGAACAACTAAAGGTTCGGCAGTATTCAAATCGAAGCTCTCGGCGCGGCGAATATAAAAATATCGCCGGCGCCTGGATTGCCAGACCAAACTTTCCCTGTTCCGCAGCATTGTGCTACCGTGGCGTTTTTGATGTTCGGAATTGCCATGAAACCAATCAACCCTTCCTATCTCGCACTGAGTTTCTCGTTATTTTTGGCCGGTGCCTTATTCCAGTCCGCCGATGCCGCGACCACGCCGGCGGAGCAGGATAAATTGCGGATTCATACCGGCATGCCCAAGCGCAGCACCGACTCGCTGTTTTCATATACCGCCGAATGGCGGGTGGACGACGGCGAACTGTACCGGTCTACCGGTATCAGTTTTTTGAATGCGGCAAAAATAGATAGTGCCGCGCCACCGGCGCAGATTACCAAAAAACTGATAACCGCCATGAAGGACGGCATGATACAGCTGGACCCGAATTGGCGCGGCGTCACCCTTAGTCAGCCGCAAGACCAGCCGGAATTGATCATAGCCAACAAAAGCGGATATTCCTTAACGACAATAACCGTCAGAGATTACAGCAATCAAGCCATGCGCTTCGATCTTGCCGATAAAAGCTTCAATGCCGAAGGCGTGCAGGTGGCTATCGATTTGGTGTTAACGGCCGATGTGGAGTATCTGGACGGCTTTAGCTCCAAAAGGTCGCAAACGGCGTCGCAAGGCGAGATTGACATCGCCATAGACGGAGAAAAACCGATTCATATCAAGACCGACGGCAAAACCACCCGCGAACTTGAGCAAGAAATTGCTCGAGAGTTAAGTTCGTCTCATTTGAGCGAAACGCCGTTATATCCGGGCATGGTCAGCAAGGACACTCGAAATAACAAGCCTTTCGACGGCAGCGAAGTGCAGTTTTTAAACCTTGCCGGCAAATCCGTCGCCATCGATATAAGAGATCCGTCTCTGGGCGTGCTAGCCAAATTCAAATTTAAGGATGAAAACTTTTCAGTCAAAGTGATCGAGCCCCGGTTTATGTTAGGCATTCTGGCCTTGGTCAGCATTTTGGCCGTGGTTTATTTTCGGCTCAGAAGTCCTAAAAACCAGGCGTAATTTTTACACCCGTCTGGAACTGATAAGCCGCGGAGGCGCGACGGTTTATCCGGGAATAGTCAAAACGACAAGCGTAATCCCGCTTCCAGGATATGATCGGATATATTCGATTGCCCGAGGCGGGTTTCGTAACGGATGAATCCCGCACCGCCGTTGGGTAAGGTCGCGCTCACGGAACCGCCCAGATTGACGTAGTCGCGATCCGGGTTGCCGGTCTGGATGATGAAATTGCCCAGTCCCGGTGCCGCTTGGGATAAACGCATTGCGATCGACCGGTTGTCGTTCAGGTATTGATGTTCCCATTCCACGCGCACCGACGGCGTGATGACGCCCCATGAGGTACTGATGGCGTAACTGACTTGGCTACCCAAGCTACTGACGAAGGAATGGTTGGTCTGCGCGCCGGTAGTCATGTCGAATTCGTTGCCGCCCCGCTCCCTATATTCGCCTATATGCATATTGAGATATTCCAAGCGTAGGTAAGGGCCCATCGTCCATGCCTGCCAGCTAACATCCTTGCCGCTGCTCAGCGCTACGCTGTATTGACGGCCGCTAGGGCTGGCACTGGACTGGCCGGCGAATCCCGGAAAACCATACTGCCGATTGAACGCGTATTGATTGCCGCCATAATTGGCCACCCAATCCACATAGAAATCCTTCTGCAAAAAATAGCTGCCATAGAATGCCCCCAAATAGGTGTCGCTGTTCATATGGCCCGCCGCTTCAAGGTATTGCGTTGACGAGTTGGTGTAATTGAAAGCCAGGCCAGTTACCAATCGGTCGTTGATCCGGTAATCGGCGCCGAGCGTCACGGCACGGGCTTGGGAGTCGAAACCGCGATCCCAGATGTTGTTCCGCATGTTTCCAAAGTTAAATCGGCTCTGTACGAAGAAACCCAGCGGATTATCCCGGAAAAGCTCGTCGTCGCCGGCAGCGCCGCCTAGCGCATTGCCTCCCCTGACATTGGATCGCTTGCCGGTGGGAAACCGCATGCCATTAAAGCTTAAGGACAAGGGGGCGCTTCCACCGCCGCCGCGCAAACTGGCTAGCCTTGAAAATGGCGCGTCCATGCGGGTCGCGCCGAATTTGACCGGGCCAGCCATTTGTCCGGGGACTTGATCGGGTGTCAGCGAAGCGATAGCCGCCTTTTTTTGCTGCACGCTTAGCCCCTGAAGCTGCAGGCAACGAGCAATCAGAATGCCGGCCGGCGCGGTGCAGGCTTCATCCAAGGCGGCGCCGAAGCCTTGTTGGTTGGGCGTCAGGCTAGGGTCGACGATGATGTCGCTTGAAAGAGGCACAAGGTTCCAAGGCAACAGCTGGCCGTTGCCGACGCCAAAGCGGCCACTGCTGCCCAGCAGCAGGTATTGGTTTTCGGGCAATGTTGGGTCGAAATAGACGTTGTAGTCGCTGCTGATGCTGTTGAGCTGATTAACGCCGTCCGCCAGAATGAAGCGGCTGGCGTAAAGCGCCGCGCCAGGCGTGTTATTGCCATCCAGCAAGATCAGATTATTGCCGCTAGCCAGGGTCAGCGAACCCCAGGCGAAATTGTTGATTCCGCCCGTGGCAATGGCACCATTGTCGACACCGGCCAAACCCATTATGTGTTGGGTTTCGCTTGGACCGCTGAACATCAGGTTGGCATCGGCCGTGTTCCAAAGCGCGTTCTGGGTGCTGGCATTATCGAAATTGCCGGCGACGATGAATTGGTCGCCGGCACCGCCCACCAAATAGCCATCGGCGCCGACACTGAGGTCGTTGAATTGATTGATGGATGGATCGCTGATATACGCGCCGTTGTTGGTGAAATTGCCGGTGTATTGCACCGACGTTTCCGTCACATTGAAAGTGCCGTCGTTTGTGACATCGCCGGCAACGCTGCGATTACCCGGGCCGCTGATATTGATGATCCCTTGGTTGACGATTGAACCAGCCGACAGATTAGGTGCCGAAAAATTGAGGATGCCATTGCTATGCACTGTCAGTTGGTTAACGCTTGCCAAGCTGCCTGCATTCAGATCAAGGGTTGCGGTGGCGGTTCCGCCTCCCAGGTCCAGGCTATTGACGGAGGTATCCAGGCTAGGGCCGGCCACGGTTACAGCATTTCCATCGGGCTGAATAGCGGTGTCAAGTAGGGCGTTGGGGGCTAGACCCATCCCCGAATCCCAATTGGCCGAGTTGTCCCACGCTCCGGACCCAGCCGACCAATTTAAGGCGCCGATGGGGGAGGCAAAAAAGCCATGGGTCGTGCCGTTGATATAGGCTTCGCCGACGATTTGCCCCAGATTGTTGATCGAGAACGCCTGGCCAAGCTCCAAGCCCTGAGCGAGGGCATCGGAAATGTTGTTTAGATCGATAGGGTTACCATTACTGTCCCAGAGCACGGCATGAAACCCAACATCGCCAATATCCGCAAATCCCACAACTTGGCCGGCATTGTTAATGGCATAGGCGTGGGTTTGCCCGGCGCCATTAAGCGTCGCCAGATTGGCGGTAGCACCATTTCGCCAGAGGCGAGCGGTATCGCCACCTTCCGAGAAATGGATGCCGGCCATCTGGCCGGCATCGTTGACAGCCTGTGGGGAGATGTTAACTACGCCTGCCAGGGCTTGTTGGGTCTCGGCTCCCGTCACCGGGTCTTTATGCCAGAGAAAATATTGGCCACCCTGCACGATCACCGCTTGGCCCAGAGAGTTTACGGCGTATACCTGTGAGGCCGGGCCAAGATCGGTAAAAGCGCCGTTTTGCCAGACGAATCCATGGCCATTTTCAGAATTTCCCCATACCTGGCCGGCGGCGTTGCTGGCTATCGCTGTCGTACCGAAGCCGCCTAAGGTTCCCAGATCGGTAAGATTGCCGTTTTGCCAGACGAACGCGTGCTGTTCGCCATTCGAGGCGGCGTAATTGCCCACTACTTGGCCGGCGTCGTCGATGGCGGCGATAGCGCCTTTAACGCCTAATCCATCCGAGTCCCGGCTACCGATGTGACCGCCTACCGTCTCCACGCTATTCAACAGGCTTGAAGCATTGTTCTGCCAGATGAAACCAAAGCGGTCATTGTTGAAATCGGCATCGCCGTTGGTATCGGAAAATCCGGCAATCTGGCCCAGGTCGTTGATAGCTTGGGCATGAGAGGAAACTCCCGCTGGTATGCCAATGTCGGTAATCTCATAGGAAACCAAGGCGGCGGCAGGCAGTGCGATCATCGCCAGGACCAGGCCGGTGCCGGATGCAAATGAAGCGGGTTTCAGGAATGATGTTTTCAGGTTCATCGCTGGATTCCCTTTAGATTGGGGCAAATGGACTTGACTTGAGGCTACCGCTCCAAAACCGGCACCAGCCAAGCAGCGATCAGTTCAGGCGATGGGAATTGAAGAACTCAGCTGCCGGATTAACTGCTTGCCAAGGCAAATCCTAGAAGGATAAGTGTGATTAATATCACGCTTTTTAAAAAATAAAAAATTGTTGGTTTCTCGATTAGGCCGGCTTTAGTCGGCGGCAGACAGTTAGGCGTTAGTCCGAGGGAAGGGCAAAACCGGGCTGCTAACTTGGATTGTATTCAGGGTTTTCAGTTGCGGTACTTAATCTATCCACGCTATGCAGGCAAACATTCCTCAACCAGTTTCACCCAATAACTGGCTCCCAGCGGCAGTATGTCGTCGTTAAAGTCGTAGCTGGCATTATGCAGCGTACAGGGGCCGGCGCCGTGTCCGGCACTGCGGTGATCGCCCAAGCCATTGCCGATAAAGCAATAACAGCCGGGAAGCGCCTGCAACATGAAAGAAAAATCTTCCGCGCCCATGGTCGGTTGTTGTTCCAGGACATTGTCGCCGCCGACGATAGTGGCCATCACCCGTCGCGATACGGCAACCGGCTGTTGATGATTGACGGTGGGCGGATAGTTGCGGACGAACTCAAAATCGCAGTCCATGCCGTGCGCCTGGCAGGTATGTCGGGCAATCTCTTCCATCCTACGTTCGATCAAATCCAGTAATTCCTTGGAAAAAGTCCGCACCGTGCCGGCCAGCTCGCAGCTGTCGGCGATGACATTGACCGCCTCGCCGGCATGCAGCATGGTCACCGATAGCAAACCGTTATCTATGGGGTTGGCGCTGCGCGTCAGTATGGTTTGAAAAGCCGTAATCATCTGCGCCGCCACCGGCACCGGGTCCAGGCCCAGGTGCGGCAGCGCGGCATGACAACCCTTGCCGCGAATCACGATCCGAAAGGTATTGCTGGAAGCCATCACCGGCCCCGGACTCACCGCAAACTGCCCGACAGCCAGCCCCGGCCAATTGTGCATGCCGAACACCGTTTGCATCGGGAACAGCTCGAACAAGCCATCCTTGATCATCTCGTTGGCGCCGCCGCCATCCTCTTCGGCGGGCTGAAAAATCATATAGACCGTACCGTCGAAATTACGATGCGCTGCCAGATAACGGGCAGCGGCCAGCAGCATCGCGGTGTGGCCGTCGTGACCGCAGGCGTGCATTTTTCCCGGATGTTGGGACTTGTGTTGGAACTGGTTGTGCTCCTGCATCGGCAAGGCATCCATATCGGCGCGCAGCCCTATGGCCCGTGCGGAGCTGCCGGCCTTGACGATGCCGACCACGCCGGTTTTGCCCAAGCCGCGATGCACCGGAATACCCCATCCGCTCAGTTTGGCTGCCACCAATTCGGCGGTGCGAAACTCCTCGAAGCGCAATTCCGGATGGGCGTGAATCTCGTGACGCAAGGCGCGAATGCTGTCGATGTCGGCGACGATGCCGCCGATAAAACCGGCTTGCGGCAAGACATTCGCCGGATCGACGGCTGGTTTTGGTGCTTCGCTCATCTCTAAAATCCTCTTCTCAGTTAACAATAGCTGGCCATTAACCTTTACCAAAGATAAGCGCTCGCCATTTTTCCCAGTATTTCAAACTCGAACACTGCTTTTGCCGCTGTGCCTGCGGCGCCATAACAAACATGTAAGGGCAATAAATGTTCTTCTCTGGGATGGCAGTATCTTGCCGCGGGCGCCGCATCCCAATGATTCAGTCTTTGCTCCCGCTCTTCTTCCGTTAACCGGTTGCTGGAACAGGTCTCGATCAGCCATTGTTCAAAAGCCTGGTTCTTGGATCGGCTTTCATCGGTCGATGCGGCAAAAAATGCCTTAAGATTATGAAACGAAAACCCGGAACCGATAATAAGCACGCTATCGGCTCTTAAAGCGGCTAAAGCCTTGCCGATGCGGATATGTTCCTCGGGCTGCAAGCTGTTGACCAAGGACAATTGCACACAGGGAATGTCCGCATCCGGATACATCATCTTTAAGGGCACGAATAAGCCATGATCAAACCCGCGCCGGCCGTCCAGTTCGGCTTCGATGCCGGCGCTTTTTAATAGATTGAAAATCTTGTTCGCCAACTCGGGGGAGCCGGGTGCGGGATATTCGATTTCGTAAGATTCCTTGGGAAATCCGTAATAATCGTATATCAAGGCAGGAAATGCGCCGCTGGTAATGGTCGGTTTACGTTCTTCCCAATGAGCGCTGATCACCAAAATAGCGGCGGGTCTGGCAAGCGTCGGCGTGATCTCCCGAAAAAAATCGATCAGATGCCGGTGCCCTTCATCGCCAAGCAAGGGCAAGGGCCCGCCGCCATGCGAAAGGTACAAAACTGAGCTTGGTGATATATTTGCTTGGCTGATCATAATTCCGATAGGTTCTAATGGCGTCGTTATCCTGTCATCATAGTTTACCGGGGCTTGGTCGCAGACGAAAACATCAAGAAATATTAATCCGCCCAGTAATTTACTTGAACCCCCAGACCAGACCGGACCGGACGAAACTCGACGCCGGTACCGGGCCGCCGCTCAACTGTGGCGGCTTAAATTAATAGACCATTACCGGTAACTACCAGGGAGAATTGCCGTGAATATCCAGCAACAGTATCGCCGTCAATGAACGAGAATGCCGTACGCGAGGCGGTGAACGCCTTTTACCGCTCCGACTCGCGGCATATCTTTGCCACGCTGATCCGCTTGCTCGGCGACTTCGACCTTGCCGAAGAGGCGTTGCACGATGCCTTCCGGGCCGCGCTGGAACAATGGCCGCGCGATGGCGTGCCGGCCAATCCCAGGGCCTGGCTGGTGTCGGCCGGCCGCTTCAAGGCTATCGACGGCATGCGGCGGCGTGCGCGATTCGACATGCTGGAAGATGCCGACGCGCTGGCCGATCCAGCCAGCGAAGCCGACGACGCCTGGGACGACGAAGGTCTTGAGGATGATCGTCTGCGATTGATCTTTACCTGCTGCCACCCGGCGCTGGCGCCGGACGCGCAAGTGGCGCTGACGCTACGCGAGGTGTGCGGCCTGGCGACCGAAGAGATTGCGCGGGCATTTCTCACCCCCGCGCCGACGCTGGCCCAACGCATCGTTCGCGCCAAGGCCAAGATCCGCGATGCCCGAATTCCTTATCGGGTGCCCACCCAGGCGGAACTGCCGGATCGGCTGGATTCCGTGCTGCGGGTAGTTTATCTGGTGTTCAACGAAGGCTATTCCGCCTCGTCCGGTGCGTTGCTGACCCGGCACGATTTGTCGGAAGAAGCCATTCGCCTGGGACGGCTGTTGACCGAACTGCTGCCGGAGCCCGAAGCGCAAGGCTTGTTGGCACTGATGCTGCTTCACGAATCCCGCCGCGCCGCACGCAGTTCGCCGGCCGGCGAATTGATGCTGTTGGACGAACAGGATCGTTCGCTGTGGAACCGGGAATACATTGCCGAGGGTTCGGCGCTGGTGGAACGGGCCTTGCTGTCGCGCCGCTTCGGTCCCTATGCCTTGCAAGCGGCTATCGCGGCTGTGCACGCCAATGCATTCGACGCCGCCGCCACGGACTGGCCGCAAATCGTCGCCCTCTATGAATTGTTGATGCGGATCGATCCGTCGCCGGTGATCGAGCTGAACCGCGCCGTGGCGGTGGCGATGCGAGACGGCCCCGCCGCCGGGCTCGCGCTGATCGAAGCCATCCTCGGGCGTGGCGATCTAGCCGATTATCACCTGGTGCACGCGGCGCGGGCCGATCTGTGCCGGCGGTTGGGAAAGATTGCGGAAGCGGGTGCGGCTTACGAACAGGCTCTGCGCCTGGCGCGTCAGGCACCGGAGCGGCGTTTTCTGGAACGAAGATTACGCGAACTGCGCGGATAACTATCAAATTTATGCTGGCCGAACAACCTGCAGCCAAATCGACAGTCAAAAGTAGGCTGGGCAATGCTGTTCTGCCCACCGTTTAAAGGCAATAGCTCTAATTCCGCGTGGGCACAAAAAGCGTACCCACACCCTACCGGGCTATTTCACTCCGCTAAAAAGCTCAAGGCATTTTTCTTTGGCTGACGCCGGGGCGTGGATAAAGTCTTCAGGTTCATTGTCTTGATTGCCTAATGCGGAAAGTTTTTCTTTTTCCATTTCCCAGCGCTTTTTGAAGTAGTCGAGAAACAGTTCGGACATATTCCAGTGATCGGATTCGAACTGTTCCTGATCGCCAAATATAAGCTCCGTTTCCCAATGCAGATATGGCATTTTCGAAACCGGCTCGGTCAGATAAAAACTGTTATAAACCTCCACCTTTCTGGATTCTCTGCGAATGATGATAAACAGCGGCAGGCTGGGCAGGCCGTCGTAGACGAATACACCTAAAGAGCCTGTTATGGTGTTATCTATGCGGCTAATCACATCCTCCAGCGACACTTTAAATAATTTGGAATATTCGTTGAATTCGTGCGGGTTAAAGCCATTGGTTTCTTGGGCGCGCAATTCGCCGCTTCGGCAATCGGCTTTTAAAATCAATATTCTGAAATGCACGCCGGTTTTGATGGCATTTTCCAGTTCCCGGGATTTGTTTTTGAAACGAGGGTCGAAAGTGATCAACCAATACACGTAATCGCCCGGTTTTAGCCCATGCATTATCTGGCTGAAATCGAATTCCTTGTTGGTGATGCCTAAAAATCCTCTTTTTACCGAGTTCAGTAAAATTCTATCGACATACTTGCCAAGCGTTTCGCTCAAACTAATTTCGGCTTCCTTTTGCTCTTCGGCGGCGATAAACCAGTGATGAAAATAGCCGACTGAAACGATAACCGAAATGAACAGACCAAATTCCGAAACAATTTTGAATATCCATTCATACTCCGGGTAAGCGGGATTATGAGCCAATCCCTCGAAGAATTTATATAGAGTAAATCCGCCGAAAATCAGCACCAGTGATAATAGCCATTTGAGTTTTATGGTAGTGGTCATGACTAGCGCTCACTTTGGAAAAGTGTAGTCTTAAGTATCCTCCTTCAGTGGCGCCTTGCCAACCCAGAGTCTTTCAGCCAATCTCGATCCAATAATCATTGGACGGCTTTCCAGTCTTTTCCATCGGCTGTACAGCTCGTCATTGACCTTAGCTTATCCGGCATTTTGTTTGTATATTCCGCCGTATCTATCTGCGGCGGGACTGATGCACATGAGCGAGTTTGTCGATTATCTCCATGAAGTTTTCGAGTTGTTCGGGTCTATCGGCGTCCGAAAAATGTTCGGCGGCTATGGCATTTATCATCATGGCTTGATGTTCGGCTTGGTGTCCGGCGACACACTCTATCTGAAGGCGGATGCCGAGAACGCCAACCATTTTGAGAAACACGGACTCGGCAAGTTTGAGTACATGAAGGCTAGCAAGGTCATGACGATCTCTTACTACCAGGCGCCAGCCGAGATTCTGGAAGATCGGGAACAGGCGGCAATCTGGGCGCGACGTTCATATCAGGCCGCGCTTCGCGGCCAGCGGAAAACCAAAAAGTCGGCCGATTAATCGCTTCATACACATGTAGGCCTTGTCGAATCGGCTTTAGACTCATAACCTGCCTGTCTGGAAAGGACTGCGCATGTTTTTTCCGTCCAAATATTGCCGATCCGTTGAAATATTTTTCGTCGGCTACCCCATGCATGTCGAATTCAGCTATCCCCGAACGACTATTCGACATGAACAGTTTTTAAACCGGAGGATTTGACCATGAAATACCTATGCCTGATTTGTGCCGAAACCGTGATGGAGCAGATGACGGAAGAGGTTGCGGCGCAGCACTTCGCGGAATATTCGGAATTTACCCAAACCATCAAGGATAGCGGCCACTATCTCGGCTGTAACCGGCTGTTGCCTCCCAGTGCTGCAATTACGCTACGGGTACGCAACGGCAAGGTCACGACGACCGATGGCCCTTTTATCGAGACCAAGGAACAACTTGGCGGCTATTACCTGATCGAGGCCAGGGATTTGAACGAGGCGATACAGGTGGCCTCGCGGATTCCCGGCGCGAAATTCGGCTGCGTGGAGGTGAGGCCGGTTGCCGAGGATGAGCAAACCTTGCGGGCTCTGGGTTTTGACGATGCGGCGAAACTATCCGCAGATCATTTGGGTCACTAGGTTCTGGCGATTGCCGCCATCCGGCCGAGGGCGGCACGATAAAAAATTCGGCCGGCATGTCGATTCCGGCAGCCGGCATTCGACTAGCGGTGTAGGCAATATTCATAACCGCTCAATTTTAATCAGGAGAACACGCATGACTACAAACATCAAACCCATACCGGATGGCTGCCACACATTAACCCCATACCTGACAGTCACAGGCGCATCGGAAGCATTGGCGTTCTACAAGAAAGCCTTCGGCGCCATCGAATTGCTCCGCCTCAATATGCCGGACGGCAAGATAGCCCATGCCGAATTTAAGATCGGCGATTCGACATTCATGATTTCGGACGAATACCCGAATGGCACTTCGACCTCCCCGGAAACCCTGGGTGGCAGCACCGTCAAGCTGCATCTCTACGTTACCGATGCCGACGCTACCTTTGTCCAGGCGATCCAGGCCGGGGCCAAGGAAACCATGCCTGTCGAGAATCAATTTTGGGGCGATCGCATGGGTTCGGTGGTCGATCCCTTCGGCCATCACTGGCTGATCGCTACTCATGTCGAAGACGTCGATCCCAGCGAATTCCAGGGCAGAATGGATGCCTTCTTTGCCGCGCATCAGGCCTGAGCCCGATAAGCGTTTTAGTTGTTTAACTGACATTGACAGGAGAAATCATGGCTACTCAAATTTTCGTCAATCTGCCGGTAAAAAATCTCGATAAGTCCGTGGCGTTTTTTACCCGGCTCGGCTTCAGCTTCAATCCGCAATTTACCGATGAAACCGCGACCTGCATGATCGTCAGCCAGGATATTTTCGTGATGTTGCTGACCGAGGCCAAGTTCAAGACTTTTACGCCAAATGCAATCTGCGATGCCAGAAACAGCACCGAGGTGCTGGTCTGTTTATCCGCCGAGAGCCGGCACGATGTCGACGAAAGGGTGCGCAAGGCCGTGGCCGCCGGCGGAAACACCTATAACGAGCCGCAAGATCATGGCTTTATGTATGGGCACGGATTTCAGGATTTGGACGGCCACATCTGGGAATTGTTTTACATGGAGCCAGGCGCAGCTTGCCAGGGTTAAGCATGCCGTCACGGAGATAGCCATGAAATATATGTTACTGATCTATCTGGATGAACAACCGTTGACCGAGACCGAGCGGGAAGCGTGCTATGCCGAGTCCATTCAGCTCGCGCATCGGCTCAAAGCTAATGGTCAGTATCTGGCCTCCAGCCCCTTACAACCCACTTCAATGGCGACCAGTGTCCGGGTCCGCGAAGGCAAACGCTTCGTCACCGACGGCCCGTTTGCGGAAACGCGGGAACAACTGGGCGGCTATTTTCTGGTCGACGTCAAGGATCTGGACGAGGCGATAGGCATTGCCGAGCAGATTCCGATGGCGCGCAAAGGCACTGTCGAGCTTAGGCCGGTGATAGAAATCCCTGGTCTGCCAAGCGATTAACTACCAAGACATAGGTGTAAGCGATGAAAACCGAACCGTTAAAACAACACGAATGGCTACAGCAACTGCTGGGCGAATGGAGCTATGAGTCCGAATGCGTGATGGAGCCCGGCAAGCCGCCGGAAACGTTCAAAGGATCGGAGAGTGTGCGAACGCTGGGTGGCCTGTGGGTGCTGTGCGAAGGCAGCGGCGAAATGCCGGGCGGCGGCACGGCGACCATGTTGATGACGCTGGGCTATGATCCTCTGCGGCAGCGATTTATAGGGACTTGGGTAGGATCGATGATGAGCCATCTCTGGGTGTACGACGGCTCGCTGGATGCGGAGGAAAAGGTGCTGACGCTTAATGCCGAAGGTCCAAGTTGTGCCGGCGACGGCAAATTAATCAAGTACCGGGACGTCATCGAGCTGAAAGGCAGCGATCAACGCCTGCTGACCTCGCACATGCTGGGCGAAGACGGGGAATGGCAGTCATTCATGACGGCGCATTACCGCCGGAAAAAATAGCGCCTTACACCGGCGCTTTTAACCCCTTATCGGAGCAAGCCATGATCAAGACCATCATTATCGTATTAGTAGTTCTACTCGCCGCGGTGCTTATCTATGCCGCGACTAGACCCGATACTTTCCGTGTCCAGCGGGCTATCGACATCAAGGCGCCAGCGGAAACGATTTTTCCGCTGATCAACGATCTGCACATTATGCAGACCTGGTCGGCCTGGGAAAAAGTAGACCCCGGCATGAAGCGGGTCTACGGCGGCGCGGCCAGCGGCCTGGGCGCCGTCTACGAATGGGAGGGTAACAAGGAAATCGGCCAGGGGCGTATGGAGATCATCGAGTCGGCGCCGCCGTCCAGGATCGCGATCCGGATGGATTTCATCAAACCTTTCGCCGCCCGCAACACCTTGGAGTTTGTGTTGCAAGCCGAGGCCGGCTCGACACGGGTCACGCAGGCGATTTTCGGCCCTAGTCCTTACATCTCGAAGTTGATGGGGCTGGTGTGCAGCATGGACAAGATGATAGGCGGGAAATTCGAGGCAGGTCTGGCCGAATTGAAGGCCATTGCCGAAAAATAGCTGTCGACCCAGCGGGTCGGCAAAACCCGACATGGCTTATAAATACTGTGTCATTCGCGCCAAGGATTCGGCTCCGAGTTTACCGTTATGAGGAGTAAAAGGCATGCAAAAAATCACCCCATTTTTGTGGTTCGATCACCAGGCCGAAGAGGCGATGAATTTCTATATCGCCATTTTTAAGAATTCAAGGACGATTAATATTTCCCGTTATGGCGATGCGGGGCCGGGGCCGAAAGGCGCGGTGATGTCGGCGGTTTTTCAGCTGGAGGGCCAAGACTTTATCGCCTTGAACGGCGGTCCGCAGTTTAGCTTTTCGCCGGCCATCTCGTTTTTTGTGAGCTGCACGGTTCAGGAAGAGGTGGATGAATTGTGGGAAAAACTCTCCGCCGGTGGAGAGCCACAGGGCTGTGGTTGGCTTAAGGACCGCTTCGGCGTATCGTGGCAGATCATCCCCTCCGCTTTGGGCGAGATGTTAAACGACCCCGATCCGGCCAAATCGGCCAGAGTAATGCAGGCGATGCTGCAAATGAATAAAATAGACATTGCAAGTTTGAAGCAGGCATACGAGGCGTCCGCCCCGTAGCCAGGCATTGGCCGATTGGAGGGATTATCCGAATGAAACAGCCGCTAGTTTATTGCCTATTTGATACGCCGCTGGGTTGCTGCGGAATTGCCTGGCGCGAATCCGGCGATCCCCGTACCCCGCCTGCGGTGGTTTTGTTTCAACTTCCGGAAGCGACGCCGGCGATAACCGAAGAGAGAATCGTGCAGTACGGCGCGGCGCGGCGCGGCGACCTGCCCCCTCTGGAAATTTCGCGGCTCATTCAACGGGTGTGCAAGCACCTTGATGGCGAGCCTCAGGATTTTCGGGACATCGTTATCGACCTGGACGGGGCCGGTTCGTTTGCGCAACAAGTCTATGCCGCCGCTCGCGATATTCCGGCAGGCCAAACCAAGACTTATGGCGAGATTGCCAAGGTTTTGAATCGACCCGGCGCGGCGCGTGCGGTTGGACAAGCATTGAGCAGGAATCCGGTCACGCTGATCATCCCCTGCCACCGCGTTCTTGCCGCCGGCGGTCTGTCCGGAGGATTTACCGCGCATGGCGGGTTGGAGACAAAAGCCAGGATGCTGGCTATCGAGGGTGTGATTCTTGGATTGCCGACTCGGTAAAATCCTGCAATTGCCGGCTGTCGAACGGCCAATTAAGCTGCCGCCGGCTTCCGGCGTGCCATAAAACCGGAATCAGCAAACCGTATCGTTGCTGCCAGTCGTCGTTCTCCATGATGTCTTTGCTTGCAAAGTCTATCCCGGCATCGGTTAGCAACTGTTCGGCCTCATCGCATAAATGGCAACCTTCGGTGCCGAATAGCAGGAAATCAGCCATCAGTGTTTGGAAATCTTGTCCGGATAGCCCATGAAGCAGGCCGACACTACCAGGCTCATGGCCAGATACACCGGGGCCATGATCCAGCGGCTGGCGTACAGGGTGCGTTCCAGCAGATGTTCGATGCATTTTTGCATGTGGTGTTTAGGTTGTGCCCGATCAATTGATTCGAAAATTCCCCCTTGCCCCCTCTTTTTGAAAGAGGGGGCAAGGGGGAATTGCTTTAATGATGCAAATGCGCGGCCAGCCAGCGTTCGGCGACTTCTACATTCAGACCCTTGCGCCTTGCGTAGTCATGCAGCTGATCTTGGTCAATCTTGCCGACGTTGAAATACTGCGACTCGGGATGCGAGAAGTACCAGCCGCTAACCGCTGCGGTCGGGTACATCGCGAAGTTTTCCGTCAGCTCTATCGTGGTGTGTTCGGTGACGTTCAACAGCTCGAACAACTTAGCTTTCTCGGTGTGATCCGGGCAGGCCGGGTAGCCGGGGGCCGGGCGAATGCCCTGGTAGGCTTCTTCGATCAAGGCATGATTGTCGTGTTCTTCATCTTCGGCATAGCCCCAATAGTCGCGGCGCACAGCCTGGTGCATGTATTCGGCAAAGGCTTCGGCCAGACGGTCGGCCAAGGCTTTGAGCATGATGGCGCTGTAATCGTCGTGATCTTTTTCAAATTCCGCTAGCTTGGTTTCTATGCCGATGCCGGAAGTCACCGCAAAGCCGCCGAGATAATCGGCGATGCCGCTGCCGACCGGGGCGATAAAGTCGGACAGGCAGTAATTAGGACGGCCCGGTGCCTTGACGTTTTGCTGGCGCAAATGGTGTAGCAATTCGCGTTGCTCGGTGCGAGTATCGTCGGCATAAAGCACGATGTCGTCGCCGTCGCTGTTGGCGGGAAAGAAGCCGATTACCGCCCTGGCGCTCAACCATTGTTCGCGGATGATGCGTTTCAGCATATCCTGAGCATCTTCAAACAGTTTGGTGGCTTCCGTGCCGACCACATGGTCGTTGAGGATGGCCGGGTAGCTGCCGGACAATTCCCAGGTCTGGAAGAACGGCGTCCAGTCGATATACCAAACCAAGGTGTCGAGCGGGAAGTTGTCTATGACCTTGGTGCCGAGAAATTTCGGTTTAACCGGTTGATGGTCGGCGTATTTGAATCTGTTCCGCCGTGCGTCTTCCAGGCTGTGTTGCGGGGTTTTAGCATGGCGGCCTTTGTGCCTTTCCCGAACCAGTTCGTATTCGGCGCGGGTTTTCTCGACGAAATCGGCTTTCAAGTCGTCGCTGAGCAGGGCGCTAACCACGCCGACGCCGCGCGAGGCGTCGGTGACATAAATGGTTGGCGCCGCCTGATAATTGGGTTCGATCTTCACTGCGGTATGTGCGCGGGAGGTGGTGGCGCCGCCTATCATCAATGGAATCGTGAAGCCTTGGCGCTGCATTTCCTTGGCGACATGCACCATTTCGTCCAATGACGGGGTGATCAGGCCGCTGAGGCCAATGACGTCGACCTTTTCGTCGCGGGCGGTTTTCAAAATGGTTTCCGCCGGCACCATCACGCCGAGGTCGATGACTTCGTAGTTGTTGCATTGCAGCACCACGCTGACGATATTTTTGCCGATGTCGTGCACGTCGCCTTTGACGGTGGCCATCAATACCTTGCCGTTGGTCTGGCGTTCGCTACCATCGGCTTCCGCATCCATGAATGGCATCAAATAAGCCACGGCTTTTTTCATCACCCTTGCCGATTTCACCACCTGCGGCAGGAACATCTTGCCTTCGCCGAACAGATCGCCGACCACGTTCATGCCATCCATCAGTGGGCCTTCGATGACGTGCAGCGGTTTTTCCGCTTCCAGCCGCGCCTGTTCGGTGTCGTCCTCGATGTAATCGGCGATGCCTTTGACCAGCGCGTGTTCCAAGCGCTTAGTGACCGGCCATTCGCGCCATTCCAGTGTTTCCACCTTGGCTGCCTGGCCGCTGCCGCGATATTTTTCGGCGATTTCCAACAATTTTTCGGTGCCTTCCGGGGTGCGGTTCAGGATCACGTCTTCGACGGCGTTACGCAGCTCTTCCGGAATATCGGCATAAATCGCCAACTGGCCGGCGTTGACGATGCCCATGTCCATGCCGGCCTGTACCGCGTGATACAGGAACACCGCGTGGATGGCTTCCCGTACCGGGTTGTTGCCGCGGAACGAGAACGAGACATTGGATACACCGCCGGAAATCAAGGCGTGCGGCAAGGTCTGCTTGATGATGCGGGTGGCTTCGATGAAGTCGACGCCGTAATTGTTGTGCTCCTCGATGCCGGTGGCGACCGCGAAAATATTCGGGTCGAAGATGATGTCTTCCGGGGGGAAGCCGACCTGTTCGGTGAGGATTTTGTAAGCGCGGGTGCAGATTTCCACCTTGCGCTGCATGGTGTCGGCCTGGCCTTGTTCATCGAAGGCCATGACGATCACCGCCGCGCCGTAGCGGCGCACCAGCTTGGCGTGTTCGATAAAGGCTTCTTCGCCTTCCTTGATCGAGATCGAGTTGACGACGCCCTTGCCTTGAATGCATTTCAATCCGGCTTCCAAAATCTCCCATTTCGAAGAGTCGAGCATGATCGGCACCTTGGCGATGTCCGGCTCGGCGGCGATCAGATTCAGGAAACGCACCATCGCCGCCTTGGAGTCGAGCATGCCCTCGTCCATGTTGATGTCGATGATTTGCGCGCCGTTCTCGACTTGTTGTTTGGCGACGTCCAGCGCTTCTTCGTAGCGCTCTTCGATGATCATTTTTTTGAAGATCGCCGAGCCGGTGACATTGGTGCGTTCGCCGACGTTGACGAACAAGGTCTCCGGACCGATGCTCATCGGTTCCAGGCCGGCCAGATGACAGCGCTTTTCCAGTTCCGGTATTTGCCGAGGCGGATATTTGCCGACGGCTGTTACGATGGCCTTGATGGTATCCGGCGAAGTGCCGCAGCAGCCGCCTATGATGTTCAGATAGCCGTTGGCCGCCCAGTCTGCCAGTTCGGCCGCCATTTGTTCCGGCGTTTCGTCGTATTCGCCGAATTCGTTCGGTAAGCCGGCGTTGGGGTGGGCGGAGACGTAGGTATCGGCGATGTTCGACAGTTCTTCGATGTACTGGCGCAGTTCCTGGGCGCCCAATGCACAGTTGAAGCCTATCGAAATTGGCTCGACATGTTTCAGAGAATACCAGAACGCGGCGGCGGTCTGGCCGGACAGGGTGCGGCCTGAGGCGTCGGTGATGGTGCCGGAGATCATCACCGGCAATTTGTAGCCTAGTTTGTCGAAAGTCTGTTCCACCGCGAAAATCGCCGCCTTGGCGTTCAGAGTGTCGAACACGGTTTCGATCAGGATGATGTCAGCTCCGCCGTCGATCAGGCCTTGGGTGGCTTCGCTATAAGTGGCAACCAAGTCGTCGAAGGTAATGTTGCGGAAGCCGGGATCGTTGACATCCGGCGACATCGACGAGGTGCGGTTGGTCGGACCCAGCACGCCGGCGACAAAGCGCGGCTTGTCCGGGGTTAACGCGCTGACTTCTTCGGCGGCCTGTTTGGCGACACGTGCCGAGGCGACGTTGATTTCGTAGGCCAGCTCTTCCATCCGGTAGTCGGCCATGGCGACGCGGGTGGCGTTGAAGGTATTGGTTTCGATAATATCCGAACCGGCATCCAGATAGGCGCGGTGGATGGCCTTGATGATGTCGGGTTGGGTCAGCGATAGCAGGTCGTTATTGCCTTTCAGGTCTGTCGGCCAATGAGCGAATCGTTCGCCGCGATAATCCTTTTCGCCCAGCTTGTAGCTCTGTATCATGGTGCCCATGGCGCCATCCAGGAACAAAATACGCTGCGATAATTGCTGGTTTAATCGTTGTTTACTGTTCATCGGCCTGAAAAGTTCGGATGTTAAATCTAAAGATAAAAGCGGTAGCGATTGCTCCGCAATTAATTTTAAACCATCGTTATAGGAAAATTATGTCGAAACCCAGTCTGTTGCATGTTGTAAAGAGCGTGATTGCCGCTGCGATCGGTGTGCAAAGCGATAAAAACCGGGAAGTGGATTTCAAGCATGGCTCGCTGCCGGCTTATATTATTGTTGGGTTGATCGCGACGCTGTTATTTATTTTTACGATAGTGGGTATCGTATCACTGGTAACAGGATGATAAGACAAGGGCTGTAAGTTGCGGACAGCTTAAGTATTCCTCAGGCTGTCCGCAGCTGAATTGCTTAGTTGCTGGAGGTTTTGAAGCTGTTCTTGATGCTGATAAACAGCTCTTTGATGCCGCTAAAAAGATTGGCGGGTGTCAGAGCCTCTTTCAGGATGAACTGAGTACGAATCAAGGCTACCGCTAAAACACCGAAGATAGACGGCAACAATTCGCATAACACCGGCATAAAAGTACCACCGGCACCTTCCTGGGTTTTGCGATCTCTGGCATCGGTTAAGCTAGGATCATACTCGCTGCCGATGTCTTTTCCGCCCAGCGCATCGATAATTTCGATACAGAAAATTTGGGTTAGGAATTCGACGCCAAAGAAAAGCGCCGCACATCCAGCAACCCACCACAACACATTACCTTTTTTTGCTTTCATCAGCGATTGGTATACCCAGATCGCCGTTAATATCATTACCATACCACCGATCATATTTATTCCCCTTTAGCCATTTTTATTTTTATCAAAATTCAGGTTGAACCCGCATACTACTCATATTCTGATGATATGGCAATTTGCGCCATGATCTTTCTGCAATAGCCATGAATTACTTGACTTTAGAGGCAGCTAAAGTAACATATGAACTTCGACCGCCAACGAAATGGCAGATTTTTTATAACAACTAAACTAAAGGTAGGAGGCACCCATGGGAGCGATCTTAGATTTAACAGAAATGCTGAAAGAACCGTCAGGCATGATTGGAGCGGTTGTAATTATCGCTGCAGGATACTTCTTCGTAAAATGGGTGTTTGCGGAGCCTAAGGACGAAGAATAAGCTAACTGCTTTTAGCATAGCTTTTCTGAAAAGGCGTCTACGAATTTATTCGTAGACGCCTTTTTTATTGCGCAAAATCAACTAGTAGGGACGGCAAATACCTTATACTTCGTGCATTTTTTATCCTGCTGACTACAAAAATGTACAAACTGCTGCTTTCCAAAATCAACGCGCTTTATCTGAAAAAAGCGCCCGCCACGGGTATAGGCTTGTTCAGAATGCTGTTCGGGCTAGTCACTTTGCAGGAAGTTTTGTTCCTGATCTATTTCAATCATCTGATCTTCGACCCGATTCCTTTTTTGGATGTCGAATTTCCGATGATCGTTTTTTTTCTGTGGCTTTGGGCGCTGATCGCCTTTTGCCTGGTAATCGGTTATCGCTCCCAGACGGCCAGCATTGCTAATTATGTGTTTTGGCTGGTGTTCGTCAATTTCACGCCCATGCAGCGCGATTTTGACGGCGGTTTCGATCTGTTCATGATAGGCGCCAATTTCTTCCTGATTTTTATGCCTACCGACAAGGCATTTGCGGTCGATAGCCTCAGAAAAAAATTAGCCTCTCCTTTCGTTCATTACTCCCAATACAAGCGGCCGGAAGTTTCGGCCTTGGCCTATTACCTGCCGGTGATTATTTGTCTGGGTTTCCTCTACTTCGATTCGGTGATTCACAAGATGTTTGCCGAACACTGGCGTAACGGCCTAGGCGCCTGGCTGCCGTCGTCGATACCCTATTATATGTCGGCGCTCGATATGTCCTGGCTGCTGAATATTGAGATACTGCAAAAAATCATCGGTTATACGATTATTGTTTTTCAATTTAGCTTTCTGCTGTTTTTTTATCGTCGCCGCTTAAGACCGCTGTATTTTCTGGTGGGCATAGGCCTGCATTTGGGCATTACCCTATCGTTCAATATCTATCCTTTCGGCATGGGAATGCTGATTTTCTATGCATTGGTGATGCCGTTTGCCTGGTATAGAGGCATCGGCGACTGGCTGAAAGCCAAACAGCCGGCGCTCACGGTGTTTTACGATCAGCAATGCCCATTGTGTTGCCGCACGGTCTTGATACTCAATCATTTCGATGTGCTGCACGGTGTCGATTTCAAATCGGCGCAAGTATTCGCAAAAAATTATCCGGCACTGAAGAAACTGGATGAAAAGCAATTATTGACTGATTTGTACGCACTCGATAGCGAAGGCCGGCTTTATGCGGGTGTGGCGACTTATGCGCAAATTTTTATTTCCATGCGTTATGCCGCGTTGGTAGGCTGGATGCTGAAATTGCCTGTCATTTATCCCTGGGCTTGCCGCCGCTACCGCAGTATCGCCGATGCCCGTTCCAGATTAGCATGCGATGTTACCTGCATGCCGGAGTCGTCGGAACAGTTCGAGGCAACATTGTACGAACGGATTTTTGAAGCCGAGCATACCCTGCAAGCAAGGCGCTTTGTTCACAAAATCAGCAAAGTGCTGTTGGTTCTGATAATCCTTCAATTCAACAGCAGCTTTCATTACGGTTTGCTGTATCGATTGCATGTCGATACCCGGCAATCGCCATTGACCAGCACACTGGCCGATATGAGCAATTCCTTGCTGATGTTTTCGCATACGTTTCTGGGTATCACACCGCATGCGCTGTATTTGCACGATCATTTCGAGGGCTACGATCATTTACTGGCAATTACCTATCTCGATGCCAATGGCGAGGAGCATTGGTTGCCGTTTGTTAACGAGCAAGGCAGGTTGTTGGCGCCCAACTGGGGGCGGGTGCATTCGATGTGGGCCAATATCGCCGTTACGCCCAACATCGACGAAGTGCGCCTGAAAAAATTCATCATGAAAGTGACGGCTTTCTGGGGCACAAAGACTAATCTTGATCTGGAAAACACCCAATTTGTTGTCAAAATGAAGAGGATCAGAGCTCCGTTTTTATGGGAGAAAGACCTTAGAAACAATAATTTGTCTGGAGATTGGCAGGCAATCGGTTCCGCGCAATGGAGCGGCAAGGAGATCAAGATCAACCTGCCTAAAGACATCGATATTTTGTAGTCAAGTGGGTATTGCATGCGCGGTTTTGTCATGCTATAAAATTTATCGTACTTCATGAGTACGCATAAAATTATAAAAACCTATTTAATTCGGAGGATGGTATGAAAAAAGTATTTTCTGTCTTGGCTATGGTTCTAATGATTGTTAGCCTAAGCGGTTGCATGGACGATCCAGACCAAGGTAACCCTAAACCAAAAGGCTACGGTACGCCTAAACAAGAAGGCTCAGGGGTCAAGTAAATACAGCGTTGACGGATGTCTTAAATCCCGGAGTAAGGCTCACGAAAGTGGGCCTTACGCTTTCAGAAAGCCGTTTTATCTAAAAAAACCTTTTTCTTCATTCGACAATTGGTGTTGCGCAAGCGGTTTTAGCATGATATAAATTTCGCCGTGCTTATAATTTAGTACACACAAAAAATATAAAAACCTTTTATTTGGAGGATGTTATGAAAAAAGTATTATCTCTTTTAGCTATGGCTCTGATGATCGTTGGTTTGAGTGGCTGCATGGACAACCCAGACGGTTCAAAACAAAAAGTTTCTAGCTCTACTTCTTCAGTACAGCTGTAAACTTCTTGGCATAAGGCCCGCTTCGGCGGGCCTTATGTTTTTAAGCGCGTTCCCACCTTCCACTACCTTTCTTATTTCAAGCTTTTTTCCGACGCGATTTCGCGCATGGCTTGATTAATCCACGCTTCCGCCTCTGCGTTAATATCCTTGGATTTTTTGCCCTCAGTGTCTATCTGCGGCCCGATTTTGACTTTAATCACGCCTGGATACTTTAAGAAACTGTTGCGCGGCCAAAACTCCCCGGCATTGTGGGCCAATGGGATCACAGGAAAAGCCGATTTCTGGGCCAGCATAGAGCCCCCGGCATTGAATTTTTTGTTTTCATGAGGTGCAACGCGGGTACCTTCCGGAAAAACCACCACGAATAAGCCTTCTTGCAGACGTTCCGTCCCCTGCTCGATCAGCATTTTCAACGCTTCCTTCTGGTTTTGCCTGTCTATGGCGATGGGTTTCAAGGTCGCCAATGCCCAGCCGCCGAACGGGATTTGCAGCAGCGATTTTTTCAGCACCGCGGTTTGCGGCGAAATAAACTGCCGCAATGCAACGGTTTCCCAGGCGGATTGATGCTTGCTGAGAATAATGGCGGCCCGGTCGCGAGGAATATTCTCCAGTCCTTCCACTTCATAACTTAAGCCGCAACACAGCTTCAGCATAAACAACAGGCAGTCGATCCAGATGTCGGCGATTTTGTAACGTATCGGAAAAGGCAAAGCCGCACAGATCAGTATCAACACGCCGACGATCAGCGTCGAGAACACGATATAAATGAATAACAAGGTCGAGCCCAAATAGACCCGGAAATCAGCCTGCCGAGACGATGTGTGTTGCTGCGTCATATAGATTTTCGAAAATAGGTAGTTTGAGTTGGGGATTGTTGAGAACGGTTTTTTGGCCTTTGCCGGTTTTAACCAGGATCGGTCGGGCACCGACGGCCAGACTGGCTTCGATGTCGCGCAAGGAGTCGCCGACCGAATAAACATCTTTCAAATCGACCTGTTTATCCTTGGCAAAAGTTTCAAACAAGCCGGGTTTGGGTTTGCGGCACGAGCAATGGTCATCCGGGCCGTGTGGGCAAAAATACACGGCTTCGATATTGCCGCCCGCCGCGGATACCATCTTTCGCATTTTGTCATGCATGGCCTCCAGCGTCGCCAGATCGAACAAGCCTCTCGCCACGCCGGATTGATTGCTGACCACCACGACTTTGTAACCATGCCGGTTCAATAGCGCGATGGCTTCCAGGCTGCCGGGTAACGGCAGCCATTCCTCCGGCGATTTGATAAAGGTATCGGAATCGACGTTGATGGTGCCGTCGCGGTCCAGTATGACGTAACGATCCGTCACGATTGCAGTTTGGAAATGTCGGCGATCTTCAGAAATTGGTTTGAAAGCATGGCCAACAACGCCAAACGGCTGTTACGCAACGCCACATCGTCGGTGTTGACCATGACGTTATCGAAAAAGGCATCGACCGTATCGCGCAACTGCGCCAGACGATTCAATGCCAGCTGATAATTCTGCTCGGCCAGCAGCGGCACAATCTCGGCATCCGAGGCTTCGGCCGCGGCCAGCAGGTTTTTCTCGGCGGCTTCGACCAAGGTGCCGATGGTTTCCGGTATCGCGTGTTCCGATTTTTTCAATATGTTGATGATACGCTTGTTGGCGGCTGCCAGGCTTTCCGCTTCCGGCAGTTGCCGGAAGGTTTGCACGGCGCGGATGCGCAACATAAAATCCAATGGCCGGGTCGGATTAACAGCCAGCACCGCCTCGAATTCATCGCTGCTGTAGCCTTGATCCAGGCAGTAACCCTTCAGGCGGTCGAAGATGAAGTCGACCACTCTCTGCCGGGTTTCACCCTTGTTGAAGCTATGGCTGAACTGATCCAGCGCCGCATCCAATAACTCGACCACGTCCAGCGCAATGCCGTTTTCGATAAGTACCCGCAAGATGCCCAGCGTCGCCCTGCGTAAGGCGTAAGGATCCTTGTCGCCGGTCGGAATCAGGCCGGCGCTGAAAATGCCGGCTAAGGTGTCGATTTTCTCGGCCAAAGACAAAATCTGGCCGATCTTGCCGCTGGGCGTCGCGCCGCCGGATTGTTTGGGGAAATAATGTTCTTCCTGCGCCAGCGCCACCTCGGCGCTCTCGCCGTCAGCCAATGCATAATAACGGCCCATGATGCCTTGCAGATTGGCGAATTCGCCGACCATGTTGGTCATCAAATCGGTCTTGGCCAACAAGGCTGCCCGTTTTGCCAGGTCGACATCGGCCTGCAGTTTTTCGGCAATCAACGCCGCCAGATTGCTTACGCGTTCGGTTTTTTCCAGCAAGGTGCCCAGATCTTTTTGAAACACGATGCTCGCCAGGCTTTCGACGCGCTCGGCCAGCGATTGCTTTCTGTCCTGTTTCCAGAAGAATTCGGCGTCGGCCAGACGCGGCAGTACCACCCGTTCGTTGCCGTGCTGAATCGAAGCCGGATTGGAGCTTTCGATATTGGCGAAGGTGATGAAGTGCGGCAACAAGCCGCCCCGGTCGTTTTTCACCGGGAAATACTTCTGGTTGGATTGCATGGTGGTGATCAACACCTCCATCGGCAGTTCCAGGAAGCGGGCGTCGAAATTGCCGACCACTGGCACCGGCCACTCGTTCAGCGCCGCGACCTCTTCCAGCAAGTCTTCCTCGATATGTGCCGTGCCGCCGACATTGGCAGCCGCCTGGTTGGCGGCGTCTCGGATCCGGATCATGCGCTGTTCGAAATCGGCAATCACCTTGCCTTGTTGCAACAGGGTGTCGACATAATCGTGCGGACTGGCGATATTCAAATCCTGCGGGGCATGGAAGCGGTGGCCGCGGCTGTTTCTGCCGGTATTCACGCCGAGGATGTCGGTGGCGATGACTTGTTCGCCGAACAGCAATACCGCCCAATGCACAGGTCGGGCGAATTCGGCGTCGAAATTGCCCCAGCGCATGCGCTTGGCGATCGGCAGATTGTTCAGGCTTTTACGGATGATGTCAGGAATCAATTCGGCGGTGGCCTGGCCTTTGACGGCTTGCTTGAAGATCAGCCATGTGCCTTTATCGGTTTCCAGTCTTTCCAGTTGTTCGAAAGTCGCGCCGCAACTGGCGGCGAAGCCTTGCGCGGCCTTGCTCGGCGCGCCGTCCGGGCCGAATGCGGCTTGCACGGCGGGGCCGCGTTTCTCGACGATTTTGTCGGCCTGAAAGCTTTGCAGGTCGTCGATTAATACCGCCAGCCGGCGTGGCGTGGCATAGGCACGGGCTTGGTTGTAAGTCAGGTCGGCTTCTTTCAGGCCGGCCAGAATATTGTCCAGCAGTGCCTGGCTGAGTTTTTTCAGAGATTTGGGCGGCAGTTCCTCGCAGCCCAGTTCGAACAATAAATGATTGCTGGCAGTCATGATTACGCTCCCTGTCTGGCGAGAATCGGAAAGCCCAGCGCTTCCCGGCGGTTGTAATAGGCTTCGGCCACCGATTTGGCCATGTTGCGTACCCTTAGGATGAAACGTTGACGCTCGGTGACGGAGATGGCGTGGCGCGCATCCAGCAGGTTAAAGGAGTGCGAGGCTTTCAAGACCATTTCGTAAGCCGGCAGCGGCAGGTTTTTATCCAGCAGCATCAGGCATTCGCGCTCGTAGGTATCGAAGCATTGGAACAGGAAGTCGACGTTGGCGTGATCGAAGTTGAATTCCGACATTTCCACTTCGTTCTGATGAAACACGTCGCCGTAAGTCACCACGCCTTGCGGGCCGCGTGTCCAGACCAGGTCGAACACGGATTCCACGCCTTGCAGATACATGGCGATGCGCTCCAGGCCGTAGGTGATCTCGCCGGTGACCGGTTTGCATTCCAGGCCGCCGACCTGCTGGAAATAGGTAAACTGGGTGACTTCCATGCCGTTCAGCCACACTTCCCAGCCCAGGCCCCAGGCGCCCAGGGTGGGCGATTCCCAGTTGTCCTCGACGAAGCGGATGTCGTGCTCCAGCAGATCCAGGCCCAGATGCCGCAGGGAGCCTAAATAAAGCTCCTGAATATCGGCCGGCGACGGCTTCATGATCACTTGGAATTGGTAATAATGCTGCAAGCGCATCGGGTTTTCGCCGTAACGGCCGTCGGTGGGGCGGCGCGAAGGCTGAACGTATGCCGAGTTCCAGGGCTCCGGGCCGATGGCGCGCAGGAAGGTGGCGGGATGAAAGGTACCTGCCCCCACTTCCTGATCCAAAGGTTGCAACAACACACAACCCTGATTCGACCAGTATTCCTGTAAGGTCAGAATCAGGCCCTGAAAAGTAGAGACATCGTTTTTGCTAGTCGACACGTTGGGAGCCACTCGATTGGTAAAAAATTAGGCAATTATAACTGAAAACCACGGGCCAAGCAGCCGGAGGGCGGCTGACTATGCTGGTCTACGACCTTGCAAATGAGCTGATTTACAAGGGTTTCCGATTCCCGGTTGAATAATGCGATTAAGGCTTTTATAGTGATAAGCCCGTTTTTTTTACAGTGAGTTGCCAGCATGCCTTCTTTTGATATTGTTTCCGAAATCGACGGTCACGAAATCACCAATGCCATCGACCAGGCCAACAAGGAAGTCTCCACCCGTTTCGATTTTAAAGGCTCCAATGCCTCGTTCGAACATCAGGAAGACAACATCGTCATGAAAGCCGAATCCAGCTTCCAGCTTCAGCAGATGCTGCCGATTTTGTATGCCAAGATGGGCAAGCGCGGCATCGACATCAGCAGCCTGGAAAGCGGCAAGGTGCAGGATACAGGCAAGACCGCGCAACAAAGCATTACCCTGAAACAAGGGATTGGCAGCGATCTGGCGAAAAAAATCGTCAAGTTGATCAAGGATAAGAAAATGAAAGTGCAGGCGGCGATCAACGGCGACAAGGTCCGTGTTACCGGCAAGAAGCGCGACGATTTGCAGGAAGTGATACAGATGTTGAGGACGGAAGATCTGGAGCAGCCGCTGCAGTTTAATAATTTCAGGGACTGAACAGGCGGGTGCGAATGGCCATGAGCGGATAGCTTTGAATCTGGAGCATCGCAATGCAAAAAGCAGTGATCGGTCAAAAAGCGCCGTTATTGTCGGTTTCGGAATGGGCGCAGGGACAGCCCTGTAATTTCGACACCTTAGCCGGTCGGGTCGTATTGGTGGCGGTGTTTCAGGTCAATTGTCCGGGCTGCTTTTTGTATTCCTTGCCGCAGGCGATCACATTGCAGCAACGCTATGCCGATCGGGGATTGGCGGTGCTGGGTGTTGCTACGGCATTTGAGGATTTCGACAAGAACAATCTGGAAAATTTGATTCGTCTGCTCGAAAAAGGTGAAGTGGTCGGCGAAACCTTGCGATCGCTAACGCTGCACGGCAAATTGCAGAACGGCCGGCTGCCCTACCGGATCAGCTTTCCGGTGGCGATGGATAAGCTGAAAGAACGGCAGAATGCCAACATCGAAAACGACATCGATGCTTTCATACGGCTCAGACTCCCCGATTTTCAAGAAAAGTCCAGCCGCGAGCAGCAGCGGCTACGCCAACAGCTGCAAGATTATTTTCAGGCGCTCGAGTACCATGCCGAAACCTTTGAAGGCTTTGGTTTGCAAGGCACGCCTTCCTATATTCTGGTCGATAGGAGCGGCATATTGAGGGCCCGCCGTTTTGGAGATTATCCCGAGCTGGAAGCCGATATTCAAAAATTGCTGCAAGAGCAAACAACAGCCGAACCCGAGACAGGCGGAGAATGAAACGCTTGTTTTTCGCCTTGTGGCCCGATGAGGCGATTCGCCGGCAATGCGGCAAGATCGTCGAAAACATAACGGGCGAGGGACTTCGTCCGGTTGCGGCAATGAATCTGCATGTCACCTTGCTGTTTTTGGGCGGTATAGACGCCACGCAGGAGGCCGCGATAACGGCTGCCGCCGAAGCGCTGTCGGTGCCGCCGGCCATGGAGCTGAGATTCGATAAACTCAGCTACTGGAGCAAACCCGGTATCCTGTGTTTGACCGGCCGCTGTTTCGACCGGGAAATTACGGCGCTGGCCGAGCAGCTTACAGCCATCGCGGTTCGATACGGTGTGACGGTAGACGAACGGCCTTTCAAACCGCACGTTACGCTGGTTCGAAAAGCCAAAAGCGCTGCCGTTGTCGAATTCGAACCGATACTGTGGCGGGCCGATGCTGTTTGTCTGGTGGAATCGTGCTCCACTACGGACGGCGTCGAATACCGGGTTATCAAGCGTTGGGCCGGCGAGCAGCCCGATAATGCGGAGCGATCTTCAAACTAACTTTCGTTCATTGTGGAGAAATAACATGCCTTTCTTGAAACTCAGCACCAATGTTGAAATTTCCGAGCAGCAATCCAAACAGTTGCTTAGCCAGTTATCGCAATTGGTCGCCCAGCAGACCGGCAAGCCCGAGCGCTATGTGATGGTGGAATTGATCGGCGATAAGGCCATGATGTTTGCCGGCAGCAGCGATCCCTTGGCGTATCTGGAATGTAAAAGTATAGGCTTGAGCGCTACCCAAGCGACGGGGTTGGCTGCGGCGTTAAATCCGGCCTTGACGGCGGCGCTGCCGATTGCGGCGGATAGAATTTACATCGAGTTCAGCAATTGTCCCGCCGAATATTGGGGATGGAACGGTTCGACGTTTGGTTGATTTTGCCGGAGGAGGCCGCTACCGTTCATCATCCGGTTGATCCACCAGGGCTGCGATCACCAGGTCGCCGCTGACATTCAGGGTGGTGCGGCACATGTCCAGGAGGCGATCCACGCCCAGGATCAGGCCCATGCCTTCCGCCGGAATCCCAACCTGCTGGGTCAGGATCATGATCAACGGTAGCGAACCGCCGGGCACGCCGGCGGTGCCGATGCCGGCCAGGATCGACATCAACACTACTTGCACTTGTTGCGCCAAGGTTAGGTCGACGCCGTAAACCTGGGCCAGAAACAATACGGTAATGCCTTCGAACAATGCGGTGCCGTTCTGGTTGGCGGTGGAGCCTATGGTCAACACGAAACGCGACACTTCCGGCTTGAGCTTTAATTCCTGTTCTGCCAGCTCCAGCGAGCGCGGCAGGGTGGCGTTGGAAGACGCGGTGGCAAAGGCATACAGATAGACTTCGCGGCATTGCCGGAAAAACGTTAGCGGCTTGATGCGGGTAAACAGCCGCAATAGCAGCGTATAAATCAAACTCTGTTGCAACAGCAGTCCGGCCACCACGATCAGCACATAAAAACCCAGCGAAAATAGAATTTGATGGCCGAACTTGAAGGTGGACTGAAACACCAGCGCAAACACCGCCCAAGGCGCAAACTTCATCGCCGTGTCGACCACCAGCAGGCAGGCGGCATAGGTTTCTTCCAATAACTCAATCCAGCGTGATGCGTTGCCGGCGGCCGATACCGATAGGGCTACGCCGAATGCCAGCGAGAAAAACATCAGCGCCAGCATCTCGCCTTCCAGCGCCTGGGTGGCGGTGGCGAACGGGTTCTTAGGGATTATTTCCAATAACGATTGCACTACCGGCTTGGCCTGAGCGGCATTCTGGCCGATTTTAGCAACGGCGGAGCTGTCGCTGGCCGATTGCGGAATGTCCAGTCCCACGCCCGGCTGGAACAGATTAACCAGCGTAATGCCGATCACCACCGATGCCGAGCTGGCCAACACGGTAAAAAACAAGGTGCGTTGCGCCACTCGCGCCAGGCCATGATGGTTGCTGAGTTGATAGACCCCTAACATCAAGCCGCTCATCACCATCGGTACTACTATCATGAAAATCAGTCGTAAAAACAACTGGCCGACGGGCTCCATCAGGTAGCGATTGGTAGCTTGCAGTATTTCGGATTGCGCATATGGATGCAGGACAAGGCCCGCGCAGGCGCCCAATAGCAGGCTTAGCAGTAATCGGTGATGGTTCTTCATGGCCGTCGGCAGCAAGTGAAAGGTTTAGACGGCAGCGATGATACCCTTAAAGTGCGGCCTCACGGCAGGCTATCTGTATTTGACTTGATGCGGCGTTTGGCTTAATTGACCGATAGCATGTAGCCCCGAGCCTGAGACTACATGCCGGTCGATTAAATTAATCTTGAATTTGCAGGCGTTATTAATTAAGCCATACGATATTTGCTTACGCAATAAACGTGGTTAGCCGGTTTTTCAGCTCGGCATCGATCATCGTGTCGTAATGTCGCTGCAATGTGGCGTCAGTCGGGCGTGGAAATAGGCTTTGTTCGATTTCGCTACGCAGTTGGGTAAGGAAATGCCGCCTTAATGTCGAATCCTCCGGAATAACCGGTACGATTTCGGTTTTGGTAGATCTGGTTCGGACAACCTGGGGGCTGTTCTTAGAAACAATCTTGGATAACCAAGTTGTAGGCATAAAAAGATAAGCTGCAAACAGCAGCATCATTAACAATAAGACTTCGGTCATAATTCACTCCCAAACAATCATCAAAAACGGCAAAAATAAAAAGCCCGGCAATATCTGGTTAATGAAGATGGCCGGCAACAGCCAATGCTTTCGGCTTGCTGTTATTGTTCGATGCCCGATAAGGCATCGCCGTATTGCAAGCAAATTGCACGCCAGGGTATGGATAGCGTGGATTCTCTAGTCCTAGGGCAGGCATATGGTCGGTAAGCAGACAATCGGCGCACCTTTTTGTATCAAAATTGTTGGGAAACACACACAGTGTGTACAGGAAGTGTACAAAATCGATCGCTGTTGTTTAGCTGCGGCATCCAGGAAATTGGGCTAAAATCAAGGCAACCCCAATTTTTCAGATTTGGAAGATGAAAAATATCCGTATTAGTTTGCGACTGCTGAAATACATGGCCTTGATTTTTATTGTGGCGCAATTGTCCGGTTGCGCCACAAGCGAAAAATCGCCTATTTCCGCATCGTCCTCTAGTATCGATTCGGCTAATAGCAAGGCCGTCAACGATGCCTTGCAATTGCAGGGGCAGCCCTATGTGTCGGGTGGAGAGTCGCCGATTGAAGGCTTCGATTGCAGCGGTCTGGTGTTTTATGTCTACAACAAACAGGGCGTGAGGTTACCGAGAGATACTTGGTCGCTGGCCAACCAATTGCCGTCGGTGCAAATCAACCAGCGTCAGCCGGGCGATTTGGTGTTTTTCAACACTACTGCCAGACCGTTTTCTCATGTCGGCATTTATGTCGGCGATGATCGATTCGTTCATGCGCCCAGCTCGCGTACCGGCCGGGTGATGATGTCCGATTTGAAGCAGCCTTATTGGCGGGAGCGCTTTGTTGCGGTGCGCCGGCCGCAATCGCAACGGCCACTATCTGTTAATAATGCAGGCAACAACGCCTGTTTATTGAACTGATTGCGCTTAGGGATTGGATTAAAGCTTTCCGAAATGAATTTCCTATTGGCACCCGATAACGTCACAGGGCGCTGGGAGTGGGAAGTTAAAAGCAGCTCTCCACTTTCTACTGGCCACTATCCCCAAAGGGCCGTTATTCTTAGTCCAATCCTTATAGGAACCACTCCACGACCGCATCCATATCTTGCCGGGTTTTAGGCCGGGCCGGTTCGCCTTTCCGGTAACCGAAAGCCAGCAGATAAGTGATGCCCCACTGATCGAGATCGACGGCCATATTCTCAGCCGCTACCTGCTCCAACTCTTTGCGTTCGAAGCCTTCGATTGGACAGGAATCGATACCGATCATGGCCGCGGCCGTCATCATGTTGGCCAGCGGCAGATAGGTTTGCTTGGCCGCCCAGTCGCTGATGGCGCGCTCGGATTCCAGCAGTGCAAAGTCGCGGCGCTGAAATTTTTCGAGGATCGCGGTGCGGGCAACGGCCGCCTCTTCGGGAAACTTCTGCACTTCGCGCATGAAGTTTTGCACATAGACGCTGTCGTAGCGCATGAAATGACTCTTGCGCTGTAGTGTGACGATCACATGGCTGGCGGTAGGCAGCTGTTTTTGCCCACCCCAGGTGTGCTGTTTCAGTTTTTCGCGCAGACCTGAGTTTTGCACCACCAGAAATTTCCAGGGTTCAAGGCCGAAGGAGCAGGGCGACAGACGCGCCGTTTCCAGAATAAACGCGAAATCCTCGTCGCTGATTTTTCGCGTCGCATCGAATTCCTTACAGGCATGCCGAAACCAAAAAGCGTCGAGAATTTCTTGTTTATTGATAGGCATGGTTTTACAGGCTATCGCCGACTTCACGCTGGTAATAAGGCCATTTCTTGACATGCAGGTGTTTACGAATCGGAGTCTTAATCACCGACACGCACAACGCAATCGAGAACAGGCACCAGACCGCGCAATATTCGTTGGGATCGTTGGTGGTCACGTCGGAAATCCACGGTCCTATCAAATAATGGAAGCCCACGAAACGCCAGGAACCGTAAATAATCGGCAGAATGAACGATGCCAGAATGTATGAAAAAGCATGCAAGCCCCAATTGAAGCCGAACAACCAGGTCACGGGGTCGGACATCAGACCGTTCAACTGCATTTTCCAGGCAATATGCCAATCGCCGGAGACCGAACAGGTCTGGGTGCCGCAAAAACCTTCGACGCCCTCGATGCAAGTGCCCGCCCAGGCGAAAGGATACATCTTGATCAGCATCGCCAGCGAACTGATCGCGCATAAGGTATAAACCGTGGTCCTGATCTTGAGTTTGACGCTTTCCGGGATGAAATACATCGCCACCATATTCACGAAAAACGGCTGGAAAGCGATATGCAGATAGCCCAGCAAGGTCAGCACCTGATTGTTGGGGTTGTCGCACAGGTTGATATAAACGTAGGTTGCAGCCTGCAACAACTCCATCAATGCAAAATAAGTTAGCGGAATCCACAGTTCCTTGGATTCGCCCTTGTAAGCCACATAAACTGCGGTCGTTAAACCTGCGGCAGCCAGAACGCCTGACGCTTCACCACTCCAGCACATCGAAAATCCCCTCGGTTTTATAGTTATATTCGTGAGCCAAAACTCACAAAAGCGCGGAATTATCACACAAAACCGGACGAAATTAAGCGGATTTTGGCAATGGCCGTTTTGCCGGATAGATGCTTCATCGTTCCGAGGTCGCCATTCCGGCAAGAAATTGCTCCGTGCGATGCTAGACAGCGTATAGGCAATTCGCAACGCGGATCAGGATTTGAAAAGGCGCACAAAACGACGCTAATGACATGTTTTTTTTACGGTTTTGCTGTAGACTCAAAAAATTTTTCAAGATTAACGATGCCGGAATCTGCCAATTTATAGAGTGGTATATAACTCACGAAGGATTTAGAAATGCGTAACATTTGTTTATTTGAAGCGGAAAACCACAGCTTTATCCTGCTCAACGAAAGCGAACCCGGAGAGGAAGACGGCGTCCGTTCCAACCAGTTTCTGGTGATGCACGGTAAGAATGGCGTACTGCTCGATCCGGGCGGGTTTGGCGTCATGCCGCGGGTGCTGGCCGAAATGTTACGCTATACCGGACCGGAAAATATCCACGCCATCATACTTTCCCACCAGGATCCGGATATCGTTGGCGGACTTTCTACCTGGCTGGAGCTCTGCGTTGCCAAGGTGTATGTATCGAGCATCTGGATGCGCTTTTTGCCCCATTATGGTTTAAAGGACATGAGCCGTTTTGTGGGCGTCCCGGACCAGGGCCAAGCCTGTGAAATTGCGCCCGACTTTCAGCTCAAACTGGTACCGGCGCATTTCCTGCATTCCGAAGGACAAATCAACGTCTATGATCCGGTTTCTAAAATCTTGTTTAGCGGCGACATTGGCGCCGCCATGCTGCCTTTGGATAACAACGATGCCTTCGTGGACGATTTTGCCAGCCATATCCCTTATATCCGGGGCTTTCACCAGCGTTACATGGGTTCCAACAAGGCCATCCGTTGCTGGCTGGAAACCATAGCCGAGCTCGATATTGAAATGATTGCGCCTCAACATGGCCCGATTTATCGGGGGCAGGCGGTTCCGGATTTTCTGAACTGGCTTAAGGATTTGCCTTGCGGCATCGATTTGATGCAAAGCGGAGGACGTTTTTCCGGGGATTGTGCATGAGCCAGTCCGCAACCAACCATCTGGAAATATTGCGGCTGCAAGTTATTAACCGCCTGGCCGATCTGCTGGAAGGACAGACCCGCACCCAGTTTTATGCGACCAGCCTTTCCGAACTGATCCTGTCCGTTCACCATGAAATCACCGATACCCTGCATCAGGCGCTAGACAGTGGAAAGCTGGATGTTCTCAACGCGGCGATGCAACATGCCGCGACTACCTGCACACGCCTGGACGATACGCTCAGCCTGTTGTTCAGCGAACGTTCCCGGCAGTGGCAGCAAGGCGGAGAACACTTGCGTGCGCTGATGAGTGAAATTAATGGCACGATAGGCCGGCTCTCCGCCACGCTGATCGAAAAGGACTTACTGGAGCGCCAAAGCCGTGTTCTGGAGCGTATCATTCTTTCCCACGAACGCGTGGCGCAATGGAAAGAATTCGTGCAGGAAATCCTATTGGATTTCCATGCGATATTCCCTTTCAATTTTTTCTTCATCGCCTTCGCCGAGGAACACGGCTTATCGGTATATCTCTACTATATTGGTACTTATTCGGAAGAAGTTCGCCGGCAAGCCAGCGAGATGTTAAGCCGCCGAATGCTGATCGATTTGGGGCTGCCGGCCAATACGCCATTGGATATTGAAGAATTTATCATTCCCAACGCGGCAACCGTTAGTTCCGTCGACGATATTCATCTGCTTACCGTATCCGTACCGGAACACGCTCCCAAGCTGGCCGGCTTGCTCGGCGTCGCTTATGCATCGAATGCAACCTTGTTGCCTCAGGAAAAAAGCGTGATCAGCTCTATCCTGGCGGTGATGGTCATGGTGGTGGGCTCCAGCAAGATCCTGTCGCGAACCTTGGCGGAGCTGGAATATTACTCGATGCACGATCCGTTGACCGGCCTGTACAATCGCCGCCACTTCAATGCCATGCTCGAATATGAAGTCGGCCGGTCGGAGCGGCATAATCATTCCTTTTCCTTGCTGTTGCTCGATCTGGACGACTTTAAGGATGTCAACGACTCTTACGGGCATCCTACCGGCGATCAGGCGCTGGTCGCCGTTGCCGAAGTGTTGCGAGCGCATTTGCGCAAAGGCGATTTACCAACCCGTATCGGCGGCGACGAATTTGCGGTTATTCTGGTGGAAACCGACCAGCAAGGCGCCTTGAAAGTAGCCGATACCATAGGCCGAAACCTTAGAGAATTGACCTTGACGTCGGATAACGGCAAGTCTTTCCATCTTACCGTATCGATTGGGGTCATTACCTATCCGCAGGACGGAGAAAACATCAGCGACCTGTTAACGGGCGTCGATGTGGCGATGTACCACGCCAAGGAGCTTGGCAAGGATGGTTTTTCCACCATCGATACGCTCAAGGATAGAATTCAGATCAACCGCAACACCCGCGACCAGGCTGAACATTTAAGAGTAGCCTTGCAGGAGCAACGTATTGTTCCCTACTTCCAGTCGATTATCGACTGCAAAAGCGGCAATGTTTTTGCTTTTGAAACCGTCGCCCGGCTGAAAGAGCTGGATGGGCAGACCATTTCCGCGGCCACGTTTATCGAAACCATCGAAAAATACGGCTTGAGCCGCGACCTCGATCAGGCAATCATCAACAAATCTTTCGCCACTAAACGCGAGAACATGCTGAATGCCGAAAATTCGGAAGTAAAGTTGTTCATCAATTTGTCCGCTCAGGAAATACAAGGCCGAGGCATACTGGGCTATGCCGAAGAACTATGCAATAAACTGGATATTCCACCGCACTGTATCGTTTTCGAAGTTCTCGAACGCGATGCTATCAGCGACATGACCAATATGCGCCGCTTCCTGACCAATCTGCGCCGAAAAGGCTTCGCTTTCGCACTGGACGATTTCGGCAGCGGTTACAATTCCTTTCATTATCTGCGCGAACTGCGTTTCGAATACGTCAAGATTGACGGGGCATTCGTGCACAACATCCTGAATTCCAGCGTCGATTATGCGCTGGTGCGGAATTTGTCCAATTTGTGTCAGGACATCGGCATCCGTACCGTAGCTGAATTCGTCGAAAACCAAGAAATTTTCGACGCCTTATGCGACATGGGCATCGACTACGCACAGGGCTATCATATCGGCATGCCATTGCCGGAAATGTGTTACACACCGGCGAAAGATTTGCTTATCCGGTCTAAGCGTTAGTCGACGGCTTAGATCGGTACCTAATACAAATCAACCGGATCGACATCCAGCGACCAGCGTACCGTCTTGGCTTCTTTAAGCTTGGCAATTGCCGGCAAAATTGTGTCCAGCAAGCGGTGCAGGTCTTGGCGTTGCGGACTTTGCAGCAGCAGCTGAAAGCGGAATTGCCCGGCGCGTCTGGCCATCGGTGCCGTCACCGGCCCCAACACGCTGGTTTTGCCGGAATTGGCCAGGCCGATCAAGCCGCACAGGGCCTGCAAAAACTGTTGCGGCGCCTGGGCGTTGGTGGCGTGAACCCTGAATAGGGCCTGATGGCTATAGGGCGGCAACAAGGCCTGACGGCGCTCCAGCAATGCGGCTTGGGCGAAGGCCCGGTAACCGCTGTTTAACAGGGTGACCAGCAAGGGATGCTGGGGATGGCGGGTTTGCAGGATGACCCGTCCCGGCTTGTCGGCCCGGCCGGCCCGGCCGGCGACCTGCACGATCATTTGCGCCAGTTTTTCTCCTGCCCGATAGTCGATGCTGAACAGGCCGCTGTCGATATCGAGTATCGCCACCAACGTCACGTTGGGAAAGTGATGGCCTTTGGCCAGCATTTGCGTGCCAAGGATGATTTCGGCGTCGCCGCGATTGATTTGTTCCAGATAGTTTTCCAGCGAGCCTTTGCGTTGAGTGGTGTCTTTATCGAGCCTGATCACGCTGTTGCCTGGAAACAGCGTGCCCAGCGTCTGTTCGATACGCTCGGTACCCAGCCCCAAGGCCTGCAGTTCGCCGGTCTTGCAGGCCGGACATTGCCGGGACAAGGCTTGTTCGCTGCCGCAATGATGGCAGCGCAATAAGGCATCGGCGGCATGGATCACCAGATTGGCATCGCAACGCCGGCAGCGCGATACCCAGCCGCAGCCGTGACAGATCTGCACCGGGGCATAGCCGCGCCGATTCAAAAACAGCAACACTTGCTGGCCTTGTGCCAGCGTCGCCTTCATCGCCGAAATCAACTGTTCGGACAAGCCTGCCTGGATTTTCTTGTTGCGAATATCCAGCAACTGAAACGTCGGGGCCACGGCATTGCCGGCCCGGCTGGGCAAATGCAGCAAACGGTAACGCCGGCGGTCGACATTGAACAGACTCTCCAGCGACGGCGTCGCCGAACCCAGCACCACCGGAATATCGAGATTCTTGCCGCGTGCTATCGCCACATCCCGCGCCGAAAAGCGGAAGCCTTCCTGTTGCTTGAAGGAGGTATCGTGTTCCTCGTCGAGTATGATCAGCCCCGGATTTTTCAGCGGCGTAAACAGCGCCGAGCGGGTGCCCAGCATGATCGCCGCGTGTCCTTGCTGCATGCTCAACCAGGCATTCAGGCGCTGATTATCGGTGAGCTTGGAATGAAAGGTGACGATAGACACCGCAAAACGCCGGCGAAAGCGCTGTTCCAACTGCGGAGTCAAGGTAATTTCCGGCAGCAACACCAAAACCTGCAGGCCTCGCGCCAGCACGGCGGCTATCGCCTGCATGTAAACTTCGGTCTTGCCGCTACCGGTCACGCCTTCCAGCAACGAAACATTAAAATGCCCCAGTGTGTTGACGATTGCCTCGATAGCAGCCTGCTGCTCGGCATTGGCCGACAACGCTGAGCCCAATGTGATGGCTTGCGGAACGGCTGGCGCTTGCCGCATTTCCAACAAATTTTTTTCCAGCAAGGCTTTGAGTGCCGGCTTGTGCTCGATCAACTCCGTTCCGCCGATTACGCCGTCATGAGCTTGAAACAAGGCCAACAAGGCTTGCTGCTTAGGCGCGCGTTTAAGTTGTTCCGGCAGGGTTGTCCTGCCCAGTGGGGTAAGTGCAAAACTGGCTTCATGCTGGAGAATGGCCGGCTTGCCTTGCCTGAGCGCTACCGGAAACGCGGTGGCCAGTACTTCGCCCAGCGGATGGTGGTAATAATGGCTGGCCCATTGCAATAACTGTATATCTACGGCGGACAATAAGGGCTCGGCATCGAGGATTTGCTCGACCCGTTTCAGCTTGGCGTTATCGACCTCCGAGCTGTTGCGAATCGCCAGCAATACCCCGACTTTCCGGCCCTTGCCGAACGGGACCAGTACCCGGATACCGGGTTTTGCGGTATTGGAATCGAAATCCTCCGGAGGCAGATAATCGAACAGGCGGTCGAGAGGAACGGCAAGGGCTATCTGCAAGAACGTGGTGTGCGGTACTTCACAATTAGCCATGCTTTGTAATATTTTTTTGATATTGCGGCGCTAAGTCTTTATACGCATTAAGGAATCCGAGTTACCCACAAAAGCTGTGGATAAGTCTGTGGATAGTGTTTGAGTAACGCCGCTTAGTGCCGGTTTTTATTACGGATTTGTTAAATTGCGCAAAATTAACGCAAAAGCTATTAGTCATTAAATATCAGCAAGTTGCGGCTTAATTTTAGGTATGGTAATTGCTTTTGGTGTTAATGGTGCAGATGAATTGTCCTCTGCCCATTTTTGTGCATAAGTTGTTGCTACTGTGTGTCGATTCGATGCAATTCTCTGCATAAAAGTTGACCGAGATCAGTATCGTTCTCTGCCGTTGTTATTAACCATTTGCAACAATGCAAATCCGGCCAGACCGATAAAAGCCACCAGCGTCCACGCTGGGATACTCAGCCCCAGTAGTGTCCAGTCGATGTTCGCGCACTCGCCGGTTCCGGTCAGCATCAATTTAACGGTATCCGCCAGCGGAAAGTTCTGAAAAACGTATTCCAAACCGGGACTACATTCCGGGACTTGATCGGGCGGCAAATGCTGCAACCAGACATGGCGAGCCGAAATGCTGGCGCCCACCAACGCCGTCAGAGCAATCAGAACCGCATAAATATTGCGGCCGCGGTTATGGATAGCGGCGATCAAAAACAGTATGCCGGTTGCCAAAATGGCAAGGCGCTGGGAAATACATAGCGGGCAAGGCTCCAGCTCTTCGGCAAACTGTAAATAAGCGCCGAAGGCCAGCAAAAACACACAAGCGGCAAAACCCAGAAAAAAACAGATACGCGGACTAAATTTTACAAAACTCATTTTCGACGTCTTTTTTGAATGCTCTAATTTCCCGCGAGGGGCCCAAAATTACCAAAATGTCGCCGACACTGAGACGGCGATTGAATTCCTCGACAACAAAATGCAGCTGATCGCTAATTTGCTTATTAACGATGCCGATCAAAATCAGGTTGTACTGCGAACTTAATTCCAGCTGACTGGCATAACTGTTTTCCAGATAACTGTTTTCCGGAACCACCACCTCGGCCAAATGCAGATCGTGCCTGCCGAACACAGTATGATCAAAAATATCGGTGATGTCCGGCCTTTTCAACATATTGTGAATCTTGCGGCCGCATATTTCGTAGGGATCGATGATTTTATTGGCGCCGGCGGCCAACAGTTTTTCGGCCGATTCGGGGCTATCGACGATAGCGATAATGTTAAGTTCCTTGTCCAAGGCTCTGGCGGATAGCGTCAGAAACACGTTTTCCGAATCTTCGTCGAAAAAGCAGAATATGGTATCGATATGCGAACCGATGCCGACCGATTTTAAATCATCGTCGCTACGGAAATCGATGTTGGTGGTTTCCAGGCCGTTTTCGCGGGCCTGTGCAAGCTGCACCGGGTTATGGTCAATGACGACAATTTGATAAACCTCTTTATCCAAGCGGCTGACGGCCTCGAAAGACAGGCGGTTATAACCGAATACGGCAACATGTTTCATACTGCTTTCCTGCTTAATAAACGATGCTGCTCCACTTGGTCGCGAAAATGATCGACGCCGTATTTTCTGCCGAAAACCACTAGAATATCCTCATGCCGTAAAATAAATTTTGGATCGGGATTGAAATAGAAATGTTGCTGTTTTACCTGATATTTATTTTTATGCTTTAAATGCACGGGATTGGCGCTAATTACGCCAAGCAGAGTTAGTTTCTTTTGACTGAGTTCCAGTTGATCGATTTGCTTATTTTCCAACGAAGAGTCTTCGCTGACCAATATAGTTTCCATCACGATTTCGGTCTGATTTTGCAGGATGCCGGAAATGGCCTCGAAAGCCACCGGCTGGCCGAGAAATTCCGCCGCCAGTAAGCCGGCAATTTCAAAAGGCCTGATAACATGGTCGGCGCCGGCCTGATAAAGCTTGTTGACATTATCGTGGCGATTGGAACGGGAGATGATTCGGATATTTTTGTTTAAATGGCGGCTAGTAAGTGTGACATAAACATTGGTGACATCGTCGCCGGTAATACATAATACCGTCGTCGCTCCCTGGCAAATACCGGCACTAATTAATACGTCGTTTTTGCTGGCGTCGTTTTGGATTGCCAGATAACCTTGTTTTCTTGCCAGATTAACATTCAGTTCGCCTTTGTCGATAATTACGAATTGCTGGCGGTCATTGCTTAGTTGCCGGGCGATTTCCTGGCCAACCCGGCCGTATCCGCAAATAATAATAAAGTTATCAAAGCGTTCCAGTTCGGCGCGGATTCTATTCTCCCGTAAAACCGGCATTTTCTCGTTGAATGCGGCAATCAGAATCGAGGTAAAAAACGACAATACGCCCAGGCTGGTGAGTATCAATATGATGGTAATCAGGCGCCCGCCGGTAGTATGGGGGATTATGTCGCCATAGCCGACAGTGGCCAAGGTAACGATGGTCCAATAAAAAGCATCGAATAAATTCTTGATTTTGCTGTCGGGCTCGGGATACTCGAATATATAGATCGAAACGCTGGCGATGAATACCAGAAAACAGGTAAATATCAGCAAGGTCAGCAATTCAAAGCGCTTGCTGGCTAATACGTCGGAAAACAATTTTGCGCTGTTCGAATAACGGAATAATTTGAACAGCCTGAAAATCAAAAATACCCTTAAAATTCGTAAAGGCCTATAGCTGGGCAGTATCGCCAGCAAATCGATGATTGCAAAAGGCGAAAATATATACTCCAGTTTTCTGTAGATTGCTTTTTTAAGTGCGGCGAATAATTTGAATTTTATGTTTAGATATAAGGCTTTTTCATATTCTTCAATAATAATTAGCCGGGTATCCGAACAAATCCAAAACCGCAACAAATATTCCGTTATAAAAACGCCAAGTATAGCCTGTTCAAAATAGCCGCCCATAGGGCCGGCCTTATGTTCAACATCGTATAATAGAAAGAATATGCTCAGTACTATCAGTCCTATCATCAGCATGTCGAAATAGGATTTTGTCGGGCTATGCTGATTTTCCAATAAATTGTAAAAAAACAGTTTGCTGTTTTTATAAGCTTCCGAGGACTTTAAATGGTAAGCGGAATAAACGATGAGTTTGGATAGCATGGTTGGGTTATTTCTTAAATTCGATCACTTTGTTGGGTGGGTTCAGGTTGATTTCGTCAATCACGCAGTTAGGGCCGGCTTGCAGGATATAGCTGACGGCATCGGCAACGTCCTCGGCCTGCAAGGCCTGAGACGGCTGTTTGCCCGGTGCGAACGACAATGCATCGAAAAATGCGGTGTCGACCATGCCGGGATTGATCAGCGACACCCGCACCGGACTCTTGCCGCATTCGTCGCGCAAGGCCTGGGTAAAGCCGCGCAAGGCAAATTTGCTTGCACAGTAGACGGTGCCGTTACGGCTGCCCTTCAGCGCCGCTTCCGAACCTATGTAAACCAGATTACTGCGTGCTTGTTGTTTTAGTTTCGGCAACAGGGCGCGGGTCAAAAAAGCCTGGGCGGTGAAGTTGACCGTCAGCAGATTTTCGATCTGGGCGAAGGAAAATTGCTCCAGGCTGCCGAACTGGCCGTAGCCGGCGGCGAACACCACCGCGTCCAGCTCAGGAAAATCGATCTGCAGTTGCTTGGCGACAGGCGGAATCCCGTTCAGCAGGGACATATCCAGTTCGACGCAGCTGAAACCGGGATGAGCATGGTTAAAACGCCGGCAATCCCTGGAGGTGCCGATGACCCGATGGCCTTGCGCCAACAATTGCCTGGCAATTGCCCGCCCAATCCCGGAGCTGGCGCCGGTCACCAGCACGGTACGCTTTATAGTGTGCATGGAAAAAACTTCGCCTCGGGAATGTATTCCAGCAACATCGCCGTGCAATCGGCCATCATCGCCTGCTCCAGGTCGGTGCGATACGATACCATCCCGGCAGCCGTTTGCAGTGGGCTGGCGAATAGTCTTTCATCCGGATACAGCTTGTGGATTTTCTTGAAATATTGCTCCGGCAGGCGGAATACGCCCAGGCTGACCGAGTGCAGCGCATCCGCATCGATAGCAGCGAAGACCTGTTCGAATAATTCTCGATAAAGCTGCCGGTAATCGTGCTGATAAATCAAAGGATCGAAGCGCAAACCGATAGCCCAGCCTTGTTGTTGCAACTTGGCGGCGGCTTCGATACGTTTCGCCACATTTGGCGCCCTGGCTTCCACCTTGCCGGCTATCGTATCCGGCGACAGGCTGAAGGCCACCACACAGCGCGGCACCACGTTGCGGTTCAATAAACTTCTGATCTGGGTACTCTTGGTGCGCAGTTCCAGCCAGGCATTCGGCAGCTCGGCGCAAACCGGCAAAAACTGCTCTGCAAAACCAGTCACCGGCTCGAAGGCCAGGCTGTCGCAATCGTAGCCGGAGAAAAAATACACATCCTGATCGGGCGTTTCCAGGCAAATTTGCCGGATATGCTCTTGAAAATCCTCGTAATTGACGAACAGCACGTAATTGGCCGACTGGTACATACCCTGCAGGAAGCAGTAACGGCAATCGTACAGACAGTTGAGCATGTGCGAAAAGTAGTAATTGCGTTGCCCGCCGATGCCGTAACCGGCCGGAGCCGGCAGTACGAATTTTTGATATTTCTCGGCCAGAATCAGCGCCGGCCGCTGTTTTTGCAGGCGGAAGTTTTGCGCCTTGGGATTAAACACCTCGCCATAGCGGTCGCAAGAGACGATCCGGGCCTCGGGGAAACGCTCTCGAATCGCCGCCACGCGCGGATGCTGTCGAACGGCGGTTTCGATATAAAGGGTGTCTATCATTCTGACGGCAGGTCGCGATAAAAAAGGGTTTGTGGGGCATTATAAATGACGATAGGTCGCGCCGCGTGTTGCTGATAAAATCCGCCTCTTTTTAACCAGCCGACTATCATGCGCTTAATCCGGGGTTTGAATCATCTTGAGCCGTTACGCGACGGCTGCGTATTGACCATAGGCAATTTCGACGGCCTGCATCTGGGTCACCGGCTGGTGATCGAAAAATTGGCCGAACACGGCAGGCGCTTGCAACTGCCGGCGGTGGCGATGGTATTCGAACCGCAGCCGCTGGAATATTTCCTCGGCGACCATGCGCCGTCGCGCCTGACCCGTTTGCGGGAAAAATCCATCCAGTTTGCCAAACTGCCGGTCGACGAATTGCTGGTATTGCCGTTTAACCGCACCCTGGCCGATTACGATGCCGAGCAGTTTATCGCCGATATTTTGATCGAACGCCTGCGCGTCAAACATCTGGTGATTGGCGACGATTTCCACTTCGGCAAGGCGCGGCGCGGCAATTTCGCGTTGCTGCAGCACTGGGGGCAGCAATATGGTTTCGAGGTTGAAAATACTCCTTCCTTCGAACTGGACGGGCTGCGGATCAGCAGCACCCTGATTCGCGATGCGCTGGGCGAAGGCCGGCTGGACCAGGCCCGCATCATGCTGGGCCGGGACTATTCGGTGTGCGGCCGGGTGGCGCACGGCGATAAGCGCGGCCGGCAACTGGGGTTCCCTACCGCCAACGTCGAAATGTTCCGAAAAAACACCCCCATCGTCGGCGTGTTTGCGGTGACGATGACCGGCCTGGACGGCGGCGAATACCAAGGCGTGGCGAATGTCGGCACCCGGCCCACCGTGGACGGCGGTGCCAGGGTGGTTCTGGAAACCCATCTGTTCAACTTCAATGCCGATATTTACGGCCGCTACGTTGAAGTCCACTTCAAGGAAAAAATCCGCGACGAAATCCGTTTTCCGACACTGGCGGCGTTGCAAGCCCAGATCAGAGAGGACGTACTGGCCGCCAAGCGGATTTTGGCCCGGCTGGACGAAGGAGAGGCCAATGACTGACTCGAAAAGCGCGGTACCGTCGCCCTGCGTCAGAAATTGCTGCTTGAATGAAAACAATGTCTGCCTGGGCTGTTTTCGATCCCTGGAGGAGATTTGTGGGTGGACGCAAACCGACGATCAAGGCCGGTTAAAGATACTCGGCAATGCCGAGCGGCGGCGCTTGCAAGCTTCGCATCGCAAGCTAAGCTCCTACACCAATCAAACTAAACTTAGCTGAAAATAGGAAATGGATTGATAGTCCCTGATCCATTAGCGACATTCAAAATGCAGGGCGGGCAATGCTTTTCTGCCCACAGTTTAGAGGCAATAGCTCTAATTCCGCGTGGGCACAAAAAGCGTGCCCACCCTACCTGACTGGAGTTGAGCATTGTCGATCCTGTGATTTCGGAAGCCTGAGTTTAGCTCAGGATCGCGGCGGATTTGGCGTGGTGTTCCGGTGAGTGTTAATCAAGCAAGGGGCTGAGGATGTTGCCTAGATAGCCCTGGTGGGCGATGATATGCGCCAATCAATTAGCTTAAAGAGACTTCGAATGGATATAACTCAAGTTCCCGCTCTTTTAGGAAGCATCAAAACCGCTTTCGAAATTACAAAAATGTTGAGGGAAACTGACGCGTCTCTCGAAAAAGCTGAATCAAAGATGCGCTTAGCTGAACTTATATCCACCCTTGCCGACGCAAAGATAGAAGTAACGGAAATTCAGCAAGTTTTGCTTAGTAAGGATGCGGAAATACGAGAGCTTCAAGAAAAACTCAAAATCAAAGCCCAACTTCAGTGGGAAAGCCCATGTTACTGGCGAGTGGATGGTGCCGATAAAGACGGCCCGTTCTGCCAACACTGCTACGACAAAAACCGCGAGTTAATCCGACTGCAAGGCAATGGCGAGGGGTATTGGCAATGTACCGCGTGCAAAAACGGTTACGCAACGAGTTCTTATAAAGAACCTGTCACTACGGTAGCTTTCAGTGATGATCGTTACCACGGGTATTAACCCGCGTAAGGCGGAACGCGTCAGCGGTTCCGCCGAATGATAACAACGATAGTTATACAAATATGCATTTTGAATGGGTCCGAAAAAAGCTGTGTCGAACCAGGACCGTAGGTTGGGCTGAATGGAATGAAGCCCAACAAATCACCGTTCACCGCAGGTAAAGTCTTCAAGAGCAAGATCGTTTGCCCAATGCCCCGGCAACGCGCCTGTTTGAACATAACGATGTAATGTTGAAAAAGGCCAGTCGATCGGCCGTTTGACATAACCATGTTTAACGGGATTATAGTGAATATAGTCTAGGTGTCTTTCAAAATCGCACTCGTCTCTGATTTGATGCTCCCAATAACGCCGTTGCCAAATACCGCGTTCGCGTTTACTAAGTCGGCTGGAGCGGATAGATTCGACTTTTTCCAGTCGTCGGGAAAAACCCGACTTGATCAATGACCAGCGCATTGGATAGTCGGCATCACCTTCGGGTAATCGCCAGATGGCGTGAATATGTTCGGGAAGTACGACCATGGCCTCAATGACGAACGGATGAGCCTGTTTTACTATCTGGGTAACCTCTCTTAACGCTTGTATTTGCCGCACCAGCAAGTCGGATTGCCGGTTTGCAAGGTTGACGGTAAAAAAATAGGTTGCGCCTGCTGTTTTGGCTCTTCGATAACGCATGCTAATTCCCTACTTTAATGTTGGGCTTCATTGCATTCAGCCCAACCTACGACTGGTTGCTCCTGACTAACCTCCGCCGATCAACGCCGCCTCAATAACGGCCTAATATCCATCAGCCCAACAACCAGCAAATAAACCAGCAAGCCCAGCGTACCGCTCAGCCAGACATTCCAACTCTGCACCGTCGTCAGATAAGCGTTGCCGAAATACAGCGCCAATCCCAAGCCCAGGTAAAGACCGATCCTGCCCAGCGGATAAGCCACCGGATAATAACGGCGGCCCAGCAGCCAGGAAAGGCAAACCATGAAAAAGTAGCAGGCCAGCGTCGCCCAGGCCGAACCTATATAGCCCCATTGTGGAATCCACAGGATGTTCAGTGCGACGGTCAGGCCGGCGCCGGCCAGCGACACCCAGGCACCTAGCCCGGTGCGGTCGCTGAGTTTGTACCAGACCGACAGGTTGACATAGATGCCCAGACACAGATTGGCCAGCAGCAAGATCGGCACCACCGCCAACCCGGCCCGGAATTCCTCACCGATGAAATACTTGAACAGGTCGATGTACAGCGTCACCAGCAGGAAGATGAACACGCCGGCCATCACGAAATATTGCATCACTAGCGCATAAACGCGCTTGGCATCGGCGCGGCCGGCATAGGAGAAGAAAAACGGCTCACCGGCATAGCGGAAGGCTTGCACGAATAGCGTCATCAAGATCGATAGCTTGTAGCAGGCGCCGTAAATGCCCAGCATCTTCAGATTAGTCCCCAGATCGTAAGGCAACAATACTTTTAAAATCGCCCGGTCCAGCATTTCGTTGACCATGCCGGCGAAGCCGATCACCACCATGGGCAGCGAATAACGCAACATCGGCGCCAGTATCTTAGGTTCGAGATGCAGGCGGACGTGCTTGAATTGCGGCAGTAACAGCAGCAGTTTGACGAGGCTGGCGAACAGGTTAGCCAGAAAGACATAGCCGACGCCCAATTTTGGATCGAACCAGTCCAGCCAGGGCGAGTCCGGCCATGCCGCAAACAGTTTGGGGCAGAGCAGCAGCAAAAACAGATTCAGGCCGATATTGATAAAAATCTCCGCCATCTTGATGCCGGCGAAACGCCAGGCGCGGTTTTCGGCGCGCAAGCGGGCAAACGGCAAGGCGGTAACCGCATCCAGGGCCAGAATCCCGGCAAACCACAGCAGATACTCGGGATGGTCCGGATAGCGCAGCCAATTCGCCAACGGTTGTTGCCAGTACAGTATCGCGGCAAAGAACGCCAGGCTGCTCAGCAGCAGGAAGCCGAGGGCGCTGCGATAAACGGCCTCAACATCTAGTTCCTGTTTTTGGCGGAAACGGAAATAGCCGGTTTCCAGACCAAAGGCCAGCAGCACCGCGAAAAATCCCGCATAGGCATAAAACTCCGACACCACGCCGTATTCGCCGGCGCCGAATGTATAGGTGTAAAGCGGCACCAGCAGATAATTCAGGAAGCGGCCGACGATGCTGCTCAGGCCGTAAATCGCGGTTTGGGAGATGAGTTGGCGTAGTGGATTCAAGCGCGTGGATTCCAGGCAGTGTTCGAAGCGGACAAACGGCCCGAACAACAATAAAAGCGCCCTATTCTAATCCGATTTGCGGAATTTCTGGCCGATGCGGCGAAACTTGTCCGGCAGCGGATCAATCCTGTCTCGAAATCTGCTTGGGAGGAAAGCCGAAATATTTAACAAATGCCGCGCTGAAATTGCTGGCGTGGTGATAGCCAACGGTTTCCGCGGCGCTACCGACGGAACAATTGGTGGATTTTAACAATTGATAGGCCTTATTCATCCTGATCTCCAGCAATAGGCCATACGGCGTGCTGTCAAAGAAATGATGAAACAGCTGCTTCAATTTAAACTGATTGGTGCCGACACGCTTGGCCAATGCCTCGACCGACGGCGGGTTCTTGAATTCGGCAAACAGAATATCCCGCGCCTGATGAGCTATCGTTTTGTCTCTTGGCTTAGGCCTGGCGGGCTCCTGCCGCCCTTCCAGCAAAGGGCTCAATTCGCTGGCCAGTATCGCCATCGCCTGTCCCTGCCGGAATAAGGGCCTAACTTTCTCGGCAACCTGACAATTTAATAGTGCGTGAGCGGCCATCAGACCCGACGGCGAAATGGGCCGATGGCTGACGACCTGCATTACTGATTGATCGAAAAATCCACCCAATTTGTGCTCGCCAAAATACCTGTCCAGCCAGCTTTTAGTCATTGAAAAACGCAATTGCTTGACGGTTTGATTGCCAAGATATTGCCGAGCACCTTCGCTGGCATGAAAGGTGGTGATCGAGGCGTAGCCTTCCTTAAAAACGACATTGTTACCCTGATGAGCGGTAAATCGCGAACTGCCTTGCAAACCCAGCGTGACGACCATGCGCGGTTCTTGATTCTCCATCCTGCTCAAGATCGCTAAATCGTTGCAAGGGGAATATTGGGTTTCGATGTAGCTTAGATCGCCTTCCAGCCTGAATACGTTCGAATGCCCCAATCCCAACTTTTCCGGCAGGCGATGATGCTGGCCATCATCGGCCGGCAAGGATTGCGACAGTAGTTCATCGGCATTTATGCGCCACATTCCGGTTATCGTTTGTGCTGTTGGCATATCGCCCCCATTGCTTGATCGGCAGGCTTACAGCAAAGCAATAAGCGCGCCCTTCGGCCGGACCACCCGATTTCCTTGGCATAAAGCAACGCAGGGAAATTTTTCAAAAACAAAACAGTGTTATTTGACTCGTTTTTTGCCGAAGCCCGAGGCATATGACGCAACAAAGCGCCGTGTCCGGAAAAAATTCCGTTTGGCATACGAAATACTACCTTGACCATAAAAATACAGGGCCGTGACTGGTTATGCTTTCGCGTCTATCAGTTCCACGCCGGACTGTCGAATGAAAAACCCAGCGCATGCTGGGATGTATTTTCCGCCAGGTATTGGCATTGTCCAGGAAATATCATGAAACGCTTAACCCCTACTCGGCCTATATCGTTTTTGCAATTGAGCAGACCTTTGCTGATTCCGCTGCTGGCGTTGAATCCGATCGCCACGGTACTGGCCGACGAGAAAGCCGAGCAACTCGAAGCCACCGAAGTGGTCGCCGACCCCATCATCGAAGAAAACCATCTGGACGAATATTCCAGTGTCTCCGCCGTGGTAACCGAAGACCAATTGCGCGATCAAAACGCCTTGGATCTTGCCTCCGCGCTGAAAAGAACGCCGGGCGTTCAGATCTCACGTTATAACCCGGTCGGCTCATTTGGCGGCGACCAGGGTGGCGCGGTGTCTATCCGCGGCCAGGGCACGGGCAGGCCGGGCAGCGAGATCAAGACCTACATAGACGATATTCCGATGTACATGGCGACCTGGAATCACCCGCTGCTGGATTTATTGCCCATCAACGGCATGGAATCGATCACGGTTTACAAAGGCCCTCAGCCGCAGATCAACGGCAATAATTTCGGCTCCATCAATCTGCAAACCAAATCGGCCGTGGAGGACGGCATTCACGGCAGCGGCCGTCTGTCCGGCGGTTTTTTCGGAACCCTCAACGAACAAGCCGACGTACAGGGCAAATACGGCGATCTGGATTTCTCGCTGGCCCAAGGCTACGCCATGTCGGACGGGCATCGCGACAATGGCTTTGGCGAATTGAAAAACGTCATGGGCAAGTTGGGTTATCAATTCAATGCCAACTGGCGTTCGGACATTCACTTCCTGTATGCCGACAATAAGGCCGGCGATCCGGGCCAATACGGCGTGACGGCTCCGATCGGCCAATACAATACGGTGGCCGGCATGGTGGCGGCCAGCGTCAGCCACGAGCATGGCGATTGGAAAGGCAAATTTACTCTTTTCCACAATGGCGGCGACGGCAACTGGTTGAACCAAAATACTTATTTCACCGGTTTTGCCGACACCCGATCCAATCTGATGACTCAATACAGCATGGACGGCTTCCGCTGGAAGGAACAGTTTTCGCCCTGGAAAGGCGGTACCTTGCTGGCCGGCATCGACAACGAATGGCTGAACGGGGAAGTCAACAACTTCGGTACCCAGACCAATAATCGGGTTTACAAGGTCGTGACTCCGACCTTCAGGCTGACGACTCCTTATGCGGCACTCAGCCATGAACTGGCCTTGAACAAGGAATGGACCATGATTCCTTCGGTCGGCGTGCGTTTCTACGATCACAGCCATTACAAATCCAAAGCCTCGCCTCACGCTGGCCTGTCGATTGTTTCCAAGGATTTGACCCTGTTTGGTAATGTCTCCAACGGCGTCAATTATCCCGGAATCGATGCCGCGGCCAACGCGGGCACACTCTCGAATGTTCCGCTAAACATGTTTTCAGGCGGCATGCTGCCGAATTTCTCGGCTAATGGTTGGCAGAACCTATCACCCGAAAACGTCGATCACGCCGAAGTCGGTTTGAAGGCATCGCCATTCAAGACCACCCAAATCGACCTGAGCTTCTTCATCGATAACGTCAAAAACCGTTATGTATTCGACTTGAGCCAAGGCGTTTACCGCAACTATGGCTCTTACTGGATGAGGGGATTGGAGGCGTCCGTTAAACAAGCATTGATCGCGGATTGGAGCCTGTTTGCCGGCTTGACGTTGTTGAATCCCAGCATTCCCAATTTGCCTTACACGCCGGAGCAAGCCGTCACGGCCGGCATCAACGGTCCTATCGGCCCATTCCGCTTCTCATTCGACATGCAATATCAATCCAGAACCTGGGCCTTGAACCGAAGCCGTAATGTCAGCGATGTCAACAACCAACGCGTCGAGGCATTTACCGTGGCCAATACCCGCTTGGCATATCCGGTGGCGGAACTGGGCAAGAAAGGCGAGGTGTTCGTCAGCGTCGAAAACCTGTTCGATAAACGCTATGTGTACCGCCCCGGTTATCAAATGCCCGGCATTTGGGGACAAATCGGCATTGCCGCCAGCTTCTGATGAAAACAATCCGGCGGCTTATCCGCGTCATCAAAACCCTGCCGTGTCTGGCCTTGCCGCTGCTTAGCGCTCCGGTACAGGCCCAGGATGCCCCGCTGCTTATTCATGCCGCGCGGGTATTCGACGGCGATAACATGAGAACCGATGCTTCGGTTTTGCTGGTTAACGGCAAAGTCGCCGGCATCGGTCATCCCGAGGCATTTAACGACGTCGAGGCAAGGCGCATGGAGCTGGGTGACGCCACGCTGCTACCAGGCTTTATCGAATTGCATGCCCATCTGGCGTTCCGGGATGTACCGGCAGAAACGGTGCTGCAACACGGCATCACCACACTACGCGACGTCGGCGGCCCATTGCATCCACCTTACGGCGGCGACGGCAGTCTGCGCGTGTTGACCTCGGGGCCTATCATCACCGCCCCCGGTGGCTATCCGATACCCAGCCTGGGGGAAACCGGCATCGCCGTGCCGGTGGCCGATGAAGAACAAGCTAGGGAAACGGTACGCAAGTTGGTAGCCGGCGGAGCGGTGGTTATCAAAGTAGCCTTGGAGCCGGGCGGTGAAGCCGGGGCGCCATGGTCCGGCGGTCATGCTCATGGCCACGCTCACGGCCATGACCATTCCAAGCAGTCTGCGGCCTGGCCGCTATTGCCGGAAAACCTCGTCAAGGCCATCGTCGACGAGGCGCATAAATTGAATCGCAAAGTCTCCGCGCATCTGGCGGAGGAACGGGGGGCGAACATCGCGCTCAATGCCGGCATCGACGAATGGGCGCATAGCCCTTGCCAACAACTGCCGGAAGCCCAGTTGAAACAGGCCGTGGCACAGCAGGTGACAATCGTCAGCACCATCGATACCCTCGCTAAGTGTCCAGGCGTGATCAGCAACGTGCGGAGGTTGGCGGCCATGGGCGCGGAATTTTTATACGGCGCCGAGATCGCTCATCCCGACATTCCCTGGGGCATCGATGCCCAGGAGCTGATGTATCTGGAACACGCCGCCGGCATGCCGCCGCTGGAGGTATTGCGCAGCGCCACATCGAAAGCCGGCCGTTATCTGGATATGCCGCTGTTGGGCTCGCTGCAAGCCGGGGCGCCGGCGGATCTGATCGCGGTTAAAGGCGATCCGGTGCAGGAACTTAAATTACTGGAGTATCCGGAGCTGGTGATTTCCGGCGGCAAAATCATCGTGGATAGGTTTACCGTTATGTATTGAGCATGTAGGGGCGATTAAAATCGCCCTACTCATGAATCGTCTGCCGGCGAATCAGAGTCTGGTAAAAATCAAATCCCAAACGCCGTGGCCCAAACCCAGGCCGCGGTTCTCGAACTTGGTCAGGGGCCGGTATTCGGGACGCGGGCAATAATCGTGGCTAGGGCTGCTATTTTTCAGGCCGTGCCCGGCCGATAAAATCCCCAGCATATCCTTGGCGTAATGTTCCCAGTCGGTGGCGGCATGGAAATAGCCGCCCACCGCCAGCTTCTTGTTCAACAGCTCGATAAAGCTGGGGCGGACGATGCGGCGCTTGTGATGGCGGCGTTTCTGCCAGGGGTCGGGGAAAAACAGATGCACACCGGCGATGCTGTGATCGGGGATTTTTTGTTCCAGTATCTCTATCGCATCGTGATGATAAATCCGCACGTTGCCGATGCCGCGCTGCTCCAGCAACATCATCAGATGGCCGACGCCGGGCCTGTGCACTTCTATGCCCAGATAATTCAAATCCGGATTGGCTTCCGCCATGGCCGCCAAGCTGTCGCCGTTGCCGAAACCGATCTCGACGATCAGCGGCGCCTGCCGGCCGAAGGCCTGGGCCGCGTCGAAATCCTGTTGCGGCGACAGGCAATATTTATCCCAGTGGTTTTCCAGCGCCTGTTTCTGACCAACGGTGGCTCGGCCCTGACGGCGGATGAAGCTACGGATTTTGGAAGGATCGATTTTTTTGGTTTCGGTCATGGGGAATAGCTGTTGTTGGCCGGGTAAACGTAGGGTGGATGCCTCAGGCGATCCGCCTATCGGTAGTTATTGTTCGACGGCAGTAGTTTCATGGGAGGCGCATCAATCGCGACCGATGCGCATTACTTTGTTCGGCACATCCTGCTCGGTTGAATATTTAATCGCCAACCTGCGCCAGCCTAACCTTTGCCGCCAAACCGAATTTCGAATCCGGCTCTTTTTGCACGATTTGCTGCAACACGGTCTGGCTTGGTTTTTCCAATAAGCCAATGGCCCGCAGCCGCACCGAGGCATGATGGGCTCTTAATGCGGCCAACTCGGTGAGATAGCTATTGGCGTCGTTCAACAGCTTGAGGATCACTTTTTCCGGGTCATCGGTAAATAGATCGCGAACCAAGTCGCCGTAATGTTCCTGCAAGCGGATCAATTCCCGGCGGTCGAGTTTTTTCGGTTCGGTGGGATCGTCGCAGCAGGCCATCGATGGTTAGCAGGTCTTAGTTGTGCTCGTCCAGCAATTGCTGAAAGTCAAACTCGCAACTGCCGCAGCCGGACGCGGTGCCGGTGATGCGGGAGATTCGCTCCGGATCGACGATGCCGTCGTTAAGCAATTGTTTGATTTGTTGCACGGTGGTGCCGCTACAGTGGCAAATAACGTCTATTTTTTTGTCTGGGTTTTTGTCGTTCATAAAGAGATTTTTCCACTACCTACATTTAATAACTCAAGCTGCAACCTCAAGATATTCAACGATACTGGTTGGCTGGGGAATGGATAATCCGTCTTCGCGAAGACCTTCAATATGAAATTCAATTGCCTGACGAATTTCGTTCTCGGTTTCTTGGATAGTCTGCCCGGTAGCGACGCAACCGGGCAAATCGGGAACGTATGCCGAATAGTTGTTTTCTGTTTTCTCAAGGACAATAGCGTATCGCATCGATTTACTCCTTTAGCCCTGCTTGTTTAAGGATGCTGTTCAAAGTGCCGGATGCCAAATCATCACTGGGTTTTCCGGCTACGGTAACGCGGCCGCTTTTGACGGGGTGTTTAAACTGGCGATGACTGCCGCGTGTGGCGACAAGAATCCAGCCATCAGTACGAAGCATGGCCAAAATATCGCTTATTTTCATTGCCTTGGTAGCAAATTCGCCCTATCAAATGTCCGAATTACAAAAACAACCCATCAATCGGCGAAGAAGCCGAAGCAAAGCGTTTGCGCGGCATGCGTCCAGCCAGGAAGGCTTCGCGGCCGGCTTCTATGCCTTTTCTCATCGCCGATGCCATCAGCACCGGATTCTTGGCGGCGGCGATGGCGGTGTTCATCAGTACGCCGTCGCAGCCCAGTTCCATCGCTATCGCCGCATCGGAGGCGGTGCCGACGCCGGCGTCGACCAGGATGGGTACCTTGGCGTTTTCGACGATGGTTAAAATATTGTACGGGTTGCGGATGCCCAGGCCGGAACCGATGGGAGCGGCCAGCGGCATCACCGCCACGCAGCCGATGTCTTCCAGGCGTTTGGCGGCGATGGGGTCGTCGTTGGTATACACCATCACGTCGAAGCCGTCCTTGACCAGCAGTTCGGCGGCGACGAAGGTTTCGGCCACGTCTGGGAACAAGGTCAGTTGGTCGGCCAGCACTTCCAGCTTGACCAGGTTATGGCCGCCCAGTAGTTCGCGGGCCAAACGGCAGGTTCTGACTGCATCTTCCGCGGTATAGCAGCCGGCGGTGTTGGGCAGGATGGTGTATTTGTCCGGCGAGATCACGTCCAGCAAATTGGGTTCGCCGGGATTCTGGCCGATGTTGGTGCGGCGTATCGCCACCGTGACGATTTCCGCGCCGCTGGCTTCTATCGCATCGCGGGTTTCGTCCATGTCCTTGTATTTGCCGGTGCCGACCAGCAGCCGCGAGCGGTAGTTTTTACCGGCCAGCGTGAAGTAATCGTCCTGGCCGCCACCGATGGCCTGGACGATTTCCAGGCGGTCGGCTTCCTGCAAGTGTTGGCTGGCGTGTTGATTGAACGGCAGGATTTCCTTGTTCAATTCCACGGCGATGCGCTTGCCGGTTAAGCCCAAATCGGCAATCACATCGGCGACGGTGCAGTTGTCGCCATATTCGCGGCTATCGCCATTAACCTGTACTTTCATGCTTAACCCTTGTTTTGTGTGGCTGCCCGGCGTTGCTGCACGGCAACGGCCAGGGTATTTAACAATTTGACGCTGTCGTCCCAACCCAGGCAGGCATCGGTGATGCTTTGTCCGTAAACCAGTTCCTTGCCTTCGACGGCATCCTGACGGCCCGATTTCAAGTGGCTCTCTACCATGGTGCCGATAATCCGGATATCGCCGCCGGAAATTTGTTCGGCCACGTCCTCGGCCACCACCAGCTGGCGCTGGTATTGTTTCAGGCAATTGGCGTGGCTGAAGTCGATCATGATGTTGGCCCGGTGGCCGGCTGCTTCCATGCCTTCCGCAACCTGTTCGACGCAGACCGCATCATAATTGGGCTTGTCGTTGCCGCCTCTCAGGATGATGTGCACATCTTCGTTGCCTTTGGAGGAAAAGATCGCGGTGCGGCCTTCCTTGGTGACCGACAGGAAGTGATGCGGGCTCATCGCCGCGCCGATGGCATCGATGGCAATTTTGATGCCGCCGTCGGTGGCGTTTTTAAAACCGACCGGGCAGGACAAACCGGATGCCAGCTCGCGGTGCACCTGGCTTTCCGTGGTTCGGGCGCCTATCGCTCCCCAGGAAATCAGATCGGAAACGTATTGCGGGGTGATCAAATCCAGATACTCGGTGGCCGCCGGCATGCCGAGATTGTTAACGTCGGACAATAGTTGCCGCGCCACGCGCAGGCCTTTGTTGATGTTAAAGCTGGAGTTAAGGTCGGGATCGTTGATCAAGCCTTTCCAGCCGACCGTGGTGCGCGGTTTTTCAAAGTACACCCGCATCACGATAACCAGTTCGTCTTGTAGCTGATCCTTGATGGCCTTCAAGCGTTGCGCGTATTCGACTGCCGCCTTAGTGTCATGGATGGAGCATGGGCCGATAACCACCAACAACCTGTCGTCCTCGCCGGTGAGAATTTTGTGGATAGCCGCCCTGGCTTCCAGAATCGTGGTCGCGGCCTTGTCGGTCATCGGGATTTCATCGTGAACCTGAATCGGCGCCACCACTTCCTTGGTTTCGCAAATTCTTAAATCATCGGTGTTATAGTTAGTCATGACACTTGGCAATTAGCTTTCATTAGATGGACGAAAGCGGCTATTTTAACCGTTTTGCCGTGCCGGTGTTACAAAGTGATGCATACAGCACCGAGAGAAAATCAATATGGCGCAAAACCGAACCGTTAACCGCTGCCTGACCGTGTGTCTGGCGCAATCGTTCCGATTTGTGGAATTGCGGGAGAAATTACTCGACAGCACCCGCGCGCAAGTGTTCAGGAACGCCTTGATTCTGGATTACAAGGATGGCTGTTCCATCGTGTTTTCCTATGGCGTGGTGGTGCATTGGAACCTGAACCTCGACGACCGTCGAGAGTTGCAGGATCTGTTGCTGGAGTACGCCGTCAAACCGGATGCCGAGCCGCCGGAAGACAATTTCAGCTACGAAGTGGGCTGCGAACAGGATAGGTTTCAGCACGACCACATCGAATTGCAGTCCGGCGACTTCAAGGTGCTGTTGGCCCTGTCGCATGCCATGGCGCAATCGATCAAGCTGGCCGCCTTCGAAGGCCATGCCATCGACACCATACACGCCACCGCCCATTTGCCGGAATCGCTGGCCCGCGAAGGCAAGATCAAGCTCAACCGCAAGGCCATGGCCAAAATACGCGGCCAGCTGTTTCTGACCAAGAGCGACATCATCCTCAACTACGACTTGCTGGATACCCCGGAATTCTTCTGGGAGCACCCGGAATATCAGAGCATCTATTCGATGGCCGCCAATTATCTGGAAATCAAGCAGCGTACCGACGTGCTGTCCAAAAAACTGGAAACCATCCACGAACTGCTGGAAATGCTGGCCGACGAGCAAAAGCATCTGCATTCCTCGGTGCTGGAATGGATCATCATCTGGTTGATTGCCGTTGAGATCGTGATGTCGATTCTGGACAAGCTGTTTTGATGGCTCCGCAAGTCTTCAGCGACCCGCAAACGTCCGGATAATAGTGCCGTTTTCCAGCAGGGCGTTGCCGGCCGCCGTCTCGGCGCTTTATAGGCTTCGCCAGTTGATGATAGAATCGCGGGTTTCGATTTATCTTTAGAATCATACGGCTAATCGGCACAACCGTTCGGGATCTGGGGTTGTTTGCTCGTTTGTCGGCAACACCTTAACTTACGCCCGAATGCTGCGCACACAACATCATGACCATGGATTATAAACAGACACTGAACCTCCCCAAGACCGAGTTTGCGATGAAGGCCAATCTGGCCCAGCGCGAGCCTGAGATGCTGAAAAAATGGAACGAAAACCAGCTGTACCAAAAAATCCGCGAACATTGCGCAGGCCGCCCTAAATTTATTCTGCACGACGGCCCTCCGTATGCCAACGGCGCGATTCACATCGGCCATGCCGTCAACAAGGTGTTGAAGGACATCATCGTCAAATCCAAAACCCTCAGCGGCTTCGATGCGCCTTATGTGCCGGGCTGGGACTGCCATGGTCTGCCTATCGAACTGATGGTGGAAAAATCGGTCGGAAAGGCCGGGGTTAAAGTCACGCCGGCCGAGTTCCGCAAGGAATGCCGCGCCTACGCCAAGAAACAGGTCAACATCCAGAAGGAAGAGTTCATCCGCCTCGGTGTGCTGGGCGACTGGGACAATCCTTACCTGACCATGGATTTTGCCTTCGAAGCCGACATCGTTCGCGCCTTGGGCAAAATCGCCGCCAATGGCCACCTCAGCAAGGGTGCCAAGCCGGTGCATTGGTGTACCGATTGCGGCTCGGCGCTCGCCGAGGCGGAAGTGGAATACGAAGACAAGCATTCGCCGGCCATCGACGTGCGCTTTCAGGTGGTCGACGAGCATGCCTTCATGGCCAAATGCCATCATGCCGGCGACCGCGAAGGCAAGGGCCCGCTGTCTGTGGTGATCTGGACCACCACGCCGTGGACCCTGCCGGCCAACCAGGCCGTGGCTTTGAACCCCGATCTGGAATACGCGGTGGTGCAATGCGACATCGACGGCCAGACCGAGCGTCTGGTGGTGGCGGAAGCGTTATTGAAAGACGTGGTGCTGCGTTACGGCATCGGCGAGCATCACATCGTCGGTTACTGCAAAGGCAGCGCGCTGGAAGGCCAGAAGCTGCAGCATCCGTTTTACGACCGGCAAGTGCCTATCATCCTGGGTGACCACGTCACCACCGATGCCGGTACCGGCGCGGTGCATACCGCTCCCGGCCACGGCCAGGAAGACTATGCGGTTGGCCTGAAATACGATTTGCCGGTGGATAATCCGGTCGGCAACAACGGCGTATTCCTGCCCAGTACCGAGCTGTTCGCCGGGCTGCATGTGTTTACCGCCAACGACAAAGTCCTGGAAGTATTGCGCGAGCGCGGCAAACTGGTTCATCACCATGCCCTGCTGCATAGCTATCCGCACTGCTGGCGCCACAAAACTCCGATCATTTTCCGCGCCACGCCGCAATGGTTTATCGCGATGGACAAAAACCAGCTGCGCGAAACCGCCTTGAACGAAGTCAAGCGCGTGGACTGGATTCCCGATTGGGGCCAGGCCCGCATCGAAAGCATGATCGAGAACCGCCCGGACTGGTGTATCTCCCGGCAACGCACTTGGGGCGTGCCGATTGCCTTCTTCGTGCATAAAGAAAGCGGCGAACTGCATCCGCGCAGCCAGGAGCTGATCGAGCAGGTTGCCAAGCGCATCGAACAGCAGGGCATCGACGCCTGGTTCGAACTGGATGCGGCCGAGTTGATCGGCGCCGATGCCGAGCATTACGAAAAAATGAGCGACACCTTGGATGTCTGGTTCGATTCCGGCGTCACCCATGCCGCCGTGCTGGAACGCCGCGAGCAACTGCACTTCCCGGCCGACCTGTACCTGGAAGGCTCCGACCAGCATAGAGGCTGGTTCCAGTCGTCCTTGCTGGCTTCGGTGGCGATGAACGATGTCGCGCCGTATAAGGAAGTGCTGACCCACGGCTTCACCGTCGATGCCGAGGGCAAAAAAATGTCCAAATCCAAGGGCAACGTGGTGTTGCCGCAAACGGTGATGAAATCGCTGGGCGCCGACGTGCTGCGCTTGTGGGTGGCCGGCACCGATTATCGCGGCGAAATGTCGGTCTCCGACGAGATTCTGAAACGCACCTCCGACGGTTACCGCCGCCTGCGCAACACCGCCCGCTTCCTGCTGTCGAATCTGGACGGCTTCGATCCGGCGCAACATAAAGTCGCCAATGCAGATCTGCTGGCCTTGGATCGCTGGGTGATCGACCAAGCCTGGCTGTTGCAGGAGGAAATCAAGACTGCTTACAACGCCTATCAATTCCAGAGCATTTACCAAAAAGTCCTGACTTTTTGCAGTATCGATCTGGGCGGCTTTTATCTGGACATCATCAAGGACCGCCAGTACACCGCCAAGGAAGACTGCCTGGCCCGGCGTTCGGCGCAAACCGCGATGTATCACGTCATCGAAGCCCTGGTACGCTGGCTGGCGCCTATCATCAGCTATACTGCCGACGAAATCTGGCAAGCCATTCCCGGTCAACGTAGCGAATCGGTATTCCTGGAAACCTGGTACACCGGCCTGTTCCCGCTGGAAGCAGACGCCGAGATCAACCGCGACACCTGGAACCGCATCATGGCGGTGCGCACCGTGGTATCCAAGGAGCTGGAACAGCTTCGCAGTAAGGGCGCCATCGGCGCGTCGCTGAATGCGGAAGTGGAGTTGTATTGCGACGAGACCTATGTGACGGAGCTGAGCAAACTGGCCAACGAGCTGCACTTCGTGTTCATCACCTCCAACGCCGGCGTTTCCGACCTGCAATTCTGCCCGGACGACGCGGTCGCCACCGAGTTGGACGGCGTGAAACTGAAAGTCACCGTTTCCGAATATCCGAAATGCGTGCGCTGCTGGCATCAACGCTACGACATCGGAGAACACGCCGAGCATCCGGAGCTGTGCGGCCGTTGCGTGGAAAACGTGGTCGGCAATGGCGAGACCCGTCGCTATGCTTAAGTGGCTTTGGGTTTCGGTAGCGACCCTGCTGCTGGATCAGGCCAGCAAGCTGGCGGTGGACGGATCGATGAGCTTGTACGAGTCGATCCCGTTGGTCCCCTACTTTAACCTGACCTATGTCCATAACACCGGCGCCGCCTTCAGCTTTTTGGCTCAGGCCGGCGGCTGGCAGCGTTGGCTGTTTGCCGGTCTGGCGGTGGTGATGAGCAGCATCATCGCCGTCTGGCTGCTACGCCTGCAAAAACACGAGACGCTGATGGCCGCGGCTTTGTCTTTGGTGTTGGGCGGCGCGATCGGCAACCTGATCGACCGGGTGGCTTACGGTTATGTAATCGATTTTCTGGATGTCTACTATCAAGACTGGCATTGGCCGGCGTTCAATATTGCCGATTCGGCGATTTGCGTGGGGGTGGGGTTGATGTTGTTGGAGAGTTTTGGGGTTGGGCGGAAAGCGGTGGATGTTTTGGAATAGGCGTTTCCGAATTGCCTTTTGATCGACCATTAGTACATCCAACTTAATTTCCCCTCTTTGAAAAAGAGGGGTTAGGGGAGATTTTTCGGAATAGTGTGTCGCTATCGCGACGGTTAATTTAATGTCGGTTCGCGGACCGACAGCCGCGATACTTTCTTTTGCGTCGCCAAAAGAAAGTATCCAAAGAAAAGGCGACCCGGATGCCGCTTATTCCCTCCGCTCCTCGCTTTTGAACGGGGTTGCCGGAAGGGGCTTCCTAGCCCCTCCGTCAACGCGATGCATCCCTGCATCGCCCCTGCGGGCATTTCCGTTCAAAAGCTCCGGTGCTCGGCGCGGCATACGGGAGAAAAACCGTCGCGAAATCGAAAGTGGTTACATGATTTTTTAAAATGTAGGCTGGGTTGAATGATAATGAAACCCATCGAAGATGGGTTTTATGCTGGGTTTCGCGTTGCTCTACCCAGCCTACGGACCTACAACTCTTGAGGCGTAGTTTGAAACTATCCATGTATGAGAACCACTTAGGGAAAGACAAGGCGGAAAAGTATGTCCTTGGCTTATGCAAGAGATTAAAGATTCCAATCAACGGACGGACGGATCTACGAAAAAAAATTGATTTTCCAACTGAATCAAAACTGCTGGAGATCGACCTTACCCGCGAAGTAAACTTTACAATGAAAAATGGACGAGCAGATGTTCTTCAAACCATCCACGATTCACAGGACAGGTTCTTAAGTACGCCGATAAGTATAGGTGTATCAGGACAAGGCATTAGCATCTCGATGGACTATTGCGGACACACATCATCAATTGATGGTCCCGGATATATTGAGGCGCCGGAGGTGTCATTTTCGAATGAAATAATCCTCTATCGTCGAGAGGCCATGATGGCTTTGAATGCAGGGGATTGGGCAACTTTCTCCCGATGCTACAGGAGCTTTCTACAAAGCAGCGTATCTCTTGTCGAGTGTTTCCTTCACCGGTATACGTTCCATGTGAAGTATATGATTCCGTCGATGGAATCATATGAAAATACGGCAATTCTTGATTCGAGGGTTGGGCTTGAAGCGAGACTTGAAGCTTGGATGAAGACATTCGCATTTCATCGAATGGCCGATTTCAAGCGATCATCAGCGAGATCAAAATTCATCGAAATTAAGGATCAAAGAAACAGTATTGTTCACCCATCATCACCAACTATAGGATACAGTGTGAAAACCGTAGTGAAGTTCATGAACTTTGCCCAGCAAGGAGTCGGAGGATTATTAGCTGATCTTCGTGAGTATTCGGGTGCTTCGCCTGATATCGGTTTTATCCGGCAGATAAGGACTGTGCCGGAAGTTCGCGTGCTAAAGGGCGCAAAATAAATTCAGCAAGTAGCCTCGATGAAACATAGTGGAATCGAGGACAATTGAAGTTGTCGATTCCTCGATTCCGTTTCACTACATCGAGACTACATTTACAAGCAAATAAACTGTCCTTCAAATTCCGGTATGGTTTTCTCCCGTTTGCCGCGCAGAGCACCGGAGCTTTTGTAGAGAACAGCCCGCAGGGGTGCGGCAGGGTGCCGACCCTCTACAAAAGCGAGGAGCGCAGGGAATAAGCGGCATCAGGGTCGCCTTTTCTTTGGATACTTTCTTTTGGCGAAGCAAAAGAAAGTATCTCGGCCGTCGGTCCGAGAACCGACATTAAAAAACCGTCGCGCTAGCGACACATCTATTCGAAAACATCCGCAAGATTCCGCCACCCGGAAAGAATCCGCTCAATCCTGACTTGGTCGGAGCGCACGGTATAGAAAATCAAATAGCGTCCGACGGGAATCATCCGAATACCTTCCCCATATTCCGGATGCAATTGGGCCGCGTCTGGAAAGGAAACAATGTTCTCGCAACGCTCGCGGATTTCACGGATGAAGGAAATGGCTCTGTTTGGATTATCGCGGGCGATGTAGTCGCCGATTTCTTCGAGATCGGATGCTGCCAGATCGGAAAAAATGCAGCGCATTGGAATGATCAGTTCTGCGGATTGCTCATCGCCTGATATTTTGCTTCGAGTCTTGAGAAGACTTCATCGGCGGGAATGCCGGGGCCGTTGTTCATCCCATCCTGAACTTTCTTCCGGTATGCTTCGATTTCGACTTCCCTTAAACGTTCGCGGCTTTCCAAAAGGCGCAAACTGTCCCGGATTACCTCACTGGCACTCGCATAACGCCCGGTCTCGACTTGAGAACGAATAAATTTTTCGAAGTGTTCACCAATTACGTAACTGGAAGGCATGCTAGTTTCTCCGCATTAGTTTTTATCAAATTATCAATTATTGATAACTTTCGCAAGATTCCAGAATGACCTCACCGCCTTCGGGTGCGAGAACCCGATTTATAACCCCGTCGCGCTAGCGACACATTACCAAAACAAAATCCCTAGCCAAGTAGGGTACGCATCGCGTACCTTTTTAAGTTAAGCATTTGAGAGTTGGCGATTTCCAAAACTGTACGCGGTGCGTACCCTACATTAAAATCAAATTTATGCAGTTCGGTTACAAATTTCGGGACGGGGTTTCCTCCCGTTTGCCGCGCCGAGCACCGGAGCTTTTGTAGAGAATAGCCCGAAGGGGTGCGGCAGGGATGCCGCACGTCGGCAGAGGGGCAGGAGCCCCTTCTGCCGACCCTCTACAAAAGCGAGGAGCGCAGGGAATAAGCGGCATCCGGGTCGCTTTTCTTTTGGATACTTTTCTTTGGCGACGCAAAGAAAAGTATCTCGCCTGTCGGTGCGAGAACCGACATTAAAATCTCGTCGCGGTAGCGACACAAAATAAATCACCCCAACAGCCCATAAAACCTCTCCCAATCAAACAACGGCCCTGGATCGGTTTTTCGTCCCGGAGCAACATCGCTATGTCCGACAATCTGTGCGCGGGAGAGTCCCGGATAGTTGGCCAGCAAGACCTTGGTTATTTCGGCCAGTCGTTGATATTGGGTGTCGGTATAATCCACGGTTACCGCGCCTTCCAGCTCTATGCCTATCGAAAAGTCGTTGCAGCGCTCCCTGCCCTGATAATTTGATAGCCCGGCGTGCCAGGCACGGCGGTTGAACGGCACATATTGCCTGATGCCGCCGTCGCGGCGAATCAGCAAGTGCGCCGATACCTTGAGCTGAAAAATGTCTTTGAAATAAGGGTGTTGGTCGGGGTCGAGACAGTTGCAAAACAGCCGGTCGATATAGTCGCCGTCGAATTGTTCCGGCGGCAGGCTGATGCAGTGAATCACCAGCAGGGAGATATCGTCGGGATCGGGACGGTCGTCGCAATTGGGCGAGGCAACCTGGCTGGCGCTGCTGAGATAGTGCTCGGTGATTATCATCTGCTTTCACTCCCCGGATACCCGTGAATTTTCACGCGCCGCCAAATGGCTAAAGTTCGGTCGGCGCGCGTTTGCCGCTTATAATAACAGGCATTAACTTCAGATCGAGATTCATCCTATGCAACCGACCCGCGAAGAAATTGTCGCCTTTCTTGCCGAAGACGTCGGCAGCGGCGATTTGACCGCCAATATTATTCCCGCCGCCACTCAGGCCACGGCCACGGTGATTACCCGCGAAAATACGGTACTGTGCGGACAGGCCTGGTTCGATGCGGTTTTTTGGCAGTTGAGTTCCGATGTCGCTATCGAATGGCTGTGCGGCGAAGGCGAGGCCGTGGCTGCCGGTAGTCTGCTGTGCCGGCTTAGCGGTCCCGCTCGCGCACTGTTGACCGGCGAGCGAACCGCTTTGAATTTGTTGCAAACTCTATCGGCGACCGCGTCAGTCGCCCGCCGATATGCCGATGCGGTGGCCGGTACCGGCTGCAAGGTGTTGGATACCCGCAAGACCCTGCCGGGTCTGCGTTTGGCGCAAAAGTACGCGGTAAAGTGTGGCGGCTGTTTCAATCATCGCATCGGCTTGTTCGATGCGATCCTGATCAAGGAAAACCATATCATCGCCGCCGGTTCCATCGCTGAAGCGGTAAAGGCGGCAAGGCTCTACGGCGAGGTGTCGGTTGAAGTCGAGGTGGAAAACCTGGACGAATTCCGGCAAGCCTTGGCGGCAAAACCCGACCGTATCATGCTCGACAACTTTTCAATCGCCGACACGGTCAGCGCGATACAGCTTAATGGCGGCGCGGTTGAGCTGGAGGCGTCCGGCAACATTACGCTGGAAAACATTCGCAGCGTTGCCGAAACCGGCGTCGATTACATTTCCATCGGCGCCCTGACTAAAAATCTTGCCGCGGTCGACCTGTCGATGCGTATCGAGCTAAGGCCGGCCGCTTAAATAAGGATTTCTAGCTTACTGCATCCAGTCTTTCGTTTTCGTAGATACGCAGCTTTTTCCAGTTGGCAAATTTGCTGTCGTCGAATTGCGCGTCGTGATCGATCGCATGTTCGTAACAGCTGCGGAATAAACGCGCGGTACGAAACGCATGCAATTCGTCGTCGGCGGTGACGGTTTGCACATTGCCTACCTGAAAGGTCTTATTGCGCGACTTGCCGTCCTTAACCCAGAACACCGTGTAGCACAGATAGCTTTTGTCCTTGCGGTGATCGAACTTGATGGTTCTGGAAACGCCGGTCACGCCGGTGGTGGTCTTGTTTTTAGGCGGCTTTAAAAAGCGGGTCTTGCTACCTTTCAGCACCACCAGCATCTGATCGCGCCAAGTGATGGCGGCTTTCAGCGACTTGGTTTTGCTGCCCCATAATTTATGGGAAAAATAGCGGCTGCTTTCTTTGCCGCGGCGAACGATGCGAACTTGGAAACCGAAGGCATCGGGCTCGGTAACATGTTTAACTTTTGTCATACGTCATCATCAAAAGAAATTCACATAAATTAACTCGCGCTTCGGCTTTTAAATTAGGGTAAGAGCGAGTCACCGGTTGGTGTAAGTTACGGCTTACAAATTAACGTGAATTTGTCAGTTGCGCAAGTAGAATTTCATCGGATTGTGTGATGATTCCCGACTAATTTAGTGTAGAATAGCGCACAGCCTTTTCGCGGAGGCGCAAACAACCTCTTAACCTTTTGTTTTTTAAATAAATTTTGGAGAAATTCGATGAGCGTTTTAGTAGGCAAGCAAGCACCTGATTTTACAGTTCCCGCAGTACTGGGCGACGGACAGATCGTCGACTCTTTCAGTTTTTCCGAAGCAACCCGTGGCAAATACGCGGTACTTTTTTTCTACCCATTGGATTTCACCTTCGTCTGCCCTAGCGAATTGATCGCTTTCGATCACCGCCTGGACGAATTCAAAAGCCGCGGCGTGGAAGTGATCGGCGTCTCCATCGACTCGCACTTCACCCACAACGCCTGGCGCAACACCCCTATCAACCAAGGCGGCATCGGCCCTGTCCGTTATACGCTGGCGGCCGACATCACCCACAGCATTGCCAAAGACTATGATGTTGAGTCAGCTGGCGGCGTTGCTTTCCGTGGTAGTTTCTTGATCGACAAAAGCGGTCTGGTTCGTCATCAAGTGGTTAACGATCTGCCGCTGGGCCGTAACATCGACGAAATGATCCGCATGGTCGATGCGCTGCAGTTCCATGAAACTCACGGCGAAGTCTGCCCTGCTGGCTGGAACAAAGGCGATGCCGGCATGAACGCAAATCCAAAAGGCGTTGCGGAATATCTGAGCCAAAACGCTGACAAGCTGTAAGCGTTAACTGTCAGACAAAAAAGGCGCATTGCTTCGGCAATGCGCCTTTTTTATGGGTTGTGGAATTTGAGAAATAGGTTCGGGTTGGCGGGTAATCGGTTTACCCTGGCATGCCAGTCGCCTATCCGGCGGCACAATGTTTGGTTCGGGGGATGAGGCCGAGGTTGCGTTAACACTCGGCTTAAGCGCGCATTGGTTCCATCAATGCATCAAACCCGGGAGCATATAAATCATGCCCAGCCACGAAGTCGTTGCAAGGCTGGTCTACCCTGTTGCTAGTACGAGGATTCAGGCATTTGTGGCGTGTTCCAGTACCATGGAAAATCCTAACCAGGACAAGTCATCGGGCGATAAATGCCGAAATTCTTTTGCCAGTTTAGGGTAAATAACGCTTATTTTTTCTTGCCCAAGTTTTTCGGTCGGGTTTAATTCTTTTACATGGAGTCCGGACTGTTCCGCCAGTTCCTTGTATCTATCAGCCCGCCATCGGTTGGGAAAGCCTTTGTGGTCATACATGAGCTTGTACAATATTCCTGGCCAGGTTAAAAAATCAAAGGCCGTATATCGATCGAGGCCGTGGCTTTTCAGGTCGACTTCATGGATGGAAATGCCGTCGGCTTTCATGCTGCGTTTGATATCCAACATGGTCGCTTCAAGATCGTTTACATGCTCAAGCACCGCACGGGAAATAATCAAGTCGTATTCGCTTGATGCGCCGGAAAGCCCGCTGGCAGTGACTTTGTAGCAGATAGCCTGCGGATTGAATCCGCTGCTCGGATTGCCGTTGTCGTTGAAGGCTTGATTGGCTCTTTCCCGCTTGCGAGGGTCGAGCGAGTTTAGTATGTGGGTATAAACTTGGATATTTTTATCCGATAGTTTTGCAAGCGGAAATCTATCTACACAGCATATTCTTTCGGCGCCGTGAGCATACATTAATAATGCCACGCCCAGAATATCGCCAGGCCCATATTCCAATATGGATTTTCCGGTCAAATAGTCTGAAAACTCTGCTTCGTTTAAGCCAATCTGTGCTCTGTAGTCTTGAAAGCAGCGAATGAAATAATCGGCGACTTCGGCAATTTCCTCGCCAGTGCCTCGTCCGGTTTGATTGGTGAGATTAACGTATAGTTTTGGCGCGTACCTGGCCAACTGGTTGGAGCATAAGGCCTTGGTGAAAAGATATATATCATTGATAGGACTTTCTGTGTACACGCCATCCTCCTTCGTTTTGATAAAAATCTAACTGATTGAATCAACCTGTCCCAATATTACCATTCAATACGATTAATTAAATTCCAACCTGATGTTCCGAATTTCCGTCAATCTTGCCCTCGAAGCGATGGGCAATCCCTTGCATCGTCAAAATCAGCACTACGCCGGCCAAAATAAAGCCGATTTGCTGCAAGGAGGTCTTGATGTCGGTTTTCCGGTGTAGCGACGGGATCAGGTCGGCGACGGCGATGTAAATAAAGCTGGAGGCGGCCAGAGTCAGAAAATAGGGCAGGACATGGTGCAGGTCGCCGAGGCTGAAATAAGCCAGCACGCCGCCCACTACTGTCGAGAGGCTGGCCAGGATGTTGTACAGCAGCGCCTTGCTGCGAGTGTAGCCGCTGTGCAGCAGGATCGCGAAATCGCCGACTTCCTGGGGGATTTCGTGGGCCGCCACCGCTAGGCTGGTGACGATGCCGAGCTGGACATCGGTCAAGAACGCGGCGGCGATCAGCACGCCGTCGACAAAGTTGTGAATGCTGTCGCCGAGAATGATGAATACGCCGGCCGGACGATGGCCGGGTTCGGTTCGATGGCTGTGGCCATGGTCGTGATCATGAGAATGATCGGCGTGCGATTCTTCGCCGTGAGCCTCGCAGGTTTCGGTGTGGCAGTGGCGCCAGATCAGCAGTTTTTCCAGCACGAAGAACAGCAGGATGCCGGCCAATATCGTCGCGGACAGCATGGACATATCTTCAACAGCCACTTCCTCGAAGGCATGCGGGATCAGGCCGCAAAAAGCCCCGGTCAGCAGCGCGCCGATAGCGAAGCTGATGCCGTGCGGCAGTACGCTTTGCCTATGCCGTTCCGGCAACAGCAAAAATACGCTGGCCGCCAGTACGCTAAGGATGCCGCCTATGGCAGTGAAGAGGATGATAAACAGCAATATTGTCACTAATCTCTCCAGATCAAGCTTGCCATGCGGCCTGTAGCGGCGCCGTCGCGGCGGTAGGAGTAAAAACGTTGAGGATCGGTAACGGTGCACAGGCCGCCGCCGAATATCTGGTCGATGCCGAGTTCGGACAAATTAGTCCTAGCCAGCCGGTAAATATCCGCCAGCCATTTGCCGGGCTGGGATTTCCGAAAAGCCGCCGCTGTGCCGGGATTGTCTCCGACGAAGGCGTCGCGTACTTCGTCGCCGACTTCAAATTGATCCGGGCCAATCGCCGGCCCCAGCCAGACATGAATATCGCGGCAATTCATCGCTTTCAGCGTCTCGCCTAAGACACCGGCCTGCAAACCCCGCCAGCCGGCATGGGCGGCGGCGATGACCTCGCCTTGGTCGCCGCAGAACAATACCGGCAAGCAGTCGGCGGTCAGCACCGCGCAAACGGTGCCGGCTTGATCGGTGAAGCTGGCGTCGGCTTGTTCCGGGCCACTAATTTGATCGGCCTTGACTGCCCGCATGCCATGTACCTGCTGCAGCCAGACCGGCTCGGCAGGCAATTGCAGCATGTCCTTGATGAACTGCCGGTTGGTTTGCACATGGACCGGATCGTCGCCGACGTGGTTAGCGGGATTCAGGCTGGCGTAGCCGCCGCTGCTGACGCCGCCGGTTCGCAGGGTGACGGCGGCATGAACGTGGGCCGGTAACGGCCAATCAGGCTTGATCCAGTTCATTTTCGGCCAGCAGGGCGATCAGGTGTTGCATGTCTTCGGGCATGGGTTGTTCCCATTCGCAGTATTCGCCGGTTTCCGGGTGATCCAGCCCCAGTTTGGCGGCATGCAGGGCCTGGCGCTTGAAATTGCGAAAGGCCTCGGCCAGTGCCGGGCTGCAATCGGCCGGCATTTGAAAACGGCCGCCGTAAACCTGGTCGCCGACCAGCGGATAATTGATATGTGCCATGTGTACCCTGATCTGATGGGTACGGCCGGTCTCCAGTTTGACGCGGATCAGCGTGTGACGCTTGAAGCGTTGCTCCAGCCGGTAATGAGTGACCGCTTCCTTGCCGTCGCGACGCACCGCGTTGCGCTTGCGGTCCACCGGATGGCGGCCGATGGGCTCGTCGACGGTGCCGCCGGCTGTCATCCAGCCTTTCACCAGCGCCAAATATTCGCGGTCGATGCTGCGTTCTTGCAATTGCTCGACCAGGCTGTTGTGGGCCTGCAAAGTCTTGGCGACCATCAGCAGGCCGGTGGTGTCCTTGTCGATGCGATGGACGATGCCGGCTCTGGGCAGGGTGTTAAGGCTGGGGGCGTGGTTGAGCAGGGCGTTGACCAGCGTGCCGTTCCAGTTGCCGACCGCAGGATGCACCACCAGACCGGCCGGTTTGTTGACGATCAATAAGGAGTCGTCTTCGTAAACAATGTCCAGCGGGATGTCTTCAGGATCGAGATCGAGCACCTGTTCCGCTTCGGCGTCGAGTTCGATTTCCTCGCCGCCGTCCAGCTTTTCACGGCCTTTTAAAATTTCGCCGTCGACCTGCACCCGCCCGGCTTTGATCCAGGTTTGCAGCTTGCTGCGCGAATAGTCGGGGAACATCTCCGCCAGACACTGATCGAGGCGCATGCCCGCCAGTTCGTCAGGAACCCTTGCCGTTAATATCGTCATAGTCGTTTTTAAGTTATACTCGCGGACGGAATGCCGCCAAATGCTGCAAAAAACCCGCAATATTACAACGTGTTGTCTTTTCTATGCGATTACTTTTAGTAAAAACCGTTTTTATCGCCAGTTTGGCCTGGATGCTGCAAGGCTGCGAAACCTTTGAGGCCTTCTCAAGCAAGGACTCCGCCAAGGAGGATGAGTATACAGGGTGGGATGAGAAAAAATTCCACGATCAAGCCAAGGAAGCGTTGGATGCCAAAAACTTCCAGAAAGCGGTGAGTCTGTACGAGGCACTGGAGGCCCGTTATCCGTTCGGCGATTATGCTCCGCAGGCGCAGCTCAACGTGGCGTATGCCTATTACAAGAACGACGACCCCGAGGCGGCTCTGGCGGCGGCGGATCGTTTTATTAAGACTCACCCCCGCAATCCCAGCGTCGATTATGCCTATTATCTGAAGGGCCTGATCAACTATAACCGGGGTATCGGTTTTATCGACCGCTTTTTGCCGACCGATGCTTCGCAACGCGATTCCGGCCCCGCCCGCGACTCCTACGATAATTTTCAGGAACTGTTGCGCCGCTTTCCCAACAGTCAATATGCCGCGGATGCCAAGCAGCGGATGGTGGCGTTACGCAACAACCTGGCGATGTACGAGGTGCATGTCGCTGATTTTTACATGCGCCGCAAGGCTTATGTCGCCGCCGTGAATCGCGCCAACCATATCATCAAGGAGTTTCAGCGTACCCCGGCCGTGCCGATTGCGCTGCAAATCATGCAGGACGGTTACCGTAAATTGGGCATGGACGACCTAGCCGCCGACGCCGAGCGGATTTACAAACTCAATTATCCCAATGGCGCGCCGATGGGCGATTACAAGGACGAAGGCGCCATCCAGAAAGCCTGGGATGCGATGGGGCTGGATCGTTAATTCATTCGACAGACTTTGTACATGAGATGGCGGTATCTGGCTTGGCTGTTGCTTGGCTACCCGTTGATAGCCGGCGCCAGCCCGGAGCCGCTGTTTCAGAACCGTTTTTTTAGTCTCTCGCAAGGTAGCGAACTATTGTGCGCCACCAGCCGCCAGCAATTTACGCCGACGGACTCGCTGGCCGGCATCATCCAGTTTTACGAGGCCAATCATCCCGGCTTGCGAAAGCAGGCCGTGGCGGTTTTGACCGATCATAAAAACCAAGAGCATCTCGACGATCTGGCCGGTTTTCGCGAGGCATGCGCCAATCATATTTCGGGCGAGCTTTGCGTGCTGGAGAAATACTGGGACGATCGCGAGGCCGCCTGGCGGGCGCTGGCGCTGTTTTACGACACCAAGACCGTCGTCAAGCACAGCGAGGATTATCGTTATCAAGTGCCGCGCTTCAATGCCGATCATCTGCGCATTTTCGAAAAAGCCATCCGCAAAATCCCGGCGTTTTTACGGCAAAGTATCAGCAAGGCCAAGCCGGCCGACAATCTGGAAAAGGAAATCGCCGACAAACCCACGGCGATGCAAGAACTGATTCGCGATGCCTTTCCCGACGACTATAAAACCAGCGTCTGGCAGGACCACACCCATCCATTGACGCTAGTTCCGGGCCTGGGTTTTCGCTCGCAAACCGTGGCCCAGGTATTCAGCGGCCAGAACCTGATTGTCTTCACCGTCAAGGCCTTCGATAAAGGCAAGGAAGGCTCGATCTACCGAGACATCGGCGTGGAATATCTGGTCGATTTTCGCTTGCCTATCGTGGTTCACGAAATCGCCCATACCATCGATAATTTCCATTTCTGGAACGGCGAGGACGACCTGTTCTTTTTCTACAAATACCATAAGATTTCCAATGACGAAGAAGTCATGAAAATCATCGCCAATGCCAAGCTGTCGCTGTGGCCGTCGAAATGGTTCGAGGCTTTCGAATATCTAGCGGAAGTCAATGAAGGCCGTTACGACGGCAACACTCAGGAAAAGCTCGCCGAGCTGCTGGCTCAATACATTCTGATCCCGGAGCGCCTGCAACAAAGCGCCCCCGCGGCTTACCAATGGCTGCGCGATGCGGTATTTAACGGCATCGAATACCAGGGTTACGACCGCTGCCAGACCCCCATCACCAAGCCGCTGTCATGGTGGCAACAGTATGCCAGCGGTAAAGTGCTTGGGCATTGATGGTGAGTGGGTAGTAGAAAGTTGTGAGTAGCGAGTGGACAGTCGAAAACCGCTTACCAATCAATCCTTGTGCTATGCTTTCGGCCAATTTTTTACCTCGATAGATAGCCATGAAAAAGCCGCAAACATTGTCCCTGCAGGATCAGCTGCTCAAGTCCGGTCTGGCCAGCGACGCCAAGGCCAAACAAGTCAAATCTGAGAAACGTAAACAGACCAAGCAGCAACGCAACAACGGTGTCGAAATCGTCGACGAGGTTAAACTCAGCGCCGAACAGGCCCGCCAGCAGCAGGCGGAGCGCGACCGCGAGTTGAACCGCCTGCGCAAACAGGCCGAGGAACAAAAAGCCTTGGCGGCGCAAATCAAGCAAATCGTCGAACTTAACCGCATCGCCAAGGATGACAACGGCATCGTTTACCAGTTTAACGACGACAATAAGGTGAAAGCGGTCTATGTCGCGGACAAAGTCAGGGAAGCGTTGATTAACGGCCGGGCCGGCATCGTCAAAATCGATAGCGGCTACGAAATCGTTCCCGCCGAAATTGCTCGCAAGATTCAGGATCGCGACGCCGCCAGCGTGATAGTGCTAAATCTGCATACGCAGGATGTGGTTGTCGCCGACGATCCGTACGCGGCTTATCAGATTCCCGACGATTTGATGTGGTAGATAATGGGGCTGATTGTCTACAGCCCCATCAGTTCAGGCTAATAGGCCTGTTTGCCGACGAAGCCTTTAAGGATGGTCATAAAGACGATTTTAAGATCCAGCCATAACGACCATTGGCGGAGATATTCCAGGTCGTGGTGGATGCGGGCCTGCATTTTGTCTATCGTGTCGGTTTCGCCGCGGCAGCCGTTGATTTGCGCCTGGCCGGTAATGCCGGGTTTAACCTTGTGGCGCAGCATGTAGCCCTGAATTTGTTTACGGTAATACTCGTTATGGGCGACGGCATGAGGGCGCGGACCGACCACCGACATGCTGCCCTGCAGCACGTTTAAAAATTGCGGCAATTCGTCCAGCGAAGTGCGGCGCAGAAAACTCCCTAGCGGCGTAACTCTTCTGTCGTTGGCGGTGGCTTGCTTGATGGTGTCGCCGTTTTCGCAGACCGTCATGGACCGGAACTTCCATACTTCGATTTGTTCGCCCTTGATCCCGTAACGTTTCTGCTTAAAGATCGCCGGCCCGGGCGAAGTCAGCTTGACGGCGATAGCAATGATCAGCATCGGGATGGCGATAATCGGCAGGATGATGGCGCACAGCAGCAGGTCCTCGATGCGCTTCGCCGCACCGTCCAGCGCATTGAAAGGCGTGTCGAAGACGCTGACCACGGGGATGCCCTGTACGTTGCTCCATTTCGACTGGATCAGGTTGAAGGTAAAAAAGTCGGGAACGATGTTGACGGAAACGGTGCTGTCCGCCAGCTCTTGAATCAACTGGTTGATTCTTTTTTCGGCGCGGAGCGGCAGGGTGATGTAAATATGATCGATGTCGCCGTTCTGGGCTTGAGTCAGCAGGTCTTTAAAGCTGCCGGCAATCGGTTGTGCTCTTTGGTCGACCCGCTCATTCTTGTGCTCGATGCGGTCATCGAAAAAACCGACGAAGCTGTAGCCCAGCCAGGGCATTTCCGACAGCGCGACCTTGAGGCGTTGTCCCAGGCTGTTGGCGCCTAGTATCGCGTAAGCGCGGCTGTTTAAACCGTGCGACCTCAGGAATGACAATATCGCCCGGCGGGTTGTGTGGAGCAGGATGATGGCCAAAGGCGCTAACGGCAGCCACAGCTCGATCACCGGTCTTGAGTATTCAAACGTGGAATCGGATATAAACAGGCCACTGGCGAGCAAGGCAAAAGTTGCCAACCAGGACATTAAAATCCGTACCGCTTCGTCGAACATCGGTGCGCCGCGCCAACCTTGGTAAATTTCCTGATTTTCCGCAAAGATGCTGAACAGGATGATGCTGATCAGGCAGAGCAATAAATATTCCGGACTAAGCGGCGTTTCGTAAAGCCGCAACGAAACCGACAATGCGGCGAAAATCAAAACATTGTCGATAGCGCGAGTGATGCCTTGTAACTGCGAAGACAGCGGTCGAATAAGTCCTTTTGAACGTGATTGGTTCATAACGCGATAATTCCTTCTACCCTAGAGGGTTTTATGATGTGCAACTATATTAGCCAATTGTTGCTATTTGATGAAGATTAAACCCTGGAATGCGAAGATGCTGAGGTCGAGGTTAATCGCTGGCGCAACGAAACTGCCTGCTGGCATAGAAGTCGGGACTTGTCGGTTGAACATCGGATAAAATTTACAGCATCTATCCTATAAGCTTATATCAAATTGGAAATTCGGCATGACAAACTCAGCATTTATCTCCACCAAAGCCATTCCCGTCCGCGAGCGCCTGATCATGGCGCTGGATGTGTCCAGCATTGCCGAAGCTCAGGCTTTGGTCGAAGAATTGGGCGATGCGGTGATTTTTTACAAGGTGGGAATGGAATTGTTCATGTCCGGCGATTATTTCGGTTTCATCGAATGGCTGAAAGCCCGCGACAAGAAAGTGTTTGTCGATCTGAAGTTTTTCGATATTCCCGCTACCGTGGGCCGGGCGATCAAGGCGCTAAGCAGTAAAGGCGTCGATCTGGCCACCATACACGGTAACGATTCGATCATGGAAGCCGCCGCCCAAGCCAAGGGCGATTTAAAAGTACTGGCGGTTACCGCGCTGACCAGTCTCGATCGCGGCGATCTCGACGATTTGGGCTTCCAATGCGATGTCAGGGATTTGGTGCTATCCCGCGCCAAGCGGGCGTTGCAAATCGGCTGCGACGGCATCGTCTCTTCCGGTTTGGAAGTAGCGATGATCCGCGAACAGCTGGGCGAGAAGTTATTGGTGATTACCCCCGGCATCCGTCCGGTCGATAACCGCGAAGACGACGACCAGAAGCGCGCCGTCAGCGTCGAACAGGCTATTCAAAACGGCGCCGATTACATCGTCGTTGGCCGGCCGATACGCGATGCGGAAGACCGCAAGGCGATGGCGGAAAAAATCCAAACCCAAATTGCCGCGCAGTTTGTTTAATTTAGGGTTGAGGCAAGGTAGATAAAATTTTATTCGCCGTTAAAAGTGGGCATAATGCCGGGTTTTTAATGCGCTAATCCCGTCATTGTTAATGAAAAAAATGGAGAATATCTATCTGATCGGCTTGATGGGGGTTGGCAAAACCACTATCGGCAAGCAGCTTGCCAAGGCGCTGCAGCGGCCGTTTTACGATAGCGACAAGGTCATCGAGGAATGCACCGGCGTCGATATTCCCACTATTTTTTCCTACGAGGGCGAGGACGGTTTCAGGATTCGCGAACAAGGCGTGATCCAGCATTTGACAGCCTTGCAGGGCATCGTGATGGCGACCGGCGGCGGAGCGATACTCAAGCCGGAAAACCGCGAAGCCCTAAAAAGCAGCGGATTCGTGGTCTATCTACACTGCTCCATCGACAAGATCCTGTACAGAACCCGGCACGATACCCAAAGGCCGCTGTTGCGGACCGACAATCCCCGGCAGCGTTTGCAAGGCCTATTGGCGCAACGCGAGCCGCTGTATCTGGAATGTGCCGACTTTAAGATAGATTCCGGCTCCATTCCCGGCAAAACCGTGGTTAAAACCATTTTGCAGCAGTACAACGCTGCTTTGGACAAACATGAAAGAATTGCGAGTTGAATTAAACGCCGACAGAAGCTACCCGATTTACATCGGTTCGGGCCTGTTGGCGCAAGCGGAACTGTTGACACGGCATATCCGTTCCAAACAGGTGCTTATCGTCAGCAACGAAACCGTGGCTCCGCTGTATTTATCGAAGTTGCAGGCGGCGTTGGGCGAGTATCAGCTTGAGACGGTGATTCTACCGGACGGCGAACAATATAAATCCCTGCAATACCTGGAAAAAATTTTCGATCAGCTGCTGGCGAAGAAGTTTAGCCGCAACGCTACGCTGATTGCCTTGGGCGGCGGCGTGATCGGCGACATGGGCGGCTTCGCGGCAGCCTGTTATCAGCGCGGCATCGCCTTTATTCAAATTCCCACTACCCTGCTGGCCCAGGTCGATTCCTCGGTCGGCGGCAAGACCGGCGTCAATCATCCGCTGGGCAAGAACATGATAGGCGCGTTTTATCAACCGCAATGCGTGATCGCCGATGCCGACGTGCTGGATACCCTGGACGACAGGCAGTTATCGGCGGGTCTGGCGGAAGTCATCAAATACGGCCTGATTCGCGACCCCGAATTCTTGCAATGGCTGGAAGTCAATATGCCGCTGTTATTGGCCCGCGACAAACCGGCACTGGCTTATGCCATCGAGCGTTCCTGCGCCAACAAAGCCGAAGTCGTCGGCGAAGACGAATTCGAATCCGGGGTGCGGGCGACGCTGAATCTGGGCCACACTTTCGGCCACGCTATCGAAACCGGCAGCGGCTACGGCCACTATCTGCACGGCGAGGCCGTGGCGATCGGCAGCTGTTTCGCGGCCGACCTGTCGCGGCGCTTGGGCTGGCTGAACGACGCCGACGTTGATCGTATCGTCGCCGTGTTCAAAGCGGCTAAATTACCGGTGACGCCGCCGCCGGAAATGAGCACCGAACAGTATGTGGATCTGATGGCGGTCGACAAAAAAAATGTCGATGGCAAGATCAGGGTGATTCTGCTGGAAGCCGTCGGCAAAGCTTCGCTGCCGGTTAATGTCGATCTGGCGCAATTGCGGGAAACGCTGAACCACTATGCTGGATAACGATAATCTGACTTACAGCTACCAAAAGAGAGTGGTTGGCGATGCCGCGGCTAAACAGGCCGAGCGAACCATGATGACCTTGGAGCGTTCGCAAAAACTGGACTTGTTGATCCATTTGCTGGCCAATTTACGCCAAGCTCTGATCGTTTGCGGCCCGGAGGGTATAGGCAAGACCACCTTGCTGAAAGCCATGGAAACAAGCCGAAAGGACCAATGGCAGATATGCCTGCTGCAAGGTTCCTCCGCCTTAAGTTTCGAAACCATCATCGTTAGCCTCAATCGATTTTTAAATCTCGGCGGCTCAAACATCGGTTTCGACCTGTCGTCGCTGCGAAGTTACTGCGAAAAGCAGAAAGTGGTGCTGATCATCGACGATGCCGGCGAACTGGTGCCGGGCCTGATCGGCGAGCTGGTCGATTTCGCCGATTCCTTGTCGGGATTGCGGTTGGTTTTTTCGATGACCCATGACGAATTTCACATCAAAAGCGCTTCGGACAAGGCGGTCGAGGATTGTCATCTGATCGATTTGCCGCCGCTCAGTTTGAAGCAGTGCACCGAATATTTGCAGAATCTGTCGGCGCAACCTGGGGCGATAGTTTCCTTTAACGCGGTGACCGACAGCCTGGTCGGCGAACTGTACAAGGAAACCCACGGTATACCCGGCAAGATTCTGGCGGAAATACCCAAGCTGGCTTCGTATCAAAAACGCCAAAAAAGCCGCTGGGGTCTTTGGTTGGGCGTGGCGGCAATAACGGTGGCCGCAGGCTGGACCATGAAGGCCTTGTTACCGTCGGCGCCGACAGGCAATGCCGGCAGCGATAAGGTTGCGGTAGTTGCCGAACAAGTTGTGGTTCCGGCGGCGGTTCCGCCTAGTGGCAGTCCTGTGGAAACGGTGTTGCCGGTTACGGAAAGCCTTGTCCGGGAAAACCCGGCGAATCAAACGCCGGTTCAGTTGCCGACAGCTGAAGAGCTTAAACCCAACCTGACTGCGGAACTCGTGCCCCCGCCGGCTGTCATTGCAACTCCGGCACCGGTGCCGGCCAAAGCAGTCGAGCATGTCGAGACGGTTGCTGCTCCCGGTCCGCAGGTTTCGCAGACTACTATCGCTCCAGCGCCCGCGCAGCCGTCTGCCGAACCGATTGCGCCAGCAAACGGCGTTGCGGATGCTACGGTTGAGGGAGAGGCTTCGGCTCAGGCGGTTAAGAAAGCCGCCGAACCCAAGCCGGTAAAAACGGCGACGGGAGGTAGCAATCTGAACTGGATCATGGCCCAGCCGCCGGACAACTATACTTTGCAAATCATGGTGCTATCCAACAAGGCCGCGGCGGATCGCTTCCTGAAAAAATACGCAGACTACGGCGATGGCTTGACGTATTACGCTATCACTAGCAACGACCAGGAAAAATATGTGCTGATTTACGGTTCTTTTAAAACGGCGGCAGAGGCACAGCAACTAAAAGCCGTGATGCCCGCCGAGTTTAAACAGGCGCTGGAAAAGCGCTTCAGAGCGGTGCAGAAAGAGAGCCGACGCTGATATTCACTCAAACCCTACGCGAATGACTACATTACAAAACGATTTATTTCTCAGAGCCCTGTTACGGCAACCCGTCGAACGTACGCCGACCTGGATGATGCGCCAAGCCGGACGCTATTTGCCTGAATACCGCGAGGTACGCGGCAAGGCCGGCAGCTTCATGCAGCTCTGCACCAATCCCGAGCTGGCTTGCGAAGTCACCTTGCAACCCATTGACCGATTCGGCTTCGATGCCGCGATCCTGTTTTCCGACATCCTCACCATTCCCGATGCGATGGGGCTGGGCTTGTCGTTTGCCGAAGGCGAAGGCCCGCAGTTTGCCCGTCCGGTCAGAAGCGCCGAAGATGTCAAACAATTGCCAATTCCTGATCCGGAAACCGAACTTCGCTATGTGGTCGACGCCGTGCGGCTGATCAAAACCAATCTGCAGGGCCGGGTGCCGCTGATCGGCTTTTCCGGCAGCCCCTGGACGCTGGCGACCTATATGGTGGAAGGCAAAAGCAGCAAGAGCTTCCAGAAGGTCAAAGGCATGATGTTCGAGCAGCCGCAGCTGATGCACCAGATGCTGGATAAGCTGGCGCAATCGGTGGCCGCTTATCTGAACGCCCAAATCGCCGCCGGCGCCGATGCAGTGATGGTGTTCGATACCTGGGGTGGCATGCTCAGCCACGACGATTATCTGGAGTTTTCGCTGGGTTATGCCCGGCAAGTGCGGGAATTACTGAACACCCGCCGCGATGGTCGGCAAATTCCCACCATCCTGTTCACCAAAGGCGGCGGCCTATGGCTGGAAGCGATGGCCGACGCCGGTTATGAGGCGCTGGGCCTGGATTGGCAGACCGACATTGGCCAAGCCAGAGCCAGGGTTGGCGACAAGGTGGCCTTGCAGGGCAATATGGATCCAATCACGCTGTATGCAAAACCCGAAGTGATCCGCGAAAAAGTCGGCAAAGTCTTGCAAGGTTACGGCAATGGCCCCGGACATGTGTTCAATCTGGGACACGGCATTTTGCCGGATATCAACCCGGAACACGTTAAAGCCATGGTCGACGCGGTGCGGGAATTGAGTCCGCAGTACCACCTATAAGGCGAATGTGGGTTCAAAAACGCTTTCAGCTTGCCGCGAAACCGCGCGGCTTTCATCTGGTGACTCGCGAGATCGTCAGTCAATTGCCGGAATTGAAACAGTTCGACATCGGTCTGGCACATCTATTTCTGCAGCATACCTCGGCGTCTTTGGCGATTAACGAAAATGCCGACGCCGATGTGCGCCGCGACCTGGAAAGCTATTTTTCCCGCGCCGTCGCCGAAAATGAACCTTACTACCGGCATACCCTCGAAGGCCCGGACGATATGCCCGCCCACATCAAAACCGTGATGTTGGGCAGTTCGCTGACCGTGCCTATCAGCGGCGGCCAATTGGCGCTGGGCATCTGGCAAGGGATTTATCTGTGCGAACACCGCAATCGAGCTGGCAACCGAACTGTCGTCGTTACCCTTAACGGAGAATAATGAAATGCATATGAACCTGATTAAATTATTGTTTGCTTCCGCCTTGTTGGCAGGCAGCCTGAATACACGCGCCGAAGAGGCCGGCAAACCGGCCGAAATGACTGTTTACCGCAGCCCTACTTGCGGCTGCTGCGGCAAATGGCTGGACCACGTCAACCAAAAATCCTTCAATATCAAGGATGTGATCAGCGATGACATGCAGGCTATCAAGGAAAAGTACGGCGTGCCGGAAAAGCTGGCTTCCTGCCATACCGCGGTGGTCGATGGCTATGTGATAGAGGGTCATGTACCGACCGCCGATATACAAAAACTGTTGCAGACGAAGCCCAAAGTGCTTGGTATTGCCGCACCCGGCATGCCGATGGGGAGTCCTGGCATGGAAATGGGCAGCCAAAAACAGGATTATCAGGTGATGTCTTTTGATAAAGACGGCAATGTTCAAGTATTCGCCACTCATGGAGCAGATGAATGATGGCGGTTGCCGTTTGCCGGTAAAAATCGTTCCATGAAATTTTTTTCGCAGCGGATGGCGTTGCGGCTCGGATCCGATAGCGCTGTTGAAAGTGAAGCAGGGCTATCGGAGCAGAAAATTATGTATTGAAGTTGGAAAATTAATGCCTCTGCGTGGTTTTTTGTCGCACCTAAATATTCTTAAGGAAGCCAGTTGGGTGTCGATTGGGCAGATTGTTGCTTTCTTGGGCGGGTTAATTGGGATAAAAGTCCTCACCAATATCATGCCGCCTCAAAACTATGGCGAGTTGGCCTTGGGTGTCAGTGTCGCGGGTATTTGTAACCTGTTTCTGTTTGGCCCGCTCGGGCAAATAGCGTTGCGGTTTTATTCGGTGTGTAGCGAGCGTGGTAATATTAACGGCTATACGCGTGTGCTGATCCGCTTGCATAAATATGCGATGCTGTTATTGGTAGCGCTTGCCCTCTCTGTGTCTTTGGCTATTGCCGTGATCTTTGGATGGGATTGGGCATGGTTATTGAGTTTGTCGCTGATGTTCGGGATTTTTTCAGGGGTGCAAGGTTCTGTTTCATCGTTGCTGAATGCTCTGCGCGATCGAAAAATCAGTGCGCTTACCCAAGGGCTCGATGCCTGGCTGAGAATGGGTTTTGCCGCGTTATTGCTGGGCTTGATCGGTAGCCAAGGTTACTGGGCTGTTGCCGGTTATATTCTGGGATCGTTTGTTGTGCTCGCCATACAATTCTGGTCGGTGAAACGCCATGGTTTCAAGCATGTCCGGAGCAGCGACGGATTGGCCGATAAAAAATTGCGTCGTGAATTTCTAGCCTATGGATTGCCTTTTCTTGGATTTTCCGGTTTGGCAGTGGTCAGCCAATACGGAGATCGTTGGTTATTGCAGAGTTTTGTCGGCGAGCAAGCCGTTGGCATTTACGCGGCGATGTTGCAAATCGCAACCGCGCCTGTCGCTTTTCTGTTGGCGGTTGCCAACCAGTTGATTGTGCCTTTGGTCTTCGCCAAGTCCGGGAATTTGGATGATCGCGATCGTATGCAGAGTGGGCAGCGTTTGCTGGGACGATCTGTGTTCATCGTCGGCGTTTTATACGCGCTGGTTACTGCGGTGGCCTATGTTTGGGGGGAAACATTGCTGACCTGGATCGCTAATGTCGATTATGCGCAGTACGGTAAACTTCTCTGGGTGCTTGTACTGTCGCAGGCACTTTTTAATCTCGCTCAATTTATGGCCATGTCGGGCTTGAGTCACAACCGGCCCAGTATTTATTTCTGGCCAAAATTCGGTCAGGCCGCCAGCCTTTTAGGTTTCGGTTACCCTTGCGTCCAAAAATGGGGGGTCGAGGGAATCATCATGGCAACCTTGATAGCCTCCGCGACTCACTTTTTGTGGATTGTCATCGTCAACGCCGGGTTGCGGCGCGTGTCCGTGCCTTGTTGATGTCGGCTCTTAAAAGAAAATTATACCGGTGGAAAAAGGTTGGCGATTGGTTGCATATCCAGCTGTTTCGCCGCGCCTGGATGTTTTTGCATCGCTTTTTGTTTGGTTGGATGTTCGGCCATTTAGGGCGGTCGGTGTATATATCGCCGCTGGCCTCGATACGGATAAAAGCCGATGTCAATCTGGGGGATCGCTGTGTAGTCAACCGAAATGCCGTGATCTGGGGACAAGTAACGGCCGGCAGAAACGTGCATTTTAATCCCGGTGCCTGTATTTATGGCAAAGTCAGATTGGGCGACGATGTCATGATTGCGCCGAATGTCGTCATGGCGGGAGGCAATCATGGCATGGCGCTATCCGGAGTTCCCATGTATTTTCAGGCTGGTGTTTCGGAAGGCATCGCGATAGGCAACGATGTTTGGATTGGCGCCAATTCCGTTATCACCGATGGCGTGAATATAGGCACTGGCGTAGTGATTGCGGCAGGTTCCGTGGTCACCAAAAATGTAGCCGACAATCTTATCGTTGGCGGTATTCCGGCAAAATTAATTAGGCAACGTACCTAATTCACCGCAGTTTTGGTTCTCGGCAGATAAAGATGAAAGGCAGCACATCAACAGATTTTCGTAGTCACGCGTATCAACGCTATTCGAGCAATTCCTTGGTCGATTATGCCCGTTTGTCGGCTTATTATGAACGGCTTCTAGCACCACATTTAGCGCTGGAATCGACATGGCGTTGCCTCGATTTAGCCTGCGGATATGGCAATTTTTTGGCTTATTTGCGGGCGAGAGGCGTCAGTGAGTTTATCGGTATCGATTTGACCGAGGCGGCTATTTTACGTGCGGAGAAAGAGTTCGGGAAAGAGCGGGTTGCCTGTTGCGATGCGCTTGATTACCTCGATCAGCATGAACAAGGATTTGAGTTGATTTCCGCGCTGGATTTTGTCGAACACTTGCAACCCGACGAACTGTTGCGATTGTCCGCAGGGGTTTGGAACTCGTTGTCCAAAGAGGGATTGTTTCTGCTTCGCACCCCCAATGCGACGGCGCCATTCGGGATGGCAGCCCGATATAACGATATTACCCATGAGACCTGTTTTACCGCCGGCGCATTGGGCGATGTGATGGAGCGGGTGGGTTTTGATGTGCTGGGTATCTGGGAAGACGTTGCAATGCCCGGTAATTTCCGCCAACTGCTTCACTATGCCGCTTGGCAGTGCCTACGCTTCGTCTACAGGCTTATGGACGCGATTGAAACCGGAGGCAAAGGCTCCGAAGTCATGACGCGTAATTTTTGGATGCTGTTGCGCAAACACGAGAGAGGGGTTAATGGCTGAGGTGCCAAGTCAATTTATCGGGCTATGGAAAGCTATCTTTGATTATAACGATTACGAACGGGAACGTTTTGTCGCGGAGTTGGCAAGATCTTTGCCACCGAATACCCGTGTTCTTGATGCCGGTGCGGGACCTTGCCGCTATAAACCGTTGTTTTCGCATTGCGACTATAAGGCGCAGGATTTTGCCAAATACACCGGGACGGACCATTCCTATGGCGAACTGGATTATGTGGGCGACATTACCGCCATCACGGCTGCCGACGGTGCCTTTGATTTTATTCTTTGCACCGAGGTTTTCGAGCATATTCCGCGGCCCGATCTGGCGGTTGCCGAGTTCGCCAGATTATTGAGTCCGGGAGGAAGGTTGGTGATTACCGCACCGCTCGGTAGTGGCATACACATGCCTCCTTATCATTTCTATGGCGGATTTACACCGTATTGGTATGAACATTTTTTGTCCGCGGTTGGCTTACGGATAGAATCTATTCGTCCAAACGGCGGATTTTTCAAGCTTTATGGGCAAGAATCCAGACGCTTTCTATCGAAACTGACCCCAAAAGGCGCTATGGCGCGGGCGCTGTTTTTTCCGGTTAAACTGTTGATGGCTTTATGGTTTCGCTTGATCGTACCCGTTGCCTGTTATGTTTTTGACCGCTGGGATGAAAATCCGGAATTTACTGCCGGCTACTTTGTTTGTGCGCGCAAGGTTTGATGCAGGCGCTTAAGAAATATCTTAGAAGCGTCGCCTGGCTTTACCGAATCAACGCTTGGTTTAAATGTTGGACGACCAAGCGCCGCTATCGAGCTACGCTGAAATTTTATGAAAATATCAGCCTCGCCGGCGATGCACCGTCGGATGTCCGGCTGGATTCGAAGGCTAACGGCCGTCGTCCCCGCGTGTTTTTTCTGGGCACTGACGAACAGCAAGATAAGAGCGGTTTTCTTCAAGCCCTGCAGCGTATTGCCGATGTGGAATCATTCACTCGCGAAGACGGCGCCTGGGGGCAGAACGATCCCGCGCCTTACGATGAGCGCCGCGAGCGGAATACCCGCCGCCTGTGGGCACTGATTTCCGAGTTGGCTGGACAAGGCTGGGTGCCGGATATCCTGCTTGCCCAAACTTCGGGGTGTTTTATAGACCCGGCAGTCCTTGGCCGCATCCGCGAAGCGTACGCTACACAAATCGTTAATATTACGATGGATGATAGGCATCAATATTGGGGGAGCAAAATCAATGGGGCATGGGATGGCAGCTACTCCCTGATTCCTTATGTCGATCTCACGCTTACCGCCGCCCCTGAAGCCGTAGATTGGTATCTTAAGGAAGGCGGTGCCGCGATGTTTTTTCCCGAGGCGAGCGATCCGGAGTTGTTTCGGCCAATGCCAACATTGGCGAAATGTTATGAGGTGTGTTTGGTCGGCTCTCGATACGGTATTCGCGAGCAAGTGGTTAAGGCCTTGCGTGCCGCGGGCATTGACGTGATTACTTATGGCAGCGGCTGGGAGAATGGCCGTATCGATATTGAAAATGTCCCGCGGTTGTTTGCCCAGTCCAAAATTGTGCTCGGGGTTTCCGCAATCGGGCATTGTCCTGACTTTGTCGGCTTGAAATTGCGCGACTTTGATGCTCCCATGTCGGGCAGTTGCTATTTGACGCAGGACAATGCCGATTTACATCCTTTGTACGATATAGGCCGTGAAATCGTTACCTATCAGTCGGTCCAAGACTGCGTTATTCAAGCCAAGCGTTTGCTGCAAGACGATGATCTGCGCGAGGCCATCGGGCGAGCAGGACGGGTAAGAGCCGAGCGCGAGCATAGCTGGGATCGCCGATTTTCTGGTCTATTACGTTGAGAAATCGACAAATCAAGAGCATTTGAGTTTATGTGTGGAATATATGGGGTCTATTCGGCGCAAGGAGATGTGACTCCGGAGGCGATAATAGCCAGACGGGATAGATTGGCGCATCGTGGCCCGAATGATGCCGGCTTATGGCGCTCGACCGACGGTTGTTTGGGATTGGCGCATCAACGCTTATCTATCGTCGATTTGAGTCCAACCGGCCACCAGCCCATGTTCAGCCCCGACGAACGATATATCATCGTTTTTAATGGCGAAATCTACAACTATCTGGAACTCAGGGCCATTCTGGAAACACAGGGCATCTCATTTGTCGGCGATTCCGATACCGAAGTTTTACTGGCGTCTTACCGGGTTTGGGGTGTCGATTGCGTTTCGCGTCTGAATGGCATGTTTGCTTTCGCGATTTACGATCGGGGAACTGCCGATAATCCTCCCAGGCTGTTTTTTGCTAGAGACAGAGTCGGCAAAAAACCTTTTTATTATGTCGCGGACACCGGTTTTTTCGAATTCGCTTCCGAAATGAAAGCATTGTCGGCGGTTGGCGACTTATCGATTCAGGCCTTGAATTATTACTTGGCACTGGGCTATGTGCCCGGAAATTTATGCATCGCCGACCGGGTTCGTAAGCTACCGCCAGCCCATTGCGGAATATTAGACCTTCATTCAGGGCGATTGGAGATTTTTTCCTATTGGGCTCTGCCGGCTATGGAAGAAACGCCTGTCGGCGATGTCGGGCCTATTGTTGATGAAGTGGAGCGGTTATTAACCGATTCCATCCGCTTAAGGCTGCATGCGGATGTGCCTGTCGGCGTGTTGTTATCCGGAGGGCTTGATTCCGGCTTGATTGCAGCTTTGGCGGCAAAACAGTCTTCGACGCCGATTCGGGCTTTTACCATTTCCTTTCCCGGAACCCGGTATGACGAATCGTCTTACGCACGTTGTGTGGCAAATTTTCTGGGGGCCGAGCATCATGTGTTGGAAGTGGAGCGGCCTTCGCTGGATATATTGGAAAATTTCAAAGGTTTTATCGATGAACCGATTGCCGATTCTTCCTTAATACCCTCCTATATCGTCTCTAAATTAACCCGCAAGCATGTAACGGTGGCATTGGGGGGCGACGGCGGAGACGAATTATTCGGCGGTTATTCGGATTACCCCGTTTCATTGGCCGACCAGCGCCGGCTGGGATGGATGCCGGCCTGGATGTTGAAATATATTGCCTTAATCGCCGCGAGCCTGCCCGCCGGCATAAAGGGCCGAAATCGCTTGGCTTCGCTGCGTGGCGGTCCGTTGCAACAGATGATATGGGGATCGCCCTATTTTGATATCGAGTTGCGGCGTCGAATTTTAAATCCCGAATTAGTGGAGATATTGGGCGACGAAATTGACGCACCGGAGCGATGGCTATTGAGTCTCTTTCAAACCGGACATGATCCGGTGGATAGCATGACGCGGACGCATTTTGGCAGCATCTTGCCGGATGATTTTTTGGTTAAAGTCGATCGCGCCAGTATGATGAATAGCCTGGAAATCCGGTGTCCGTTACTGGATCATCGATTGATCGAATTTGCGTTTTCGAAAATTCCGTCGCAGTGGAAGGTCAATGGCCATGAAACCCGGCGCATCGAGCGGATCTTGGCTAAACGCCTGTTGCCTGCGGAGTTGAATACCAATAGAAAGCAGGGATTTTCAATTCCACTGGACGAATGGCTGCGTAGCGATAATGGCGGGATGGTAAAGGAATATGCCGGTCCACTGTACAATCTCGTCAACGAGCGGGAGGTTAATAATCTTATTAACGGGTTGATGCGGCAACGTGCCAATGGTTCGAGATTATATGCCTTGATAGCGCTTGGAATGGCTTATAGTAATTTTAAGTGAATCTGATGTTGTCTCTTGGTAAATCGAGCTTTTTGGATTTTATGCGCTGGATTGCGGCATTGTTGGTGGTCATCGGCCATGTTGAACTCTATGGAAGAATGCTGTGCGGCGACCTCTATACAGGCGTCAGCGAAGGATATACCTATCTGGCGTCGCATTCTCATGCGGTCGTCATCGTGTTTTTTGTGTTGAGCGGCTATCTTGTCGCCTATTCCGTCGAGAACAAACAGCGTAAAGTTGAATACGGATTCGGCGAATATTTTTTGGATCGCTGGTCGAGAATTTATTCGGTGTTGATTGCTGCGGTGCTGTTTACCGCGTCGATCGATTTTGTCGGGCAACACTTTAGCCAGGATTATCTGAATCCGAATTACGTTCCCCAAGATCGTTTATGGCTGAGGTTTTCTGCCAATTTATTGAGCGTTCAAGGAGTCCAAGGATACCGTATGCAATTAGGAACCGATCCGGCATTATGGTCGATAGGTTATGAGTTTACATACTATCTATTGTTTGGTTTTTTTGCGTTTAGAAAACAGATTTTTGGGCGGAAGCAGTTTTATTGTGCACTGGCGATTTTGCTCGCCTTGATTTTTATCGGTGTAAAAATGTCCGGTTATTTTATTATTTGGCTTATAGGCGTATGGTCCTTCAAGTTAAGTAAAAAAATGAAGCGGGTTATTTCCGGTTTTATGCTGTCGGTATTGCTGTTGGGCGCATTGCTGATAAATCATTTTTTTGGATATTCGCATGTGGTGGAAAGCGAGTATGTTCAGGATTTATTGTTGGCTATGTATTTGGGGTTTATTCTGATTTTCGATTTGTCGTCTAAAGTCAGCGAAAGCGGCGCAGCCATTAATAAAACCATGGCCGAATTTAGCTATTCCTTGTATGCCTTTCATATGCCGATTATTTTTTTCTATTATGCAGTGGTTGTTAAAAAATTTGATTTGCCGGTTGTTCAATGGCAGACGGGAATATTGCTGACCCTATTTTGCCTATTTGCCGCCCGTGTTTTATATTATTTTACCGAAGCGCAACGCTGGAAATTTAGGAGTGCCGGAGAGCTAGTGGTTAGAAAGGTTGGTTTAAACAATACAGGTCGGATAAGTTAATGAGAAGGAAGATATCGGTTTGCATTCCGGCTTATAATCGCTCGGCATTATTGCCGGATTTGCTGAACTCTATCGTCGAACAGCAGTTTGATGATTATGAAATATTAATTTGTGAAGACGATTCGCCAGAACGTCTACAAATTAGAGAAGTTGTGCGGCAATATTCCGTTAAATATCCGCAATTAATTCGTTTGATCGAGAATGAAAAAAATTTAGGTTACGACGGCAATATGCGCAATTTGGTCGCCAATGCCCAGGGCGAATATTGTCTATTTATGGGCAACGATGACCTGATGTGCGAAGGGAGTCTGAAAACGGTTGCGCAAACCATTGACCGCTATCCGAATGTCGGGGTGATTGTCAGAAGTTATGCGTCGTTCGATAAAACCCCCGACAAAGTAAACCAAATTTTTCGATATTTTGCAGAGGAAAGAGTTTTCCCCGCCGGAGCCGATTCGATTAGCACCGTTTTTCGCCGTTGCGTTGTCATATCCGGAGTCGTCATTCACAGAGATACCGCGCAACAGTTGGCGACCGCACGGTTTGACGGCACCTTGCTGTATCAGGTTTATTTGGCGGCCAGAGTATTAGTCGAACGGGATGCGGTTTTTCTGCCGGATATATTGGTTTTTTATAGAAATGGCGGTGTACCCGAGTTTGGTAATGCCGAAGCCGAACGCGGCAAGTTTGTTCCCGCGAATCGTACGCCCGAATCGTCCTTGCAATTCATGCGCGGGGTACTGGAAATTGCCGCGGCTATCGAAAGCGATTGCGGCGTCCAGATCTACAAGAAAATTCTGGCCGATTATGCAAACTACTCTTATCCTTTTCTTTCGATTCAGGCAAATCAGCCAAAACTGGTTTTTATCAAGTATTGGCTCGGACTGATCAAGTTAGGCTTTGGTGTTTCAATCCTGTTTCATCTGTATTTTATTTCATTATTGTTATTGGGAAGCCACCGTATGGATGCTTTGATAACCTGGATAAAAAATACGCTAGGTTATACTCCCCGGCTGGGTTCGGTATTTTTAGGTAAAACTAAATGAATGTGCTGGTGGTTGGCGACTGGCACTCGGAATTGCATGAGGAAGGTGTCAAGCGGGCTTTATTAACGTTGGGGCATAATGCCGAGGCATTTCCGTGGTTTCATTACTTTAAATACGATCACGGTAATTTCCTGCTTAAACCCATCAGAAAAGTTTTCAAAAAAGCCCAGAACAAGTATTTGCTTGGGCCTGTCATTGATCGCTTAAACCGGGATTTAATAAAAAAGACAGAGGATAGCAAGCCGGATATTATTTTTATTTACCGGGGAACGCATATTCGCGCTGCTACGTTACGAGCGATACGCAGAACTTGGCCCGATATTCTATTAATTGGCTATAACAATGACGACCCGTTTTCGCCGCATTTTCCCCGCTGGATGTGGCGTCATTTTTTGGCCAGCGTTCCTGAGTACGATTTGGTGTTGGCTTATCGCAAGCATAATTTGGCCGAGTTGTTGCGGTTGGGCGCAAAAAAAGTGCAATTACTGCGTTCCTGGTATATGCCGGAACGGAATTATCCTGTACCGCTAAGCGAAGATGAAAAACAGCGCTTTGAGTGCGATGTAGTATTCGTCGGTCACTATGAAAAGGATATAAGAGTCGAATTTCTGGAAGCGGTTGCCGAAAAGGGATGGCATTTAAAAATATTCGGGCATGGTGCGGATTGGGATCCGGTACTTCGGAATTCCTCGTTACTGAAAAATCAAATTCCGGTTCGTTTGGTTTGGGGCGATGAATATAATAAGGCGCTGAACGGTGCCAAGATTGCGTTATGTTTTTTTTCCAAGCTGAACCGCGATACTTATACGCGCCGTTGTTTCGAGATTCCGGCAACGGGCACCCTGTTGTTATCGGAATATAGCGAGGATTTGGCGAGTTTGTTTGAAGAAGGCAAAGAAGCCGATTTTTTTCGCGACAAGGATGAACTGATAAAAAAAATCGACTATTACCTGACGCATGAACAACAAAGACGGCAGGTAGCGGATGCCGGATTGCAGCGTGTCCGCGCCGATGGACACGATGTTGTCTCGCGAAGCAGACAGCTTATGCTGTGGGCAAATGAAATCATAGGGGGTTAAACTGAATTTGCAAACGGAATCATGGGCGATGAAAGTTGCCTTGCGTTTAGGTATGGAAAAATTGGCTTGGTCTTTGCGGCGTCTGCATTGTCCCGTATCAAAAGATGCCTTGGTGCTTGAAGTCGGTTCGGGCGGAAATCCCTATGCACGCGCCAATGTATTGCTGGATGCCTATGAGGTAACGCGGGAACGGCATTGGGTTCCGCTGGTGGCCGACCGGCCTACGGTATTAGGGATGGTTGAGAATCTGCCATTCAAGAACAAGGCGTTTGATTTCGTTATTGCCTCGCATGTCTTGGAGCACTCCGTCGATCCCGAGAAATTTTTGAGCGAACTTCAGCGCGTTGCCAATGCCGGTTATATTGAGGTGCCGGATGCCTTTATGGAGCGCATCAATCCGTATCGCGACCATAGACTGGAAATCACCCAGCGTGGTGACGGTTTGGTTATCAGGAAAAAACTCGCCTGGGTGAACGACGAGGATTTGGTTGAACTGTATGAAAATAAAGTGAAACCCTGGATGACGCGAGAACTGATGCCCCGGCACCCATTTTCGTTTCATGTTCGGTATTACTGGCAGGGCGAGGTAAGGCGTATTGTGCTTAATCCCGATGCCGATGCCGGCTGGAATGTGCCTGAAACCGTGGCTGATACGGCTGCAAAGGTCGGCCTGGTCAGCCGGTTTAAAGGCTTTGTGTTGAGCTCGCTGAGAAACGCCATGTCGCAACGAGATCGAAATCGGCGGATTGATTGCTTGAATTTGTTGCGTTGTCCGTCCTGTCATGGGGAACAGCTGAAACAAGGTGGCAATGGTTTGGAATGCCCGACATGCGGCGCGGTTTATGCCGTAAATCAAGGCATTCCCAAGTTGTTTGCGGCGACCACTGAAAACAACGGCGTGAGCCGGACACTGTAAAATCAAGGATTAAGATGACGTTAAACATGGAACAAAAAGATAGTCCGCAAGGTTTTCCCGGCCATGTGAGAACGGCGCGGACACAGCCGTGCAGCGTTGCTGAAGACGGGAAATAGGGCTTAACGTGAGGATACTCAATTCTGTTGTGTTGCTCGATCCTGTAAAAGGCGGCGGAGTTGCAGAGCGTACCTATCAAATGAGTAAAGCGTTTGCCGAAAGCGGCGCGGATGTTTCAGTCATTACAACCGACTTAGGCTTGAGTGCCGAGCGAATTAGCAGTCTTGGCAAGGTAAAGGTTGTTGCGCTGCCGGTTTGGCTGGAAAGATTTTATGTAGTGCGTTTTTCTTGGGCGAGACTTAAACGCTTAGTGAACGATGCCGACATCATTCATTTGATGGGACATTGGAACATGATTAACGTCTTGTTGTATTTTTTAGCAAAGCTTGCCCAAAAACCCTATGTCATTTGCCCGGCGGGCGAACTCATATTGTTCGGCCGATCTACGTTTATCAAACGTATTTTCAATCTGTTGATCGGCTATCGGATTGTCCAGGGTGCTTCCGCGCACGTCGCGGTCACGCCGGACGAATGCCCTATCTATGGAACCTATGGTATCTCGCGGGATCGCGTTAGCGTCATTCCGAACGGTATCAATCCGGCTGAATTCATCTCCGATCGGCCCGAAGCATTTCGGCGCCGTCATGGCTTGGGTAATGCGCCGTTTGTGCTGTTTGTCGGCCGGTTGAATCCGATCAAGGGACCTGATTTGCTGTTAACTGCATTTATTTCGATCGCAGATAAATTGCCGGACTACCATTTGGTTTTTGCGGGTCCCGATGGCGGATTGCAAGACGAATTACAACGGATAGTCATGCAGCATGGGTTAGCGCACAGGATACATTTTGTCGGATTTATATCCGGCGATGAGAAGTCGGATGCCTATCACGCCGCCGATTTGTTGGTTATCCCTTCTCGACACGAAGCGATGTCTATTGTGGTGCTGGAAGCCGGTATCTGTGGAACCCCGGTTTTAATCACGGATCGTTGCGGTTTCGACGAAGTGGCAAGCATTGCAGGAGGACGGGTGGTTTCAGCCGACAGCGAAGCAATAGCAGCAGGATTGTGCGAAATGCTGGCCGTACGATCGAATCTGTTAATAATGGGAAGCGCGTTGAAAAATTTGGTTCAACAAAATTACAGCTGGCATTTGATAGGGCAACGCTATTTGGCCTTATTCGATGATATTACCCGGATCGCCAAGAAACGTATCGTCGATTAATGAATATTCTTATCGTCAGCCAATATTTTTACCCCGAAAATTTTCGGGTCAACGATTTGGCTGTTGCATTTGTCGAGCGGGGCCATCGGGTGACTGTTTTAACCGGTATACCCAATTATCCGTCCGGGCGGTTTTTCGAGGGGTATGGCCTATTCGGCAAATCCCTCGAATCTTGGCGGGGGATTGAAATTTTTAGAGCGCCGCTCTGTCCTCGCGGCTCCGGAAGAGGCATTCGGCTGGCGTTGAATTACCTGTCCTTTGCTGCGGCGGCGAGTATCATTGCCGTGGCTCGGCTAAGTAGAAATTTCGATGTGATTTTTGTGCACGAACCGTCGCCCATTACCGTAGGTATTCCGGCTATCGTCATGAAATGGCTTTGTCGCGCACCTATCTTTTTTTGGGTTCTGGACCTTTGGCCGGAAAGCGTTACTGCAACCAGCTCGATTAAGCACCCTATTGTTATCAATATCCTGACACAGCTGACAAAACGGATCTATAGCCATTGCCATAGGCTTTTGGTGCAATCCCGTGGATTTATCGCGCACGCGAAAAGCATGGGGGTCGATGAAGCTAGAATTCACTATTTTCCAAGCTGGGCGGAAGACTTATATCTTTCGGAAGATTTGATTGTTGAAGATATTCCGGCTTTACCGGAGGGTTTCCGAATAATATTTGCCGGTAATATCGGCGTCGCGCAAAGCTTTCCCGATCTGCTCGATGCCGCGGAATTGCTGAAGCACCGGGCTGATATTCAATGGATAATCGTCGGCGACGGCCGAATGCAATCCTGGGTGGGTGAAGAAATTGAGCGGCGCGGCCTACAGAACACTGTTCATCTAATGGGGCGCTATCCGGTCGAAAAAATGCCGGCGTTTTTTTCTCAGGCCGATATTTTATTGGTTTCCTTGAAAAAAGAGACCATATTCGCAAGCACCATCCCCGGTAAAATTCAGTCCTATTTGGCTTTTGGCAAGCCTATCCTTGCCATGCTTGACGGCGAGGGGGCGCGTATCGTTTCAGAAGCTGGTGCCGGCTTGACTTGCCCAGCGGAAAACGCGCAGGCATTGGCGAATGCCGCCGAAGAATTGGCCGCCAAATCGCATGCCGAATTGGAAACGATGGGCAAGCGTGGCCGCGATTATTATGAGATTAACTTTAACCGTGATCTTTTGTTTTCTAAGTTGGAGAAATGGATGCAGGAAGAGCTTGGCAATAGTGGTTGTGCAGGATGAGCGAGTTTTTGGGAAAGACGGTGTTAATTACCGGCGGCACTGGATCATTCGGTAATGCCGTATTAAAGCGGTTTTTAACCAGCAATATTGGTGAGATCCGTATTTTCAGCCGTGACGAAAAGAAGCAAGACGATATGCGTAAGGGGTATCACAACGCTAAATTAAAATTCTATATTGGCGATGTGCGAGATTATTCCAGTTTGCTTAATGCGACGCGCGGAGTGGATTATATTTTTCATGCCGCAGCCCTAAAGCAGGTGCCTTCCTGCGAGTTTCATCCCATGGAAGCCGTCAAAACCAATATCCTCGGCACGGATAATCTGCTGGAAGCGGCGATACAAAATAATGTCCATCGGGTTGTGTGCTTGAGCACCGATAAAGCCGCTTATCCCATCAATGCCATGGGTATCTCCAAAGCCATGATGGAGAAAGTCATGGTCGCCAAGTCGCGCAATATTGACGATACCAAGACGACTATCTGCGGAACACGATACGGCAATGTCATGGCATCAAGAGGATCGGTTATTCCCTTGTTTGTCGAACAAGTCCGAGCCGGCAAACCCATTACCATGACCGACCCTGCCATGACACGCTTCATGATGACATTGGAAGACGCCGTGGATTTGGTGTTGTACGCTTTTCAGCATGGTAACAACGGCGATATTTTTGTACAGAAAGCGCCGGCGGCGACTGTTGAAACCTTGGCGAAGGCGCTACTGGAGGTCATGAATATTCCCGATCACCCTATTAAGATTATCGGTACCCGACACGGCGAGAAGTTATATGAAACCTTGCTGAGCAGGGAAGAAATGGTAGCCGCCGAAGATATGGGCAATTACTTTCGAGTACCACCCGACATGCGGGATTTGAACTATGGCAAGTTCGTTGAAGAAGGGGAACAAAAAATATCGGGGGGCGAAGATTACAATTCCCATAATACCCAGCGTCTGGATTTGGCGGGGATGAAACAATTATTGATGAAGCTGGATTTTATGCGTGCCATTGTCCGTGGCGAATCCGCCGTAGCCGAGGGATAGTTCGTGAAGGTTTTGGTGACAGGCGCAAACGGGTTTATCGGCAGAAACTTATGTGTGCACTTGGGGGAGCAGAAGGATATTGAAATCCTGACTTTCCTAAGAAACGGCTCGCCGGAAGAACTGAACAATAAAGTTGCCGAAGCCGATTTCATTTTTCATTTGGCGGGCGTCAATCGTCCCAAACATGAAACCGAATTTGCCGAGGGCAACAGCCAGTTGACCCAAAGGCTTTGCGATGCCGTAAAGCGTCGAGGTAAGCCGGTGCCGATTGTGTATGCTTCTTCCATTCAGGCTGAATTCGATAATCCCTATGGGCGAAGCAAGAAGGAGGCCGAGGATGCCTTGTTGGCGCTATCGGCTGAAACTAACGGCAATACCTATATTTATCGTTTGGCGAATGTATTCGGCAAGTGGTGCAAACCAAATTACAACTCCGCGGTCGCGACATTCTGTCACAACATTGCACAGGATTTGCCGATCCAGATTAACGACCCGAACGCCGTTATTCGCTTGGTCTATGTGGACGATGTCGTTTCGGATTTCCTGAAGGTATTAAGCCAACCGCCGATGGGCGGCTATCGGCAGGTTGAACCGCTTTACAGCATTACCGTGGGCGAGCTTGCCCGGCAGTTACGGGAGTTTAAGGACAGTAGGGAATCGTTGACGATCGATTCGGTTGGCATCGGCTTGACACGAGCGCTGTATTCGACGTTTATTTCCTATTTCACCCCCGATCAATTTGCCTACCCTTTAAGAAAACATCAGGATCCGCGCGGGGTATTCGTCGAAATGCTCAAGACTCGCGATTCCGGTCAATTTTCATATTTCACCGCCCATCCCGGCGTGACGCGCGGCGGGCACTATCACCATACTAAAACGGAAAAATTTTTGGTCATCAGCGGACAGGCGCGTTTCCGTTTTCTTAATATCGATAACGGCGCAACGCATGAGCTTTGCGTGGACGGTAACTCCCCTATGGTAGTAGAAACCATACCCGGCTGGTCTCACGACATTACCAATATCGGCACAGGGGAAATGGTTGTCATGCTATGGGCGAACGAAGTATTTGATGCCCGGCATCCCGATACCGTCACGCATAAGGTTGAAATATGAAAAAACTCAAGGTAATGACAGTAGTGGGTACTCGGCCGGAAATTATTCGGCTGTCTCGAGTCATGGCAAAGCTGGAAAAACATTGCCAGCATATTGTGGTTCACACCGGGCAAAACTACGATTACGAATTGAATGAAATATTTTTTCATGAACTGGAAATCAAAAAACCCGATTATTTTTTGAATGCCGCGGGACAGAATGCGGCTACGACAATAGGTAATATCATCATTCATATCGATGAGGTGTTGGCTCAGGTTCAACCGGATGCGGTATTGATTTTGGGGGATACAAACAGCTGTCTGGCCGCGATTCCGGCCAAACGCCGTAAAATTCCGATCTTTCATATGGAAGCGGGTAATCGCTGCTTCGATCAAAGAGTGCCCGAGGAAATCAATCGCAGGATTGTGGACCATACCGCCGATGTAAATTTAACCTACAGCGATATTGCCCGTGAATATTTACTAAGAGAAGGCTTGCCGCCCGATCTGGTGATTAAAACCGGTAGCCCGATGTTTGAGGTATTGCATTATTACCGGGAAAAGATCGATGCTTCGGATGTGTTGAGTCGATTTGAATTGACGGAGCAGAAATATTTTGTGGTCAGTGCCCACCGCGAAGAGAATATCGATTCCGATGCCAGTTTTAATAAGCTGGTAAATATGCTGAATAGCGTGGCAGAAAAATATGCAGAGCCAATTATTTTTTCGGCACATCCTCGTACTCAAAAAAGAATCAATGTTGAAAATATTGTATTTAACCCGCTGGTTCGAATCCTGAAGCCTTTTGGGTTTATCGATTATGTAAAACTGCAGATGCATGCCAGGGCGGTAATTTCCGATAGCGGCACGATAAGCGAGGAATCCTCTATTCTGAATTTTCCGGCGCTCAATATCCGAGAGGCCCACGAGCGGCCTGAAGCGATGGAAGAGACCTCTGTCATGATGACAGGATTGAATGTCGATCGGATTTTGCAAGGATTGGCCGTGCTTGAAGAGCAATCGCGAGGCGATAATCGAAGCATGGCTATGGTTCGCGACTATGGCGTTTCAAACGTCTCGGACAAGGTTGTGCGTATTCTCCATAGTTATGTCGATTATGTGAATCGTGTGATATGGAAAGCCTATTAAGCTTAAGGCGGAATGTAGAGAAAGGGAATGAAAGGTATAACTTTGCTTATCAATCTTAGCGGTCAACCAGTTGTGTTTTTTTTCAGTATGGAAACCAAGTGAATCGGCGTGTGCTTATAACGGGGGCAGAGGGTTTTATCGGTGTGCAACTGCGTCGGGAATTGTTGCGGCGGAGTTTTTTTGTCCGGTCATTGGTGCGGCAATCTACCGAGAAGTCTGCCGATATCTGGGGTGTGGATTTAGCCGCCGATAATTTTCCATCGGCTGTCTGCGACGGTATTGACATCGTGTTTCATCTAGCCGGTAAAGCTCATTCCCTAGCGGAAAACCGTCAGGATCTGGACGAATACCGGAAAATCAATACCGAAGGTACCCGCAAGCTGCTGGAAGCGGCCAAGCTGGCTGGCGTTAAGCGCTTTGTGTTTTTTAGTAGCGTTAAAGCGGCGGGCGACTGTGAACTGCAACCGATGGACGAAACGGCGACTGTGCCCGCCGACACCCCTTACGGACAATCCAAATACGAAGCGGAACAACTGGTTTTGCACGGCGGCTATGTGCCTCATCCGGTCGTAATCCGTCCTTGCATGGTGTACGGCCATACCGATAAGGGCAATTTGCCGCGGATGATCGAAGCTGTCCGGCGCGGGCTGTTTCCGACCTTGCCGGAGTTACACAATCGACGCTCCATGGTACATGTGGACGATGTCGTGGCAGCGGCCTTGCTGGCGGCGGAAAAAACCGAAGCCGCTGGACAGATTTACATCGTCAGCGACGGACAAAGTTATTCGACACGGCAACTTTACGACTGGATCAGAGCGGCGCTAGGCAAATCGCCGGCTCAATGGGCGATACCTTTGATTGTTCTCAAGATATTGGCCAAAATCGGCGACGCCATCGGCCGGCTGCGCGGTCGGCGATTCATGTTCGATAGCGATGCCTTACAGAAATTAACCGGCTCGGCCTGGTATTCGTCTGCTAAAATCGAGCGCGAACTAGAGTTTCATCCGCAACATTCTCTCCAACAATCTTTGCCGGGCATCGTCCGCTTCCTGAATTTAAAATAGCGTGTTATTGCACTTTGCTTTGGTATTGCTCGTTTCAACTGTTTTGACGGGCGCGATTCGTTACTATGCCTTGTCTCGCAAGGTTTTGGACATTCCCAATCAGCGCAGTTCCCACACCGAGCCTACGGCGCGAGGCGGCGGCTTGGCGATCGTATTGGCTTTTTTTGCCGCCAGTGTCAGCTTGTTTTTGACGCAAGGTCTCAATGCTGCATGGTTTGCGGCATTAAGTTCTACGCTGTTGGTGGCCGTTATTGGATTTTGCGACGACCATGCGCATGTCGCCGCCCGTTGGCGATTTTTGACGCATTTGCTGGCTGCGTTTGCGGCATTGTTTTTTTTACACGGTTTGCCGTTGGTTTTAGTTCCAAAACCTTTCGATGCCGTGATCGGACATTCGTTGCTGAATTTGGGCTGGCTCGGTTATTTGCTGGGTGCGGTTTTGTTGGTGTGGCTGTTAAACCTGTTCAATTTCATGGACGGTACTGATGGCATCGCCGCTTCGGAAGCAGTGTTTGTGTCCTCGGCTTTGGCCGGCTATCTGTATTTCATCGATCAAACCTTGTGCACCGTATTAATGTGTTTGGCATCGGCATCGCTGGGTTTTTTGCTGTGGAACTGGCCCAAGGCGAAAATTTTTATGGGCGATGTCGGCAGTGGTTTTCTCGGCTTGTTACTCGGCGTTTTGATCTTAATGGCCGCACAGCAGGCGGCGGTGTTGTTGTATTGCGGTTTGATACTGTTTGGGGTGTTTGTGGTCGATGCCACCTATACTTTGCTGATTCGTTTTGGTAGCGGACAAAAATGGTACGACGCCCATTGTTCGCATACTTATCAACGGGCGGCCAAGCAACACGGGCATTTGCGGGTTTTGATGGCGAGCTGGGCTATTAATCTGTTTTGGTTACTACCTGTTTCGGTGCTGGTGTTTTTGCATCCCGGTTATGCCTTGTTAGGCCTGTTGTTAGCCTATCTGCCTTTAGTTTATCTGGCTTATCGTTATAAAGCCGGGCAACCAGAAATTGTAATGTCATGACTTTAAAGTTCCGCTCCCGTACCACCATTTTTTTGCACGACCTGAGCATGATTCCTCTGGCCTGGTTCGGCGCCTATTGGTTGCGCTTTAATCTGGAAACGATACCCGACGAGTTTGCCGCCACGGCGCTGCTTTATTTGCCGTTGGTGATCGCCATTCAAGTCTGCGTGTTTTGGATTTTCGGCCTCTATCGGGGGGTTTGGCGATTTTCGTCGATGCCGGATCTGATTCGTATCGGCAAGGCGGTTTTGACAGGAATGTTTTTTATCGCCACCGCATTGTTTCTTTATAACCGCTTGGAAGGTGTGCCCCGCTCTGTTATGCCATTGTATGTGCTGACCTTGCTGACACTGTTGTGTATCCCCCGCTTTGTTTACCGCTTCTGGAAAGAAAGGGCCTTTGTCGAACGCATTGGGCAAAGGGCGTTGATTATCGGTGCCGGCTCGGCAGGCGAAATGTTGGTACGGGATCTGTTATCCAATCCGGATAGCGGCTATATACCGGTCATCTTTGTAGACGATCAGCGCGGCAAATTTAATCGGGAGATTCGCGGTATTCGCGTCGCCGGTAATGTCGAGCAATTGCCAATTCTGGTTAAGCAATGGGATATAGAAGTGGTGTTGATCGCCGTGCCTTCGGCGGGCGATACCCAGATGCGGCGCATCGTCGAGATTTGCGAGAACTGCCGGATTCCGTTTCAGACTCTGCCCTCGGTTAAGGAGCTGTTGAGCGGCGCGGTCACCAAAGCCAATCTCAGAAACGTATCGATCGAGGATATTTTGGGCCGCGATCCGGTACAACTCGACTGGCAAGCGATTAAAGCCAATTTGCAAGGAAAAACCATACTGGTGACCGGCGGCGGCGGCTCGATAGGTTCGGAGCTTTGCAAGCAGCTGGCCCGGGCGCAACCGAGTAAACTGATTATCTTCGATCAATGCGAATTCAATCTGTATAAGATCGATGCCGATCTAGGCCGGCTGTATCCCGATTTGCAACATGAAGCAGTGCTGGGCGATGTCGCCGACCCTCTGACGGTTGAACGGCTTATTCAATGTCAGCAGCCGGAAATTGTTTTTCACGCCGCCGCCTACAAGCATGTGCCTTTGCTGGAAGGCCAGGTTCGCGAAGCCGTCCATAATAATTTGATCGGCACAAAAATACTCGCCGAAACCGCCATTGCCGCGGGCGTGGCGCGGTTTGTACTGATTTCCACGGACAAGGCCGTCAATCCCACCAATGTGATGGGCGCCACCAAGCGAGCGGCGGAAATCCTTTGCCAAAACCTAAATCAGAACGGAGCAACGCGTTTCATCACCGTGCGTTTCGGCAATGTATTGGATTCAGCCGGCAGCGTCGTGCCGTTATTTCGCGAGCAGATTAAGTCCGGCGGACCGATCACGGTCACGCATCCCGACATTACCCGCTATTTCATGACCATTCCCGAAGCCTGTCAGCTGATCATGCAGGCTGAAACGGCTGGAAAAGGCGGCGAAGTGTTTGTGCTGGATATGGGCGAACCCGTCAAAATTGCTTATCTGGCCGAGCAGATGATTCGGCTAAGCGGCAAGGAGCCGGGCAAGGATATCGCGATTAAATACGTCGGTCTGCGGCCGGGCGAGAAATTATACGAAGAGCTGTTTCACGATCAGGAAAAGCTGATGGAAACCGGCTATGAAAAATTGCGGCTGGCGAAAGCCAGGGTATATGACACTGAAGAGTGGGCCGCCCAAATAGAAGAGCTAGCTACCGCCTGCCGGCAACGCGACCAGGAGTATCTGCTTGCACAGTTGAAAAGGTTGGTGCCTGAGTTTAAGGCCGATATGCCTCATTGATGAAATAGATAGCGTTGTCGGTTTGCGGCTTTCGGCGGTATTCAGCGTTACCACGGCAGCCTAACGTCGGCGATGTTTCACCAAGTCGTCATACAGATCAACGTACGCTTTTACCATCTGTTCCGCCGTAAAGTGGTTCCAATATCTTTCCTCGGCACGCTTACCCATGGCCGCAGTTTCCTCAGGGTGTTCCCACAGGTAACGCATCGCCTGGCGAAGTGCCAACGGATCGCTTGGTGGGACAACCAAGCCTGTTTCCCCGCCGATATTGATGAAAGTTGTGCCGGTGCCAATTTCGCTGGAAATCATGGCCTTGCCATACATCGCACCTTCCAGCAACGAGATGCCGAAAGCTTCCGAGCGCAGATGGGAAGGAAATACCACTCCGTAGCAAAGGGTTAGTAGTGCAACCTTATCCTCATCAGGCAAATGCCCTAGGAAATGGATATTGCGCAAGCCAAGTTGTGTAGCCTGGGCTTTCAGCTCATGTTCAATAGGACCCGCGCCGACAATAACCAGTGGGTAGTCTGCTTCTTGAGCCGCCTCGAGCAGAATATGGAGGCCCTTATAGTAACGAAGGACGCCGATAAACAAGAAAAATTTGGGGCCGAGTTTCTTGCTCCAAAAAGTTAGGCGATCCGGTTTAGGTTTGGGATAGGTAGATTTATCCAGCCCTATAGGAATCACGCTAACCTTGTCTGAAAAGCGCTCTAACACATCGCTGGTTGCAAAATAATTAGGGGATGTGGCGACAATGCGATCCATGCTCTCCAGAAACCTTCGCTTCAATGGGCGGTAAAGCTTCAGCAGATACTGTTGGCGGATAATGTCGGAGTGATAGGTCACCACCGTTGGTTTCTTTATTCGGGTGGCAAAGTGCACCACATCCATGAACGGCCAAGGAAAGTGATAATGGATAACATCCGCCTTCTGTGCTAATTGAGAAAAGCGCAGAAAAGCGGACACAGAAAAACTGGTTGAGGCGATTTGCAAATCGAGCTTGGCCCGATGTGCTAAGTAACCATCGATTTCAATAGTTCGCGCTACGCGATCAGATGTTAGCGAAAGAACCTCCGTTTCGATGCCAAGATTATTGACGCCCCTGGCAATCTGATTAATAACCTGTTCAACGCCGCCCATAGTATCCGGGAAGGATGTCTTATAAAAATGTAGAACCCGCATTCAATCTCGTTCCAATCAACCTGCTATCGATTTAAACCACACAGCGTAAGGCTGAGCCAGCCACCACTTCAACGGTACCCGTCCGTAGTATTTGCGAACGATCTTGATCGCTTCCTGATAATGTCGACGACGCTGAGTCTTGGTTTTCGTATCGGCATGTTCCCGATTCACCGCCACAAAATCATCGACAAAATGTAGTGGGCCCACTGACTTGAACAGTCGCCACCATAAATCGTAGTCCATCGCCATATGCAATTCTTCATCAACACCACCAACTACTTGCCAAGCAGATCGTCGGATCAAGGATGCTGGTTGTGAAATAATGCAGCGTAATGCTAAGCGCCGTTCATTGAACGGTTCCACCCAGACCGGACTACGTTTTCCTGATTTCTGAATAACATTCCATGATCTGCCGTAAACTGCAGGAGATTGGGAGTGTGTCTCCAGGGCGCTGACAAGTTTTGCCAAACCATTTGGCAAAAACCAATCATCGCTATTCAGCCAGCATACATAGGGTGCATGACCCAACGCAATACCTTGGTTAATAGCTGCAGCCTGTCCGCCATCGGCATGACTGCGCCAGCCGGCTAAACGATGTTCCCATTTGCGAATAACCTCTAGAGAGTTATCCGTCGATCCACCATCCATCACGAATACCTCAACAGGGATGTCCTGTTGAAAAATTGAAGCAAGCGTATCGTTCAAGAATTGCCCTTGGTTGAAAGACGGGACTGCTATTGTCACCAAGGATTTTGACATGCTTTAATCGGTCGATTGCCTGAGAAGTTGCACTGTTCGCGAAGCAAGAAGATTACCTGCAAGGCCTGTTCATTAAGGTTGCTATCAAAATATTGCATTGAGTATTCACGGTATATCATTCAGGGTGCAGGTGTTAAACAAAATTTCATTTTTCATTCAGTCTTTTGTTTAATAATGCAATTTCAAACGCAATGTCGGTCCGGCGATGGTCGGAAAGATAAATTAAATGATGCGCAATGAGCTGAAAATAACTCATATCTTTACCATCGTGTCGCAATCGCAAGGCGGCCATCTCTTTAGCGCCGCGAGCAACGAAATCAATCTGTGATTTCTGCTTGCCGTGAGCTCTAAAAATCCCGAACAATTCGGGTAAATGCTGGAAAACAGCACCACTATCAATAAAGCGTAAGATCAAATCCCAATCCATGGCAAATTGGAGATCGGCGTCAAATTTTGCACCGGCTCGATCCCAAATGCGTCGGCGCCAGAACATTGATTCCTGCGGCACATAGTCGACGAAGCGTAAAATCTTGGCATCATGTCTTGGCAACAACCAACGACCAATCTCCAGCCCGTCTTCATTGACAATCAACCTGTTGCCGTAGACGACATCTACCGATGGATTGTCTCGAAAGTATCGCCCAACGAAATGTAACGTTCCGGGTAAGAGTATGTCATCCGAATTCAAATATCCCATAATCTCGCCGGAAGTGCGAACAAAACCACGATTCAACGCATCTGCCTGACCTTGATCGGCTTCAATGCGTATATCCACATCTTTAGCATAGGTGGCGAGAATTTTGCTGGTACCGTCATTTGACTCTGCATCCTGCACAACATATTGTAGATTGGGATAGCCTTGAGCAACAACGCTTTCAAGCGTTTGCCTCACAAACCTCGCCTGATTGAACGACGGTGTAACCAATGAAATCGATGGCAGATTTTGATCATTGCCGGCTTGAGTTAATTTAGCGATTGATATAGGTTTGGGAGGATACTGGAACAAGCGGCCCAACCGGATACCGAGCAATTGTCGCCCCCAGACACCGAAACCCAAACTAGAAAGCAGAGTTTTCATTCCAAGCCGTGCTCACGCTTAAACCATGAAACATAGCGTGCAAGGCCGGTTTGCCAGGATATTTGCGGTTGCCAGCCCCACGCAAAAGCTTGCCGCATGTCGGCATGATAGTGAAGCGGGTCGCCAGGACGTTGAGTGCCGCAAAAGGACGGCGTATCCTGCCTACCCATCAATCGAAAAAGTTCAGTCAGCACATCTCGCACAGACACCGAATCACCAAAGCCGCCGTTCACTACAGGACAACAGGGTGAGGCGTGGTCGGCAGCCTGTACCAATAGCCCCGCTGCATCGGAAACGTGTAGCCAATCTCTGGTCTCATCACCCGTACCAAAAAAAACAGACTCATTAGCCGAAATTCTCTGGCAGGCATCCCATAATAATTGTTTGCGGAATCCTTCGCCGTAAATTGAAAATAACCGGACAACCGCTGCGTTCAAGCCAAACAAGCGGGCGTGCTCAACCACCAGTTCTTCGGCGATTTTTTTATGGACACCATAAGGCGATGCCGGTTTTAGAGGCAGACTTTCAACCATGGGAAAACTATCGGCAACACCATAAACCGCGGCACTGGATGGGTAAACTAATGCTGCATCAGGACAATCGACCCTGAGAAATTCCAGCACGGCAGCGGTGGTTGCCACGGTTCGTTGGAAATCCTGATACGGTGCGGTAATCGATGCGCCGACTGCGCCGCTACCAGCACAATGCACAATCAGGGCAGGTTGAATATTCAGCGCACGCAAGCTTGCTAATGACGCATCACCTTCAAGCCAAACAGCTATGCCCCATTTGCTTTGCTCCTCAGTGCTCCATTCGCCATGCCCTAAACCAACTACCTGCCAGTTGCTGATTGCAAGAGTTAATGCGATATGACGACCAATGGTGCCGTGAGCGCCTGTGATAAGCGCAATTTTTTTATTTATCATTACTGAACTGACTTATTTGCTCGCAATATTTATTTTTAGCACGTAAAGACTTTGTCGGACAAATCTTTCGGGGAATTGAAAGGGGGAGACGGGCGCTTGTTTGTCGTTGCATATGGTGCGAGAATTATAAGCGATGCTACCGCTATCCTTCCAGGAAAAGAAAGTTTTAAATTTTCTAAAACACTGGTGGCTGGTTTATTTTAGGTTTAAAGCCTAAAGCTTAATTTAAAATTCAAAAAAAATCCATATGCTATCTCTAGCGATTCTCGGTCTATTGCAGGCTTTGTTTATACCCGGACTTCTTGTTTCAAGTCTTGTGTCAAAATACACAGGAATACGTTTAATTGATAATATCTTGATCGCTACCCCTTTGAGCATTGTACTAAATTATTTTCTGGTGCCCATTTTAGTTGTGCTAGGGATTTATACTCAGCTAATAATGCTCATAATAATTGCTGGAGAGCTTGTTGCGCTTTTCTTCATACTCAATAAAAATTTGGAAGATGGAATATCAGACATCTCTAAAGCCAAGGATTGGAATAATGATTACATCCTAGTAATCAACAGGCATGAGTTTGTTATCTTATTTAGAGTGCTAGCTTTCGGTGTATTAATTACCCTATATGAGATAGATAAGTGGTCAGTATTCAAACTAAACGATGCAATTATGTCTTGGAATCGTTGGGCCAAAGAATGGTTTTTGCAGAGTCCAGGGCCTACTCATGGATATCCACCTGGCATATCGATTTTATATTCGCTAGTTTACAAGCTGGCTAATACAACGAATGTTCAGACCATCGCCAAACTTACTGCGGCTTATTTTCCGTTTTTTGGGCTATTTTGTTTTTGGCGCCTGCGGAGTCCAAGTTACCAGTTTATGATGGCTGCCAGTATGGCAGGGGTGATTTTTGTATATCTACTGGCTGCTCCTGACGTAAATTTTGTATTTGGTGGCTTCGTTGACCCAGTGATGGCTGCACTTGGCGCTTTTATTCTCTACGCGTTATTTTTGTCTGAGGAGTACTCAAAATCAGAATTGACGAACAAAAGATGGAGATACGCCATAGCTTTAATTGCGATAGCTGTGAGCAGTGTTGCATTGATCAAACAATCTGGTGTTCCTATAGTTATGCTGTACTCTCTTACAGTTGTCTACTTATTTCGCAAATCTGTTATCGAAGAAAAAAAATATTGGAGACTGCTTGCAATTGTCATTGGAGCTATAGTTGCGAGTTATTACGTATACAGCTACTTTCGCTGGAACGATTTTGTAAGGGCTGAGTGGCTATTGGGTCCAATTCTAGAGCGTCCATACACAGGCTTTCGAATGTTGTTCGTTACCACTGGGCATTGGCTTTGGATACTAGTTTTGGGGGCGTTATTTCTTAATCAATGGTCGCGCCGTATATTTTTGGTATTAATTATTCCGCTTTTTTTGTTCTGGGCTTTTCTCGTTAGTTACGACTTGCGTACGGTATATGTAATTTTTCCTTGGTTAGCGCTACTTGCTGGCATTTCTTTGGCTCGAGCAGCAGAAAGCGATCAATCAATTTTGTTATGTGTCGTTATTTTATATTTTTTCATAAATGAAGCACATCACTTGCATCCCGTAATCATACGCCCAAAGCTATTGGAGAAATGCGCAATTATTTATATCGTTTATTTCATTATGAAATTTTTGATCAGTTGGAGTGTGAAAACGTTTAATAATTTGTCAGTTATTCGTTCCTCGCAAATTACAATGGCTTCTTTATCGTTATGCCTTATTGTATTGCCGTTATTCGTGAGTTCTGATAGATTGTTAGCAGACAACACACAAAAAAGAATCCACGCTGTGGATCTGGGCTTTAATGAAAGGCTGTCAAATATATTTGAACAAGAGCCGGAAGAAAAGATAATGTCGTGTTGGAAATATATATACATTATTCCATCTATCGAAAATAATTTTGCTGCGGTCGGTTGTGATCCAAACACATGGGTGGCGAAACCTGATATCAAATACTTTTTGCAAGAAGATAAGAATGATATTCAAAAATCTCGTGACCTATTTTTATCAAAAGGAATCAGTTTTACAGAAGAGACGCTTGCGGAAAAATATGTTTTATTCATAAAAAAGTAGGGTAATAACCTCTGTCCAATACACGTTTATTATTGAATCTATGCATACTAAGATAGCAGTGGTTATCCCCTCGTATAAGGTCCGCGATCATGTCCCTAAGGTTATCGAATCACTCGGCGAACAAATTTGGAAAATATATGTTGTGGATGACTGTTGCCCCGAAGGTTCGGGTAAATACGTCGAGAAAACGATCGATGATTCGCGTGTCTGCGTGCTTTACCATGCCGTGAATTTGGGAGTCGGCGGCGCTGTCATGACTGGCTATCGTAGAGCCATATCTGATGGGGCAACGGTAATCGTAAAGGTTGACGGCGATGGGCAAATGGACACTAGCCTTATAGGCAATTTTGTTGAACCAATTCTCGACGGGAGCGCAGACTATACTAAGGGTAACCGCTTTTTTGATTTAGAGCGGGTTCGCGCTATGCCTAAGATTCGTCTTTGGGGTAATGCTTTGCTTTCGCTGATGACCAAGCTTTCGTCGGGATATTGGGACTTGTTTGATCCAACCAATGGATTCACTGCAATTCATGCTGATGTGGCGCGCCATTTACCTTTTGAAAAAATTAGCCGTAGTTACTTTTTTGAAACTGACATGTTATTTAGGCTCAACACGCTTCGGGCTGTGGTGATTGATGTGCCAATGGATGCGAAATATGGTGACGAGATAAGCAATCTAAGAATTTCAAAAATTGTTGGTGAGTTTTTAGTCAAACATCTCAGAAATTTTATTAAACGGGTTTTCTACACCTACTACCTAAGGGATATGTCTATTGCGTCTTTGGAATTGCCATTGGGTTTCTTGTTGTTTTTCTCTGGCTGTATATTTGGCAGCTATCATTGGATCGATTCGTTTCAGAAAGGAATTACTACACCAACCGGAACAGTTATGCTTGCAGCGCTCCCTATTCTAATGGGCACTCAATTTATTTTAGCATTTTTGGGTTATGACATAGCAAATATCCCGCGCCGGCCGTTACACCACTTTTACCGAAAATCTAAGAACGGCTCCAACATATTGAGAAAAAGTGAATAATTTAAATAAGATTTGTCCGATTTGTCAGTGCAAATTATCAGCAGGCTATCATCCATGGCATTTGCTTTGTAAGACGTGCGGCTATGAAATGGCGGATTTACCACAAGTGATAAACTCACATGTGGCACATCAGTTAATCGACGAGGAATCTCGGGAAGCAGCGTTGCGTGCAACACGCATGCTCAATTTTAATGAGCTTTTGAAGTGTATTAAATTACTAAAACCCCAAGGAGCGCGCTTGCTTGATGTGGGATGTGCGCATGGATGGTTTCTTGATATGGCAAGAAATTATTATCAAGTTTTAGGACTGGAGCCTGATAAGAGTATCTTTGAATCGGTGTCCCATCAAGGGTTGCCAATTCGTAATGGTTACTTTCCTAATGCTCTATATTTGGATGAAAGATTCGATATTGTTGTGTTTAATGATGTTTTTGAACATATTCAAAATATTAAAGAAACGCTCTTGTCGTGCCATAATCATTTAAATACTGATGGGCTATTGGTGCTAAATCTACCCAGTAGTAATGGATTGTTCTATAAATGGTCAAAAATATTTAACAAATTCGGATTTTCGCAATTTTTTGAGCGTATGTGGCAGAAAGATCTCCCTTCTCCACATCTACATTATTTTAATTTATATAATCTCGTTAAATTTTTGGAGAGCAATGGTTTTGATGTAAAGTTCAAAGGGAGATTATCAACATTGCAATTTTCGGGATTATATTCACGGGTTTCTTATGCAGGAAGAATGAATGGTATGGCGCAGATATTTATCTATATATGCCTTATCTTGGTTTTACCAATCCTAAGAGTTTTCCCGAGTGACATTATTTATGTCGTTTCAGTCCGAAAGTAGTTTGAATATTAACAAGGAATCAGATGGAAAAAGAAGATCAAGCTTGGTTAGATTTTCGTGCCAGATTTGCAGACGTTTACGATCATGCTAACTATGCCAACCCCATACAATCTGGGCTGATGCAGGCTAGTCATCGGCTTATTGAAAAGAGTTTTAAAGAAGATCTGCACTTTGCCAGAGTGTTGGAAATTGGTGCTGGAACAGGGGAGCACTTGGGTTTTGTACGCCATAGTTTCGACCAATATATTTTATCGGATATTGATGCAAAGACGCTAGAAATAGCTAAGACTAAATTTAGTAGAAAGTTTGAAAATAAATTATTGTTTGAAACTCAAACGGGAGGAGAGTTATGTTACGCTGATAACAGTTTTGATCGCCTTATTGCTACGCACGTACTTGAACATATAACTAGTCCTCATTTGGTGATTAAGGAGTGGCGTCGCGTGGTCAAAAATGGTGGAATTATCTCCATTGTCATTCCAACGGATCCAGGTGTGGCTTGGCGGCTGGGTCGACATTTTGGGCCGCGTAGAAATGCCTTAGCACAGGGTATTGCATATGATTATGTAATGGCGAGAGAACATGTAAATTCTTGTAATAATCTCATCGCGTTACTTAGACATTACTTCCCTGAATTAAGTGAAGTTTGGTGGCCTCTGCCAATTCCATCAATCGATTTAAATCTATTTTTCGCCTGTCATGCTACTGTAGTAAAAACGGATTTGAAATGATGTTAGTGCCAATTGCCGCCATTTTTTGCGTTATTGGGTTAGCATTAGGTCAGATATTGTTTAAAGTTTGTGCCACTTCGCTTGCGGAAACCGGGAGTTTTTTAGCGCTGAAAACTGCATCAATCTTTTTAGTCGCAATGTCGCTTTATGCCACAACTACTCTAGTCTGGATTTGGGTATTACAAAAAGTTGATCTTGGACGAGTTTATCCCTTAATGGCCTTGGCTTTTGTCCTCGTCCCGTTAGGTAGCTATTTGGTTTTTGGGGAGCGTTTTCAAACTCATTATTTTATCGGTGTGGCACTTATAATGGTTGGAATTGTAGTGGCTACCAGAGGTTAAAAAGCCTCAATTCATTATTTATTCCTTTTCCATAGACAATGTTGTTTCTATAGCATCAACCATAAGTACGGCAGACCGTGCGTCAAGATGCCCAGGGTCAACCCAACGCAATTCTTCTTTACGTAAATTAGTATTAAGCCACCTGCCGGTTCTTCCAAGTTCTTTCCTAAGGATAGATTCAGTGCCTGAAAAGTAACGGCTACTTCGAATGTCATCAGGCAAAGGCATTTGAAAAAAATAAACGCGTGTTCCTTCTTTCTCAAATTGAGACACCAGTTCACGCATACGGCGAGCATTCCTATGTGTAACCGATTCAAATTCAATTGTTTTATAGACTTCGATAGCTTTATGGATTTTTTCATCAATATCATAATGTTTCGGCGCTGCACTTCTTAGTTGTACAGCTTCCGCCAAACCATTACTCCGTGCATCATCCGGAGAATAATTGCTGCCCAATGTCGCGGCAACTGCCATTCGTAGAGGGTGATACTGCTGCAATAGCACTTTTCCTCGCGCTAAAACTTCTCCATTTTGACAATAAGATTTAATGAATTCATGTTCAATTTCTCGGCTCAGTATATTGGTTTCAACTAGCACGATATGTGGTAGAGGTCTATGACAGTTAATGACTTCGAGCCCAGTCAAAGAACTCCCGCCAGAGAACGTAAGGCTTTTGGGATTAAAACTTGAGAAATAACCTTCCTTCATTACATGAGAAAGCGAGCTGCCAACAATGACTACTTCGCTAGGCTGACCAAGAACGTATTCCGTTGCAAGCATTCTCCATGCGTCATTCGTTGTTATGTGGCTGCTTTTAGCTATCACACCAAGCTTCCAGTAAACAACTAGATAAGCCAAGGATATTAAAATAAAACTGACGATCAAGACTAGAAACCAGCGTCTTGGATATGGCGTGCGACTAAGTTCTATCAAATTGGAATTATCAGAATGTTTGGTCATTAGAATTGAAAATATATAAATGCACTATCTGGACCTGCTTCCACTAATGATAAAAAAATCAGTGAAGCATAAATAACTGGTTCTAAGCCATGAAATTCAAACCGCTTACTTATGCCATGAAAAATGTGCTGCAATATAACTGGTGACGCGTAAATAATTGCGACGATATAGAGTTCGTTAGGCAAACCTGATTGCCAGGTCCCGTGAAAACATGCTTTAGTATAGGTTGCTGCCGCCTCAAAAGTAGGCAGTTTGAATAGTAGCCAAGCCCATGTGACACAAATAAATACAATGAACGTGTGTAATGCATTAATCGCACAATTGCACCATTTCCCATTCTGCTGTATTCGTTCTTTATACGGAAGTAATGGTCTCTCGGCTACAAGCAATAAACCATGTACTCCCCCCCAAACCAGATAGTTAAGACCTGCACCATGCCATAAGCCGCCGAGAGCCATTACAACTACCAAGTTAACATAAGTCCTCAATTTCCCACATCGGTTACCGCCCAAGGGAATATATAGGTAGTTACGTAACCAATTTGACAAGGAGATATGCCAGCGACTCCAAAAATCTGTAAAAGATGACGCGAGATAGGGTAGCCTGAAATTCTCTGGCAACCGATAGCCAAATAGGAGAGCAAGTCCTATAGCAATTGCAGAGTAGCCGAAAAAATCAGCGTATATCTGAAAGCTGTAAAGCAACACAAGAAACACTTGATCCGGAGCATGCAATCGATATGCTGGCGAATGATCCATCAACGCCGTAAACTGGCTAAGATTATTTGCGCAGAACAATTTCATGAAGTACCCAAGAGCAATCCATCTCAAGGCAGAAACAAAGTCCACATCGGTTAACCGCTTGGTAACGATTTGCGGAAAAAATGCCTTCGCTCGTGTAATTGGGCCTGATATCAGTTGGGGGAAAAATAAAATGTAAAGTGATACTTCTTTTATCGACAACCGGTCACCCTTAGGCTTTTCTTTTGAGAAGTCGACCAACATGCTTATGTTGTGGAAGACAAAAAATGAAATCCCAATTGGCAGGGGTAATGCTAAAAGCATATCCAGTCCATCCGACCCTGTCTTGGAATCAGAAATTTGCAAAAACAAAAATTTATATTTAAAGAAAGCCAGAATCCCTAAATTGAAAGCGATCCCAAACACTAAGGCTTTACGGTTTCCGGCTAAGACAAATCGAAAAAAAGCGAAGGTGCCAAACACCGTTACAAATAGAATTGGCAGCAACTCAGTCTGTGAAGCCCCATAGAAAATGACACTTGCAACAACCAAAATCAAAACCTGAAAGTGCTTCAAAGGAGGCCAGTAATAGAAGGCAAATACCGGCAAAAGAAAAAGCGGAAAAAACCAAGATGTGAAACTCATATCAGACGGATAATTTGGATGGTTCTTTCAAATCGATATGTAATCTCACCGAATACTCAGCATGCATCAATTCAAGAGGGTGCAACTACAAATACCAATAACAGTTATTTGACATATCGAGCAATTGCCACATCAGGAAATCTCCTTCTCCATAGTTAATTGCTCAGTAGTCTGTCCTTCAACATATAGCCGAACCCAGCATTCCAGTAGCACGAGTTTATACAAAAACGGCAAATTAAATCCCGATAATCCATGGCGAGCCTTGTCGGCGTCGATCAAGCCTTGTCGAACCAGCGAGCCGTCCTCAATCAAATGGATAAAGCGCTTGACGATACCATTCATCCAGTTTTGTACCGGCGGCGTAAATCCCTGCTTTTTGCGCGCCAAGACGTCTGCCGGCAAGGCATCGCGGAGAGCTTCGACCAACAACCATTTGTGTGGCTTAATCCAGTCGACCAAACCGTCATTGCGCATGCCTGTCACGCGATCAACCAATTCAACGTCCAATAAGGGCAGCCTCACCTCTACCGAATGCGCCATACTCATACGATCGACTAACGCCAAACAATTGGAGCGCAGCCAGGTCCGGTTCAACAGGTTGGAAACCGCTTGATGCATGGGTAAGGAAAGATCAAGACTCGCCTGATCCAGCCAATATTCGCTAGGTAACTTTTCTCTTACCGTTTCGGGCATTAGCATCCGCGACCAAGCATTACCATGACGTAAGTCCGGGTGAACACCAAAAAAATCCGGTTTTTGTTCTGGCTTTTTACCGATTAAGCGCTGCCACCACGACAACTTACCCGGATTGCCGGCCAATATATTTTCGTTCCGGGTCACCGCTTCGCGGACCCATTCGTAACCCCAAAAAAATTCATCGCCCCCCATGCCGGATAGCAGTACAGGATAACCGGCCTTTCTGGCAGCCTGACAAACCGAGTAATAACCGAAAGCCGCGATGTCGCCAATTGGGGTGTCCATGGCAGCTATTAGCGCAGGAAAGCCTTCAACGAAATCCTTAGTATCAAGTTCCACCTCGGTGAAACCAATTCCTAATTCCTTAGCCAACGTCGCAGCAAAATTGCGTTCGTCGGTATCTGGTCGCCCTTTATAGCCGATCGTAAAAGCATGCAATTGCCCTGGATAGTGCCTCGAAGTTAGTGCAGCAACCAAACTGGAATCGATGCCACCCGAAAGCGCTACCGCGACAGGTACGTCGGCGCTTCCCATCAGGCGACAGGCATTGTCTAGCACCTCTTCAGTCACAGCCACTGGTTGGGCTGGCTCTGTGTGGGCGTGTGCCAAGTTCCAATAGGATTGGGGGGTGAAATCAAGCTTGTTGGGGCTTAGTTCCAGATAATGGCCTGCTGGCAATATCTCCACGCCTTCCAACGGAGCAATGGGTTCCGGCACGTACTGGAACGTCAAAAACAGATTAAATGCCTCTGCCGTCAATCGCGGAGGTTTTGCCATCGCAGCAGTTAAGCTGCGTAACTCGCTTGAAAACCACAGACGACCAATGCTATCGCGATGCAGGTACAGTGGCTTTTCGCCCATCCGGTCTCGAGCCAATAGCAATTTATTATTCTTACCATCCCACAGTGCAAAGGCAAACATCCCGCGCAATTTTGCAAGGCAATCAATGCCATATTCCTCGTAAGCATGAACTATTGTCTCCACATCGCTGTGTGAAGAAAAATGATGGCCGAGCGCTTCCAGTTCTTCACGCAATTCGTGGTGGTTGTAAATCTCGCCATTACATACGATGCTTATATCTTGTGCTTCGTTGAATAGCGGTTGCCGGCCTCCTGCCAAGTCGATAATGGAGAGGCGGCGCATGGCTAGCATCACGTGCTCGGCAGAAAAAATCCCTTCCGAATCCGGTCCACGATGTTCCAGACGCAGATTCATTTTCCGTACAATAGATGAATCCGTTTCACTAATGGTGTTGACAGAAATAAGACCGCTGATACCGCACATTTTTGATGTTTCCTATTTTATTGAGTGCGTTGGGGATAGGCTATCGCCTCGTCAACAATAGCTACAAACCGATGGGCCGAATCCAAACGCTTTTTATCTCTTCGCTTTGCGGCCGACGCTTCTAAATCAGGCGCCGGCCCCGCCAGCAAATTCGGCCATAGCATGGCAATGCGATCCGCCAAGTCGGATGCATTCGACACTTTAAACAGATGTGCGTGTTCGACACCTGCTAGTTGTTCCAGATGCACGGGAATATCGGAGGCAATAATTGGCCTGCCCAATGCCTTCGCATCTTCGATTACCGTACTCCATCCTTCGAATCGAGATGGTTGTACGACCGCTGCTGCGGCACGAAAAAATTGGATTTGATCTTCACGTGGCACCACACCCAGGAAATATACTTGATGTTGTAAGCCATTGCGCGCCAATTCCTTCGTCAAGGCCGCAAAGTAAGCGGAGTCGCGGCGATCATTTTGCAGACCGGTGCATACTAGCGGGATTCCAATTCCTCTGTCCTGTAATGTTCGTAGCGCTGCGAAAACGGTTGCATGGTCCTTGTGCCGCCAAAACTGATTGGCAATGTAGAGAAATTTTTCGGGCAAATCATAGCGGCTTAGCGTTTCACGGCAGGATTCAACAGATCCGGCCTCGATGCTGCTACAGAATGACCAGACACGAGGTTCGATCATCGCGCTTGGATAAAATCTCCGGAAATCGGCCAGGGCGGTATCGCTTGATAACAGCAAAATGCCTTGTGCATTGGCGATATCGTTAAAACTTTGTAGTCGCAATGAAAGCTCTTTCGCTTCAAATAACTCAGGCAAAAAATGCGGTTGAAAATCCGGAATCCAGTAAAGATTTTTTCGCCATTGTTGCGATGTATCAAAAACGGGAAATAGCAATTCATGCTCTGGTGCATTTGACAGTCGACTAATCCATGGACAGCGACGCGTTAGGCCACGGCTCACCCGGTTAACTACAGCACCCATTTGGGCAAATAACCTGTTATGAGATACCGTATTTTGAACGACAGAATGACTCAACAACCGTTTAGCCAGCGGTGTTAGGGGAGAGGACAGAAATAGCAAACGAACGTGAGGCTGTGCGGACATGGGCAGCACAGAAAGGGCCGCCAGTAGATTGTCGATATAAATCGATCCTCCCAACCAATTTCCATCTTCCATGACTTCAAGGATCAATGAATGGCGTGGTTTTAGGTTCGAAGATGACAGGAGGGAAATCAAAATTTTACCAGGCTTATAGCGGTACGTTTTTCAAAGCAGCAGCTTTTCTTAATCGAGATGCATAATCGGTGGATACGTCAAATTCATTCGGAATGGCACTAAGGAATTTAGAGAATTCCTTCAATGTTTTGGGAACATGATTAGGTGTACGAATCCACCAATCGATGAGTTCTCCGCCATCTTCCGCTAGCCACCTGCGCCACATAGGCTCACGATCGGCTCGGTGTTCGTTAATATATTCAGGCGTCAACGGGGTGCGAGTTAGCCCGTTTTTGCCAGGGTCAAGAAAACGAAAATAAACAGGAAACACTGAAATATCAGCCGAGTGCGCATATTCTTTACGTTCTCCTGGCTTCATCGTAAGCAGGGTCTCGAGAAAGCCGCGCCCTTCGCTAGTCGGAAGCACAATCATTACATTAAAATTGGCATCGAGAAGGTAGGCCTTATCGTCGATGGGATCATAAGCATCGACGAAAACATGACCGCCGAGGTTTTTTGTATGACTTGATATTGTTGTTGCTTTAACACCAATCGACTCGAGCATCATCATGAGTCGGATGGTGAAATCCGAACAGTTTCCACTGGTACCCTGCACAAGTTGCTTTAGATTGTTTGGAATGGTATCTCTGACCTCATAGGTTGGCATCGACCCATTTGTGCGTAACACAGCATAGGCGATAAGGGCTTCCCGCTCGCTCCCAGTACGCAGCTGTAGATTAAGATTGTCCTTGTTGAACCCTTCAACCAGCGCTGATTTAAGCGATTCGATCAATTGTCTCGGTTGAAAGGTCTCCACATTTGTTTTTTCGCCGAGAATGGCTCCGCGGTAGCGGGAAAGAAAGTCAATTTCTGTCCTGGATACGCCTTGACTGGCATGCACATATTTTACACCTGTGGGTGTTTCTGCCAAGGCCAATGGTATGTCACTTAAAGCATCAAAACGGGTTTGCAAAAATTTTATGTCAGTCTGCAAAGCATTTATGTCAGTCTGAATTTTTTGATTTTCAGCATGAATCGCCGTGGCTTCTTTCCGCAACTTTTTGTATGCCTTGAACACAATGATTGTATTTCCGATAAGCAATGCCAAAATGGTTAAATGCCAAATTCTGGGTATGATCCAGTAACCGGAGCGGCGTAATGAAAAACTTATCATGAACAGAATCAATCGGAAATTAAGGATTTAACGTGATTATTGATGGTCATATTTGCAATATCGCAGAAGGTGCGTCCTGAATTCTGTATTCGTATTTCGACTTCTTGCCGGGCTTTCTCTTCAGCATGGCTATCGGGTCCAGGCTGTAATCGGTTCCATTCTTCGGCAAGTAACGATGCCAGTTGCTCATCCGACTCAGGACTAAAGTAAGTACAGCGCGGCGGACATTGCTCCCTATGTACAGGAATATCGGATAAAAATATAGGTCGCCCGGTCGCGCGGACATCCTCGACGACGGTGCTCCAACCCTCAAACTGTGATGGTTGAACGACTGCTGCCGCATGTCTCAACACATCAATCTGTTCGTCACGATCGATCAGCCCGAGCAAATGGATTTGCTCGGTCAAATGCTGGTCTTCAATAAATGCCAGCAAGCTTTTGAAATGAGCTTCGTTGCGTCTATCGGATTGCGCGCCCGTGCAAACCAGCGGGATCTCCATATTATGTTCTTGGCGCAAGCGAGCCAAGGCTTTCAGCACGGTAATGTGATTTTTATGCACCCAAAATTGGTTTGGCAGATAAAGATATTTCTCCGGCAGTCCGTATTTCTCAATAGTTGCATGGGATGCCGGTTTGGTGGTATCTAATAGCGAACAAAAATGCCACACTCGTGGTATTGCCCGATGAGCGGGATAAAAACGGCGAAAGTCTTCGTCCGCCGCTTCGCTACTCAAAACCACCACGCCGGGTTGTTCAGCAATCTCTCCGATGGATCGATCCCTAGCCGCGATCTCGTCGGCTGAAAAGAGGTGAGGCAGATAACGATGCTGGAAGTCGGGAATCCACCGTACCGTTATCGCACCGGGAATTTGAGCTCCGAAACCTGGATAGATCACATCAATCGGTGCAACTGCTTTCACCGGCAATCCCAATCGCCGTGAAATTCTCCCCAGCAAGGTATCGGCGGCTGAATGAAAAATTGGCAGATGCCCCCATTCGTCGAGAAAACGCGATACTACGTCCGATGCGCCAATCAGGCGCACCATGGGACGCTCGCTTTCAGGCAAGTGGGCAAGACAAATCGCCAGGTTTCTCAGATAGAGTGTGCCGCCCATCCAGGTGGGATCATCAATAAGCTCGATGCCGATCGTAAGTCTTTTTGAGAGTTTTCTCATAGGCCTATTTTTTCCTGCACAGCTCTACTGGCAATCTAAAGGATTGGTCAATTTGTGGAGCGGGTTCCATGCCAACCAAAACAGCCGCTTTAGTTTCGATGCTTCATGCTGGTTGGAAAAATCCAGAGTTTCCAATAAATACCAGCCATACACCCGTGAGGGTCGCAATATGCCTTGCGAGATAAGTACTTCGTCACTCAAACCGTATCGTTCTATATCTTTGCAACTAATGGGACCAGGCGAGGCCGCAAAATAAAGCGGCCAGCGGATTAGTCCCGGGAAATTTTGCGGGTTGCAAAGCACGTTGATGCCCTGTTTCCGAATAGCTTGTGAAAAAAGAGAAAAAGTTCTTCGTTGCCCTTGAATGACAGCTAATATTCGCAGAGGCAAACAAATCAACCAATACACAGGCAAGAAAAAGGGTCGTAACGGGGTCCGCAAAGTAAAGTCTATGATAACTCTCCGTATCAGTCGGCGGCGAATGGCGGCCCGAAACTGTTGTGGGGCGTGTCTTCCCACGAATCGCCAGTGGTCCACAACATTGCTCATTGAGCGCCGGGAAAAAGTTTCATGCCAGATTGAACGGAATCCGGATTTTCCGGTGGTGGGGACAATTCCGGTTTCTTCGATATGCGCCAGTATGCTGGTTTCGTAACAAACACCCAGCCGACAGCCCTTCTGCTTGAGACGGTAGAAGAACTCATAGTCAGCCAAATAGTGTGGGAACATCTTTGCGTCAACATTGCCAGCCGCGCGAATCATTCGCAATGGCACCATGCTCCCGCGTCCTGGCAAGACGTCCACATCGTCACAAAAACACTCGCCAACGTCGATACTGCTCTTCACTGGGAATGAATAAGTCGCCCAATCAATGTATTCACCCGCATCCAGGACGCGCGTTGCATCACGGCTATCGACCACCAATGCTCCAACCGCAGCATCGTAAGTTTTTACAGCTAGCATCAACTTCTCAACATAGCCAGGAGGAATCTGAGTGTCGTTGTTTATCATCAAGACGCAATCCTCGGCACCTAGGCTTTCCTCCAGCGCGTACTCTATACCCATTGCCATGGAGCCAGCCCACCACAACTCCATTTTAGAGGTTAGCACTTCTACATCCGGATGTTCGGCGCGAATAGACTCGACAGTCTTATCTGTGGAGCCACCATCAGCCACGACGATCTTGATTGGCCGATAGGTCTGTGCCTTAAGGTGCTGGATGCACTCGCGCGTGAAATGCAGGCGGTTGAATACCGGGATGATGGCAAACACTGTGGGTTTTGAGATTTCCCGGATTTCTTTCCCCTCTCCTCCAGCCGCGAGTTTCCGAGTGGAAATAAAGCGGCGGTTACGCACTTCAAACGAGGCTTCGTTCAATAACTCCCCGCCTCCTCGTTGGTGTAACTCCACTGCAAAAACTTGTCCGATGGAAACCCGAGAAACATCCAGTGCCACATGGTTCCAAGCGGAATAGCTGAGTGGAAAATCACCGCAGGTATCACCATTCAGCAGGACCGTTACAGAGCTAACTTTGGAGGCCTCCCCTGCGGGTAATCCCAAGTCGAAGACGAGTGTGTCGTTCGCTGAGGAACGTCTCAAAAACCAGCGACCTCTCTGGTACGCGATACGGGTCTGATGATACGGTTTGGGCAGTCGCCAGCCATTGAGGAGTTCAAATTTTGATGCCCCAGCGCCGGGAAATGGTAAATCCACATATTTTTCCGGCATAAGTGGCGCAAGCTTGGCCAAGGCTACAGACGCCGAACTCATCCATGAAACATACTCACTGGCGGCCAGCGCACTATCTGTTTGAAGCGTGGCGGGTTCGGGCCAGACACTCTTGAGCCGAACACGCATTGCAAGTGATCCGTTGCGCTTGCTCAGCATTGCACCGTCGTTAGTCAGGCTCCAGCGCGTCAGCTCCGACAGTGTGCCGCCACCAGGCGCGTTGAAAAGGGGGTGGGTATAGAGTTCCACATCCAGCAAGTCCGGGTGTTTTTTCAGTGTTGAAACAAAATCGGAGAATCTTGGAACGCCTTCATTCACTCCAAGCAGTACTGCAGGCTCATTGTCAAAAATATGGAGTTCCGTTTCGTCTCCTGTGTCGCTGGGCCGAAATGAATCGCAAGTCGTGATCAGTACCCCTCCGGGGCGAAGCACACGCAATGCTTCGGAGATCGTCGCTGGAATGTCTCTCATGCGGTGCAGAGCCGCATTACAAAACACCGCGTCGAAACTGGCATTTTGGAAGGGTAAGCAATGCAACAAGCCGCCGATCCAACGAATGTGTGGAAAATTCAACTGGCCCGACTCGGCCTGCAATGGTGAAAACTCGAGTGCTGTTACCGAAGCACCGCGCATCGATAGACGATGGCTGTGGAATCCAAGCCCAGCTCCCATATCGAGAACCTTGCATCCCTGCAAGTTCAAGCTGCGAGTCAGGTGGGATATTTCCACCCATTCGCCATAGCGATTCAACAGAAATGGTGACTGCGCATTGGGAGTGTTCTTGACAAAATCAGCCTTGTCAGACGATTGGTCGTAGGCGAGCAATAAGCTCTCCCAATCCTCCACTACCGCAGGCGTGACGCCAAACTTTCCTCGGTTAACAGCATTAGCGGCTATTTCAATCAATCCGAGAAGATCTTCTTCTTCGTACCTACCGAAAAAAGGTACCCCCAAAATAGATTGAAATGAACACGTACATTCGGCGCAGTGGAACGATGTCGGATCGTCTTCTTGCTGGGCAAGGTTTATGCTCCCGCAAGCTACGCAGCGAAGATCATGCATGTTGAAATTTTGCATCAGGCAGGGCTCTCAAATGAGTTATTAACTCGGCCCGAGATGCTGTTTGCTCGAAATCGGCCAAAAGATGTGCCGAATTGTTAAATTTCAATATTTCGACGATATTGCCGAAAAGCATCGCATTAGACAAACATTTATGCACGTAAAGGGCTTTAAACGAGAGCATTACGCCAACCCGGTCTCGGCAATAGCGATAACATTCACTCCACCCCCTTGAGGGATAAGTTTCCGCGCTGAATCAGCGTCTAGTGGAAAATTACTTCCATTTGAAGCATCCTTTAATTTGTAGCCAAGGCTACTTAATACTTTCAGCATGTCGTCAAATTTTTGCGGATTATGTTCGTAGACGTAAGGCGCTAATTCAAGCATCAGCATCGGTTTATGTTTTTGCAAAGTGTAACGGGCTCCCGCTAAAACATCCGATTCATTGCCGTCAACATCAAGTTTGATGAAATTTACTCGATCAACGCCGGCATTGTTGAGGAAAGCATCCAAAGTTCCCTGGGTAGCCCCCAATGTTTGTTTAAGGCGACCGCGATGCTGTGCATGAAGATCTTCAGACTCGGTAAGCGGCCAACTAGAATACACAGCCTCCGGTAAAGTTTCACTATTGCTGGCCATCAGCATCATTTGTTGGGCATGAATGCGCGGCGCCAGTCCAGGATTAAGGGCGATGTTAGCTTGTTGTTTGGCAAATGCATAGGCAGTGGGTTCGAATGAGTAAACCTTTCCTTTGGGCCCCGCGAGTTGTGCCAGTGGCAAGGTATGCGCTCCGATATTGGCACCGATATCGAGGACAATATCCCCTTCACGAATCAATTGAGCATACCGCCGCAGGGTGCGTACTTCAAAACCGCCGAGCAGGTAAATCGCAAGATCGATACCTTCTTGTAGATTCAATGACCATGTTATACCTCTGCGAGTAATCACTACCTCGGAAGGGCGATGGAAGATTCGGCGAAAGTACATGACTATCGACGACAGCCCGCGAGCGATCAGAATTTTTTGACTGGTTGATAACATAACTCAAGCGCCTGGTTTATGGATAAAGGTCAGAAATAAGGGCCATGGCGCCTTGAAAGCAGAAGATTGCAATAGTCATCAATACAGTTGGGATCCAGCTTATTAGCATTGAAAACCTGCTTATTGAGGTTTGATGTTTCCCGTATTTCAAACCCGTACGATTGAATCAGTTCTATCAATGTATTTGGATCAACTCCCGCTTTCGTCAGGCCGTAAGGCCAAAACTCCATAAGTATTTTGATTTCATGATTTTCTTCGAGTATTCGTTGCGCGCCCTGCAAGACGCTAAATTCATAACCCTGAACATCGATTTTAATAAAGTCTACCCGTTGACCAATCGCAAAATATTCATCAAGGCTCTCGACGGGCACGCTAATGCTAGATCGTCCATCCTCGCTGTCGAAAGTACGATGATCGACGTTGAGATCATTTGAAACGAAGAGATTGATTGTCCCCTGGCAAGCCCCTACAGCTACCTGATTCACGGAGACATTTTTTAGTGTGCCGACATTATCTTGAAGACGCTTAAAATTTAACGGAGCAGGTTCAAATGCGTGAACATGGCCGGATTCGCCAGTCAAATTGGCAAAGAACCGGGTGTAAACGCCAATATTGGCGCCAACATCCACGACGGTCGTGCCCTGCTGGATGAGATGCCTAAATAGCGAACGCTCGCGTCTATCCGACAGCGCTTTCCAGCTTGCATACAATGGGTAGTAAACGGGATAGCAATGCTCGTAAAGCTTGTTGGCTAGTCGGAAAAGCTGTTGCTTCATTACGTTCTCGCTACAACTAGGCGCACACTGAAAAAAGACGCGAAAATACTGGGACAACGCCTAGCCAAGAAGTGGTCTAATATAAAATATGGTCGATATAGCCAAGATGGAATGGGAAAAGTTCGCGAAATCCCGCCAGTCAGCATGTAAGAAAGACTCGTGAAAAATCCAAATTTTGTTTCTTCCAAGACATAATTGTCCTCCAATTCTTTAAGCCAGTCGGATCTGGAAAAGAAGATCATATGTGGAATCGCTTGATTGGACGATGATAAAGGGCCATCAATCTGCGTTAGTTGTGGTCTACTGATATTGAAATTTACCGGTTCGTGGTGAAGAAACTTGAACAAAGGGTAAGAAACAAGCGAGAAATAGGGTTCGACGATAAAGACTTCCCCGCCTTTTGCAAGTTTACGGGTTGCATTGCGTAGAAAGTCTATTGGATCAGACAAATGGTGCAGGACATTAGTCAGCGTCAAAATATCGATACTGTTATCGGCAATCGACTCATGATCAGCAATACGATGGCAATCAAAGACGATATCCAAATAATCGAGTTCCAAGATGTCTGAGGTAACGATATTCGGCAAAAACATTTTGAGCGGGGAAGTGCCGCTGCCAATTTCCAAGATTTTCTTCTGTGAGATGTCTGGAATTGTCCGAAATAATTCCTGGTATAGCTGCTGATACCAAAACATTAAGTTAGGATTTCTTTGCAGACGGCTTCGGTTCTCGCGAGTGCGATCGAGGTCGTGTTCATATAACGCGGGACGGCTGGAATCCATAGGTTAGACAAATTTTATTTTTCTGGCGGCAAATACCAGCATGGCCAAGAGGATGGCGCCATGACGCCAACGCGAGATATTGGTCTCACCGTAAACGCGTTCCCGATATTTGATCGGGACTTCAACAATTTTAAGACCCATTCTGGCGGCGCCAAAAATTAGATCAAAGTCGCCGAATGGGTCAAACTCCCCGAAATACGAGCGATTATCCGCAAGTTTCAAGTAATTGGAGCGGCTAATTACCTTAGTTCCACACAGTGTATCTTTAAAGCGTTGCCCCAGGACAAACGAGAAGGCCATTGCGAAGAACTTGTTGCCCAGAAGATTAAAGAAGCGCATTGCTTCCTTCTCCATGGGATAGACCAGGCGTGTACCGTTAATGAATTCGCCCTTGTGGTCTTTGATGGCGGCATAGAATTTTGGAAGATCTTCGGGTGGTACCGTCATATCCGCATCGAGGATCATCAAAATTTCGTTTCTTGCAAGACTGAATCCTAAACGCACGGCATCGCCTTTGCCTTTTCCAGTTTGTTGTGCGATGACGATTTGCCGTTCGGAACCGTAGGTTTGTTGGGCGGTTTGGATAACTTCCCAGGAATTGTCGGTGGAGTTACCCTCGACGAAGATGATTTCATCATTGGGCCCCATGGCGGGAATCCGGTTGACAATACTATGAATGTTGCCGGCCTCATTCCTGGCCGGGACAACGATGGAAACCGAAGGCATGTTTACTTCAGAATCAACAGCAACCGGTCTTGCCACAGCAATGTTTACCAGACAGAAATTTCTCAATACTGGAAGGGGGGCTAGGTAACGGTTGACGAAATTGCTCAACAATGGAATATAAAAAGGGAGCAATATCTTGTTGTCCAGTCTGACCAATTCAAAATTCTCAAGTGAGAGAAGATTTTGGATATCTTCATGCGCAAGCCAGTTTGATTCTGGTGCTGTTTTACGCAAACCAAAAACTGAGGCAAGTCGAAAAAAAGGCCGCCATAAGCTGCTGTAATAAGTCAGCACCAGTCGCGTATCTTGATGGCACATGCCATGGAGACTAGCCAATAAGCTTTGGATATCCCTTTCATAGTGAACCAGGCCACTAATTACAAGATAGTCCGGTTCGTATTGACAGACAGTTTCCGCAGGAATGATTTGGCCATCGCTAAAGTCATGGGCTAAATCTATTTCTTCCGGCATATTTCTGAATGTAACCCGCCCTTGTGGCATGGATCCCACTAGCAACGATGTGGTCGGATCCACTTCGACAACAGAGTTTTGCGGCAGAACAAATAAAGAAAGATATTTCCGCAATAGGGTATAGAAGTAGATACGCATAATTTTTAACCAGGAACTGTTTTTCCAACGCGCCAGCTCCCGCATATTAACGCGGCAGGTAAGGCAAATGCCACAAAGAAAAGAAGATGAATTGAAGTTGCCACTAATAAACCCTCAGTCGATGAACGGCCGATGAAGAGGAATGCGGATACTATGGATGCATGAAAGGTCCCAATCCCCGATGGGGCCGCTGGTAACATTAGCCCCAAGGCTCCGGCGGCCATTATCAGAAGTGCCTCAGAGTAAGAAAGTTCTACGCCCACAAAACTGGCTGCTAATATGTAAGATAGTGCGTAGGCGGAGAGCCACATGAATAAAGTAACAACAAATGGCGGTATCATATTGCGCACGTTCAAGCATCCTCTGGCATCGTGTGCCAGTTGAGCAATATGCCGCTGAAAAAAGTCTTCTTTTCCCGCAAGGCGAAATACAGACCGAAACCAACTCAGCAGTATTACGTTTAAATACTTAATCACCAAAGTGACAATAATGAGCGTTACTAGTACAAAGGTAATTTCAATTAACGATTTTGAATAACCGAGAAAAGCACTCGGTCCATGTATATGCATCAACGCCAAAATGCCAATCGCAACAATAACCAGAAAATCCAAAAATTTCTCAATTAGCAATCTACTCAGCAGCGAAGCATAACCTATCTCTGCAATTTTCTGGCTATATTGCACACGAAGTAAGTCCCCTCCTCGAACAGGGAGAAACATATTGCCTCCCAAGGAAATTATGGAAGAACTTAGAGACGCACTGTGGGGCATTTTTTCATTAAGCAGTAATCTCCATCGGTATCCATAGGCTATTGTAATAACTGTGGCAACGAGGAGAAATTTGGCTAGAACAATAACTGAATATTCATGGTTGAAGAAGTCTTTCACCTGGATCCAATTAGTTGTCTCAACCAAAAAAATAATAGCCGCTAAGCTAATTAACACCTTTATGAGATTGCATTTGAGCATTTTTATCTACGATTTAAAAAATCAATTCTATTGAATATTTAGATTAAACGTCCTTGTTTCTCTGAAAGCTAATCCATAAGGCTGAGGCCTTGCCTGTCATCTTCATGCTTATGCCTTGAAAAACTGAGAATACTATTAATAGAAAAGTTGGATATAAAGTACCCTTTGCGAAATCAACCGGTGGAAACATAAAATCAGCAATATACCGACCAAAATATTTTAACATAATTGAATGCATCGTCCATAAAGGGAAAACGGCTACGGGATAGACGCCAGTGTCCTGCGCTGTCATCCCTGATCGTTCCGCAAGCCTTCCGATGTTGTCTTGATTAAAAATATACCAATGACGTGGAGCATGATATCCGCCCCAATGATGCTTCTTAAAAAGTCTAAACGAAACGGAGTTAGTATTAGGAGTTTCCAAATATACATATCCGGTATCATTTATCAACTTATTACAGTTATCCAGAAAGATATCTGGCTTAGCAACATGTTCAATCACATGTATTGAAATTACAAGATCAAAATACTGTTCTGGCAAGTCAACTGTATCAAGACGACCTAAATGACCAATGTAACCCTTATCACGAATTACTTGTATTGCATCGCTTGACATATCAAGTCCATGAATTTCTGCATTTGGAAATAAATCAGAGAGCATTTCCAGATTACGGCCAGTGCCTGAACCAATATCAATTATTCGCAACTTTCTTTCGGAATTATTCAAATTAACAGAAGGCCCTAACCTAGACGCGAATTTTGCTAAATTCCTCTTGTAAATGTGACGACTTATCCAAGAACCATTGCGACCATTACTGGTTTGCATTGTATGTGCAAAGTAATTTGGTGGATAAATTGTTGACAATTCACTTTCGGAAGGTCTTGGTAAAAGCCAAATTAGCTTGCAATTAGGACATTGAACGACTGGAAATGCTAATTCGGTTGAATTTTCGTATTCATGATCACAAACAAAAGCTATTGGCTGATCCAGCGGCTCCACGTCACAAATTAAACAAGTTTTTTGAGCAGAGCATGTAGATATTTGTTTCATTATTTACTCTCTAATCAACCATCTGCGCTTAGTTAAATCAACTAAAGTTCGTAAATAGGAGTTACAAATAACTTCAGGGTGTTTTTCGAAATGTCCCATTTTAATTAACACATCATGTAGTTTTGGAAGGTGTTGATATGATAATTGAGGAAACATATGATGCTCATGATGATAATTAAAATTAAAAGGAGCGAGAATAAATGAAATAAAGTTCGCAACAGGTTCGCTTAACCAACTCCCAGAACACACAGTAGAGCGTGACATATAAATTTTTTCATATTTAGTTGTAGCCGTATTTTCTAAACCAACATGCTCCGCAATTATCCTAACAGCATTAAAAGTGCGCGATATTAAAATGCCAGGTAAAATCCAGAAAAAAATGTAGTCATACCAAGAGCCAATTGCTACAAAATATATAAACATAGAAAACTGCATCAAGAGCAACCAAATTATAAAAGACTTATCTTCATCCCCATGTAGACTACGATTTAATTTTGAATCTAGATCTCCGAAAGCGAAACCACGCCATAAAGCATGTTTTATTAATCCGTAAATATTTCGATTATTATTAGGAAGGCTGTAATCAGGCCAATCTGGATCCTCATTTGTCCCGTAGGTAACATGATGTTTTAGATGCATCCTTCTAACGCTATTAAAGTTGGCAAGTAAAAGTGCTGCAAGCACCTTGCCGACAAAAGTGTTTATATTGGCTTTACTGAAAAGTCCATAATGCAATGCCTCATGAACTGCAACTCCCAGTACATATTGAGTCCATGCTATTATGAAAAACATGCAACCTTGTGCTAGAAAACCACTGCGAATCGCTGTATTTGCCGCAAATATGAAAATAATGAATGTTAATAACAAAATGTAAAAACTTTTTTTGTTATTAATGCCCTGAAACTGCGTGTCAGTCCTCAGTAAATGGGTTAGTTCCTTAATAATTTCCTTGTCTTTATCTATAAACACACTGATACAACCATTTGATCGAATTTAATTTTATTAAAAACATGATGCACAAAAAGCCATTAGGAAATTTTCTAAGCTGAAAAGTTTAAATATACCCTTAATTTCTACTTTTTACGCGCAATTATTCGCATATTTGCAGACTTGCCTAAAATACTTGGAGTAAGTTCAATAAGCCACAAAAGACCTAGCAATATAGGATTGTTCATGGTGAATATTTTTGAGAATTTGCCCGTCAGTTTTTGTTGTGCAATATGATTTAACGTCCATATCCATAATACTGCCGCAGGAAGTGTTTTTACTTCAACAGTTTCAAAACCACATTCAAGTAAAGTTTTCTGTATCGTGATTGTATCCCATAAAGTCCAATGACGAGGAAAATGATATCCTCCCCAAGTTTTTTGGCGAAATAAAGGCCTATCCCATGAGCCCATATTGGGTGTTTCTATAACTATCAATCCGCCATTTTTTAGAAACTTATATACCTTTAACAGAACAGCTTTTGGATCTGAAATATGCTCGATTAATTGAATTAATGTAACCGCATCTAGCTCCATTTCCAGGTTAGACAAATCCTCAATACGCGAGACAATGGCATTGTAACCTTTATCGGTTATAATATTAGCCGCATATTTATCTAGCTCGATGCCATATAAATTTTTCTGTAAATATCCATCAGCGTGAAAAGCATCTAATAACGCACCATCACCAGCCCCTATATCTAGAATTTTTAATTCTTGTGGAGGCCTACAAAGAATTCGACTAATCGCTCTAACTTTTTGGAGGTCTCTTGCCAATCTAGCTCGTAATGTGATTTTATTGGTTTTTTTCGTGAAATCGTAGGAATAATAGCTTGATGGTGGATAGATTTTTGGAAGTTCCTCGATGCGGGGCCTGGGATTGATATAATAGACACCACAATGTTTGCAGGCAACTAAGGTAAATTCTTGATCGCCACAACAGTGACAATCATAGTCGGGACCAATTGCTTCAATAGTTGATTCATTTGATGAGCAATTTGGACATGACACTTGTTCAAGTGATATATATGATTCAGTCTCAAGTAATTTCATTTTGATGCCCGGCCTGCCCCTGATAACCTTGCTAGAGTATGTATATATCCTGGTTGTCGCTCTACGTTAGTAACTTCGAAATGGCCATTTCTCAATAAACCTTCCCTAACTTTTCTTAGGTTGTAATATGGGATAGAGGGATAGAGGTGATGTTCATAGTGATAATAAAAGCCAATCGGAGCAAATAGCATCTGCTCAAAAATATTAGTTTCAACAATACGGGTAAATTCTGGCCCCTTATCAAGGCTTGGCGGGGCATTCGAGATAATTTGGTGTTCTACAATCGTGCGAAAATTACTGATTAAAAGGGCCAAAGTGAACAACGGAGCAGCCCATAATGCAAAATAGGCGTACCAAGCGCCTTGCGACCAACATAAATAAAATAATGCGGAGTTCACAACTACGAACCCGGTTCTTGCCATGCCTGACATGCTTGGGGGAGGATTGCTTCCTGCGAATCGTCGGCGTCTTAAAATAACTTGCAAAGCATAATATCCAAGAAGGTGTTTAGCAATTTCGAACCATATCCGGTTGCCTCGTAGATCTGTCCATGCTACTAACTCAATTTCTTTGTTTGGATCGCCGAGAAAAGAGTGATGTGGAATATGGTGCCAACGATATTGAACCATGCTTATGCCGGCGGGACCAGCTAAAAGCAGATCGGCCAAGAAATCGTTCTTATTTTTTTGGCGGAATAGATTGAAATGAGATGCTTCATGTACCCAGGTTATGAGCTGATTTTGCAAAAATCCCATGATAATAAACGCAATTAGGTATGCGAAAAAATTGCCTGATAATATTGAAAATTCCAATGTTATTAATATTGTAAGCCAAAAAATCGAAATATCAAAAATAGCTTTACCACTACTAAGCTTATTGAGATCGGTTAGTTCATCTTTTGAGATTAGCGTATCATTTGACATATTGTTAAATTGATTTTGTTGGCATTGAATTATTTGATGGTTTTGGCTTTTTTAGTATTGAAATCGCGATTGAAACGGCAATCGTATAAATTGGAAATAATATGTATGCATAGCGTATGTTTCCGACTGGAATAAGAAATACGATTAAAAAATTGCATGAAATTATCAGTGTAAACCAAAAGCCAATAATCGATTCATGGAAAATAATAATCCCAATGGCTATTAATCCACAAAAAGCCCATATATCCGGCAGCAATTTTCCTAAGTTAAGCGGGTCGCGAAAATTAATAGGGACGGCATTAGTGTATGGACGGAGCATGGAGGTGATTTTTTGCTTGCTTTCCATCCATTTAGGGGCACTGTCGAAAACATTGGATTTGACAAAAAATGATTCAATAAAATTTACATGGTTTGAAGTGTCAACCCATCCAAGGAATGCATAATGATTTAGCAAATGTTTACACATTGCTAAAGCGCTCATTCCTGGAAATACATCAACCGAAATTGATGATTGGCAATAAGGTAATACTAAGCCACTTGATGCCAAGGCCATTAACAATCGTTTTTTATAAACAACAGTCCCGTCATCTGAAAGTATTGTCCCTAATCTTTCTGCCTTTGCATTTATAGCTGTATTGTCTAGCCCCTGATTTTTCCAAGAGATTGCTAAATTAAGAGCGTCTGAATAATCAAATCCATTTTTTACCAATTCTCTAATATCTACGCTTTCAGAGTATGTGATTTTGTTTAAAACGGAATCACTTGGCGATGAGTTAACTCTATACCCAGTTAGCAGTTTATTCATTCCGGCGCTTGGAAGAAAAAAATACCCTGTAGAATATGTCCTATATGCTGGAAATGCAGATATCGCTAAAAGTCCAATAAGCGCATATGTAAAAGAATATTTTGACCACAACTCTTTGCGAATTATTAATAATATTAATAAAATCACAAGAATGGGTAATATTAAATAGACTCTAAATTGAATTATTGCTGCAAGGCATATCATTACAGAATAATGCAGCTTTGCTAGCGTCTGCCTCTCTTTAGTTAGTCTTATACAGAGTGAAAAACAAAATATCAAAATAGACGAGCTAATTGATTCCGTCATCAAGTTGTTATGAAAAGCCTGATAAAATGGAAGCATACAAAGTATGGTGCAGAATGTTATATGTATTCTGCTTGGCCAATATTTATTTATAGTTAAAAAAATATGATATAACGCAGATCCCGCGATTGCATGCTGTGAGATGGCAAGAACAGGCCATTGGAGATTATTTGGCAGCCATTTCAAACCCATCCATACCATTGGCATGCCTGGCTGAAGATGCGAATAAAACCACCGCCCAATATCCTGATAAAAATCAATCATTCCACTAGGCAAAACAATAGCTTCACCAAGACTCACATAAGGAATCATATCAATCCAAAAAGTTGCGCCGTCAACTATTAAGAAATAAAGATGAGTGATCACAATGACAGATGCCAATAAAATTTCTGTCGACGGAACACGAATTTTCACGCAACACCTACCATTTTAATAGAACTAACATTTACGAACTTACTGGATTGATCTCAACCTATATCAATAGATTCCACTTTCTACATTTCATAATGGGTCAGAATAATGTCAGGCAATGATATTCAAGATCGCCAATATATGATTGGCTTGATGATTTACATTAACTATATATTGAGGAATCAATAATATTTCCATGCTTATCAATGACTAAGAAGCTGATCGAATTCTCCCAATGATATGAAGTAAAAAACTCGTCACGATTTTTTTCGAAAAAATCCTGAAACGCGTTTTCGTATTCACTGTGTAGCGCATTGAAAAAATGATTGCCCATATCTCTCCGCTCCCAATCGTTCCACTCGACCAGAACCAAGGTATTGCCTAGAGCCATACCATGCCAGCGATGATGATTGGGTATTTTTGTAAAATTGAATAGTACATCTGACAAACGTGTTGGAACTTCGATATAGCCTCTCTTGGCTACCCTCATCAATTCACGAATTGCTTGCCCAGGATTGTCCATGTGTTCGAGCACATGCGAGCAAAACACGAAATCGTAATCCCGATCATTAAATGGTAAATGTTCAAGATCGACTTCAAAAAAGGGCCGCTGATCACGAACCATTGCTTCAACTCGGTGCGAAGTTTTATCCGGATATTTATCAGCCAAATGGTTTGCTTTTTTAAAGGGCCATCCCCCTGAACCGATGTCTAATACCAAATCGTTGGGTGCAATATCCCATTCCATCACCTCGTTCTGAAAACGCCATGTGTTCAAAACTGGAACGTTACGCTTTTCAAGCGATGGAATAAGCGGCCAAGCTTCAGGGGGCAATTGGGCGAATAATAACGAGCGAAGCAGTTGAACTGAAGTTGATTGGGGCTGTTCTTTAAGTACTGTAGTTAATACGTGAAGAACGAGTTCCGGTGACAATGGCCTTTCTTTGTTAACAATCAATTGCATCCAGATAGGAAACAAAGAGTAGAGAATATTATCCGGGGCCGATCTTTGATTGGATCGACCTTTAGTGATGCTCAGTAGCAAACGGGCGGCGCAGAAGAGTTGAATCCGTTCAACAAATAGCCTCAGCTTGTCAAAAATCACAGAAATTCCTCGTTGCTGCTAAACGGATCAGTCTGATTTACTGGACAAACAGATTCGAATTTAAACGTGCAATTAAGGTGCATCACGGCATTAGGCTCGGAGTATAAGAATTTATCTATTGGATTCCGAACAACGAAGTGTCCAGCCCCAAACCAATAGAACAGATGTACGCCTAAGCCTCTTTTAGTTATGCTTGGATTAATTGTGTAAGCACCCGGACGGAAATTTGGGGACTGAATTTCCACTTGGATAAGATAACGCCCTGGCGATACTTGCGGCAAATAAAAGCCTTGTTCATAACTATCAAGCGTCGCAATGGATCGGTAGTGTACGGCATCTATTGTGAAACGCAGAAGTAAATCTTCCTGTGGTTTTGTCACCTCAATTTCTGCATTAATCGTGATCGATTCCTGAAATCCAAACTCATAGCATGGTTTGGGATTGTTTAACTGAAAAAACTGAACGGAGTGGCATACGATATCACCTGTTCCTCCTTTTGAATGTCCGTATTCAGCATTTAAATCCGTTTCAGTAGTTAAGCTATCGTGTGCAGCAACAGCGTGGTCAAATTGAATACTGGCTGCTGTGGCGTTGAGGGAGTTTTGGTCGTCGTAAGCACGAATAACATCCTCTGCTGAACCATCAAGCAGCGTTCGTCCGTGATCCATGAACAGACCTCTATCACAAACCGCCCAGATAGCTCCCGGTGAATGAGAAACCAAAATTATTGCCGTGCCCTGGCGTTTTAATTGAAGAATATGGTCAAAACATTTCTTCTGAAAATTGAGGTCTCCAACCGCTAAGACTTCATCCATCAGCAGGACATCCGGCCTACTTAAGGCGGCGATGGCAAAGCCCAAGCGAACATACATCCCGCTAGAGTAATTTTTTACGGGCAGGTCGATAAAATGGCCGAGCTCTGAGAACGCAATGATTTCGTCCATTAAACCATTGATTTCGTTTGTGGTAAGGCCTAGGAGAGCGCCATTGACGTAGACGTTTTCGCGTCCCGTGAGCATGGGGGCGAATCCTGCGCCGGCGGCAATCAGTGCACCAACTCGGCCACGAATTTGAATGCGCCCGGTATCTGGGGCATACACTCCGTTCAGCATACGCAGCAAAGTTGTTTTTCCACAGCCATTCACCCCCATGATGCCAAGAGCTTCTCCGCTACGCAGTTCAAAACTCACATCATTTACTGCCCAAAATTCGCCTTCGCGGAGGACTCCGCTGGTGCTAGATCGCCCAACCAATTTACGTGCTACATCGCGCAATCCATATTTCATGGATTGGCGTAAAGTTAGGCCGAATTTCTTTGAAACCCCCTCGGCTCGGATAGCTGGTTGAAACCCGCTCATCTTTTGATTCCAGTGTTACTGTGATGTTTTTTAAGAAACCGCAAAGCAGCGTCTGAGTCCATTTCATGCCCACCTGAGTGGATCAGATAAGAGAAATTCCCTGCATTGTTGTACATATCGTAAATCGACTTAATAACTAGCGCATTCCCTCCAGTTTCAGTCGCAAGAACGTCTCTTGATGTACCTGAAAACCAGTTTCCCTGTTTCTCGAATGGCGTATGGTCAGGGTAAAATGGATCATGCTTGCCCAATTGAAATTGGACTGGACGAGGAGCAATCAAAGATTGAATCGGGGTGTATGAAGATATGCCATTCACATCCCAGCAATTAGGGTGGCCTTGAATACGATATTCGCGTCGAAGAAAGTCAAGATCTTGATCTGCGCCTGCGAAAATCCCGACGGAGACATCGGAACGATAGGCCATTAACGAGAACCCAATTGTTCCACCGGCGGATAATCCAATCGCTGCATATCCAGCGCGTGGTTTTTGCCAAATAATATTTTGGGAATAGTTAATGCCATCAGAAATAATTTTCACCCAGCTAACAAGATAACCTTTCGTATCTCCAAGCGACTTTATTTCTTCGTGATACATACTTACCGGAGCCCATACCACATAGCCTTTTTTTGCAATTTTCCAAGGCCATTGCTTTTTATAAAACAAGCCAATTGGAAATTGCCCCCATGAGTTTTCTTCATGCCCATGAATTGCAACAATTATAGGGAGTTTTTTGTCAATTTTTTTCGGTAAGGCTAACACTCCACCTCCCACTTTGCCGAACAACGGTGTGCCGGCAGGATATTCAAACTGAATGGTGACAAGAGTGACGTCGTCAATATCCTCTTTTTTCAAGATTTTATGATTTGATGGCGTAAATCCGGCAATCGAATTAATTTGGTTTACATACCATTTTTCAAATGGAGCTTTCCACTCTAAAAATGCTTGTTTACTTCCAAGAATAGCCTCAAGTGGAATTTCTTGTTCTGTTGTAGAAGAGAAAGAAGGCGTGACTGGCAAAACAATAAAGGCGACCAGAAAGGCATGATAGTTCAGGCTATATTTTTTAGTTGGTGCCGATTGCCTGCATCGTTGACTATTGCTCATAGCCTTTCCGTAACTTTGTCTTTTATTAAATAAAAGGCATGAATCCCCATCCAAAGGATTATCGTCGAAAACAGGATAGCAAATGCGTAACCTTGGCGATCGGGGATATCGCCAAGCACAAAGAGACTGCGTGGCGCATCGACTAGGTAAGTAAGCGGATTCCATCGTACGATTTCTTTAAGTATGGGATCTGAAAACTGGGCGGTGTAAACCACCGGAGTAACATACATCACCAGATTGATTAAAGTGGTAAACATACCTGTCACATCCCGAGCAACAGCGCCAACTACAGAAAGGATAAGCCCCAAACCGACGCCGAGCATAATAATGGGGAGCACTGTTAAAGGGTAAAGCAGCGACCATGGCGAAGGATAGAGATGGAAGACGAAGAGAAGCAGTATCAACACAACCAAATTGACCAACAGGTTGTAACAAAGCGATGCGAGACCTGTGACTGCCAATCCAATCTTTGGAATGTTGGTTCGCATGACAAGATCAGTGTTGCTGATGAGCCCATTGGCAACCACTGTGAGAGCGCTAATGAACAGCCCCCAAATACTGGTTCCGATGTAGACGTAGATGGGATAAGGGAAAGCGGTTTTCCCAGGGTTAAGGATTCCAGTCCATTGCATAAAAACAAAGCTGGCGATACCAATCAACGGCACCAGAACGATCCAGAGGTAGCCTAGCAGTTTTTGCCGGAATCCGGCCACGAAGTCACGAGCGAACAGGTGCCATAGAACATGACGCGACCAATAGAGTTCGCGGCAGGCGAGTATCACCGAATTGATAGGGCCAAGCACCTCTCCCATCGCTTCGTATGTGCGGATGGTTTTGTCGGGCTGTTTATTTTTCGAGTCGGATGTTGGCATCAGCGCTGTCCATTGGTCAGTGGCTTTATTGCCACAAAGGAATACAAACGCCCCGGCGTTTGATCGCGATGATTGAGTGCGGAAACGAGTAATCTCATCAGGGATCTACCCAACACATGGTTCGAGCTGAATAAAAGGTTTGTCAATGGCCGGCCAATGAGTGTGGCTACTGGTCGGGTGCAGTGGGTAAAACACTGTTCAATAGTCATGGGAAAGTAGTTGATAGGCGAGTCCAGAGGTGCCATGGCACGTTGAACTTGCAACTCTGCCGACTGCATTGCAGAAAGGTATTCTTCAAGCAGAAAAGCATTCTCGCCACCATAAAATTTATGTAGGGAATGAGAATCGAGGAAGGCCTGTAAGTCTTCCCGTTTGCTAATGACATGCTCGCGGGTTGCCACCATAATGCCACCCGGTTTGAGTACTCGGAATATCTCACGACAGGTCTGCGGCAAATCGTGAGCATGATGAAGCGCTTGGCGGCAGTTAACGATGTCAAAACTGCTGTCGGCAAACGGTAGCTTTTCAGAATATTCACTAACTATCGTTATGTTCAGTTGGCTTTGCTCGGCAAGCGAGCGAATCGCCCCCGCCCCCACCAACGGGCTTTGGTCAGGTTCCAGCGCGGTAACTTGCCAACCATCCCGGGCCATGGCATAGCTGCTAATGCCTCGTCCTGCGCCCAAATCAAGCGCCTGGCCGTGTGGTGGTGGCAGTAATGCGGCGATAGCTTTCCATTCGGCACTTTGCCAAAAGCGTTTGGCGGCTTCCATAAGCGGGTCGTCAAAATAACAGGCTCGAACCAGTTCCTGTTGATCCGGTTGTTCTCTTAGCCATTGAACGGCCTGTTCCCAACTCATTTGGCTCATAATCCACTACCCCAGTTATACGGAGAGCGCATTCAATGCTCGTAAGGTGGTCGTTTTGTTGCTCACAACATCTACAACTGGAATATCAAGAATCTCCAGGCGTCGTCTGTCACCACCAAGAAAGTTCAAGTTACCTGCGGAATCTCTTGAGTCGCGAAAGCGTGATTCAACGTATGCATCCTTAACAGATAGCGGCGTTAGTCTCCCTAGACGATCATTGCGGACAAAAAACAGGTTATTGCCCACGGTATTGGAGCCAAGTAGCGAGTAACCCTTGCTGATTGCCAGATGGTTGAAAGCCGAGATAGACGCCCCCCAGAAAAGATTGGAGTAATGCGCTTTTTCTCGTTGGAAGGCGGGATCGTAAGGGACTGAGATGGCGTGATCTGATCCAAATACACTATTCCATTCAACAATAACAATGACGGGGTTGACGGCTTTTATTTGCTCCCATACCCAATAATCGTTGCCATCAATGTCAACGCTCAGAATACCTATGTCGCCGCTAAACCCGGCATCGCCAATCAATTGGTTAATGTTATCCCGGTCGATCCATGCATCCACCGCTGTCAGGTCGTGCCGCCAATAGATATCCTGATTGCGAACGGAATCCATATATTGCTTGCTACCATCAATAATCAAGCCACGCCAGTGGTCGTTCATGAGTAGAAAGCGTGTATTGGACTCTGCATAGTTTTGGACGCCAAATTCAACAAATATTGTTTCTTTACGAGAGATGTTTGTCTCACGAATTAGGTATTGAATGATGCCATCTTCGCCAAATTGGGAGAACACTTTGAATTCGGCATCTTGAAGTTGCGCTAAAGGCGAACGATCAGCGTTTTTTAATGCTAGCGCTCGTCCCTGAAGAATCATCAAATCCTCCATTTGTTGTCGATACAAAGACAACGCGCGCGACACCACCCCTTCAATATGTTGCGAAATAGGGGCGGCAATCATTCGGGCAATTTTGTTCAGCGAAGACACTTGATTTCTCATTTATATATTTATTGAATCGGCTCGTCAGGCATGACATCTGACGAGTCTGGCCGAGTTAATGGCACAACGACTGGAGTAACTTGATTTCGATAAAGCATTCCAGGAGGCACGTCCCGTGTTACCACCGAACCAGCCGCAATCACACTGCCTTTCCCAATCCGAACGCCACGGAGGATGGTCACTCCGAAACTTATCCAGACATCATCCTCGATTATCACCGGAGCGGAATATACACCAGGAAGATCGGACGAGAGAGGCGGATGCCCCTTTTCGATGATGTGTCGGAAATGCTGGTGACGCTCCAGGGGGTTTGCAGAATGTGCCGTTCCATCGTGGATATTGACGTCGTGAGCAATCAGTACTCGATCACCAATAACAACTGATTCCATGGACCAAATTTCAGATCGAACGCCTACATAGCACCAGTCGCCGATAGAAATTTTCCCGCCATGTCCATAGGTTAGCAAACGGCCTCTAATATAAGAGTTTTTTCCAACTGCAATTTGCTCACGCCCACCGGAAAAATTGTTTATCTCGGATTCGGGCATTAATGCGGAGCCGTCGCCTAATACACAAAGATCAGTTCCAGGTACTCGTTTGCGTTCAATTTCTATCTCACGGGTTAGCCATGAAATGGCCCGCCGTCTAAGGCGATCAAAAAACTGCATTAAGAAGCTTCTCTTTAAGTTTTTTACTGATTGCTCTGAGTCTTACTTTGGTACAGGTCTCGCTATGCTCCGGCTGTCCGTCAGCCAGACTGGAGCGAAAAAAATTTTCCAACTCGAATAAGTGTGCGGGCTCGAATTTCACAGTAGGTGGAAAATCTAGTTCGTCTGAAAGACTAGTCTGCAGATAATTCGACACCTCACCCTGCTGTAAAAAGTCACCGCTCCCGCAGTGGATGCCTGAGCCGTCAAAGCCACCGTTCCATACTAAGCTGTTCGTGGGATAAGCCACTAATCCGTTTCGGCGCGAGACGGCATACCACCAGAGGATTCCCCAAGAGTCATTGCGCCCGGCCATACGATCTTCGAGCATTGCCGAAAAGTCACAAGCGCCGTTAAGGTTAAATAATGCAAGCCAATTTTTGTCCAGCTTTGCGGTTTCCAGGTTGGTGGGATCCCATGAAAAATGCTGCCAAGCGCGTTGCCAGGTGGCCCAACCCCAAGTGGTGGTCACAGGAAGCAGGAAAGCATCGGTCGTTACATCTGGCGGCGCACTGAGCGTGAATCCACCAACCTGGAACACTTGGCTTTCATTTTCGTAATGATCCAAAGATTGAATCATGTAATGCAAAAAGTCCGGACTGACTATAAGGTCATCCTCTACAACAATCACTCGTCCATAGCGGCTACATAGGTCAGATACGCCTGTAGCAATTGATTTGGCAAGGCCGAGGTTTCGCGGTTGTTCTACTACTTGGGCATTAAGGCGTTTCGCCCATTCATGCAAAATGGATCTGGTAGCTTCAACCTCTGCTCGATTTGTCTCGGTGCGAGGCCCATCAGAGAAGAAATAAAGTTCGCAATTTTCTATTTTTCGGCACCTAGACAAGGCCTCCAAGGCATGCTGCGTATGCTCGGGTCGGTTGTAAGTAAATAATGCTAAAGGGGTTTTCTTGATCATTGTCTGGCGACCAATTTCATTTTAATCGTCATTAATTTATTCGTCGGTAATGCGTTCGCAGATCTTTGAGGCAAGACTAGGTTGTATAAAGTGGCGATATTTGTTGATTAATTGACGTAGGTATTCATTGGTTTTGCTTGCACTCTTGACGGACTCCTAGCCATGGTTTCCATCTCGTGGTGTAGATGGTAAGTTTGTAGATTGGCGATATTCTAATGGGCCAATAAACGGCGTATCAGGCAAACAACTCTGCCTCAATGATAGATTGTCCTTGGGTATCTTTTTGGGAAAGAGATGGAACGCCATCAATTGGCCAAGCAACGCTAAGTGTGGAATCGTTCCAAACGATGCAGCGTTCATACTCCGGTGCATAATAGTCGGTAGTTTTATACAGAAATTCCGCGGTATCCGACAATGTCACGAAGCCGTGGGCAAAGCCTTCGGGTATCCAAAGCTGTTGTTTGTTTTCCGCGGATAAAGTTGCGCCAACCCATTGCCCAAACGTCGGCGAGCTTTTGCGAATATCGACGGCCACATCGAACACTTCGCCCTGCACCACCCGCACCAACTTGCCTTGTGCTTTGGGCGGCAACTGATAATGCAATCCGCGTAATACGCCTTTTTGCGATTTTGAATGGTTATCCTGAACAAAGCTGCGTTTCAGGCCGGTCAGTTCTTCGAATGTTTGCTGATTGAAGCTTTCGAAGAAAAAGCCGCGTTCGTCGCCGAAAACCTTAGGGGTAAACAAAATAACGTCGGGGATGGAAAGACGGGTTGCCTGCACTAGAACACCTGCTGTTTGAGAAGGGCAAGAAGATACTGACCATATCCATTTTTGGCAAGTGGTTTTGCCAGCATTTCGATTTTTTCATCGTCTATCCATTGGCTGCGCCAGGCAATTTCCTCCGGACAGGCGATTTTCAATCCTTGGCGGCGCTCTATGGTTTCGATGAAATTACTGGCTTCGATCAAGCTGGCATGAGTGCCGGTGTCCAGCCAGGCGTATCCCCGGCCCATGATTTCGACGCTGAGCTGCTGCTGAGCCAGATAAGCCTTGTTAACATCGGTGATTTCCAGCTCGCCACGTGGCGAAGGTTTTAAATTGGCGGCAATATCGACCACTTGATTGTCGTAAAAATACAAGCCGGTGACTGCGTAATTGCTTTTCGGTTTTGCGGGCTTTTCTTCCAGAGAGGTTGCCCGGCCTTCCGTATCGAAGCTGACTACGCCGTAACGTTCCGGATCGTGAACATGGTAAGCGAACACCGTGGCGCCGGATGGTCGATGGGCGGCGTTTCTGAGTTGAACGTGAAGATCGTGACCGTAAAAAATGTTGTCTCCCAGCACTAGCGCGCTAGGATGATTGCCGACAAACTCCTTGCCGATAATGAAGGCTTGGGCAAGTCCGTCCGGGCTGGGTTGCACAGCATATTCCAAATTTATTCCCCAGTCGCTGCCATCTCCCAGTAGATGCTGAAACAGCGGCGTGTCCTGTGGCGTGGAAATGATGAGAATGTCGCGAATACCCGCCAGCATCAGGGTGCTGAGTGGATAGTAAATCATCGGCTTATCGTAAATGGGCAGCAACTGTTTGGAGACTGCCTTGGTAACCGGGTAGAGCCGGGTGCCGGAGCCGCCGGCGAGAATGATGCCTTTTCGTTGGGTCATAATTATTTCTCAATGATTTCGGTAAGCATGCGGGTCACCCCACTTTGCCAGTGTGGCAAGTAAAGGTTGAAGGTATCTTGCAGTTTGCCGGTATCCAGACGGGAATTGCCGGGGCGTCGAGCGGGCGTCGGAAAAGCGCTGGTCGGCACGGGGTGGATTGCCGACGGCGTAACCTTGATTTCGACGCCGGCTTGGCGGGCAAAATCGATAACGAAACTGGCATAAGCATGCCAGGATGTCTGGCCGCCGGCTACCAGATGGTACAGGCCGCCTACTTCCGGAAGATTCCGGGCAGTGCGAATCGCATGAGCCGTTATATCGGCGATAAGGTCCGCACCGGTCGGTGCACCAAATTGATCGTTGATGACGCTGAGGCTATCCCGCTCTTGGGCCAGTCGCAGCATGGTTTTGGCGAAGTTGCCGCCGCGCGCGGCATAAACCCAGCTGGTGCGAAAAATCAGGTGCCGGCAGCCGGCGGCAAGGATGGCTTCCTCGCCTTCCAGTTTGGTTTTGCCGTAGACGCTGAGCGGCGCGGTGGAATCTGTTTCGACCCAGGGTCTGTCTCCCTCGCCATTAAACACGTAGTCGGTGGAATAATGAACCAGCCATGCGCCGCTGCGTTTGGCTTCCTGGGCCAGAATGCCGGGAGTCAGGGCATTGATGGTGCGGGCTAATTCGGGCTCGCTCTCGGCTTTGTCTACTGCGGTATAGGCGGCGGCATTGACGATGATGTCGGGGGCGACTGCGCGCACGGTTTGGATTATGCCTTCTGGATTGCTAAAGTCTCCGCATAGCTCCTGGCTTCCAGTGCTCAGCGCGACCACTTTCCCCAAGGGCGCGAGGCTGCGTTGCAATTCCCAGCCGACCTGGCCGCCTTTACCGAAAAGTAAAATTTTCATGCTGGTTTAATCATGGGAGTGGGAAGTAGGGAGCGGAGAGTGGTTTTCGACTTCCCTTTCCCAAGCAAACATCCAATTTCATCCGGCACGACCCGCATAGTTTTTTTCAAGCCAGTCGCGATAAGCACCGGACAGGACATTGGCGACCCAGTTTTGATTTTCCAGATACCATTGGACGGTTTTGCGAATACCGGTTTCGAACGTTTCGGCCGGTTTCCAGCCCAGTTCGCGCTCAATCTTGCTGGCGTCGATGGCGTAGCGTCTATCATGGCCGGGACGATCCGTTACATAGGTGATTTGTTCGCGATAGCTCTTGCCATCCGCTTGCGGACGCAGTTCGTCGAGTAGCGCGCAAACCGTGTGGACGATGTCGAGGTTGGGTTTTTCGTTCCAGCCGCCGATATTATAGGTCTCGCCCAATCTGCCGGCTTCCAGTACGCGGCGTATGGCGCTGCAATGATCTTTGACGTACAGCCAATCGCGTATTTGCTGACCGTCGCCATAAACCGGCAAGGATTTGCCCGCCAGCGCATTGACAATCATCAGCGGGATGAGCTTTTCCGGAAAATGGTACGGCCCGTAATTGTTGGAGCAGTTGGTGGTGAGTACCGGCAGTCCGTAGGTATGGTGGTAGGCGCGCACCAGATGGTCGCTGGCCGCCTTGCTCGCCGAGTAAGGGCTGTTGGGTTCGTAGCGGTTATTTTCGGTAAAGGCCGGGTCGTCTTTGGCTAGCGAGCCATAGACTTCATCGGTGGAAACGTGCAGGAAACGAAAGTTTTGCTTGGCTTCGTCTGGCCGGTCGTTCCAGTAGGCTCGCACGGCTTCCAGCAAGCGGAAGGTGCCGACTATATTGGTCTGGATGAAATCTTCCGGGCCATGGATGGAGCGGTCTACATGGCTTTCGGCGGCGAAATTGACGATGGCGCGAGGTTGATATTTATCGAGCAGGCGGGCCACCAACGCAGAATCGCCAATGTCTCCCTGTACGAAAACATGGCGCTTATCTCCAGCCAAAGAGGCAAGATTCTCATGATTGCCGGCGTAGGTGAGTGCGTCGAGATTGATGACGGTTTCGTCGGATTGCGCCAGCCAGTCCAATACAAAATTCGCACCGATAAAGCCGGCTCCCCCGGTTACTAAAATCATGACCTAATTCCTGTGTTAGCAATAATCATTGATGAAGATCCGACCGTGCACAATTCTGTCGCTTTGCCTGTGAGGCATCAAGCTTCATTCCGGCCATTGGCGTAATCGGACTATAACTGTTTTAATTCTAACTCACGGTAGATAGTGGCCGGCAACTTTTTCGACCGGAAAATGCCGCGGCGCATGCGCGGCCTCCCCATTTCTGCAGTTGATTCTAGTTGCTGGACGCTTGGTAGCGCACCGTAAAATCGCCCAGGCACGACAGGGCAAGCGGCACTTGGCTCTTGTTTTTCAGCTGGAAGGCATTAACGCCGACGCGGGCCAAATAAAAGATCTGATCGGGTAGATAATGGCCTACCGCCCTTATTTCACCCTGATATCCCAGCCGGCTGCGCAGCAGGCGGGCATGGGAAAACGGCCGGCCGTCGGTAAACACCGGAAAATTCAATTCGATCAACTCGACACCGGTCAAGGTGCCGGCCAGTTCCTCGGTGTGGTCGCCGGGATTGAGGCGGACGCCGGTCCTGCCGGCGCGATGCGCCAACTGCTGCTTGTGGCTTTCCCAGCGATTCAACGAGACGGTGATGTCGCCGTTGTTGCCGAATTCGCTGTCGTCGTCGACAAAAGTCCAGGTGTTGTCGATCAACTGTTTATCTTTAATGACTTGCATAGACTCTGTCTCTAAAAGGTTCGAGGCCAACCCGGTTTACGGTTTGCAAAAAGGTTTCGTCTTCCAGGCGCTGCTGAACATAGACGTCGAGAATATCGGCAATGGTTTGGGTGATTCGATTTTTGGCAACCGATGGCCCCAGCCGTTCGCCGATTGCGGCTTCGTTTTCCGATGAGCCGCCCAGCGTGATTTGATACCACTCCTCGCCTTTCTTATCGACGCCGAGGATGCCGATGTGGCCGACGCTTTGGTGGGCGCAACCGTTCATGCAGCCGGACATGTTGATTTTGATGTCGCCGATGTCGTGGATGTAATCCAGATCGTCGAGAGCTTCGTTGATTTCCTTGGCGACGCCGATCGAGCCGGCGTTGGCCAGCGAGCAAAAATCCAGCCCCGGACAGCAGATCATGTCGGTGACGGTGCCGATGTTGGGTGTCGCCAGTTTCAGTGCATCCAGTTTTTGCCACAGAGCGAATAGGTCGCCCCGTTTGACGTCGGCCAGCACCAGATTTTGGCGGTGGGTACTTCTGATTTCGCCGAAGCTGTATTGATCGGCCAGATCGGCAACCGCGTCCAGTTGCTCGGCAGTCATGTCCCCGGGTGGGGAATCGGGCGCTTTCAGCGAGACGTAGACCGCACGGTAGCCGTCAATCTTATGGTCGACGCTGTTGTATTTCAGCCATTTGGCGAAGCCGGCGTTATCGGCGGCATGCTGTTCGCAGCTGGTGTCGCCGCCGGCTTGGGCTTCGTAAGCGGGCGGGACGAATTGCGCCTTCATCGCGGCGATACGTTCCTCGCTGACGACCATGGTGTCGCGAATCCGCAGCCATTCGTCCTCGACCATCGCGGTAAATTTTTCCAGGCCGGTTTCCTTCAGCAGAATCTTGATCCGTGCCTTGTATTTGTTGTCGCGCCGGCCAAACAGGTTGTAGACGCGAACGATCGCTTCCAGATAGGACAACAGATGCTTTTTCTCCAGGAAGGGCTTGACGGTCTGGCCGATGATCGGCGTTCTGCCAAGGCCGCCACCTGCCAGCACCCTGAAGCCGACTTCTCCGATATCGTTCTTGACCAGATAAACGCCGATGTCGTGTAGTTGCACGGCGGCGCGGTCGCGTTCCGAACCGCTGACGGCGATCTTGAATTTGCGTGGCAGATAGGCGAATTCCGGATGCAGCGTGGTCCACTGCCGAATGATTTCACAATACGGACGAGGATCTTCGATCTCGTCGGTGGAAATGCCGGCCAGATGATCGGAAGTGGTGTTTCTCAGGCAATTGCCGCTGGTCTGAATCGCGTGCATTTGCACGGTCGCCAGTTCAGCCAGGATGTCAGGCACGCTCTCCACGGTCGGCCAGTTATATTGCACGTTCTGGCGGGTCGTGAAATGGCAATAGCCCTTGTCGTATTTGCGTGCCACTTCCGCCAGTTTGCGGAATTGTTTGGACGACAGCAAACCGTATGGCACGGCTACACGCAGCATCGGCGCATGTGTCTGAATATACAGGCCGTTCATCAGCCGCAAGGCTCTGAATTCGTCCGTGCCTAATTCGCCGCTTAAAAATCGTTGGGTTTGTCCTCTGAATTGGGCAACCCGTTCTTCAATCAGTGTTTGATCGTCGTCGGTGTATTGATACATTGGGATTTATGGCGTCTGAACGCCGCTATGTCTGGGTGGCGGATAATATAACGGTAGGGATTAAATGACAAAAATTATTGTCTGGTGATAACATGTTGCGCTGATTTATTCTGCTTTAATAACAACTATAACTTATAGATTTGGAAGGGGGTTGCCTTGTTGCGCTTACTGTTGATTTTGGCCGGTTTGCTGTTTTTGCCGGAAATAGCCATGGCCGAAGAGTTTAAAAATCTGGGATTGACCGGAACCGAACGCGGTATTTATACCGTTTTGATATTCCTGGTGGCCTACGGCTTTGTGATGGCCGAGGAATTTACCCATTTGCGTAAATCCAAACCGGTTATTTTTGCGGCAGCGGTGATTTGGGCGCATGTCGCGATTTTAGCCAGCGATGCCGGCATCCCTAGCGATCAATTACACGCCGCATTCGAGCATGATTTGAAAGAGTATGCCGAATTGATGCTGTTCCTGCTGGTGGCGATGACTTACATTAACTCCATGGCGGAACGCAACGTATTCGAAGCCTTGCGTTCATGGCTGATCAGAAAACAGTTCGGTTACAAACAACTGTTCTGGATCACCGGCATCATCACCTTCTTCCTGTCTGCGGTTGCCGACAACCTGACCTCGGCTTTGCTGGTCGGCGCGGTGGTGATGGCGGTGGGTGCCGATAACGAGAAATTCGTTTCCATCGGCTTCGTCAATCTGGTTATTGCGGCTAATGCCGGCGGTGCGTTCTGCCCGTTCGGCGACATTACCACGCTGATGGTATGGCAAGCCGGTTATGCCGAGTTCTTCGATTTCTTCAAACTGTTCATCCCTTCCGTGGTTAACTTTGTGGTGCCTGCGTTCTTCATGGCGCAAGCGGTTCCGTCCGGTCAGCCTCTGGCGACCAAAGAAGCGGCGGTAGTTTTGAAACCGGGTGCTTTTCAAGTCTGCGGTCTGTTTCTGCTGACCATTATTTTCGCGGTCAGCTTCAAGCAATTCCTGCATTTGCCGCCTTTCATGGGCATGATGCTGGGCTTGTCGATCCTGATGCTTTATGGCTACTACCTGAAGGTTCGCCATCCTGATGTCGAAAACGGTACTCACTTCGATATTTTCGATAAAGTCAAAGAAGCCGAGTGGGATACCTTATTGTTTTTCTTCGGCGTGGTGTTCGCGGTCGGCGGCCTGGGTTACATCGGTTACCTGGAATTATTGTCGAGCGCTATGTACGACGGTCTGGGCGCCACTACCGCCAACATCCTGGTCGGTATCATTTCTGCGATCGTCGATAACATTCCGGTAATGTTCGCGGTATTGAACATGAACCTGGATATGGATCTGTATCAATGGCTGTTGGTGACATTGACTGCCGGTGTCGGCGGTTCGCTGTTCTCGGTCGGTTCGGCTGCCGGTGTGGCGTTGATGGGTCAATCCAACCACAAATACACCTTTTTCAGCCACTTGAAATGGACACCGGTCATCGCTGCAGGCTATGCGGCGAGTATCTTGACCCATTACTTGGTTAACGGCTAAAACGCCTGAAAATTTGTTGTAAATAAAAGAGAAAGCGCATGACGACATCCAACACCAGTTGGCGTAGCGCTTTCTTGGTTTATGCCCAGCCGCGCGTGCTGGGCATGATATTCCTGGGCTTTTCGGCCGGACTGCCCTTCTCCCTGGTTTCCACCACCCTGTCTGCCTGGCTGGCGGACGAACAAGTTTCCTTGTCGGTAATCGGCTATTTCAGCCTGGTCGGCGTCGCCTATTCCATCAAGGTTTTCTGGGCCCCGGTTGTCGACCGCTTGCCCATACCCTTGCTGGATCGCATCTTCGGCAAACGCCGAAGCTGGATGTTGCTGGCGCAATTCGGGATAGCGATAGGCTTGCTGGGCATGGCGACGTCCGATACCCATCAACACTTGCAGCAAATTGCGTTGCTGGCGGTTTGGGTGGCTTTTTGTTCGGCGACGCAGGACATCGTCATCGACGCCTATCGAATCGAAGCAGTCATTAGCCAATATCAGGGAGCCATGGCCGCCACCTATGTTTTCGGCTATCGGCTGGCGTTGCTGGTCGCTGGCGCCGGCGCCCTGTATCTTGCCGAATATTTGGGATGGCAAGTGGCCTATCAGGTGCTGGCGGCGGCCATGCTGTTGGGAATTCTGACGACGCTGATGATCTCCGAGCCCGAACATCAAGGCGATCCGAGAGCCAAAGCGATAGAAGAACAAATCGAGTCGGTATTGGGTGTCGACAAGGCCAGGCCTATGTTGTCGCGTTTGCTGCGATGGTTTTCGGACGCGGTGGTCAGCCCTTTTGTGGAGTTTTTTCAGCGCAACGGCAAAGCCGCGGTATCGATTTTACTGCTGATCGGCATTTACAAGATCAGCGACATAGCCATGGGCGTGATGGCCAATCCGTTTTATCTGGATTTGGGATTCAGCAAAAAGGACATTGCCGATGTCAGCAAGGTATTCGGTTTTTTCATGACCATCATCGGCACCTCGCTGGGCGGCATGCTAGTGGTTCGCTTCGGCATCATGCGTCCCTTGTTGTTGGGTGCGGTGCTCGCGGCGTTGACTAATCTGCTGTTCGCGGCCTTGGCTGTCAGCAAGCCGAGTATTGCCCTGCTGGCGGGGGTGATCAGTGCCGATAATCTTAGCGGCGGCATTGCCGCTGCGACGTTTATCGCCTATTTGTCCAGCCTGACCAATACGGCCTATACCGCAACCCAATACGCGCTGTTCAGTTCCTTGATGACTTTGCCGGCCAAGCTGATCGGCAGTTTTTCCGGCGATGTGGCCGTTACTTTCGGTTACGATGTATTTTTCATTTACTCGGCCGTGATCGGTTTGCCGGCGATTGCTTTGGTGATCGTGTTGATGCGCTCGCCTTTTGCAGTAAATACCGCTAAACCCTAGGTCATTCGGTCAATTGATCGTGCCGAGGCTTGCCCTCCTTTAGAGTCCCTATGCCTGGGACAAACCAAAATTCCCCGCCTGCTTGTCGCTATCGAAAATGCGCATCCACAAAAAAACAATCACGTTAGAAAATGACAGTCCGGCTGTTATGGTTCGATTTATCTTACTTAATCGATTTCCGCTAGTGTCCGATTAACTCCCACGGTGTTTTTTCAGATGACGAATGGTCCTTGTGATCGATTAGTCGTTGCCAAGTTCTGCTATGGCGGTTGCGCTGGTCAGTAGGGTAAAAAGAGCCTCATCCAGCGGCTGAAGTTCCAAGCCACGGCAGCCGTCAACAGGTTAGTACGATCGCCGATGAAAGTTTCGGGCTAGACGGAACTCGGCTCTTTGAGATGGCCGATGAGGGGGCTAACCATGGTCGAGAGTCAAGAACGCACTTTTAGTACCCTCGAGGCGATGCGAAAAGCCCAGAACGATTGTAGCCATCACCCCGCCGAAAATCCCACTTTGTCGCATTTGCTACAATTTAAAGCTGCATAAAACAAATAAAAATCAGTGTCTTAGTAAATGGCACACCGGTTGCATTGTTGTTTAACAACAAGCGAGGTGTTATGCCATGAAATCGACCAAAGACATTGCGGAACTGTTAGACGAACCGGCCTGCGAGCATAACAAGAAGGAAAAGTCCGGCTGCGCCAAACCGAAACCCGGTTCGGCGGCTGGCGGTTGCGCCTTCGACGGCGCGCAAATCGCTTTGTTGCCTATCGCCGATGTCGCCCATATCGTCCATGGGCCGATTGCCTGCGCAGGCAGTTCCTGGGATAACCGCGGCACCCGTTCCTCCGGCTCCGAGTTGTACCGGATAGGCATGACCACCGATTTGACCGAACAGGACGTGGTGATGGGCCGCAGCGAGAAACGGCTGTTCCATTCCATCAAGCAAGCCATCGACAGCTACAATCCACCGGCGGTCTTCATTTACAACACCTGCGTACCGGCCCTGGTCGGCGACGACATCAACGCCACCTGCAAATCCGCCGCCGAACGCTGGGGCGTGCCGGTGATTCCTATCGACTGTGCCGGTTTTTACGGCACCAAAAACCTGGGCAACCGCATTGCCGGTGACGCCATGGTCAATCATGTGATCGGCACCCGCGATCCCGATCCTTTGCCGCCCGGCACGGAACGGCCCGGCATCAAGGTTCACGACGTCAATCTGGTCGGCGAATACAACATCGCCGGCGAATTCTGGCATGTACTGCCACTGCTGGATGAAATGGGTTTGCGGGTGCTTTGCACCCTGTCCGGCGACGCCCGCTTCCGGGAAGTGCAAACCATGCACAAGGCCGAAGTCAACATGATGGTCTGCTCGAAAGCGATGGTCAATGTGGCTCGCAAGCTGCAACAAAGCTACGGTACGCCGTGGTTCGAAGGCAGTTTCTACGGTATTACCGATACCAGCCAAGCCTTGCGCGACTTTGCCCGAGTGATCAACGATCCGGATTTGATAGCCCGCACCGAAGCCATCATCGAACGAGAAGAAACCCGGATACGCGCCGAACTGGCTCCCTGGAAAGAACGCTTGCAAGGCAAGCGGGTGCTGCTGTTTACCGGCGGCGTGAAAAGCTGGTCGGTGATCTCGGCCTTGCAGGATTTGGGGATGGTGGTGGTCGCCACCGGCACCAAAAAATCTACCGAGGAAGACAAGGCGCGGATACGCGAGCTGATGGGCGAAGACACGCTGATGATAGAAGACGGCAGCCCGAAACAATTGATCCAGATCGTCAAGGATTACAAGGCCGACATCCTGATCGCCGGCGGCCGGAATATGTATACGGCCTTGAAGGCGCGGATTCCGTTCCTGGATATTAACCAGGAGCGCGAATTCGGCTACGAAGGTTATCAAGGCATGCTGGAACTGGTGCGGCAACTGGCGTTGACGCTGGAAAGTCCGGTTTGGTCGTCGGTCAGGAAGCAGTCACCGTGGAAGGCGGCAAAACCATCGAGCGCGATGGTGGACGATGACGGTGTAGGGTACGCATCGCGTACCACGTCGGCATCCGAGATACCGGCATCCTCTGCGACACCGATGCAATCGGCCATCGAATCTAATATGGTACGCGGTGCGTACCCTACATTGGGGTAGCGCGTCATGGCCGAAATAGTCAAACGCAACAAAGCAATGTCGGTCAATCCGCTGAAAGCCAGTCAGCCGATGGGCGGATCGCTGGCCTGTTTGGGCTTCGACCGGGCGATCCCGATGCTGCACGGTTCGCAAGGCTGTACCGCGTTCGCCAAGGTATTCTTCGTGCGGCATTTCCGTGAGCCTATCCCGCTGCAAACCACGGCAATGGATCAGGCCAGCTCGGTGCTGGGCGCCGACGAAAACGTCATCGAAGGCATCAAGGCTATCGCCGAAAAATCCAACCCGGCCCTGATCACGGTGTTGACCACCGGCTTGGCGGAAACCCAGGGCTGCGACGTGCATCGCAACGTCCGCGAGTTTCGGGAAAAATATCCGGAATACGCGCATGTGGCGGTGGTGGCGGTTAACACCCCGGATTTTACCGGCTGTGTGGAAACCGGCTTTGCCGCCACCATCTATGAAATCGTCAAGGCGTTGGTACCGGATGCGGCCAGCGCCGGCACCAAGCCCGGCAATCGCCAACGCCAACTCAACGTGCTGGTCAGCCCAATGCTGACGCCGGGCGACCTGGAAGCCTTGCGGGATTTGATCGAACAATTCAATCTGCGGCCGGTGCTGATCCCCGACGTATCCGAATCGCTGGACGGCAGTTTGACCGAAGACGAGTTTTCGCCGGTTACCATCGGCGGCACCCTGGTGTCGGAAATGGCGACCCTTGGCGAAGCCAAAGCCACCTTGATCATCGGCGCCTCGCTGCAAAAAGCCGGCGAGTTGTTACAGGAAAAAACCGGCGTCCCCAGCCATTATTTCGATCATCTGTACGGTCTGGAAGCCAACGACGCGCTGATCATGGCCTTGGCCGAAATCAGCGAACAACCGGTGCCGCAAAAAATAGAACGCCAGCGTTCGCAGTTGCAGGACGCCATGCTCGACACGCACTTCATGCTCGGCCAGTTACGGGTGGCCATCGCCGCCGATCCCGACCAACTCAACGCCTTCATTCATTTGGTGAAAGGCATGGGCGCGGAAGTGGTGGCGGCGATCAGCGCCGGCAATACGCCGGTATTGGCGAAGGCGCCGGTCGACAGTATCAAGATCGGCGACCTGGAAGACCTGGAGTTGATGGCCAAGGAACATAAGGCGCAACTCTTGATCGGCAATTCCCACGCGGTCGGCAGCGCGGAACGTCTGGGAATTCCCATCCTGCGCGCCGGCTTTCCGTTGTACGACATCATCGGCGGCTACCAGAAAACCTGGATCGGCTATCGCGGCACCCGGCAGGCCTTGTTTGATCTGGCCAATCTGGTGATCAACTTCGCCCACGAGGAAATCGAGGTCTATCACTCGCCATATGCGCAAAAACCCGAAGCCGAACGCCACGCTTGTTCGCCGTCATGTCATTAACTCGCCGCATGCACGTCGTGCATACCAACGAACAGGAGAAGAACCCGATGGATACCGCCATTAAAGTCGCCTTTGCCACTACCGACATGATTCACGTCAATCAGCATTTCGGTTCCGCCCGGTCGTTTGCCGTGTATGCGGTCGACCCGGAACAGTCGGAATTGCTGGAAGCCGCCCAATTCGGCGATCTGGCCCAGGACGGCAACGAAGACAAGTTGTCGGTGAAGATTCAGTTGTTGGACGGTTGCGCGGCGGTGTACTGCCAAGCCATCGGTGCCTCGGCGATCAAGCAGATCATCGCCCAAGGCATACAGCCGATCAAGGTCCACGAAGGCAGCACCATCAAGGATTTGGTGACTGATTTGCAGAATGAGATGAAATCCGGGCCCTCAAGCTGGCTGGCGAAAGCGATTAACCAGCATAAAGGCCCGAATGCCGAGCGGTTCGATGCGATGGAGGATGAGGGCTGGGAGGAGTGAATATTGTGTCGCTACCGCGACGGCTATTTTGAAGTCGGGTCTCGGCCCGACAGCCGAGATACTTTTCTTTGCTTGTCCAAAGAAAAGTATCCAAAAGAAACGACACCCTATGCCGCTTATACCCTGCGCTCCTCGCTTTTGAACGAGGTTGCCGAAAGGGGCTCCTGCCCCTTCGTCAACGCGATACATCCCTGTATCGCCCCTTCGGGCTATTTCGTTCAAAAGCTCCGGTGCTCGGCGAGGCATAAGGGGATGAAAACCGTTACACATTTAATGCTTAAAGATTGGGCAAACCGAACAATTTTGAGGGCTTTAATTTTAGATTTTTCTCGCCAATGGCTTTTGTTATTGGGAGAGGTTAAGTCCCGTATGCCGTGCCGAGCACCGGAGCTTTCGGCGAGATTAGCCCGTGAGGGGAGCGGCAGGAGGCCGCTCGTCGGCAGAGGGCCAAGGATGGCCCTTCTGTCGACCCTCGTCGAAAGCGAGGAGCGCAGGATCGAAGCGGCATCCGGGTCGCCTTTTCTTTGGATACTTTCTTTGGGCGACGCAAAAGAAAGTATCTCGGCTGTCGGTCCGAGAACCGACGTCTAAATAGAACCGTCGCGATAGCGACACCGAATACACACGGTAGTCAATGAGCTGACTACCCAAACCAAAAACCAACAGGAGAACCACCATGTCCCAACCCGCACTTGCCGTTGAATCCAACGACCCTTACATGACGTCGGAAATCGTCGTCGAAATGATTAAACAACTCCGTGCTCTGGATACTTACGACACCTATGAAGGCTGGTCGGAAGAAAAGATCATCGATCCTTTAGTGTTGACCAAGGAACGCAAACGCGAAATTCCGATTGTCGGCGACCCGGACGAAATCACCTTGGCGCGCGTCAAAGCCTATTACAACAGCATTGCTTCGTTGATCGAGAAAAAAGGCGGACTGATGGCCGTGCCGGTGATCAACATCACCCACGAAGGTTTCGGCCGGGCGTTTATCTTGGTCGGCAAGCTGATCGTGGTCGATAAAACCTTGCGCGACGTGCATCGTTTCGGTTTTCCCAGCCTGCAAGACCTGAGCGAAAAAACCGAAGCGGCCATCGGCAAGGCGCTGGAGTTGATCGAACAATATAGAGAAGTAGCCGAAGCTTGAGGTGTGCGATGAGCGACGAAGAACTGAAAACACTTGAAAAAAACGTGAAAAAGACCAAACGCCTGGCCAACGAGGCGGCGTCGGTACTTCACGATTTGATCGAAGACAGGCTGCCGGATGCCTACGGCGAACTGATGGCCGTGGCCCAGAACACCTACGATGCCTGCAAGGCCTGGGACGAGGCGAACAAGAAATTTTTGGCCGCCAATGGCGGAGATGCTTGAGGAACGAAAATGAGCGAATTTGTAACTGGCGTTACTTTTGGCGGCAGCGTCTGGACGCCCTCCTATGTCACCGATATTAATCAGCGCACCTGCATCGGCTGCGGCCGCTGTTTCAAGGTTTGTCCGCGCGATGTGTTCGATTTGGTGGAGAAGGACGAGGTGTTGGACGCGGAGGATTTCGGCGACGACTACGGCGATTTCGAGGACGATGACGACAACAGCATGGTGATGAGTCTGAAGAATGCGGCGGATTGCATAGGTTGCGAGGCGTGTTCCAAGGTTTGTCCTAAGGACTGTTTTACGCATCAGCATAAGGCTGCGGCGTAGGATTTAGTGTCGCTGTCGCGACGGATTGTTTAGAAGTCGGTTCTCGCACCGACAAGCGAGATACTTTCTTTTGCGTCGCCAAAAGAAAGTATCCAAAGAAAAGGCGACCCGGATGCCGCTTGAATCCTGCGCTCCGAAGCTTTCGACGAGGGTCGACAGAAGGGTCATCCCTGGCCCTCTGCCGACGAGCGGCTTCCTGCCGCTCCCCTCGCGGGCTGATCTCGCCGAAAGCTCCGGTGCTCGGCGCGGCATACGGGACGACAACCAATCCGGCAGGTATGCGGATATTAATAAACAACAGTATTCAGCTTCGATCAGCAATGAAGTGTTTCAACCTTTGCCAATAGGTTGGGGGTTGGTCCCCTATGCCGCGCCGAGCACCGGAGCTTTTGAACGGATTAGCCCGCAGGGGCGATGCAGGGATGCATCGCGTTGACGAAGGGGCAGGAGCCCCTTTCGGCAACCCCGTTCAAAAGCGAGGAGCACAGGGAATAAGCGGCATAGGGTGTCGTTTCTTTTGGATACTTTTCTTTGGACAAGCAAAGAAAAGTATCCCGCCCGCCGGTGCGGGAACCGGCTTCAAAAACATCCGTCGCGATAGCGACACGAATTTTTCAGCCTAACTAAATAGGAAAACTATCATGCCCAGACCCGATAAACACGTCTTCGTCTGTACCCAAAACCGTCCTCAAGGTCACCCTCGCGGTTCCTGCGCCAGCAGCGGCTGCGCCGAGGTGATGAACGAGTTCATGAACGAAATTCAAAGCCGCAATCTGTTTGAAAAGATCGCCCTGACCAACACCGGTTGCATGGGGCCCTGCATGATGGGGCCGAGCGTGCTGGTGTATCCGGAAGGGGTAATGTACGGCAAGGTCGGCAAGGACGATGTCAAGACCATCATCGAGCAACATTTGTTGGGCGGCCAACCGGTCGAAGCGCTGAAAGTACCGGCTGAGGTCTGGTAATTTATGGCGCAGGCGGCATTTTTTGAAGAGCGGGTGCTTTTTAGCCCCAACCTGCCGGAAGCGGTCAATAAATTGCTGCAAGCCGCGGTGGCTGCCAGTCATGCCGATAAACCGCTGGCGGAAAAGCTGTTCAAGCAGGCGCAGGAAACCGATCGCAGTTGCTTGCAGACTTATTTCGCGCTGTATAAATTCTATTTTTATCAGGGCCGTTTGCAGGAAGCCGAGCGTGAAGTCATCGCCGCGCTGGAAGAAGCCGCTCATCAAGGCGGGTTTCCCAGCGATTACCGGCGGCTGGTTCGGCAAACGGATAAATGCGATATGTATGCCAGCGAGATTACCCTGTTTTACCTGTATAGTTTGAAGGCACTGGCGTTTATCAAATTGCGGCGGGAGCAGGATGTGGAAGCCCGCGTCATCCTGTCGTTGATGCATGAGCTGGATCCGGAAGACCGCTGTGGAGCTTCGGTGATCATGAGTCTGGCCGATGCGCTGCTGGAGGATGCGGCATGAGCAGCGAAAGTATCGAACAAGCTATCGAGACCAAGCGGGTTTTCGGCAAAGCCGTTTGTCAGCGCATTGCCGAAAATATCGTCAAACTTGGTTTTCCGTTACAAACCCAACTGAATCTGCCGGATTTCGATGCGGCCCAATTCAGTCTGATCACCGATCCTTTCACGCAAAGCCAGGATCTGGTGGGCTACTGGTACAACGCCGGCAAGCAGCGTGTCGGCCAGATCAAGTTTCACGGCGACGGCAGCTTTTATGCCGAATACGATGTCGTTCAGCCCCACCCCAGCAAAAAACGCTGGTTTGTCGAGGCCATCAATGCCTGGGGCCGGCAGGACAACATCAAGACCGAGGCCAAATTGCTCGATATTCCTCAATAGCAGGTACGACCATGGCTAACCCTAAGTATCTCTACGAATTATTGCTGGATCATTGCAGCAGCGATACGGTCGTCGATAACCTGATGATAGGGCTGGTATGGACGCTTTGCCAAAGCAACGGCCAAGCCGGTACCGGCTTGGCGATGAGCCCCGGTTTCGCTACCCGAACCCTGGCCTGGTCCGGGGGCTTGACCGGTAAGCCGATCACCGATCTGGCGGCCTGGATTTTGGAATGGGACCCTTATCAGTCGACGGTGGCGATGGCCGCCATCAACAGCTGCATCAACAGCCGGCCGTTGCCGGAATCGGTGGCGGTCGAGCATAACGGCGAACACGCCAATCTGGCCGTGTTCGAACATTTCCTGCCGCAACTGCAGAATCAAAATGTGGTAGTGATCGGCCATTATCCCGGCATCGAACGCTATCAAAACCAGATGCAGCTCAGCGTGTTGGAGAAGCAGCCGACGGCCGAGGACTTACCGGATTCGGCCTGCGAATTTCTGTTGCCGAAGGCGGACTGGGTGTTCCTGACCGCCAGTTCGATACCCAATAAAACCTTTCCGCGCTTGGCCGAGCTGGCCGGCAATGCCAAAACCGTATTGATGGGGCCGACCGTACCCTGGCTGCCGCAGTTGCACGAATTCGGCATCGATTATCTGGCCGGGGTGGAAGTGGTCGACAGCGATGCCTTGTATCACACGGCTGCCCAAGGCGGCGGGGTGAGAATTTTCAATCATGGTCTGCGTTATCGGATTGCCGAGCTGACGCCGACCAACAGCATGAGCTGGTTGAAACGGCAGATTGCCGATTGCGCGGCCGAACGAACCCGGCTGACCGGCGATATGGATAGCTGGTATGCGGCCGGCAACAGCAGCCGTTTTCCGGCTTATCAACTGCTGGAAAGGGTCAACGCGCGTCTGTCGCGGTTGGACAGCAGCTATAAGCCGCTGTGGGACCGATATGGTGCCCAGCCCTAAACATGCCGCTCAACAGCCCGTTCTCCAACCATCGCCTGCTGCTCTACTACAAAGGCGACATCAGCGCCTTGACGCTATTCGCCCAGTACGGCGGCGGCAGCGTGATTTTTCCGGAGCCGCTGCCGGCCTTATCCAGTGCATTGGAGCCCGAACAGTTCGAAACCGACAAGGTCAGCATCCATCCGGCTACGCTGGTCAATGCCATCAACCAACGCTTGCAACTCGATAACGACCTGTTACGCGCCGAGCCGGGGTTTTGCGAACAAATCGACGCGCCCGGCGGCATCATCACCGTGCACATGGCGCGCTTCATGTTGCTCGATCCGCCGCACAAACTGATGCAAAGCCGGGATTGCCGGCTGCGTACCTTGCCGGAACTGCGCGGCCGGCCGCCGGCGGAAATGGAGTTGTTGCGGCGTGCCTATGTCAAGGTGATGGAGGGCTGAGATGTTTGATTTCATGGATTTTCAGATGGACGATAGCGCCGCGCCGCCGCCGATGTCCGGGCCTTATATTCCCGATGCATCGGAGTGCATGCGTTGCGGCATGTGCGTCAGCGCCTGTCCTACCTTTCGGCTGTTCCAGATCGACGAAGAAACTCCGCGCCGCCGTATCCGTAGCATAAGTAAAATCCTGGTCGAAAATCAGCCTATAGACGAAGAACAGCGCCGGCATCTGAACAACTGCCTGCAATGCCGGGCCTGCGAAACGGTTTGCCCCAGCCGCATGGCCTATGGGCAATTGTTCGATCAAGCTAGCGCGCAATTGCAAACTTCGCCGAATCGGCTGGCAAAACTGGCCTTTTGGCTGATCGAAGCCAAGCGCTGGCGGAGCCGGCTAATGCCTTTGCTGGCGGTTTATCTGAAATCGGGGCTGCAAAAACCGGTGCGGCATAGCGGCATATTGAAGATGCTGGGTCTGGCGAATGCCGAAGCCTTGCTCGGCAAACCGGCCTTGCAGTCATTGGCAAGCCGCTATCCGACCATGGTGGCCAGACGCGGTACGGTGGCGCTGTTCACCGGCTGCATCGCCGAGCATTTCGACAGCGAAACCTTGCTGGCGGCGGTCAAACTGCTCAATGCCATCGGTTACGAGGTGCTGGTGCCGCCGCAACAAGGCTGCTGCGGCGCTATCCACCAGCACAATGGCCAATCCGCAGCCGCTTTGATAGCCAACAACATCGAGGTTTTCAATGCGCTGGATGTAGAAGCCGTGCTGCATACCGCCAGCGGTTGCGGGGCGATGCTGAGCGAATATCAAAGCGGCGACGGCGAAGCGGCCGAGCTGTTTGGGCAGCGTTTGCAGGACATCAGCGACTTCTTGCTGAAACAGTGGTCGGACGATCTGCAACTGTTGCCCTCCAGCCTGAAAGTGGCGGTGCACGAACCGTGCAGCCAGCGCAATGTCCTGAAAAACCAGCAGGCGATCTATGCGCTATTGGAAAAAATCCCCGGTTTGAACATCGTGCCTCTGGCCGACAACCACATCTGCTGCGGCGCCGGCGGCAGCTATATGCTTACCCATCCCGACAATGCCGGAAAGTTGCGCGATTTGAAATGGCAGGCGATTGGCGACGTCCAGGCCGATAGGGTGGTCAGCGGCAATTTCGGCTGTGCGGTTTATTTAAACGCCGATGCGGATAAGGTTGAACATCCCTTGCGGATGCTGGCAAGGCAGTTGCGTCCATAAACCGTTGCAATATGACGTGAGGAAGCGAAGGGCTTGCCGCCTACTTCGAGCGCACTAGGTGGCAAATCCGCCAGCCCGAGACAACAGGAGCTGGCGGCGAGGCGGAATTAACGTGATTGACGTTTTCTGTTGAAGCCGATCAGGCCGATAAAGGCGCTACCGAACAGCCAAACCGCAGCGGGTACCGGCACCGCATTGAGTTGTTGGGCTTGCAACACGGTATTACCGCCCAGATCGGCGTCGGTGAAACCGAACACATAGAACATGCTGGGATTGGCGATCGTCACACCGGAAGCCACGACGGTTGCCAAAAAGTCGTTGTCGGTACTGACATACAGCGTGTGCATCAATTGACCGTTCACCGTAGCATCTTCGCCGAAGGCCAGGCCTTCGATTTTGGCCGGAATCTTGTCGGCGCTGATGCCGTTGGCAACCAGAATGGCCTTGACGTCGAGCACCAGGGTTTTATTCAGCGAGGCTGAAGCCGTTGAAAGATCGCCGCTGATACCCGATACTTCGGTGGCATTGCTTAGGTCGATCTTAAACAACTGTTTGTTGACTGCCGCAGTGCCGTCGCCCAGGCCTTTGCCATCCCGTTCATCCAACAAAAACTCGTGGCCGTTCAGGGCGATAATTTCGCTGACGCCGGAACCGGTGGTTAACTTATAGGCGTATTCATGGGTAGTACCGCTGGCGATGTCGATGGTGACGATACGGATGTTCTTATTGGTGTCTTGCAGCAGAGGTGCTTGCATCACACCGACCAGGGTTTTACCGTCCGGGGTAATCGCCAAGCCTTCCATGCCTTTATTGGCTACCCGGCCAGTGGCATTGACTGCTTCGGATGTGGTGGTGGGGCCTTGCACGGCCACGGCAAGATTGGCGGGCAAGTTAAAGGTTTTCATCAACTCGCCGCTGGCGCGGTCGAATTGTCTGACATAAGGACCGTATTCGTCGGAAATAAATACGCTTTTACCGTCGTTCGATACCCGTACGCCTTCTGGATCGAAACGGCCATTGTTTGGGTTGGAGGATGGCTGGCTGGCGTCGAAACCGTCGGAGCGGCCGGTAAAATAATGGGTGTTATTGACTGAGTTTAAGGCCGGTACGCCGCTAGCCAGTGTATGCGTGGCATCGGTTCCCAGCGCGCCTGTGCCGTATGTTAGCGCGGTCGGGCTGGACAACAGAGTGGTGGCGGTCAATGTCGGCGCCAGTTTATAGGCAAGGCCGCTGCCTGAGTTATTGGCGGTCAGCGCCATGTTCAGTGTCTGAAAGCGGGTAATGTAAGAGGTGGTATCTTCGACCAGCGAGTTGTAGGCCGAGGCATTGGGGCCGCGGTCAGGTGTGGCGATGAAGGTATTGCCGCCGGCCCAGGCAATGCCTGAACCCAAGCCGCCGAGGATGTTGCCGGCTACGCCGCTTTCCAGCGCCGCGCTGGTGGCGGAGGAAAGGTCGGAGGCGCCGTCCAGGCCGGCTTGGGCGATCAAGGTCCAACCGGCGTGCGCGGAGGAGGTACCGCTCAACGCGGCGATGACTAGCGGAAGTATCAGTTTGTTATTCATTAGCATTAATCCCAAAATTGAAAAATGGCGAGCAGCGCTGTCCGACGATTTTTCGCTAAAGGCGTGGTCCGCTGATCAGATTAATAATGAAGGGGGAGTGTTAAAACTTGATGACGAGCCGGTGGATTAACGATGCGAAATTCCAGGCTTGAAGAAGGCGATATGCCGGGGCAGGTAGTTTGGATATGTCATAAAAAAAGCCCGCTGTATAACAAACCAGCGGGCCAAGTACTACAGAGCTTACAACTAATACTTAAGTTTATGGTGCCGGTAAAATCCGGTTTTGCGGTCCGGGGGCTACCGAACCGTTCACCGTGAAATAGCTTTCCAGCGCATCCAGATCCAGCGCGCCGCCCAGGCGGTTGGTGCCTTGCGTCAACACATAGTACTGATCGCCGCCGTCGGCCATGAAGTTGTTGACGGTAATACGGTAGCTGGCAGCCGGATCGACGACTACGCCATTGATCTTGATGCTGGCCGGATCGACGTTATCGCAAGGCGTGCCTTTTTCCTGCCATTCGTAGCTGAAGCCATCGGAAACCTGCATGATGCGGTTGAAAGCTTGTCCGCCGGCCGGCGCGCCGGCCGGATAGCCCACGGTACAGCCAGTGAACTGCTGTTCCAGCAAGGTGTGGATTTGCGCGCCGGTCAAGGTCAAAGTCACCAAGGTATTGCCGAATGGTTGCACGGTAAAGGCTTCCGCGTAAGTGACCTTGCCGTCGCCCTCTAAGGCGGCACTGGACGGAAAGGTCAAATCGGCGCGGATGCCGCCGGGGTTCATGAAGGAAGCGACCGCTTCGCCGAAGCCGGGATTGCTGGTAGCCAACAATTGGGCGTCGGCAATCACATCGCCCAAGGCGGATTCGCCGGCCGCAGTGGCGGTTCTGGTAATCGCCGAACTGATGGTGCCGATCACCCGGTTGGCAACGGGTGTGGCGATGGCCTTGTAATTGTCGACGATGGTTTTAATCGCGGCATTGGGCGTGACGGCGGCATTGGTGCGATCGACCACGACATTTTGGGCGCTGACGCTGCTGACTTCGCCGTTGACGGTGTTGATGGCGACATCAATGTCGGTCAACACCCGACCTTGCGAGTTGGCGCTGGTCACTGAAATCAAGCGGCCAGCCTTGTTGGCGATCTGGCAATTGTAGGCTTGATGGGTATGGCCTGAGATCACTAGATCCACCTCATCGTCCAATTGATTGACGATGGCTTTGATCGGCGAACCATTCAGTCCGTTGTCGCAATTGTTGATGGTCGAGGCGCTTTGTGTGACCGGTATCGTGCCGCCTTGATGAATCATAACCACCACGGCTTCCACGCCGCGGGCGCGCAACTTGGGAATCAAGGCATTCACGGTCGCCGCTTCATCCTTGAACTCCAGGCCCGCCACGCCGGTGGGCGTGACGATGGTTGGCGTTTCCTTCAAGGTCATGCCGATAAAACCTACCCGTACGCCGCCAATCACTTTGATGGCGTATTGCGGGAACAAGGTTTTGCCGGTAGCGGTTTCGACGACATTGGCGGCCAGGAATTTGAAATCCGCGCCTTCAAACGGGACGGGTGTGCCGACGGATGCGCCTTGGCAAGAGTTTGGATCGGTCGGGTGGCAACCACCGTTTTGCATGCGCTTCAATTCGGTTTTGCCCTCGTCGAATTCATGATTACCCACCGCGTTGAATTCCAAACCCAAACGGTTCATGGTTTCGATGGTGGGTTCGTCATGAAACAGCGCGGAAACCAGAGGCGTGGCGCCGATGATGTCGCCGGCCGAAACCACCACGGTGCTGGGACTTTGGGCTTTCAAACTTTCAACATAGCCGGCCAGCCAATCGACACCACCGACCGGGATATTGGTAGATGAGGCGCTGGTGGGCGTTTGCCGGAAGGTGCCCGGCGATTCCAGTTGGCCGTGAAAGTCGTTGAAGGCGACGATTTTGATGGTGGTGGTTGCCGCATGGGCGCAGCCCAGCGTGCCGATACCCAGGGCGACGGCCATCGCAAGTTTGTTCAATTTCATTGCTTGTTTCCTTATATGTTGGATTTGCGGCGGCGGGATACCAAGCCCAGTAGGCTTGCACCGGCGATGTATAGCCAGGCCGCGGCGGGAAGTGGCACCTGCGATAATGAAATCAATCTGACGGCACCGACAGTGGCGTTAATCGGATTGCCTAAATCATCCAGCGCCGATTCGGCTAAAACACCTGTGATGCTGTGATTTCCAGCAGATAACAAAAAAATGCCATGGCTGTAATTGTTATCTTGAAATGCTTGATCAAAATCCAAACCCAGGCTGCTGGGATAGCTATTGACAGCACGAGTCATATTGATAATGGTCACTTCTGCCGGCGTTTCTTGGCCTATTAACAAACCGTTGTCGAAAACGTTGAATCTATCGCCGGCATAGCCGCCGTCTACTACTTCCAAAATCGTTGTTTTAATTAAGGTAAAGTCAAAGCTTAATGCATCATTGTTGAGGTCTATCCATTCCAGACCGCCTGAATTAGACACGGAACTGTCGACATCGAACGCGTTCCATTGGCCGTCGGCGTTAAGAGTGACAGCCGAGGCTTGGCCGGATAGCGCCGACAGCAAAACGGCGGAGAGAAAAGTGATTTTTTTAAGCATCAGAAAGACTCCGAAAAGTTATGAGTGTGATTTAGTTGTAGATCAAGTCGTTGCTAGGTTCAGCGTTTGCGAACCGCCCCTAAACTCATTGCCAGACCGCTGACGAAAAGCAGCACGCCGGACGGCAAGGGCACGGCGGCAATATCGAAGCTGCGGACCGCGCCGATAGCTAGTTGCCCCTGATTCCAGAAAATCAAACCTTGGTTGAGATCCGCTAAGTCCGAAGCAATGGTCAACGACACATTGCCGGCAGCCAGCGCCTGAAAATGCAGGGTCGCCAAGCCGAAGGCCTGTGCCACGGATGAATCGTTGGCTATACCGGGGAAGGCGGAACCGGCCGCATCCAGACCGAGTAAAACGGAATCGTCGGAAAACAGCGGATTGACCGTGCTGCCGGTCAATTGCAGCAGAGCGGTATTCGAACTGATTGCATTCAAGCCGAACGCCAATAGTTCATCGTTTGCATCGCCCGCGAACAGGTCGTGAACCACCAAGTCGACATCGAAAGAATCGCCGACCTGGATTTGAGTGATTGTTGTATCCAGGCTAAAAGTAGTCGCTGCCTGGGCGGGAATGGCGGCGAACAGGCCGGCGCTTGCCAGCAATAATGATTGAAGCAGGTTTTTCATGTTTTTCGTCCATTGAGTATTGATTGAGTCCACCGGAAAGCACGGAGGCTCTCCGGTGGCTTACGCTTAATTGGCGGCGGCCAAATAGCCGTTGTAGTAGCCGTACCAGGTCCGGTAATCGGCATAGCTTACGCAGCCGGTTTTGTCGTAATCGGCCTCGCGGTTGAAGCCGGGCTTGCCGCTGCATTTGCCGATTTGCGCCTTGATGAGGCCGGCGTCGGTGGCGTCGACGTCGCCGTCGTTATCCAGATCGCCCGGCACGAACAGCTTGATCAGCAAGGGATCGTGGTCCGAGGAACGATAGGCGTCCGCCGCGTAAAAACTGCCGACTTGGCCGGCGGTCTTGAACTCGGTGTTGTAATCCAGCGCCCGAGGCTCGTCGGCGTTGATGTGCCATTCGGCGATGCCCTTGACTTGGCTGGCCAGCGTGGCGTTGGCCAGCGCATGATCCAGATAGCCGGCCGCGCCGTCGAACACGTAGCTGTAGGCCGCCTGATTGCCGACCAAGGATTCCAGCAGATTGTGATAGCCGCCGTTTTTCAATGCGGTGATCGGGTCTTCCTGGGCATAGCTGTTCAGGTCGCCGATGATCAAGGTGTTAGCCGCGCCGCCGTGAGTCGGATCGGCCGATAACCAAGTTGCCAGAGCCTGAGCGGCATTGGTACGGGTCAGATTGCAATTGCCCTGGCCGTCGCCGGTGTCCGGATCGTTAACATCGTCGCAGGCCGAACCCTTGGATTTAAGATGGTTGACGGCCACGGTCAGCAGCTTGTTGGAAGCCTTGTCCAGAAAGGTTTGCGCCAGGGTTGGACGATTTTTGGTATCGATAAACTGCGGGTTTACCGATGAGTCAAGAATCGCCACCGGACCGGCCGGTGTAACCTTGGCCGGTTTGTAGATAATGCCGACGGCGATTTGATCGGTACCTACCTGAGCCAAGCCCGGATTGATGTAGGCATAACTGCCGGCGCCGGCCAGTTGGTTAAGCCCGTTAACCAGATCGGCGATGGCGCTGCTGCTGCCGTAACCGTCGTTCTCGATCTCCATCAAACCGACCACATCGGCATCGAGGGCATGGATGGCTGGAATGATTTTGTCGCGTTGGCGGTTGAATTCGGCCAGCGTGTTGGCACCGCGTGCGGTCGGAAAGCCGCCGCCCAGGCCGTTGCCGTTGAAGTAGTTCAGCACATTGAAAGCAGCGATCTTCAGCGAACCCATGCTACTCAAGCCCGGTGCCGCGATGCGGCCGTTATCGGCGACGAAAGCCAGGGGCTGAGTCGGTTGCAGACGGTAAACCCCAAAATCGTAAGCCAGCACGCCGGTGGCGCCGGCCACCGTATAACCGCTACGCAAGGTGTCGGCGGCGCTCAGGCCGGCCGGTTGCGGGTAAATCACGGGGTCCGGATTTTGCGTGTTGGAGCCGTCGTCGACCAGCAACTGGTTCGACAGATTTTGCGCTGCAACATCGATGGCTGCCTGACCGGGCGCGGCGATTTGGGTCGGCGTCAGCAAACGGCCGCCGGACGACAGCAGCAATTCGCCGTAGCGGGCCAGATTGTAGTTTTCGGTGACCGTCAGGGATTGCGGCAGCTGGATCAGCATGCCTTCCCAATGCTCCGGATCGTTGCCGGCGTTGTCGAACGGCAGGTTAACGCTGGCGGCCGCCGGCAGCGGATTGCCGGAGGAGCAGACATCGACCGAAGTGACATTTTCCAGGCGGGTCATGTTGTAGGTTTCGGTGACGGTTCCGACGATATGCACCCTGTCGCCGGCATTGACCGGCACACTGGAGGCGACGAACAGGCCTTCCGAAGTGGCGGGATTGGCGTCGGTTTCGTTGTTGGCTTGCTGTACAAAAAATCCGTTCAGGTTGGCGCTACCTTGAAAATCGGCGCTGACTACCGCTTCGACATGCTGAACAGTGCCGCTCAACGGGCTGACGCCGCCGCTGCCTTGGATGGCGCCGATCAAGGTTGCGGTGTGGCCGCATTGAGAAACTGGCGGCGTGCTGGTGCCATTAAAGCTTTGGCCACTGTTGACGGCGGCGAATGTGTTGGCCGAGGCTGTATTCCAGGTGAAATCTTCGTAACTGCTGCCGCTGCCTTTGAGTTGCAGCGAGTGTCCGACCGGCGTCGCATTGGTTTCGGCAACACCGATATCGACGCTGATCATGCCATTGGCAGGGCCGCCGACGGCTGTAAATGGCGAAGGCTCATAACTTAAGAATTGCACCACCGTACTGCCGTTGACCAACGCGATACCGTCCGGCGAGCCGTTTTGGATGCCATCAGTCGGATAGCTGAAACTCAGCGTGCCGAAACCGTTGCCGGACTGATCGGCGATCACGCCACTCAGGGCTTTGGTGCTATAGACGGCGCCACCGTTGCCGTTATACAGCACGATGGACCAGCCGCTGAGGTCGGTACCGGCTGGGCCGGCGATCTCTATGGCCTCGCCACTGTCTGTGCCGACATTGTCATAATGAATTTCGTTGATAAACACCGGGGAGGCTGCCTGAGCGGTGCCGAAAAAACCGATGGCGGTCACTACCGCCAATAGCGGGTAGCGGCTCAAATTATTTGCGATCATGGTCGGATTGTCTCTCTGCATCAATATCGGTAATCAGGCGCAAGGCCTGGCCTGACTCGCAGAAAAAACCTCGCAAACGACCGAGTTGATCGGATCAAGCGATACCTGAAATTCCAGTGCTCTTAAAATCTGCAAGCCCGGTCACATTTTCAGGGATAAAAATTGGACGGGGGTTAAGATACGGTGACGGTTTGCGGAAAATTCGGTGAAATGTAATACGAGGGTGGCTCGCCGTATTGGAGAAGGCCGGTTTGTTTCTTACAGGCCAAGGCGCACGCCCACCGTGCCGATATAGTTATCAAAGTAGGCATGGCCGAGCAAGGTTTCGAAATTGGCAAAGGCTTGCCAGCCATTCGGCAGCACGGCGACCAGGCCGGTTCCCAAATGGAAGAAATCGCGATCGGGTTTATCGGTTTGAAAGCCGAACGTGGTGGGAATGGGCCGGTTGTCCTGGGCAAACTGCACAAAAATCGAGCGTTGGCCGTTGTCGTATTCATGTGTCCAATCGCCGCTAATTTGCGGTACCAGCACGCCCCATGAGGTGTTGATGGCGAACGATGCCTGGGCGCCGATGCTGGATTGCACGGAGGTCAGCTTATCTTCTTGAAACCGCAGCTCAAGGCCTGAGTGACCCTGCTCGGTATAACCATCCATGCCGACGTGGCGGTAGCGTACCGTGGCGCGAGGGCCTATCGTGAAACCGCCGATGGAGTAGTCGTAACCGCTGGAGAGATTGCCTTCGTATTGATCGGCGCCGGGGCTGCCGGTGATGGCTCCGCCAAATTGGGTGTTGTCCTCTCTGGCGTAATTGCGTTGATTGCTATTGGAACCATCCTTGCGGGCATACTGGAAAGATAAGTCGGCAAAAAATCCTTTCCAAGGGAAGAGTGAGGCAAAAACGGTAGGGCCGTAAGAGTCTGTCTCGAATCCGCCACCGCTTAGCTGATCGCCGCGCCAATGCGAGTAGTTAAACGCCAATCCGGTGACCAGCCAATCGGTGACCATCATGTCGGCTCCCAAGGTGAAACCTTTCTGATTGGAATTGTAGCCCTGTTCGAAAGCCGTTTGGCGGCGGTCCAGTTCTTTATAGTCGGCGTTAAAGAACAGATTGATATTCGAGGCAAGCGCCAGTTCGGCGTCATCTCCTGCACCGCTGCCGAGCGGAGTTCCTTTTTCCCCATCTTTGTTAGCCTGTTGCCTACGTTTTTTCACGAACTGATCGGCTTGGCCGAGCGATGACAGGGCCGCGCCGGAAAAAGCCGCCTGGTTACCCACTCCTCCGCCGGGAGCGACTTTTACTTCGCAAAGGGTTGCGAGTTGCGGACCGAAGTTCAGCGGTTGTAAGGTAAAAGGATCGCGAGAAGAATTTCCCACCAATCGTGAACAAAAATCGTTATTTGAGCCTTGCGCCAAAAGGTTTTGCATCTGCTGCTCCAGAGTTTGTGCCTGGAGTGATGCCGATCCGGCCGCGACGATAAATGCCGCCAGTACTGATTTATGTCTGTGCAGGAAGCTGATTTGCTGCCCGTCTGATTTAAAAATTGAATAATATTTCAGGGTGCATGCAATGCGGTCGGTGCCTATCGGGCATGGTGTTATTTTCATTTATTTCTGCCTATAGCAACTATTTCAACTAAAGTCCTTTCGACTAAAAGCATAAAAACGGGTTATATCATCAGCCTGGTTTTCAAGGCGTAGGTGGACAACTGATGCCAAAATCGATCTGAATCACGGCGTCGTTGAAATCGGCAGGGAGACCGTTAAATAACGGTAAATCCTCCCAGAATTGTTTGCCGTTCTGACTGGCGTCAAATGGGTTTCCCGCTAAGTCTGTGACGTGAACCCGTCCGTCGGGATTCTTGGATGGCTCGCTAAAAAAGGCGTAGGAGTCTTGGCCAAGCAAGCAGTTGCCCGCACTATTTTTTAAACAATAGACCATGGCGTTGCCCTGTTGCACCGTCCCGACCGTCAAATCCGCTTCGACATAGGGATCAAGGTTGCTGATGCCCGAAATCGCGTTCAAACCGGCGCCATTGGGAATCAGGAAATAGCCAATGTTATCTTTGTCGGTCTTGGTTAAGTACAGTGTTTTCATAAGGTTGAATGATTCAACCTGTCCGCTGCCTGTCGTCTGAATATTGTGGACGATACGGGCTTTGTTGTTGGCTTTGTTGTAAACGCCGTACAGATTCTTGTAGCCGGCTTCGCCGCTGACCAAGTTGATGCGGGCCTTGCTGCTGACGGCCTTGAATAGGTCGAGGAACGGCTTGCCTTGCACTTGTGTGCTACTACTGCATTGTATTAGTTGATCTCGGATTGCGCTTGCGGTCGTGGCGGCGCCCATCTCTGCCCACAGCACGGCTGCGGCGCCGGCGACCTGGGGCGCGGAAAACGAGGTGCCTGTCCGCCTGCTATAGCCAGTATTACTATTGCTGGTGGCCGTATAGATGCAGGTGCCGGGCGCGTATAAATCCACGGCAGGGCCGTAATTGCTGGGGTAGGTTCCTCCGCATGACGAACCCGGCCAGGTATCGCCGGTGGTATGCAAGATGTTCGTGGCAAGTCCTTGCGGGTAAGAGCCGACCGCTGAGGGTGCATTTACGCTTGAGTTGCCGACACACAGGACCAGGTTGTCCCAGGAGCATGGAAAGCGGCTGCCGGAATTTACTGCATTAGGGATCGTCAATCCGTCATTACCGGCTGCCGCCACCACCAGTTTGCCTTTTGTCGCGGCAGTGGTCAGTGCATTTTTTAGCGCCAAAGGCTCCGGTACGCCGGTATAGGGACTGAATTGATTCCAGCTCAGGTTGATGACCTTTACTTCTGCTTTGTTAGCCGCCGTGGTAATGCCCGCGGAGCCGTTGGCAATGTCGATTTGAGTGCTTCCTGAAGCGACACCCTTAATAGAGTAGATCTGCGCACCGTGGGCAATGCCGCTAATACTGCCTTGTCCGGTGCCACTGTGTTTCGCCGCGATTACCGCTGCCACCCCGGTACCGTGCCCCGGTCCGGGGCCGCCGTTTTCAATGTATTGGTCGCCCAATTCGCTGTCCGCGGTGAGTTGGCCGGTAAGATCCTGATGGCTGCCGAGTACGCCGGTATCGACGATAGCAACCTGCAGCGATGAGCCATTTGCGTATTTGCCGGGTTGGGGCGTGGTCACCGCATCCCAGGCCTTATCGGCATGGATACGAGGTGCGCCCCATTGCTGGGTGCCGCCGTCGTCGGGGGTGCCGGCCAAGGAAATTACCAGATTAGGCTCGGCGTAGCGAACCTCATCGTAGGTTTTAAACTGGTTTATGGCGGCGCCTATTAGGGCGATCCGCTCCGCTTCGGATAAATTGGCATTTACTAACAATTTAACCTGGAATAAACCAATTTCAGGTATTTGGCCAGTCACGCTGCCCACCTGACCTGTGACCAGTTGCGTGGCTTGTGCGACGATCTGCTCAATCCTGTCCTGACTCGTGGCGGGAAGAAAGCTGACCAAAATATTTTCGGCTACTAACTGGACGCCATTACCCGGAGCTGCAAGGATTTCGGAGGCCGTAACATCCGTTCCGCCCGGAAAGCGCGAGACTTGCAGGGGGGTCGATGTTGAAACAATCGTGTTGCCGCCTTGTTGTGCGGTTGCTCGATACAGTAGTTGGCCTTCGGCTTTGCCGCTTAGCTGCAATTGGCGAGAATAAATGCCGTCGCCGGCAAAGCTGTCAGGGCCTTGGCCGTTGTCTAGCAAATTGCCTATTGTTTTCCAGCTCGAGTCCTGAGGATCGGCGCTACAGGCGCCGGGCGCCGATTGGCATTCCTGGAGATTAAGCGTAGCGGGTGGATTACTCACGCCGTCTGCCTGGGCCTGGAAGATGACCTGCGAGGCTGCGGCTATCGGTATGCTGCCTGGTTGTAGGGTCGGTGCATGAATCCCCAAGGTTGCGTTGGCCGGCAATATATTCACGGCCAAGGTCGAGCTTGCCGTCTCGCCGGTTTCGGAGAAGGTCGCGCGGGAAGTGACCGTATAGTGGCCGGGCTTAAGGGCATTGATGGCAATAGGCAGTTCTTTGATGCGTGGACGGTTTTCCTGTCCAACTGGCCTGGCCTCGAAATTTACGGTTTGGATACCATTAGGCTGCAACTCGATCCCGCCATCATTCGGCTCGATGCTTTGTTGAAACGATACCTGATAGGGCAAGGTATCTTGCCTGAACAAATCGACGAAAAACGAAACCGAGTTTGTCGTACCCTCCTTGATATCTTGCGTCGAAACACCTTGGCGGAGACTGATGGCGGGAGCGGCGATTACGTCTACCGTAACTGTATCCGTGAGCAGCGGCTTGGTTGTGACCGTGGAGGCTGTCAGGTTACCGGCCCCTTCCAAGGTGAATGGTGGGAAGGTGATCCGGGCTACGCCAGTTTCATCGGTGGACGCGGATTGTTTCGGGATATTGCCCAAACCCGACAAGTCAAACGAAATAGGCGCACTGGGGATAGGCAGGCCCAAGCCGGTAAGTGTTGCTTCCGCCGCCAGTGCATTACCCAGTCTCTGGGTATCGGGAACGGGCTTAAGTTCTAGCGTATCTGCACAGGTGTCAATACGGGCAGATAAACGTTGACCCGGTTTGGCCACGGCCTTGCGAAGTTCAAGACGGTTGATGCCTTGATTTAAAATGACTATTGATTCGCTGGCATTCATGCCTTTGCTGATGGTTTCGACCTCTTTGCCGTTGACGGCGACTTTGGCAATGACAATCCGCTCGCCGATGGGGGCGCCGAGCCGGGCACCGTTGACTAAGCGCAGGAAGGCCTTGCCAGCGTTTGGAACATTGAAGTCGATGCTCTCGACTTGACGTTTTCCTGCATTGCCCTCAAAGATTTTGACAGGCAAAACATTTCCGGTAGGACCGCAGGCTTGACGCACCGGAATGGAAAATGGCGAAGAAAGGAGCGTGTGCGGCGAATGTTTTGTTCGGGCCGCGACACGGAACTGCAGTTCGCCGGATACCTCGTTGCGGAATGTAACCGTGGCCGTGAAAGCTTGGCCGGTAGCGGCGGGATAGCCATGCTTGCCATCGCAGTGCTTATCCTTTCCTTTTTTATCGGTGCACTTGCTATCGGCATAAAGCTCGGCAATAGGCATAAATCCGCTATTGCCGTTAGGCAGAAACCGCTGTTGTTCGAGTACGAGTTTGTCGGCTGGAAAAATCAGCGAGGGATCGGCAAGGGTCACCGTGAATTTGATCCGGTTATGCTCTCCCGCGGTAATAAAGACTGGGTCAAAGCGGATGTTTTCAATGGGCAAACTGGCGGGCGACTTAGGATGTCCCGTGGCCCAGCTTAGGCTTCCCAGCATTGAGAACAGTGCAAACAGTGCGAATGCCGTAATGGATCGACTATGGCGGATAAACATTTTTTGGGTCCCCTGTAAACATTTCCCGCGATTGGGGTTATCCAAAGAGGGAAGCTTTAATGGTTGCTACTATCCATAAAAAATCATTTTGCATGCTAACCCGACTATATATAGGAAACAAGTCATTCCTTGCAATAATAAAAGCAGTCGGCACCGCGTTCAAAAGTCATGCCGCGATACTCGGCGCAATGCCGCTTGTCGTGGATCAATCGCCATCGCAGTAGCGGCTTCGTTATAAATCCTACAAATCCGCCGCTCTCGCAAACCAGCAATTGTCGGCTTTGCGACATTGTCGGGTGGCATTGCCGCCAAACCGGTTGTTTTCCGAACGGATTCCAAAAGTCAAAAAGCAGCAATAGCCTTATCAACCATGGCCTGCGTATGGTTTTAAACGTACTGGCAAGTGTTTTGCTTGATAGCTGTTAAACACTTTCATTCATTACGTTTAATAGGGGATTAGAGCCGATGCTACTTGAAAAATACGACAGCCAAGCGCTTTTGTGGATTACCACTTTGGTGGGCAAAACCAGTACCGCCGGCGTTTCGGCGTTTCGCGGAGATTTGGTCATCATTGAAGGTGCGTTGCGCGAAGGTTCGACCAATATTCGGGATCGAAAAACTCCGGAGCTGACGATCAATCAAGCCGCGGTGCTGGCCGACAGCGACAAGATTCTGTTTGTTAACGGCTTGTTGTTTAAGCTGGAACATCTGCCGCTCTTCGTCGAAAAATACAAAGAGGCGTTGAGTCCTGAAACCGTGGCGCTGTTCTATGTGGAGAACATCGCCACCCCGATGCAGATCGTCCTGGAAGGCGTTACCTTCAATCTGCTGCCGTACAAGGAAGGCATGATTTGGAACGAGACCCTGGAACTGTTGTACATCGAAAAAGCCGATCTTAAGGGCCAATCCGGTGAAGACAAGGTCGTTACCATGTACGAAGCCGCCAAAGGCTATAAAAGTAAAGTTGAACCCATCAGCCTGGAAACAGCGCTAACTCAAACCATAGAAGTCAAGAAAGACGCCGCCGTTGGGCCGGTGTAGCGGCGAGTGGTCTGTCTTATCGGGGTGAAATCGCATGAAAAAATTTAAAACCATCTCCGTTGCCGATTCCGAACAGCTGATTGCCGAACAACAACCGATGATCCTGGATTGCCGCGATCTCAAGGATTATCGGGCCGGGCATATCGACAATGCCATGCATGTTCACGAGCAGTTGCGCGATTCGCTGCTCACAAAAGGCGATAAGCACAAGCCGCTGCTGATTTATTGCTATTACGGCCATGCCAGCGAGCATCTGGCGGAGATGTTCGGCGATTTCGGTTTCCAGCAGGTTTACAGTCTGGCCGGCGGTTTCGCCGGCTGGAAAGAACATCACACAGCATAAAGGTAGCGCTATGCAGCAATTATCAAGAGATCTGGCTTTGCGTATCGCGCTGGCCACCCGCGTACTCCCTGGCGTCGACGTACCGAAGTTGATCGGCATACTGCACGAAAAAGTCGGATCGCCCTTGGACGACGAAAAACTCAAAGCCATCACCGTCACCAATCTGAAAACCGGTATCGGTAGCCTGGATGGCGAGGAAGATGGCGAAGACATCGGCATCGGCCTGGAAAACATCAAGTTGGCGGTGCGCTATTTGTGGGGCGAGGAGGAAGGCGACGAAGGTCTGCCGGAGATCATGCCCTATAAAGAGGGCGAGATGCCTGAGTCGATCCGCGTCGCCATCGCCTCCAACAGCGGCGCCTCGCTTAACGGCCATTTCGGCTCCTGCATCCGCTTTCTGGTCTATCAATTGAGCCGAGACGACATGCGGCTGGTCGACATCCGCTCCACGGTCGAAGCCGACAGCGCCGATGATCGCAACCTGTTCCGCGCCAACCTGATCAAGGACTGCCATGTGCTGTTCGTGCAGTCGATCGGCGGTCCGGCGGCGGCAAAGGTGATACGTGCCGATATTTATCCGATCAAGGTGCCGGATGTTATCGAAGCCACCGATCAGCTACGCGAATTTCAAAAAGTATTCGACGCGCCGCCGCCGTGGATGGCCAAGGTACTGGGCAAGACTGCCGAGGAGCGCAAGCGCTTTTCTCATCAGGAATAAGGTTGCTGTTGAGTGAGTAGATAGAGGGAAGTCGAAAACTTCTCACCATTTCCTATTCTACTTTTCAAAGCAGGTAGATATATTTCTTGGTCTTATTAATAGGTTAGCAATAACCGGATCTACAACTTGCCGTTTCCAAGGCTGGGATGGTCTTGGAAACTCTGGCAAAAGCTGACGAAGTCTTTTGCGGGCATAGGCTTGGCAAGCAGATAACCTTGCAGCAGATGACAGCCCTCTTTTTTCAGAAAAGCCGCGTGTTCGGCGGTTTCCACGCCTTCCGCGATGACTTCCAGGCCCAGGCCGCCCGCCATGGCAATGATGGCGCGAATAATGGTGGCATCGCTGGGATCGACAATGCAGTCGCGCACAAAGGATTGATCGATCTTTAGCACGTCCAGCGGAAACTGTTTTAAATAACTGAGACTGGAATAACCGGTGCCGAAATCGTCCAAGGCGAAGCGTACCCCGGCTTTCCTCAGTGCCGCGAACGAGCGTTGGATTTCCTCAGTGGGTCGAAGCAGGCAGCTCTCCGTCAGTTCCAGCTCCAAAACGTCCGGTGTGTCGGGCATGAGTCGGGAAAGTATCTCCAGCGTGTGCCGGGCAAAATCGGGATGCCAGAATTGCGGCGGCGCCACGTTGACGCCGACGTGGAAGTTAGTCTCGACTATGCCCATCCGCCGCCAGTCGGCCAGGGCTGTCAGTGCGGTTTCCAGCACCCATTCGCCGATGGGTAGGATCAGGCCGGTTTCTTCCGCCAAAGGAATGAATTCAACCGGCGGTATCCAATTATCCTTGAAGTGCCAGCGCAGCAAAGCCTCGGCACCGACCAACCGGCCTGAGCGGCAATCGTATTTCGGCTGGAAATTCAGACTCAGTTCGTTCTGTTCCAGGGCGCGTTTCAGACCGGTTTCCAGGGTCAAGCGGCGGACGCCGCGCTGCTGCAAGGCGGCCTCGTAAAAACGGTAGGTATTGCGGCCTTTCATTTTGGCTTCGTACATCGCGCAATCGGCATTGCGGATCAGCGCTTCGCTGTCTTCCGCGTCGTGAGGACTGAGGGCGATGCCGATGCTGAAACTGGTGCTGATATCATGGCCGTTGATTGCAAACGGTTGGCTGAGTGCCTGGCCGATTTGTTCGGCCACTCGGCTGGCGGCGCGCCGGGCCTGTTCCTGGTCGCTGTTCAAGTCGTTAAGTATGATGACGAATTCGTCTCCGCCCATCCGCGCCACCGTGTCACAGGCCCTGACCTGATGGCGCAAACGTTGCGCGACTTCTTGTAATAGTTGATCGCCGAAGGTGTGGCCCAAGGTGTCGTTGACATACTTGAAGCGGTCCAGATCCAGGAACAACAATGCCGCTGTATGATGTCGGCCCCCTGTTTGCGTCAGAGTCAGACTGAGGTGATCCTTGAGCAGCGTGCGGTTGGCCAAGCCGGTGAGTTCGTCGTAATAAGCTTGGCGCTCCAGGATGGTTTGATAGCTTTTCACTTCTGCCCGGTAGTCGGTTAACCAGGTTGTCATCAGGTTAAACGCTTGCCCCAGCTCCTGTAGCTCCGGTCCGCCGCTACGCAAGGATATCGGCTCGACTTGGCCTTCGATGACGCCATGTGCGGTTCGCGCCAAACGTTTTAGCGGCAAGGTGATGCGCGCGGTCAGCGCCAGCGATACGCCAAGGCCGACAAGCAGGATGGCTAGTACCACCAATAAGCCGAGCAGGAACGAATGCCGGACGATTTCCTCGAAATATGCCAAGCTCATTGCCAAGCGTACCTGGCCTATTGCGTTAGGGGCTTTCTGATCATCCAGAAACAGGGCGTCTTCATTTTGAAATCCGCCGCTGTTGATGGGCTGCAGGATTTCCTCAAAGCCTTGCCGGTCTGCGTCGGTCCACCATTGCCAAAGCGTGAGAGGGTTATGGGATTGCTGAGATGGGTTGAGCGGTTGAGGTGGGGCGCCGGTCGTCATTAGTGCCAATTGCCGGCCATCCTCGTCAAGGATCTCAACATAAGCCAGACCGGGCACCTTTTTCAAACGCGCGAGCTGTTGTTCCAGTGCGCCGCTTTGGCGGGTATAGACCGCGTATTCGCTGGTTTCGGCCAGCAAGGTGGCAAGCGCCAAGCCATGTTCATAGCGCGCTTCGAACTGACGCGCCAGCTGTACGTAGGTGACGATGAAGCCTACGCTCAAGGCAGTTACCAGCACCAGGGCGGCATTGAGCAAATTGAAGCGGGTAGCCATCGGCAGCGACTTGAGGGCTTTCAACGGAACACCTCGGCCATTGCCGGCAACCACTGGTCGGACACTTGCAGCTTCATGTGCTCGACGGTTTTGATATTGAGTACCGGCCGTACTTTGCGCGGTTCCTGAGGCTGTAACGAGGCTGGAGATTCGCCTTTTTGCAGGATTGCCGACGCCAGTTCCGCGACTTGCGCACCCAGATCGCTATAGTCCCAATCCAAGGCATAGATGGCGCCGGCCTTGACCCATTGTGCCGACAAGCCGATCAGCGGCGTGCGATTGCGGAAAGAATACAGCAACAACTCGCGCACTGCGGTTGGGTTAAATGCCGCCGCGCCTTCTACAGCCCACAGGGCATCCAGTTGAGACGGCAGATTTTGCGTCAGCGAGGGGAGATCTTCGGGATTGGTTGCCGGTGCGGCCGTCAATGTCATGTTTTCGGCGCGGGCTTGTTGCTGCAGGGCCTGGAACAAAGCGGAGCCGTGCTGAGGATCATAAATCACGCCTATCCTTTGGGCTTCCGGCAACAGCCGCCGCAGCCACGTCCACTGCAAACTGGCTGGAAAATTTAAGCCAATCCCGGTGGCATTAGGGTTTTGCCGCAATTCGGCGGTATCCAGTACCAGTCCTGCGACCAAAGGGATGCGCCGTTCCAGTGCCAATGCCGCGCGGGTGGCGGGGGTGCCTAGGGTCAGGATCAATTTGGGTGCTTGATCTTGCAGTTGTTGCGGTAAGGCCTGTACTTCCGCAGTGCCATGCAGGGTGACGATTTCATAATCGGCATCGACCCCGAATCCGGCAAGGCTGGACTTGAATCCCTCGAGCGTTTGCCGGTAAGGTAGGCTGTCGTGGCTTTGCAGCACAAGAATATTCGTTGCGCCGCAAGCCAAATTCGAGAATCCCAGCCAGATCAGCAGCCACCCGAACAGATTCCGAAAAAAAACGGACCAAGGGCGGCGGATGCGGTTGCTTGTCCTGCGCTTATTCAATCTGCCACTCTTCTTTCAAGCGATCGACTCATGACGGCTGATTTGTTCATCAGAATTCGAGACTCGTACGCAAGCGAAAATTACGCCCATCCTGCGCGACTGAGTCCAGTCCGGGATTGCCGGTGGGATCGATGTAGCGCTCGTTGAACAGGTTATACACCCCGCCGCTGAATTCCACGCCCGGCAGCCAGTGCCGGGAAAACAGGGTCAAGTTGCTGACCGTGTAATCGCGGGCTAAAGCGCCGCCGACCGTGGCGCGGCGACTGACGTATTGTACTTCCAGTCCGGCGAACAGTTTCTCCGGCCAGAGCGGTGCGCTCAGATTGAGTTTGAGCATATGGCTGGGCGCGTTTCGGCTGTCGGCGCCTCCGGTGCGGCTTTGCTGGTAGGTGTAACTGACTCGCCCCTCGATTTCCTCGAAACGGGCTTGAAGTTGCGTTTCCAGGCCATGTGCCGTGGCATTGCCGATGTTGCGGAACTGGGTGATGCCGCCAGCTACGGTGGTGTCGATGATTTGTTTCAAGCGGTTGTGGAAAGGGCTGACTCGCAGGTCGAAATGCTCGTCCAGGCGTTGTTCCAAAACAAATTCATAAGTCTCGATTTCTTCAGGTTTCAATCCGGAGTTGCCTATCCATGAACCCTCACAACACATATAGAAACTTTCGAAGGCGTTGGGGGCGCGGAAGGCGGTACCGTAGAGCCATTTCAGGGTAGTGTCGGCCAGCGGCTGGTAAATCAGGCCCAAGCGTGGATTGAAGGTGCCTCCGAAGTTGTCGTATTGGTCGTAGCGGCCGCCGGCATGCAGGCTCAGATTGTCGAGCAGGGTCCACTCGTCTTGCAGGTAAACGCTATAGATACTGCTGTTCAAGCGATTGTCGGCGTAAACGGCGTAAGGCTGTTGATCGATATTGGCCATGCGCTGTAAAAAATTGCGCCGGTATTCGCTACCCAGCGTCAGGCGATGGCTCTCGAAAAAAGTATGGCTTAACAGCGCCTCGCCGCCAAACCATTGGCCCAACCATTTGTCTCGATTGAGGATGCGTTGGTTGCCGGATCGGTAAGGCAGCACGTCGTCGAATTCGTAACTGTCCCAAAACAGCCGGCCAGTCAGTTCCCAATCGCCGGCGAACTTGTGCCGGTAATTGGCGTCGGCATAGGCGCGGCGGTCGCGATAATTGACATCGGCATCGTTGATGCCGCCGCCCGACATTCTGATCGGCAAGGATTTTTTACGTCCCATCCAGCTGCCGCTCAGGGTCAAATCGCCCCAAGCCAGCTTACCGAATAAGCGCTCCACGTCTTCGCCATCATGATTGAAGGACGTGCCCCGGCCAGGGAAGACCAGGCTGTCGTGACCGTCGCTGTGATAAGTACTGGCCGACAACAGGGTTTCCAAGCCATTGGAAAATTTTTGGCCATGGCTAATCTGGCCCTGATGACTGTCGTAACTGGAAAATTCGCCGGCCATGCGCGTGCCTTGCAAATCGCGGCCGCGCTGGGTGATCACATTGACCACCGCAAATAGGGCGCTGCTGCCGTATAACGACGAAGCCGGGCCTCGCACCACTTCCACCCGCTCGATATTTTCCACATCGGCCAGAAAATCACGGCCCAACCCGGCATAGTCCTGCAAGTTTTCGTTGACGCGATGGCCGTCTATCATCACCAGGATCCGGGTGTTGTAGTCCCCCGGTGGCGCAAAACCGCGTACGCCGACATGGTTATAGGCGCGGTCATAGGTGCTTAAAAAGCCGGGCAGACTGCCGAGCATGGCGGCCACGGTACGCCAGCCGTAACGCTTGATTTGTTCGGCGGTAATGATGTCGACCGATGCCGGGGCCTTGGTGATTGGCTGTTCGTGACGGGAGGCGCTGAATACCGAAGGCAATTCGCCAAATAGCAGGGTTTGTTCGTCGGCCGATTCCATGGATTGAGGGGCATCCTCCCGGGCATATGCCGATGATAGAGGGAGAGCCAGTAGAATGACCGTCAAGGCCGGATAAGCAAGGATTGATGGCATGAAATCCCAAGCATGGTTGAAGTGGTTATAAGACTCCTGTCCGTAAGTAAATCCACGTAAATTATGAGGTAATAGGTTCGCGTTGAGCAGGTTTTGAAACGCTTTTTAAGCAGAGCCCTTAAAATTTACGACGGTGGTTAGGGTGAATTTGCATTTGGCGGCAATAGCCAAGCGTCGCCCCCCACTTTGTCCGGTGCGGGATACTACGCAAGGCCATCGAATAAAGCAACGCCGGACCATCGAACAATACTAACTGTTGCACAGTTTTAGTCGGCTGGATGGGGATGTGTACCGGGTTTATTGACTGGCATCTTTGCCGCGAGGATGGTGCCGATATTTTAAAGGACGGCTATCCCAATTTTGGGCGGCGATAGGAAATTTGATTTAGCGGGCACGCCAGGCATGCCCGCTATTGAGGTGGAAAAACAAGATACGTAGCCGAGTCGAAAACTAGGTCTTGTAGAAAATATGCCCCCAGTTGGAGCCGACACCGAGGCCATAACGGCCGTTGGCGACGGTAATCGTCCATTGCGGTTCGCTCAGCAGATCGAGCCATTGGCCGTCTTCGGGAAAGGTCAGCTCCAGCCATTGATCGCTGCCGGAAAAATTCAACACAATCACCGCATGCCGCAGCCTATTCTGACTATCCACACAATAGCGTCGATACACCAGCAATTGCCGGGCGGTGTCTATGCCGACGCCTACCGGGTTGAAGCGGGTTTGCCATTCCTCCCAATGCTCGGGATAAAAGCCGTCGCCGCGCAAAACTTCATAATCGCGGCGCAGGTTGATAAGTTTTGTATATACCGCGGCCAAGGCTTTGCCGAATTTGTCGCCGGGATAGTCCCAGTGCAACGGCCGAGGTTGCACGCGCCGGCTGCTGCCTTTATCGTCTTCCGGTATCCAGTATTCCTCGGCAAATTCCTGGCCGTTTTTGATCAGCACCGCGCCGGGTGCGGTCAGCATGGCGATGACATAAGGTTGGGTACGATACCATTCCAGGGCGCCGGCATTGTTGCGCGCGCCGGCTTGCCAGGCGACATCGGCGTGATCGTGGTTGCCGACGTAGATCGTCGGCGCTTTGCCGGTTCCCAGCAGATAGCGGTTATTGTTCAAGGCATTCAGCAAACTGGGCTGAATTTGATTGTTCCATAAACCCCCGAAGCACTCGCCGTACAGGGCATTGTCCCAATAGCTGTCGGCGTGGGTGTTTTTGGTCACGTCCACCGCGTCCATCTGCAGATGTTCCAAGGTCAGCGAAAAATGGGTTTCGCCTTTTTGCAGGATGTGATTGTTGATGTCTTCCAGCAATTTCGGCAAGCCTTTGTTGTCGCCCTGATTGTAGAAATTGACGGTATTGTCGAAACGGATGCCGTCGATGTTGAACTGATCTATCCAGTAGCGGCAAACGTCGAAAATAAATTCCTGGGTACAGCTATGACCGAAATCCAGATCCTGCAGGCCGACAAATTCGCCGTAAAATTGGCCGGTATACGGGCAATCGGTATCGTAGCTTTGATAGAAGGCCTTGTAGGGAAAGCCGGTATAAACATGGTTGAAGACGCCATCCATGATCACATGGATGCCGCGAACATGGCATTCGCGAATCAGGTTCTCCAGCCAAAACAGCTTTTCAGCAGGTTGATTAAGAGCGTTTACATAGCGAAAGCTGACCGAGTAATACAACGAAGGCGTATAACCCCAATTGAATCTATCGTCGTTCCATGCCGTCCAGGGCATGAACAGGATGGCGTTGAAGCCGCAATCCCGCAAATAATCCAGCTTGTCGCAGAATGCCTCCAGAGGTGCGCGCGCGCCGCGAAACTCCCAGGTAAAGTCGTCTATCATCGCTTCGTACACCACCAGATCGCGCAAGGGTTTGCGCCCACCTTGTATCGCTACCGGATTGGCGTTGGGCCGACTGCCGCCAATCACCAGCGCCGCATTCATGTTGTCTTCGCCGCCATAGCGCGTGCAGGGATCGCTAACCCAGCGAGGAGGTTCAGTGGCGTCGTTGAAGGTCACATAGTATTTATATTGATAAAATCCTTTGGGAAGTTCCGTGGGTGTCCGCCATTCCCAGATTTCGCCTTCGGGATGCGGCGACTTGCTCATCGCCGGCGCCAGGCGCGGATCCCAATCCTTTGCCTGACCTAATGCCTTTTGAAAATCGCCGCAAACCTGAATGGATTTAATACTGTGCTGCAATCCGGTGCTTTCATTGGGGAAAAAAACCCTAAATTGGGCTTTGCCGGAATTCGCGCCGCCGCTGATTTGCCAGGAACCTATTTTTTCATTCATATACTGCATCGCCGCACTCCTAATATCGATCACTGAAATGTTGCCTTTCAAACACGATCTATGTTGTGTCGACAGATTTTATACGCTAGTTTTTTGGGTTTAACAATTCCAGGATGGCCGGGCGGTGTCGAGCCGTTTATCGGATGCGGGGCGGGGTAGAACCAAGCGAATCCGGACGCCCTAAATATCGTTTATCCGGATTCGCCATGGCATCGATACCGTTTTGGCTATTGTTTTTCCATGGTTTTAATAAAGGCGTCGGCTTCGTTAATGGATTTTTCCATCGCCGCCACCAAAACCGATACGTCCGATTGCACGGAACCCAATTGGCCTTTTAAGGACGCGATCGCCTGGGCATTGAGGTTATGTTTCAGGTACAGCACCTGATCCCTGAATACGCTCAGCACAGGTTCTATCTTGGCTTCGGCCCGGCGCATTGCCGCGATCAGCTGTTGATAGTGCGCCTTGGTGGCGGTCAATTTCTGCTGGCTGTTTTGTCTTAGCGAAGCGTTGCTGTATTGGCCCAGTTCGGTTTCCCATTCGCTGAACAGAGCGCTGGAAACGTCTTCAATGTCGGCTATGCGTTTGTCGACTTCTTCGGCTTTTTTCACGCTAGCCTGGTATTCGTCGTTCAGTTTGCTGTAGGTGGCCTCAAGATTGCCACCCTTGAAATTGGTGACGGCAGTGAATTGTTCCAGCGCCGATTTGAATTGCTGTTTGGTTTCCTCCTGGGTGTCGCGGGCTTTTTCCACCCGATGAACCATCACCTCGCGCTTGGGAATGCCGATTTTTTCCAGGCCGCTGTAATAGACGGTGGAACAGGCGGTTAATGTGGTGGCGATTGACAATAATAGGGCAAAGCGTGGCGCGTAAGTCATGGCAGGCTCCTTTTGTTTTTGCAGCCATTATTATGGAAATTCTAGTGTCGGGATAGTGATGGGTGTCTTCGCGATAGATGCGAATGGCGATAATGGGACAATTGCGGATTGTCGGTTTGCATTCGCGTCAGTTTATTTGATAGTCTTGAGCCGAAGGCAGTTCCACCCCCTGCTCTAGCGAGTTGCGATAGCAACATCACCTTACCGAGTTCATGACCGATGGGCAGCGATAATTCTTCCAAGGATCAAGCCGTGAATGATACGTTACTGGCCGATGTGCTGACATTTAAGCTGAGCGATGAGGGTAAGTTGCTTGCCGAAGTCGAAGCCTGTGAAGTTAAGCCGCCGTTGGATGAAACCATCATCAAAGAGGCTTTGGCCGAGCAAGGCTTTTCCCGCCTGTATTTGCATGAAAACTCACTGCCACAACTAGTCGCGCAGTACACGAATCTCAACGATAGCTTTGTACTGGAAATTGGCGAACGCCGGGATGGGCGATGCATCGTTAAGGTCGACGATGACAGAATGGCCGCCAGGCTCACATTGATCCCTCCCTACGGCGGTGCTCGGGTTGCGCTATCTGAAATCCAGCAGGCCTTGCAGGACAAAGGCGTCGTCAGCGGCATCATGACCAACGTCATCCAAGCGGCCTTAAAAGAAGGTTATGCCACGGATCGTATCGTTGCCCAAGGACTGCGTCCCGAGCCCGGTGCCGACGCCCAATTTCAAAGCCTGGTACCGGAAATAAGGGAACGAAAACCCCAGGTGGACGAGCATGGCAATGTCGATTACCGCGATCTTGGGCAGATTGTTTTTGTAAAGGAAGGCAGCTCGCTTATGCGCCGTACGCCGCCTACCGCGGGCAAAGACGGTTGGGACGTTACCGGGCAAGTACGCTTGCCTCAAGCCGGGAAAGACACGCCGTTCGCATCGGGGCTGCAAGGTGCACAAATTGATGCCAGCGACAGCAATCTGTTGCTGGCTACGATCACCGGACAGCCAAAGATTGTCCCTTGCGGGGTGACGGTGGACCCCACCATCAATGTGCAAGGCGTGGATATTTCGACCGGGAACATGAGCTTTGAGGGCGCCATTATTATCAAAGGCGATGTTAAGGACGGGATGAAGGTTCGTGCCTTGGGAGACGTGTTTGTAGGCGGAACCGTAGAAGCGGCGGAAATTGAGGCCGGCGGAAATATCTCTATTAAAGGCGGTGTCATTGGTCACAGCGAGCATACCGCCAATCCAAACGAAGCCCCCATCTTCAACGCGAAAATTATCAGCAAAGGCTCCATCAGTGCGCTCTACGCCGAAAATGTCTACATGGAGGCTGGCGAAGACATCAATATCGAAGAATACTCCATGCATAATCATTTGATCTCTCTGAATCGAGTATTGGTCGGAAAGTCGGGGGGCAAAAAGGGCCGCATCATCGGCGGCATTACCAGCGCAACCGTTCTGGTAAAAGCCGGCACCATCGGCTCGAATGCCGGTTTTATAACCAGGATCAGAGCCGGTTATAACCCTTATCTTCAAGCGAAGCTGGACAAGCTTAAACTTAAGGTCGAGGCGAATGAAAAGGAATTGGACGATATTAAAAAGATTATCGCCTTTGTGATGGCGCATCCTGAAAAGGACAAGAACGACTTGTTAAACAAGGCTACCAACACCAGGGAAAAGATCGAACTGGATTGCGCCCAGCTTCATGCCGAGCGAGCCGGTTTACTGGCGGAAATGACGCTTTCCGAGCATGTTCAAGTGATTGTCGAAGACACCGTGCATTGCGGCACCGAAATCCAGATGGGCAGTTCTTTATGGAAAAACAATGAACAACGAGGTAAAGGTGTTTTTCGCATCGTTGAGGGCGAAATAAGTTTTGGTAGTAAAGCCGAAGCTCATTGACCAAGCCAACAACGGCTTAGAAAGCCTAAGCCGGGCAATAGTATTGGTTCGCGCAATCCCTACAAAGCAACGCTCTTCAAAACCATAGCTGCTTTGGCTATGCGTTCCCCCAAAACCCAACACAAGCGCTTTTCGTGTTCGGTCAACTCGGCATCCGTTTCCGAACGGTGGCTAGGCCCATACGGCGTGCCGCCGCTGAGCGTCTCCCGCAAGGCGATTTCGTTGCAAGGCAGGCTCATCAGCAGCATGCCGTGGTGCATCAACGGCAGCATCATCGACAACAGCGTGGTTTCCTGACCGCCGTGCATGCTGCCGGTGGAGGTGAACACCCCGGCCGGTTTGCCGGACAAGCCGCCGGACAGCCACAAGGCGGTGGTGCCGTCGATGAAGTGCTTCAACGCCGCCGCCATGTTGCCGAAGTGAGTGGGGCTACCCAACGCCAAGCCGTCGCAGCGTTCCAGATCCTGTAATGTCGCATAGGGCGCGCCGGAGTCCGGAATGCCATCGGCGATTTTTTCACAGACGGCGGAGACTTCCGGCACGGTGCGCAATATCGCTTCTGCGCCGGCTACCGATTCCACGCCGCGGGCGATCTGTTGCGCCATTTTCGCGGTGCTGCCGTTGCGGCTGTAGTAAAGGATCAGGATATTGGCCATCACAGTATCGCCAACACCGCTTCCGGCGGCCGGCCGATGGCGGCTTTATCGTTGGCCAGCACGATGGGGCGCTCGATCAGTTTCGGAATCCGCACCATGGCCTCGATCAGCTCGGAATCGCTCAGGGATTTATCGTCCAGGCCGTTTTCTTTGTATTCCGGCTCCTTGGTGCGCATCAGATCGCGCGGCTTGATGCCCAGTTTGTGCAAAATGTCCTGCAATTCAGCGGCGGTAGGCGGGTTTTTAAGATATTCGACGACGTCCGGCTTGATGCCTTTCGCCTCCAAAAGTTGCAAGGTTTCCCGCGATTTTGTGCAACGCGGATTGTGGTAGATTTTTACGCTCATGGTTTACACGCCCCTTAGGATCTCGACAAGCCGTTATAATAGCATCCCGATTTTAATTGACAGCGTACAAAGCCATGCAATTACCCAATTACTCCGCAGCCCGCGTGCTGGTGGTCGGCGACCTGATGCTGGACCGCTATTGGCACGGTCCCACCTCGCGCATTTCGCCGGAAGCGCCGGTGCCGGTGGTTCACGTCAAGCAGGACGAGCAGCGCGCCGGCGGTGCCGGCAACGTGGCCTTGAACATCGCCGCGCTGGGCGCCAAGGTCTCCTTGCTGGGATTTACCGGCGAGGATCAGGCGGCGGTGGCATTGGAAACCCTGCTGAAAAAAGCCGGCGTGTTGTGCCTGTTTCAGCCGGTGCCCAATTTCCCGACCATCACCAAGCTGCGGGTGATGAGCCGTCACCAGCAATTGATCCGGCTGGATTTCGAGGACGGTTTTCAGCAAATCGACAGCGATCAATTGCTGCATCTGTATCACGCCGAGATGATGCAATCGCAGGTGGTGGTGCTGTCCGATTACGGCAAGGGCACCTTGAGCAAGGTGCAGCAATTCATCCAACTGGCGAAGCAGCTCAACAAGCCGGTGCTGGTCGATCCCAAGGGCAACGATTTTTCCATCTACAAACAGGCGACGCTGCTGACCCCCAATCTCGGCGAGTTCGAGGCGGTGGTCGGCCGTTGCGCCGACCAGCAGCAGCTCGTCGAGCGCGGCGTTAACCTGCTGACCGAACTGGAACTGCAAGCCTTGCTGGTGACGCGCGGCGAACACGGCATGACCTTGTTGAGCAAGGACGCCGAGCCGCTGCACCTGCCGACTCACGCCCGCGAAGTGTTCGACGTTACCGGCGCCGGCGACACGGTGATTTCGGTGTTGGCCGCCAGCCTGGCCGCCAAAAAACCGCTGGCGGAAGCCACCCAACTGGCCAACATCGGCGCCGGCATCGTGGTCGGCAAAATGGGCACCGCCACCGTCAATACCGAGGAATTGGCCGAAGCTTTGCACGGTCCGCGCGCCCATCACAAAGGCGTCTGCACATTGCCGGAGCTTTTAAAAGAGCGCGAAGCCGCCAAACACAACGGCGAAAAAATCGTCGCCACCAACGGCTGTTTCGACATCCTGCATCCCGGCCACGTCCGCTATCTGCAACAGGCCAAAACCCTGGGCGACCGCTTGGTGGTATTGGTCAACAGCGATGCTTCGGTACAGCGCTTGAAAGGCCCGGAGCGTCCGGTCAACCCGCTGGATCACCGCATGGAAATGCTGGCGGCGCTGGAGTGCGTGGATTGGGTGGTGCCGTTCGAGGAAGACACGCCGAAACAAGTGATAGACCAATTGCTGCCGGACATTCTGGTCAAGGGCGGCGACTACACCGACATCACCGGCATCGCCGGCCACGACAGCGTACTGGCCAACGGCGGCGAGGTGAAAATTTTGTCGTTTATCGAAGGGCATTCGACTACCTCCATCATCCAGACCATCAAGGACAAAACGCAAAACTAAGTTCCCCTCTTTCTAAAAGAGGGGTTAGGGGAAATTTTTAAAATAAAATCCCCCTTGGCCCCCTCGTTTCGCTCTCCCCCTTTTTCAAAGGGGGAGGCAGGATTGTCCGGTGTTTGAAGGGAAACGAATTTTTCCGATGCCCCGGTGATCATAACGTCTAGCAAAAAGCCGCGAAACCGGCTAAATGTCCCCCCCTTTGAAAAAGGGGACCAAGGGGGATTTATCAAAAATGCTCAAATACGAAACCTCGCTAAAACCCAAAGCCCGCGCATTGCGCAGCAACCTAACCGATGCCGAGCAATTGCTATGGACACGGCTGCGGCGCAAACAAATTCTGGACGTACAGTTTTACCGGCAAAAACCGATCGGCAATTTCATCGTGGATTTTTACGCGCCCAAGGCATCGCTGGTCATTGAACTGGACGGCGGACAACATTACCAGCCGGAGCAACAAGACTACGACCGGCGGCGAACCGAGTTTCTGTAGCAGCAAGGTTTGACGGTGCTAGGTTTCAGCAATTTGGATGTGCTGCAGTATATTGATACGGTGATGGAAAAGATTTTTGTTGAGATTGGCGAGTGGCGAGCGTTTTTGATTAATTCGCTGAATTGACCTTTGCCAAACGAATAACGAACTATGATCTATGCAGAGGCTGTCGCGTCTCAGATTCTATATGAATAACTAAGCATTGGACAAATGCTTTCAAAACGCCCAAAGCCATCTGCCTCCGTTATTCCCTAGCAAATCGCTCAGTTGAAATTTTTTCAAGAAGGAATTTACTCGGCACTGATAAAGCCAAAGCTATCGTAAGGTAGCGACGGAAAGTTACGGGTCCTAAAATTCAGGAAAGTCGGACTGCCGTATGCGACACCGTTGAAAGTCGCAGTGTGGGTCGCTCAGCTTTTTTGTTGAATTGTTATTTTCTTGTTTTATGGTGATGGAAAATGACTAGAAAATATAGCACCAGAATATTCACAGTTATTGTTGCGCTGATATATCTTCAAGGTTGCGCAACACCTTATGTAATAGATAAGGCAAGAGGAATTAAACCTATTTCTTACAGAGTTGAAAGTGCGTGGATTGATTCAAAGAATCAAGAGTTTGTGCTGTGCCTGATTGATCAAACTGGGCTACATAAGGATAAAATTGATCGTTTTTTGATACGAATTCCAAAGGATATTATTAATAGTGGGGGAAATAGTTATATAGATTATGGTCGCAGGGAGGTTTCAGTGTTTTTGGAAGAAACCAATTGGTGGAATTTTAGCTCATACGCCGAAAGAAAAGACATTCGGGTATATGATCTAAATATTGGTGTAAAAAAATCGTGTGATAGTGTGTCAACAAATTTTAACAATTTGGAAGTTATAAATTCACCACAAGACATTAATTTTGAAGAGGCTCTATCCTTCGCTGGAATCTCTATTAGCGAAAAAATAAAAACACATAAACCTTTTGCTGTCTTTGTAGAAGACCCAATTTACGATGTTGAGTTTTCTGATAGTATTTATATTTGTGACAGGGCATTAAAGCAGCCTTGCCTTTATTTGCTAAGCAAGCCAAGCTTCAATTCCGAAGGTGAAATCGGACATAGTGCAAAAAACAGCTATTCAGAAATACTGTCAATCAATCGATTGGTTTGGGAGTCAGACAAGCAGCCACTGTGGTATATGGCAATACCTTTTTCAATTGCAATAGATGCTGCTATTTTAATGACGATGTTAATAATTATCGGTTGTGCTGGAGGCTGTGGTGCGGGGTAGTCTTTATATCTCAATGCCAAATTAAAAAAGTGGTGATTTCCGCAATACTCTATACTGTTGTTTAATTTTTGAATATCAAATATGAAAATTATTTATCCCATATCTTTCTTGCTGATTTTAGCATTTTTTCAAGGATGCTCAAGTCAATCTACTTTAATAAAGCCTGTCTCTAACTTAAAAGACTTAAGCGATAACGTTCAAGTTGAAGTTATTGGGAGGGATATAGATTCACGCATTCTAGATCAGTTGACTAGGGAGACAAAGGCTCAGCTACTTGTTTCTGGATTTAATATTGATAAAACAAATTCTAAATCCATTAAACTGAAAATTGATGTATCAGATTTTTCTCCAGGAAATACGGCATTGAGAATTGCGATAAGTTTTGGTGCTGGAAGAGGGTCATTACTTTATCATGCCGAATATACCAATCAAGAAGGAAATATATTGGCGGAAATGAATGGCGAAGAAAGATTTACTGGCTTAGAGGTGGGCTTTAATAATAATTATGGGGCTTTTACATCTTTAGGTGGAGAAGAGACGGCGACAACTGTTTTGATTAAAGAGGCTGCTAAGCATATCGTTGAACTCGCATTAAAATCAGATAGAAATTGAAAATACTTTATAGGCTTTCAACAAAACACTGGCGGATTTGGTTAAAGAATTTCTAGAATATAGATGATTACATCACTATTTTTTAACCTTTCTGCATAAAAGAATCTACAGCCTGACATTATTAACCATGGTCATTAAGCAGTCGGATGGAGTCGCTACCCGAGTGAAAATCAACGCCCTTTACAATCTGGACTTGAAATTCAAGTCTACTTTGTCGTCGAGTGGTAAATAATAAGATTCTTGGTAAATGTCGCTGGTTGACTACAGCCTAGCTAAACGCAAAATCGGCAACATAGAAGCGCCGAAAGCCAACATGATTCAGCCGAATTTCGTGCGCCAATTTGCTTTAAAATGCCGCCAATAACACCAGCGCGGCAAACGCCTTACAACACCAAAAATCCCGACTCATGGAAAAACTCACCGACCGCCTCCACCAATATTGGCTCCTGGCCCGTTTCGACAAACCCATCGGCATATTCATCCTGCTGTGGCCGACGCTTTGGGCCTTGTGGATTGCCGGCAACGGCAAGCCGGATTTATTGGTGTTGATCGTGTTTACGCTGGGCGTGGTGCTGATGCGCGCCGCCGGTTGCGTGATCAATGATTATGCTGACAAGGATTTCGATCCGCATGTCGATAGAACCAAGCTTAGGCCCATTGCCGCCGGCAAGGTCAAACCCAAGGAAGCGCTGATCGTGTTTGCGGTGCTGTGTCTGACCGCGTTCGGGCTGGTGTTGCTGATGAACTGGTATACCATCGCGCTATCTTTCGTCGGCGCGTTTCTGGCTGCCAGTTATCCGTTCATGAAGCGCTACACCCATCTGCCGCAGGCTTACCTGGGCGCGGCCTTCGGATTCGCGGTGCCGATGGCGTTTGCCGCGCAGACCGATCATATTCCCTTGGTAGGCTGGCTGTTGTATTTGGCGGTGCTGCTGTGGGCGCTGGTTTACGACACCATGTATGCGATGGTCGACATCGACGACGACCTGAAAATCGGCGTCAAATCCACCGCGATCCTGTTCGGCAAACGGGTGCGGGAAATTACCGCCGGTTTGCAATTGGTCATTCTCGGTTTGTTGATCGCGGTGGGCATGATGCAGCAGCTGGGTTGGCCGTATTACGCGGGCTTGAGCATCGCGGCCGGTTTATGCGTTTATCAACAACGCTTGATTTTTCACTATCACAAGCCCAGCTGTTTCAAGGCTTTTTTGAACAACAACTGGTTCGGCCTGGCAGTGTTCGCGGGCCTGGTGCTGGACTATTTGTAAGCCCCGCGGCCGCTAAAGGTTTGGTTGTAAAAACTCATTGTAGAAGCGATTTTAATCGCCCAGGGCGAATGAATTTGCACCTACAACAGCTTTAGTCTTTGTTCATTATCTTTAGTACACTTCGACCGTCGAAATAATAGACCCCTGCCCGCTCATGACTTACTGTATCGCTGTTTCCCTGAAAGACGGGTTGGTTTTAACCTCTGACTCGCGTACCAATGCCGGTATCGACAATGTCAGCATCTACGGCAAGATGCACGCCTTTACCACCGACCCGGACCGGAAAATCATTCTGTTGAGTGCCGGCAATCTGGCCACCACCCAGGCGGTAATCGACCAGTTGCGCCGCGACCGCAAGGAAAAAGCCGAGGTGAATCTGGATACGGTGCGTTATCTGTCGGAGGCGGCGGATTATCTGGGCCAAGTCAGCGTCGAGAAACAGCGCCGCTATACCGAATCCGGGCAGAGCGGTTTTAACCCCGCGGCGACCTTTATTCTGGCCGGCCAAATCGGTCAGGAGCCGCACGGCGCTTATCTGATCTATCCGGCAGGCAATTGCATCACCACCTCGGTACAAACCCCTTATCTGCAAATCGGCGAGAATAAGTACGGCAAACCGGTGCTGGATCGCTTCGTCAAAATCGATACCTCGCTGCACGAAGTCGGGCGCTGCTGTTTGATTTCGATGGATTCGACCATGCGCAGCAATGCCAGCGTCGGCGCGCCGGTGGAGCTATTGCTTTACCGCAAGGACAGCCTGGCGCTGGACGAATACTATTGTTTTCAGGAAGACGACGAATATCTGATTCAGTTGCGGCGCATGTGGCACGAAAAGCTGAAAGAGGCGTTTGCCTCCATGCCGCAATTCAGCAAGGACGCGTCGCGGCCTTTACCCAGCGTTCTATGAAATGCAGCTTGCGCTCGACGCTGGCATTAATCGCAAACGGATAGGGATCGCTGACGCCCATGCTGCGGTTAAGGGCGTTGAGCACCACCGAAAACCGGATCCAGGTCGATAACCAGTCGGCAAAACCGCCGGCGGCCGGGTCCGCGTCAATCAGGCCGAAAGCCGTGGCGGTTTCCAGGGTTTCGCTGATGTGCAGATAATGCGCCCAGCACTCCGCCCAGTCTTCCAGGGGATGGGCGCTGGCATAGGCGCTGATGTAGTGGTTTTGCCAGTCGCTGCGGGCGCCATGGTTATAAAAATGCTGTAAGGCCGCTTGATAATTTTGACGCTCGTCGCCGAATAACTCACGAAAAGCCGCTACATCCTCGACATGGTCTTGCAAGGCTATCCAGTAAAAGTGTCCCAGTTCGTGGCGGAAATGGCCGAGCAGCGTGCGGTAGGCTTCGTTCATTTGCTGCTGCGCGGCGCTACGGTAGCTGTCGTCGGCTTCGGCGGCATTGAGGGTGACGATGCCGTTGGCGTGGCCGGTATAAACCATCTTCAGTTTGCTGAGCCGATTGCTGCGTTTGTCTTCCAGAAAGTCGAACAACAACTTGGGGTCGCCGCCGGCATGCCGATCCGGGATGGGCAGATTCAAGCGCAGCAACATGTAAAAGCTCCGGCGTTTGGTGGCCTCCAGCTTGGCCCAGCGCTGCAGGTTGTTGTTGACCTCCAGATTGGGAATGGTGCGGGTCAGGCGGCAGCCTCGGCATTGCGGGTTGCCGTCATCGGCGGGAATCAACCAGTTGCAATCCAGGGCGGCGCGGTGTTGACAAGTCCGGTAGCCATTTTGTCTTTCCAGCCGTATCAACGCCTGTTGTTCGGGTATGAAGCCCAACGCGCCGCCGCAGACGGTGCAGAAGGTGTTGTCGAAAAAAATCTCGTTGCCGCAGCGGCAGTAAAAGCGCTTCATGCCGCCAGATTGTTCAGGAACCAGGTCTCGGCAATCCGGCCATGCAGCCGGTTAAACTGGTTTTGCAGGTTGTCCAGGCTTTCATGCAACTGTTGCGGCGTGGTTTGCTCGATGTCGATGGCCTGTATCTGCTGTTTCAGCTCGGCAAGCTGTCGATTCAAGGCCTCGGCATTGGGCAGCAGATTGACGCAGACGGCCATCTTGCACAGGCAGTGATGAACTGCGCCGGGAAAATCCGGGTTTTTCAGCAGATAGCTCAACACATCCTCGCCCCTGATGCGATGGCGGACATGCTGGCGATACATCAGCAAGGCGCTCAACGATTTCAGCAGATTGATCCAGAGGATGCTTTCATATTCGCGCATCTTGTGACTGCGGTTTTCCGCCAGCAGCACGGTGCCGAAATCCATGATGCGGGTGGTCATGTCGGCGCGTTCGATGTTGCGGCCCAGGCAGATGAAGCGGAAGCTGTCGTTGCGGCTCATGGAGCCGGCGATGAAGCCGGTAAAACGCTGACAGCCGCGCATGATTTCCTGCAGAAACTGCGCCCGCCCTCGGCGGTTGGAGAGATGATCGAGATTGTTGTTGGCATACAAATACATCTCGTTGACCAGCTCCCAGGCCTCGTCCGGCATCAGTTCGCGGCTGGTGCGGATGTTTTCCCTGGCAAACGACAGCGAGGACATCAGCGAGCTGGAGTTGCCGAGATCGGCCAGCAAAAATTTGGTGATGTTCTGCTCGGTGGGATTTTTGAAGCGCTGGTGGAAAGCCTCTTCCACCGCGCAGATCGTCAGCAGGTTTTGCCAGCCCACTTCCACGCCGACCGGCAGATCGTAGATCAGGTTCATCGTGGCGCTGATCAGGCGCGCGGTGTTTTCGGTGCGCTCCAGATAGCGCGCCAGCCAATATAATCGTTCGGCGGATCGCGATAACATGCTATTGCTCCCTATTGATAATCCAGGTGTCTTTGCTGCCGCCGCCCTGCGAGGAATTGACCACCAGCGAGCCGGCCTTCAGCGCCACGCGGGTCAGGCCACCGGCGGTGACGAAACTGCGTTCGCCCTGCAGGATGAAGGGCCGCAGGTCGATATGCCGCGGTTCCAGCCTGTCGTTGCACAGGGTCGGACAGGTCGACAGGGCCAACGTCGGTTGGGCGATATAGTTGCGGGGATTGTCCTTGATCAGTTTCCGGAAGTTCTTGATTTCCTTCTGGGTGGCATGCGGGCCGACCAGCATGCCGTAACCGCCGGATTCGTTGGCCGGCTTCACTACCAACTCGGGCAAACAAGCCAGCACATAGGCCAGTTGTTCGGGATCGCTGCACAGATAGGTCGGCACGTTGGGCAGAATCGGCTGTTCGTTCAAATAATAGCGGATCATCTCCGGCACATAAGCGTACACCACCTTGTCGTCGGCCACCCCGGCGCCCGGCGCGTTGGCCAGCGCCACGTTGCCGGCCTTCCAGGCTCGCATCAGGCCTTTGACGCCGAGCATCGAATCCTTGTTGAACGCTTCCGGATCGAGAAACAGGTCGTCGATGCGCCGGTAAATCACGTCGACCTTTTCCAGGCCCTTGATGGTGCGCATGTAAACGCAATCGTCGCTTTTCACCAGCAGGTCGCCGCCTTCCACCAGTTGCGCGCCCATCTGCTGGGCCAGAAAGGCGTGTTCGAAATAAGCGGAGTTATAGATGCCCGGCGTCAGCACCGCGATCTGCGGCCGGTCGTCGACATGGGGTGCCAGCGAGGCCAGCATTTCAAACAACTGCGCCGGGTAGTCGTCCACCGGCAGAATATCGAGGTTTTGCAGCAATTCCGGGAACACCCGTTTGGTAATCACCCGGTTTTCGATCATGTACGATACCCCGGATGGTACCCGCAGATTGTCCTCCAGCACGAATACCTCACCGTCGCCGGCCCGCACCAGATCGCTGCCGCAAATATTGGCCCAGGTGCCGAACTTGGGCTTCATGCCCATGCATTCCTGGCGGAAGTTGCCGGAACTCTGGATCAAATCGGCCGGCAGCAGGCCGTCCTTAATGATGCATTGTTCGTTGTAAACATCGTTGATGAAGCAGTTCAACGCTTTCAGGCGTTGCTTTAGGCCGGCTTCTATGACTTTCCATTCCTGAAGCTCGATCAGCCGGGGGATGATGTCGAAAGGCCAGGCGCGGTCGATATTGCCTTCCTCGCTGTAGACGGTAAAGGTAATGCCCATCTCCAGAATCGCCGCCTCCGCCGCCGACCGCCGGCCCTGTATCGCCTCCGTGCCCAAGGATTGCAGATAATGACTCAAAGTGGCGCAGGCATCGCGGGCTTCGCCGCTGGCGTCTATCATCTCGTCGTAAGCCTGATCGGTGTTGTAGTTTGCCCAGATTGAACTTGCAGACATGGTGTTTAGATCCGTGGTGTTGGCTTATATGGTGCGGGCTTGTATCAGAGTGGTGCGAAAAACGCCACGCTTTTCCAGCCTAAACCGGTTCTTAGTACTAAACCGGTTTAAAGCAAGGGCGATGCCAAATCGAGAGTGTCGATTGTTTGGCTCAAAGCTAATTTTTGATCTTTCCGAGCAAGTCATGCCGGCAATACGGCAACTGTCGGTTTAGTTCGATTCACCTGCCCTGCAACAGCGTTTGCAGGGATAGCGTTGGAATGGATTTTACTTGGGCGCAGCCTCGGAAACGTCGCCGACAATTCCGGCATTGCGGGCATTATTGATCGCCTGGATTTTCGTCAAGATAGACTCGCGGTTTGCGGCGGCAGAGGGCCGGAGCAACTCATAAGCCAAATTCTCCATGGCGGATGCCGCGACCCGATTGGCGGCCCATTTCCGCTGGAAATCGCCGATGCTGGACAGGGTGATCAGCAAGGCAGCCAGTGTCGCCAGACAAGCGGAAACATCGTTTCTTAATTTTGGACGTTCGCCGAGTATTTCGAGCTTGAGAAATAAAGCCGCCAGCGCGCTGAATAAGGCCGATCCAAACAGGCAGAAGTAGTACACGGCGCTCCACCTGACGGTATTGGCGCGGTATTCGTGATAGTTATTGAGGATAAGCGAGCCCAGGTCTTTGGTTTCCGGGGGTAATAGATTGGGAATTTCCGACAAGGCGCTGCCTCGGTAGGGTAGCTGCTCGGCATAGCGATTAACGGCCAGCGTGATTAGGATGGTAACGACGATCAGCGAAACCGATAAAAAGCCTATGCGCTGCCATGAAATCGTCATATGAATCCCCTTGTTTCTAATGAGGCTGATAAGCAACCGCGATCTTTTGTGCTAGGCCGTAATATTTTAAGCTAGATCAACCGGCTGGGTAGATCGTAGCGAAACCCGGCATGAAGGGTCTCAGCTAGGATTCACGTTGTTCATCCTAGCCGGTCGTCCTAGGCAAGTCATGCATATTTTGAATATCGTCAATAGTAGGTCAGGGTGCGCAAAGCGTTCCCTGACATTTAAGCTTCAATAGTCACGTAACCGCTCGGCAACTGCTCCTGCGTTGCCCTACCTCCTGCATCCATGCAGCCGTATCGCGGCAACGTGGCCTACCGGGCTATTTTCCGTTTTGTACATTTCGCAGAAAAACATGGTCTTCGATTTTCGAACCCCAATGTTCAGAATATACGCCTTGTTTTACCCAGCGATGAAACGACGAGTAAGGCCAGTCTGCGACATTGTTGGCCAAGCCGTGTTTTACCGGATTGTAATGCAGATAATCGAAATGATTTTGCAGATCGCGCTCGTCGCGCAGAGCGTGCTCCCAAAAACGAGGTTGCCAAACCCCGCGCCGCCGGTTGCGTTGGCGCGAAGCGGTTACCGATTGTTCGACGCCGCCCAAGGATAACCACGTTTGCGTAAAGCGTTTTTTGATAATGCCCCAACGTTTGGAGTAATCGCAATCCTCCGCGGACATTGTCCAGATGGCGTGAATATGATCTGGCAAGATGACCATTGCGTCGACACGAAACGGCAAGAGTTGCTGGCAATAATGAATTGCATCCCGCAAACAATCCCGCGCCAAGTCATTCGCCAAAATGCCCGCCCGCCGCGCCGTTACCACCGTAAAGAAATACGATCCACCAGGCACATAACAGCGACGATAATCAGACAAAGCAACCTCCGTAGGGTACGCATTGCGTACCATTTTCAAAGTTTTCCCGTGCGTAAAAGCCAAAAAGGTACGCGGTGCGTACCCTACATGGCTGTTATGTACAGCGCCAGGTCGATTGGCCGCACAGCAGTATTCACCGTTATATTCGTCAGGGGATTTCAACCGCCGATTGGGGCGCGTCGCCGATTATTATCGAAGACAATATCGGTCGGGAATGAGGTAGATACCGTCTCTCAAGTCAACGTTAAATTGCATAATTTGGTTGGTAAGGCAGGCGGGTTTTCAAAACACCGAAGCATAAATGGACGAGTTTACGCATAGCGGCACCGAGAGCGGACATTTTGGT